>Ga0310813_10002547_pt1 | contig 11051 bp, 8 predicted proteins | sample YN3metagenome_FD_203086 | JGI IMG/M metagenome (GOLD analysis project Ga0310813, IMG submission 203086) | Soil microbial communities from experimental microcosm in Duke University, North Carolina, United States - YN3 | ecosystem: Engineered > Artificial ecosystem > Soil microcosm > Unclassified ... | reverse complement strand
GTGGCGTCGAGCAGAAGCCAATGCACCAGCGGCACCGACAGGCGCCAGACAAGGTACAGGCAGACCAGCGAGATCGCCGCATCGACGGGCGTGGCGAACAGGCGCTGGCGCAGCCAGGCGATGGTGGTCATCGCGTCACCAACCCGCGCGCAATGACGCCGCGCGTGCGTGTCATCGCTTCACCGGGCGGTGCCGCGCGTTGTACCAGTTCATGAAGATCGACACGGCGAGGCTGAGCGTCAGGTAGATCGCGAGCGTGATCGCAATGATCTCGATCGACTGGCCGGTCGAGACCAGGGCCGAACCCATGAACACCGCGACGATCTCGGGGTAGGCGATTGCCGCGCCGAACGAGGAGTTCTTGATCAGGTTGAGGTATTGGCTGGTGATCGGCGGGATGATCACCGGCATGGCCTCGGGAATCACCACCAGCCGCACGATGCGCCCCGGCGTCAGGCCGAGCGCTCGGGCGGCGTCGATCTGGCCCTGCCGGACCGACAGGATGCCGCCGCGCACGACCTCGGCGATGAAGCCCGCGGTGTAGGTCGAGAGCGCGGCGAACAGCGCCACGAACTCCGGCACCAGCACGAAGCCGCCGCGATAGTTGAAGCCGCGCAGGGTCGGGACGTCCCAAGTGGTCGCCGCAGCGCCCAGGGTGAGCGCCAGCACCGGCAGCGCGCCGCAGGTCACGAAGCCCACGGCCCAGGTCGGAAAGTCGCGGCCGGTCCGCGCCTGCCGCGCGCGGGCCCAGCGGGCGAGACCCCATTGCGCGGCGATCAGCACGACGATCGCCAGCAGCGCCAGCCGCAGGGCGTCGACGTCGTCGGGCGTCGGGATCGACAGGCCGCGGCGGTTGAGAAAAGCGACGCCCGCGAAGCTCAGGCTTTCGCGCGGCGTCGGCAACGCCGCGAGGACGCCGAAGTACCAGAACAGCACGAAGAAGAGCAGCGGGATGTTGCGCACGAACTCGACGTAGACGCCGGCCAGGGTCGCCAGCAGCCAGTTGCGCGATAGCCGCAGCAGCCCGACGGTGAACCCGATCACCGTCGCCACCACGATCGAGATGGCCGAGACCAGCAGCGTGTTGACGATGCCGGTCCACAGCAGCGCCAGGATGGTGTCGCTCGGCCTGTAGCCGGTCAGGTTGAACGGCACCTCGATGCCCGAATCGCGCGTCAGGAACTGGAAGCCCGAGGCGATGCCCGCCTTGACCATGTTGTCCGATGCGTTGCGCACGAAGAACCAGACCAGCGTGGCCAGCACGATCGCGCCCGCCGCCTGCCACAACACATCGCGCACCTTGCGGTCGCGCAGCAGCTTGCGCATCACTCGACCAGTTCGTCGACCGACGCCATGACCGGCAGCGACAGGCTGAGGCCGAACGCCTTGGCCGTCGTCTGGTTGAAGGTAAACAGGAACTTCGAGACTTGCTCGAGCGGAATGTCGGCGACGCGGCCGCCGCGGACCACGCGCTCGGTCAGCTCGGCGACGCGACGGAAGGCGACTTTGAGATCGGGTCCATAGGACATGAGAGCCCCGGCCTGCACGAAAGACGGATTGTCGAACAGGGCGGGCATGCGGTGTTTTTTCGTGAGCTCAGCCAAGGTGCGCGCCGATGCCGCGAACAGCGGCGACCCCGCGGCTACTGTCGCCTGCCAACCCTCCAACGCGACCTCACTGAAGCGAGGCTCGAACGCCGCCGGTTCCGCCAAGGTGAACGTCCTGCTTTCGATTCCCAGGCGCCGCGCGGCCGCGTGCATCTCCTCGCACGCCCGGCCACTACCGGCACTGCCGTCATCGAGCACCGCGAGTCGGGACAGGCTCTTCACCGCATCGCGCAGCAGGGCGACCTTCTTCGATGCCAGATCCACCCCCATGGCCGAGATGCCGGTGGCAGCTTCACCCGGGCGCGCCAGGCTCAAGCGCTGGCCGGCGATCGTCGTATCGCTGGTCAGGAAGATGACGGGTATTCCCACGGAGTGGGAGACAGCGGCATCGGTGGCATCGCTGCCCGATGCCACAATGACCTTCACCCCCGACTTCGCCAGATCGTCGACCAGGGCGGGCAACAACGCGGCGTTGCCCTTCGCGTAACGGTACTCGATGGCGACGGTCTTGCCCTCGACCAGCCCGAGCTCGGCCAGCCGCTCGCGGAAATCCTTGACGAACGGATGGTCACCGACGCTCAGCCAGCCGATCTTGACTGGCGTCTGGCTGGGCTGCGCCGCCGCGTGCCACGCCGGCGCAGCCGCGAGTGCTGCCAGGCAGGCGCGCCGTCGGATCATTGGAACGGCGGGCTGTAGAGCAGGCCGCCCTTGGTCCACAGCTCGTTGGACCCGCGCTTCAGCTTCAGCGCCGAGCCCATGCCGACGGTGCGCTCGTAGCTCTCGCCGTAGTTCCCGACTTGCTTGACGATGTTGTAGGCCCAGTCGTTGGAGAGCCCCATCATGTCGCCAAACTTGCCCTCGACGCCCAGGATCCGGCGGACCTCGGCGTTCTGCGACCTGGCCTTCATCTCGTCGACGTTCTTCGAGGTGATGCCGAATGCCTCCGACGCGATCTGCGCGTTCAGCACCCAGCGCACGATCAGCTGCCAGCGCTCGTCGCCCCAACGCGTCACCGGCCCCTGCGGGTCGTTGGAGATGATCTCGGTCAGGATCTGGTGCTCATTGGGGTCCTTGAACTTGATGCGCTGGCCGGCGAGCGCGCCGATGCCCGCGGTGTAGGCGTCGCAGCGGCCCTGGTCGTAGGCCGAGATCGCGTCGTCGTTCTTCTGGAAGTTGATGATCGTGACCTTGAGGTTGCGTTCGCGGAACCAGTCGGCCGCGGTCTTCTCCTCGGTCGACCCGGCGGCGACGCAGATCGTGGCGTCGGCCAGGTCGGCAACCTTGGCTACCTTGGCCTTGGTGCGCACCACGAAGGTCTGGCCCTCGTAGAAGTTGATGCCCTGGAAGTTCACCCCGAGCGTGGCATTGCGCGAGAAGGTGATGGTGGTGTTGCGCGCCAGGAGGTCGACCTGGCCCGACTGAAGGACCGGCCAGCGCTGCTGCACCGAGGTCGGCGTGTACTTGACCTTGCTGGCGTCGCCCAGCACCGCGGCGGCGAGCGAGCGGCAATAGTCGACGTCGAGGCCGGTCCATTCGCCCTTGTCGTTGGCGAAGGAGAAGCCCGGCAGGCCGAGATGGACGCCGCATTCGACGTGGCCACGTGCCTTCACGGCGTCGAGCGTCGGGCTCGGCGCCAGTTGCTGCGCGAACGCCGGCGCGGCGAGAAGGCATGCCACCGCGGCGGCAAGGCCGTAGATCTTCATGTGAAAACTCCCCTCAACAGTCGTTGCCCGATACCGTACAAGCCTCGACGTGACGCGCCAAGCTTCCGGCCAGGTTTCCGGCCTCGCAAACCTGCACAGCCACGCCTTCCAGCGGGCCATGGCAGGCTTGACCGAGCGCCGTGGCAGCGAAAGCGATTCCTTCTGGACCTGGCGCGAGCAGATGTACCGCTTCGTCGCGCGCCTGACGCCCGACGACCTCGAGGCGATCGCCGCGCAAGCCTACCTGGAGATGCTCGAGGCGGGCTTCACCTGGGTCGCCGAGTTCCACTATTTGCATCACCAGCCCGACGGCCGGCCCTACGCCAACATTGCCGAGATGTCCGAGCGCATCGTTGCGGCCGCGGCCGAGGTCGGCATCGGCCTGACGCTCCTGCCGGTGCTCTATCGCCAGGGCGGCTTCGGCGGCAAGCCGCCGTCCGAGGCGCAGCGCCGCTTTATCAACGACCGCGACTCCTACGCGCGCCTCATGGAAACCAAGGTGCCGGCCGGCCGCATCGGCATTGCACCGCACTCGCTGCGTGCAGTCGCGCTCGACGACCTCAAGTGGGCCGTCGAGACCTGGCGCGGCCAGCCCGCCCACATCCATGTCAGCGAGCAGACGCGCGAAGTCGAGGACTGCCTCGCCGCGCACCGCCGCCGGCCGGTCGACCTGCTGATGGACACCGTCGAGGTCGACGCGCACTGGTGCCTCATCCACGCCACCCACGCCGATGCCGGCGAGCGGACGCGCATTGCCCGGGCGCAGGCGGTGGTCGGCCTCTGCCCCATCACCGAGGCCAATCTCGGCGACGGCCTGTTCGACGTGCCCGACTTCCTCGCCGAGGGCGGCCGCTTCGGCGTCGGCTCGGATTCCAACGTGCGCATCTCGGCGGCCGAGGAGTTGCGCACCCTCGAATACGGCCAGCGCCTGATCCATCGGCAGCGCAACGTGCTGGGCGATGCCGGCCAGTCGACCGGCCGCCGCCTGTTCGATGCCGCGCTCGCCGGCGGCCGGCAAGCGGTCGGCGCGGTCGACGATGCCGTCGTCGTGCTGGAGGGCAGTCTCGACTACTGGCTGTTCTCGGCCGACAACGCCGCCATCGTCTCGGTCGAGCGCGGCGGCGTGCGGCTGGTCGAGCAGGGGCGTCATCGTGATCGCGAGCGCATCACAGAGCGCTACCGCAAGACGCTGGCGCGCTTGCTGGCTTAGAGCGACGGCAACAACCGCGAATACTCCCGTGTGTTTCCCTGTGTTACCGGTGCGGGAAGCGTTCAGGCCCCGATCCTCATCAGCGCATGGAGAACGCGGCTCAGCGTGCTGTCCGGATCGGCGAGCTGACGCGGCTCCTCGAAGTGGTTGGGCGAGAAAACCTCGGTGCGGCTCGCGAGCTTCCCCATGCCCTCGAGCGCCGCGGCGAAGACCTGTGCCTGGCGGCGGAACTCCGGGCTGTCGCCGACCGACCAGGCGACGGCGACCGGGCAGCGGATGCGGCCGAGATGGCGCATCGCGCTCGCAGCATCGAGTTCCTCGGGGGTGATCTTCACGTACTTGCTGCGCGCCGAGAGCAACGGCGCGTGCAGGTCGTACATGCCGCTGATCAGCAGCGCGCCCTTGACCGGCGGGTCGCCCAGCAGCACGCAACTCGCCAGATGCGCGCCCGACGAATGGCCGGCGAGATAGACGCGGTCGGGATCGCCGCCGAAGCTCGCCGCGTTGCGCACCGTCCAATCGACCGCGTCGCGGCATTGCTCGACCATGCGAGGCAGCGGCACCACGCTGACATTGTCGAATTCAGGGACCACCAGCGCCGCGCCTTTTTTGATGATCGCCGGCGCCGGATAGACTGTGTCGAGGCGCGAGCCGCGCAGCCAGGCGCCGCCGTGCAGGTAGACCAGCACCGGGGCCTTCGTGGCGCCCGGTGGCGCGAAGATGTCGAGCTCTTGCGCTTCGCTCGGCCCGTAGCGCTCGGTGCGCGGCGGCATCGCCTTGCGCACCTCCTCACAGTCCCTGCGGATCTCGGCGTGAATCGAATCGCGATGCGGCGCCCACACGAGCTGGTCGTAGGCCTGGTCGAGCTCGGCCTGCGTGTAGCCGAGGAATACCTTGTTGTCGTTCAGCATGGCCACTCGTTGAATTTACTGGTCGATCTTCCCGTCAGCCACCGCTTCGGCAAGCCTTCGCATGAGATTGGGCGTCGACCATGTCGCAACACCGGTTCCGGCGAAGTCGCGATCGGCGGTCCATACATCTGCTTCGGCGCTGCACGCCAGGGCAAGAACGTGGGCATCGCGCGTCGAGCCGTTGCGGCTGGCCACAGCATCGCGAAGTGCGATTTCACACGAAGCAAGCAACGGCTCCAAGGCCGCGACCGGCACGATCGTGAGAGCGGTTGCCAAATCGTCGAGGACCTCGATCAGCTCCGGTCGCTTCAGCCCCAGTTCGAGGCGCCGACGCGCCTCATGGACGACGCGGTCCGTCGTGATCAGCACCGAGGCAAGCTGCGCCTCCCTGATGGCACCGGTACTTCTTCCGAATACCGCCGAGATCAGAACCGCAGCATCGACGACAAGCGCAGACGACGGCGCCCTCACCTCTCGGCGGCGCCCGCCCTGAGCGCCCGCACCGCCTCGACGGACCACTCGGTTGGATCGATTCCCATGGCTGCAAGCGCCGCATCGTCCTGCGCCGGGTCACGGTGCTTGGCGAGCGCCTCGGCGCGGGCCAGGACAGCGGCCAGACGATCCGGGTCGGCTGCCTTGAGCGGGATCAGCAAACCAACCGTGCGATCGCCCGATTTCACGGGCGTCGGCCCCGGGAGGTCACCGATGGCCTCGCCGGATATCTTCTGCAGGTCACGAATGCTGATGTACGTCATGGCGATTACATACGGCCATATGTACACGAATTCAAGACGAATTGGCTGTATTTAACCCCTGCGCGGCTTGACGGCCGGCAAGAACAAAGCAAAAACACCGATATTGCCGACAAGACACTGGAGCGGGCTCTTTGAAAGTTGCGAGCGACGCCGCCGACTTGTTCCGGCACGTCAGTGCCGACAAGGCCGCTTTCTATCGCTGCATCATGGATGTCTTCGCCGCCGCGAAGCGGCAGTACCGCCTGCAACTGCGGCCCGACGAGGTTCTCGGCGAAGCCGAGTGGCCGGGCCCTCCTCCTCCGCTCGAGGAGGTGAACGCAGCCCTTGCCCAACTGACCACCTGGGGCAACCTCGAATCGCATCCCGACATGGCGCGGGTCTCCAGCCTGGACGACTACTATCGCGCCCGGTTCCTCTACAGGCTGTCCCAAGGCGGCGAGGCGGTCGAGTCGGCGCTCGTCACGTTCGTGCGCACCTTGCAGCGTCGAGCCGAACTGCAGACGGTGGCACTCGAGGACATTGCCACTCGCCTTCAGGCCCTGCATGCGCTGGCCCAGGACGCGACTGAACCCGATGCCGCGAAGATTCATGAGACGCTGCGCGATCTCGTGCGGGTCTTCGAAGGCCTTGCCGAGAATGCGCAAGCCTTCATGGCCGGCGTCGCCCGCAGCATCGAGCTTCAGCAATCCGAAGCGACCGTGGTGGCAAGCTACAAGCGGCGGCTGATCGACTACCTCGAACGATTCATCGGCGATCTGGTGCGACGCTCCGATACCATCGCCCGTCTGATCGTCGCGCTGGAGCCGGCGATCGACGCCATGCTCGTGCAGGTGGCCGAACGCGAAGCTCGCGACGCCGCACCCGGCGACGCGCAAGGTGAGCCTGACGCACGACAGCTCCACCGGCAATCTTGGCAGGAACGCTGGAAAGGCCTGCGTGGCTGGTTCCTCAGCGCAGGGCACGAGCCGCCGCAGGCGGAGCTGCTGCGGGCGCGGGCGCGATCGGCCATCCCGCAACTCCTTTCCGCGATCGCCGCCCTCAACGAGCGACGCAGTGGACGCAGCGACCGATCCTCGGATTTCCGGATGCTGGCCCAGTGGTTCGCCGCCTGCGAGATCGACGGTGACGCCCATCGGCTGGCGCGCGCCGCTTTCGCGCTCCATCCGGCGCGGCATTTTTCGCTCAATGCCGACGCCGACACGGACTTGCCGGCCAGCACGTCGTGGGCGGACGCCCCGCCGCTTCGAATCCATCCGCGCCTGCGCGAGTACGGCGAGGCGGCGCCGCGGGGGCCGTTGCCGCGCGTGCGCGACCGCAGCAAAGAGCGCGCCGCCCTCGCGCAACAGCTCGCCGAGCAGGCGCAGCAACTCGAGGCGGCGCGGCGACGCTTCGCTACCGGCCGGCCTGTGCAGCTTTCCGACCTGGGCAAACTCGACGAGCACGCCTTCGAGGTCTTGCTGGGGCTACTGGGCGAGACACTCGGCGAGCAGAGCAGCCCGAATGATCCCGTCGCGCGGCAAACCGGCGACGGTCTGCTTCACGTCCGGCTCGAGCCGCTGGGCGCGGAGAGCCGGGCCGAGATCGCCACACCGCGCGGCGTCTTCGCCGGCCGCGATCACGTGATCACCGTGACGCTCGTGCAGGACGGCCGATGAGCACGGATCGGGATGCCGCCGATGACGACCTGGGCGAGCGCCAGCAGCGCTTCCAGCGCGAGGAGATGCGCTCTGCCTTGCGTTCCCTGCTGATGACACCGCTGATGGACGCGGCGCACGAAGACTTTGCCGCCGTGCGCCGCCATGCCGATCGGCTGCGCGAATGGTTTGCGCGAGAGACCGGCTGGGTCCTCCACGTCGAGCGCGACGGCGCGCGCCTCTACAAGCGACCGGCCGACCTGATCGACGCCACGCGAGGTCTGCCCGGCTATGATCGCCGCCGCTACGTGTTGTTGTGCCTCGCCTGCGCCGTGCTGGAACGCGCCGATCCGCAGATCACGCTGCGCCTGCTGGGAGAGCGATTGCTCGAGCTCGCCGCCGATCTTTCGCTCGCCTCGCTTGGCTTCGCCTTCACGCTGGGCGCACAGCATGAACGGCGCGAACTGGTGGCGGTGTGCCGCACGTTGCTGGCGCTCGGCGTACTGCAGCATGTCGCTGGCGACGAAGAAGCCTTCGTGCATACAGTCAGCGCAGCCGGACAAGCCGACGCGCTCTACGATGTGCACCGGCGGACGCTGGCCGGCATGCTGGCCGCGGTGCGCGGCCCCTCGACCTGGACGAAGGCCGAAGCGCCCACGTCGCTCGAAGAAAGGCTGCATGCGCTGGTCGACGAGCACGTGGCCGACAGCGACGAAGGCCACCGCTCGGCGATGCGCCACCAGATCGCCCGGCGCCTTCTCGACGATCCGGTGGTCTACGTCGACCGGCTGGCGCCGGAGGTCCGCACCTACTTCCTCAATCAGCGCGGCGCCATGGCCGTCCGGCTGTGCGAAGCCTCGGGCCTCGTCGCCGAGCAGAGGGCCGAAGGCCTGGCGCTGGTCGACGAGGCCGGCCTGCTGACCGACCTCGCCATGCCGTCCGAAGGCACCGACGCCCACGTCACCCTGCTCGCCGCGGACTATCTCGCTACGCGCCAGCGACGCGCGCAGGCGGCGGCCGGTGACGCAGCGCAAGCCTCCGCCACGATACGCGAACAGGACATCGCCGAGTTCCTGCGCGACGCACGGGAGCGCTATGGCCGCTACTGGCGCAAATCGGCTCGCGAGGCCGGCGCCGAGCGCGAGCTCGCCGCCATTGCTGTCGATCGCCTGGAAAGGCTGCGACTCGTCGAGCGCCAGGCAGGTTTCGTCCATCCTCTTCCGGCGCTCGCCCGGTTCGCGCTGGGCGACGCCGAGGTGCGGGAAGTCCCTACATGAACGACAGCCCCTTCGTGATGGAACAGCCGCTCGACAGGCCGGCCCTGCCCGTCCCGACGCAACTGCGCTGGCAGCCGCTCAGGCTGGGCGTGGTGGAACTCTTCCATTACGACAGCGAGGAATTCTGGTTCCGTGATGGCCATCTGCTGCTACGCGGCAACAACGGCACTGGCAAGTCCAAGGTCCTGTCGCTCACGCTGCCGTTCCTGCTCGACGCCCAGCTCAAGCCGTCGCGCGTCGAGCCCGATGGCGACGGCGCCAAGAAGATGGCCTGGAACCTGTTGATGAACGGCTACTCCCGGCGCATCGGCTACGCCTGGGTCGAGTTCGGTCGCCGGTCCGAGGACGGCACGCCGCGCTACCTGTCGCTCGGCGCCGGGCTGTCGGCAAAGGAAGGCCGGCCGCAGGTGGAAAGCTGGTACTTCGTCCTGGACGACGCGGCCGGCGCGCGCATCAACCACGATCTCTGGCTGACCAGTCCGCAACGGGTGGTGCTCACCCGGGAGCGGCTGCGCGACGTGCTCGAAGGCCGCGGCCAGGTGTTCGACAATGCCGCACAGTACCGTCGGGCCGTGGACGAGCGGCTGTTTCGCCTCGGCACCAAACGTTACGACGCGTTGATGGACACGTTGATCCAGCTCCGCCAGCCACAGCTGTCGAAGAAGCCCGACGAAACCGGCTTGTCGAATGCGCTCACCGAGGCCTTGCCGCCGCTGCCGGCGGAACTGCTGGGCGATGTGGCCGAGGCGCTCGGGCAGCTCGAGGAGGATCGGCGCCAACTCGAGGAATACCAGGCCCTCGCCCGCGCCATCGGCAGGTTCGACCAGCGCTATGGTGTCTATGCCGGAACCCAGAGCCGGCGGCAGGCGCGGACGGTGCGCCAGGCCCAGACCGAGTTCGACAATGCCAGCCGGGCCCGCGGCGACGCGCTGAGCTGGCTCCAGGAAACGCAGGCCGAGGAACAGCAGGCACAGGTGCGCAATGCCGACGCCGATACTGGCCTGAAACGAGCGCGCGCCCGGTTCGACACCCTGCTCGCCGATCCGACGATGCAGGACGCCAACCGGCTCGAGGCTGCGGACACGGACGCCGTCGCTCGCCGGAAGGCGCTCGGCGACGCTTCGGGAACCGCCGAGGAGGCAGGCCGGCGACTGCTGGCCAGAGCCGACGAGACGGTGCGCAGCGAAGGACTCGCCAGACGGGCCGAACGTCGGGTAGTGGCCGCGCGTCAAGAGATCGCGATCCACGCCGACGCCGCGGGCATCTCGGCCGCGCATGCGGACAACGGACTTTCCCATCTCGAGGCAACGACGCTTGCCGAGCAGTCGCCGACGGATTTCGACAGGGCGCGGGCCGACCTCTCGACTCTCGTTCGCGGCCGGACCGAGCAGATTGCCCTGATGCGCCGCCGTCTGCTCGAGGTGGAGCGCGCCGAATCCGTTCACACGCAGCGGCGGCAGCTTCAGGACGAGCGGCGCGACGAGGTCGAAGCAGCTTCGCGGCGGCGCGACGATGCGGATGCCGACGTCGACCGCCAGGGCAACGCCCTCGTGGCAGACTGGGAGCGCTATCTTGCGAAGCTCGATCGGTTGGCGGTCGATCCAGACGAGGGCAGCGCGACCCTCGCCGCCATGACCGAATGGGTCGTGGCGCTGCAGGGAGAGAATCCGGCTCGCCTGCTCCTGCAGGCGGCGCAGCAGCGCGCCAGCCAAAGTTTCGCCGAGCGCGCCGCCGTGCTCGACGGGTGGCGCCGGACGCTGGAGCAGGAGCGCCGAGATCTTGAAGAGGAACGAGGCCGTCTCGAGGCGGGCGTCTCCCCTGCTCCACCTGCGCCCTATACCCGCGCCGCCGACGTCCGAGCCGACCGCCCGGGAGCGCCGTTCTGGCACCTGGTCGATTTTCACGACGCGGTGCCGGCGGAGCAGCGCGCGCTGCTCGAAGCTGGCTTGGAAGC
>Ga0310813_10002545_pt1 | contig 11051 bp, 11 predicted proteins | sample YN3metagenome_FD_203086 | JGI IMG/M metagenome (GOLD analysis project Ga0310813, IMG submission 203086) | Soil microbial communities from experimental microcosm in Duke University, North Carolina, United States - YN3 | ecosystem: Engineered > Artificial ecosystem > Soil microcosm > Unclassified... | reverse complement strand
AGAACTTGGACTGATGGAGGGACTTTCTGACGAACTAGGTGAGATGGAAGGACTGATCGAGGGAGATAAAGACGACGACGGCGAGACGCTAATCGAAGGACTTGTCGAAGCTGAGGGACTAACGCTTGGTGAGATACTAGGTGATAGAGAACCACTAGGTGAGACACTAACGGACGGGGAGGTGGAAACCGAGGGCGAAACGGAAGGAGATTCGCTGGGAGATAAACTAGAGCTTGGGCTAACTGATACTGAGGGGGAGACTGATACCGAGGGGCTAACGCTCGGACTGATGGAAGGGGATTTAGAAACCGAGGGACTAACACTTACGCTGGGGGACACGGAGACACTCGGACTTACGGAAGGTGAAATTGACGGTGATTTTGAAACACTTGGAGAGACGGAGATACTTGGAGAGACTGATACCGATGGTGATACCGACGGCGAAACCGAAGGGGATTTAGAAATACTAGGGCTGACCGAAACCGAGGGGGAGACGGATACGGACGGAGAGACGGACGGTGATTTAGAGATTGATGGTGAGACTGAAGGGGAAGTAGAAACACCCGAAGCGATATAAGAAACTTCCAGCCAAAAAGCTGAGCCCTTTATTTGACGGGCGTTAGCGTCGTTAGCTTCCCAACCAATTTGATAGGTATCTAGGTCTGATCCAACGGAACCCGAAGGATAAGAAAGTAACTGTTGGTCAGCACCAGCAACACCGCCAATTTTATATAGGAAATAAGCGTTGACGTTGGCGTTGACGCTGGCGGACCGCTGAAGCCCGGTTGCTCCGGCTGCTGTTTCGTATAAATACCTAAAGAACCTATCGGTGGTTCCGTTCCCTCCAACATAACCACCAACCGCTACAACATTCACCTCATCTGTCGTTGCTGGAAACCCAACTGTGGCAATATCTTCTACCGGATACCAATCACGGTTAGATTCACTAGCGTTTTTCCTAACGTAAGAAGTATCACCATCAGGATCGGTTTCCTCAACTTGATTCCAGTTAGATGTTGTACCGGACCCTGCACCACCTGCCGAGGTTCTAAAATAAACATCTCCAGGCGCACCACCCACGGTAGCCGCTTCGGTCATTACGGCATTGGGGTAGAGAATTACAAATCTCTCACCCCTTGCCGGATACCCAGTCTCATTAGCACCAGTAGTATCGTTGACAATAATATTATCAACGTACATATTGCTATTGACTGGCTGAAACTGACCAATATAAAGATTGTCTACATTATTTCCGGCGGTGGTTACGTTTTGTCCGGTATCAACCAGAACCCCATCTAAATAAAATTCTGCATTTCCCGTTGCCGCATCATACTTAGCCTGACAGGTGTGCCAAACTCCAGTGGTAACAGATACCGAAGTTGCCCCAACGCCCGTTGTAATATCTGTTGCTAATTGTAACTTTCCCCCTGTAAATCTAATTCCACCACGCTTTGTTGTTCCAAAAGCAAACTGACACAACCAGAACGCTCCAGTAGTATCTACTTGAAAATCCCATTTATAATAAACCGCTGCTCCGGTTGAATTGGCGTGACCGAAACGAGCGTAAGATGCTACTGATGAAGCTCCTGACGCACTAGTTAATTTCCAAGCATAACGACTACCCAAGACAGGGGTCGTGACAATGGTTGCACCAGCACTAATTATGTCGTCAATTCCATCAACAACTGAGTTATGTTCAGCTCCTGATTGGTGTATTCTAGCCATTTAAAAGATTAGGATTAGTCACAATCCCTTTATTATACCATTTTTCAGCATTTTACGGGCTATTTACGAAGATTTGCTTCGTGTTCTTTGAGCTGTTTTAGGTCTGCTTCGGTCCAACCTGGCACTGGCCAGAACTTTTCTACCAACCAACTCACTGGACGGACAGCTTTATCGAACTTTCCTTCCCACAAAAGATCCCTGACGTTCTTCTTGGTTTTCTCTTGATCCCGTCCGGACACCGGCCAGGGAAAACCAAACTCAGATTTAGTTCTAAAACAATGAGCGTACCAGGTCTTATGGTTTACTAAGACACGTCCACCAGACAGCCAGGTTTTACAGGCAACTTCGATTCCCTGGTTTCCCCAATTACCTAGCGTTTCATCACAAATTGGTAGAGAGAAGTACTTTTCTTTAGTTAAGACAAAGCAACTACCCTGTAAACTCATGGATTCGGTATACCCTTTCTCTGCTAAGTCTTTCTTGTACTCAGGAGTGTGTTCCCATGGCTCGAAGTAGCCAAATTTAGGAGAGGCATCAAAGCAGTAAGCTCTAGCATGAGTACCTTTTTTGGGTTGCCAAATCATCTTCTTTTTGACGTTCTTTGCCCCACAACTTTTACAAGCATTGTCTTCCGCTTGAGGATACTTGTCTTGATATTCTTTATGACCGCAGGAATAACATTTCCAATCAAAGACATGGAGGTTCTTCATTATCGGCACGGCTGTTACGTCGTCACCCACCTCTTTAAAGAACTCTAACATCTTACGGTCAAACCCTTGATCAAAAGAACAATGAGCGTCAGACTTCCAGATATACTTTCCTTGCGCCAATCGAGCTCCAATATTCCCAGCGGCCCTTTGTCCGACAGCTTCTGGAACATAGATAACATTAACTCGTTCATGCTGAACAATAGGTGGGGCTGCCCATTGACCATCTAACACAGCGATGATCTCGGTATCGGCTTCAATGTGTTCTAAGATGTCTTGAATAGTTCTGGCTAAGAACTCCTCGTTCCTGGCCGGAATAACGATTGATATATCTCTCATATAGGTTTAATAGTGGTTTCCTGCCAGCCGGTAGGTTCCCATTTAAAATCTTGTAAATTAACTTTAGGTGGAGAAAAAGTCCCTTTGTGTCGAACATCTATACTAGGGTGCGGGGCTGCCCAAGTCTCAAAGTCGTCATCTGTAAATCCCCCTCGCTTTTTCTTTTTAGTACCAGGTTCATAGCCCATTCGTCGTTGCCAAGCTGGTTCTCCTTTGGTAGGAAAATCCCAGCCATTATCTTGAATTATCTCCAACCGCTTCTTGTAATGCTCCAGAGCTAATTTTCTATCACAACACATCATCGACAAGCAAAGCAGGCGGTCATAGGTGAAGTACCTCTCTTTGGGATAATCCCACCGCCAAACATTAGTATCGTAATAAAAGATATCGTGACGAGGAGGAACAAACGAGAAATGAGACGGGCTGTACAAAACATCATGCTCAGTAAAAAATACATTCTGCACTCGCAAACTTTCCAAACCAGCAATAATTTGTTTAACCATCGTCGGATAACAACGAGGCAAATCCATCACGATATTCTGTCCAAACTTCAGGGGCTTTAGTGTCACGCTAACGATCGGTAATCCTGTACCACTCAAGATGTCTTGAACCTCTTGGAAGATTGGCCCCTCAAAAGTATTGTCGGAGTAATACAGGATTCCATCCATATTATTTGATGTATAACCAACTGTGGAATTTATCGTCTTTCTTCTGCTCGTCTAATGGGTGCATCTTGCCATAGATGTAAAAGCTCTTAATCTCAAAGACCTTAATGTATGCGTCCAAAACAGCTTTAACCTGACAAACTACGTTCCACTTATCGGGTCCGGTGTTCCAATAATCATGTCCGGCAACGATTCCACCCGGGCGGACTTTCTTAGACCATTCCACTATATCCTCGGCTGCAAAGCGAAAGGAATGATCGCCGTCCAAGTACACATAATCAAGACTGTTATCTGCAAAATCAGCTAAAGCATCCATCGAAGTTTTACGAATCATGGTGCAGTTGGGATAAGGAGCCAAGACTCGCTGCGCATGACCGTATAAAAATTCTTGTCTCTCCTGAACCTTTTGGGTCCGTCCTTGTCCCGGGAAAGCCATCCAAGGATCAATGGCATAATGTTTTAAACCGACTTTAGCGAAGCGTTCGGAGTACTCGGCTTTATAAACTCCAACCTCGGCCCCGACCTTATAACCAGAGTCTACCAAGAATTGGGGCAGCCCATTCCGAGAACAGTCGGGTATTTCGTAAGGCAAGCCGTAGTGTGTTAGTCCTTCTTTAAATGTCATATTTCTATTCCTTTAATTAAATAATTACGAAGTGGTGTACCATTGCCCCAATATTTTATCTCGGGGATAGGGGTTCGATCTGAATGAGTGTAATAGCGCATCCCTTTATGGGTTTTGACCTGAAAGACGGGGTTCTCTGATTCATACATCTCTATCTCGGCTTCAGAAAAAATATCTTCTTGCTTCCATCTCTCTTTAGGAAAGTTCTTTTCCTCAGCCGACCATTCGGGAGCTCCTACGAAAAGTTCGTTTAATCTATTTAGAAAGAATTCTCGTCCGATAACTTGAGCGTGTGTGGCTCCTTCTGACTTCTTGAAAAAGAAACTCCGCAAATCAGGCATCACATAGAGGTTGGAGTTTCGATAGCACTTGTCTAAACGAGGCGGGCGGTACTGGAAATAATCTGGTGGGTAAAGACAATCGGCTTCGGCAGAAATCACAAGATCCGTTTTGGCGACCTCTAAACCAATCTGCCACTGGCGAAAGAAATTAAAACCTGACACCCCGATATCATCACCTACACAAATATTAGTTCCAAGATCCGTAGGCTTTTGGGTGACACTAATAATTGGTAGCCCCCCACAGTTTTTTAACAAGTACTCTCTTATCCTTCGCTCGAAGGCTTCGTCTTCCCTATTACTAGAGCAATAAACAATTGTGGCGGTCATTTGAATTTATTAACTATATCCTTAGCTCGTCCCCACATAGGGATCTCATAAGATTTTAACATTCCTGGTCCTTTGCGACGAGTTCGGGACAATCTATCTACCCCTAATTGGTGATCAACTCGAACTACAGAAAAGTAAGTTTCAAACAGTCTCATCGGGTAATGAGGCAGTCCTAACTTATCAGCGATGTTATCTCGTCCTAATTCTCCCGTGTTTCCAGTCGGCGTTCCGTCTGGCCACTTAGCAAATCTTTCCTCTAAGGCTTTAATTACTAATTCTCGATTAGCGATTAAGGTAGAATTGCTCACCCGTTTCTTGTAGCAAAACATGGACCGCCCCCAAGTGAAGACATTGAAGCGATTCTCATTGTAATAAAAGGCATCATCCGCCGGTTTAAACTCAAAATGCTCGGCTGGATAGAGGCAATCGTCCTCAACCACTCCTATATAGCGTGTAGAGGCTAGTTTTGCCCCTCTGAGAAGCTGGAAGTAGATATTTGATATAGACTGCCGTTCGGTATCAAGGACGTTTATACCCCAATTTAAAGGCTCACGGGAAATAGTAATAATTGGCTTACCTTGGGCCGCTTCTAGGAGTTTTTCTTTATGAAATTCAGCCCAGCCAGCCGGTACTCGGTTGGCCGTCAGCATTATGAGTGTTAGATCATTGGACTCCATGATGCTTAAATACGTCAATTAATCTTTGCGACATCATGGGAATACCCCACTGATTATGTCCGTGCATGAAGACGTTAATGTTGGTGTCGTCATGGGGATAGAACTGATAGTAAGGGTGGAAATGCAAAACCTTTAGAGGCTTGTCAGCTTGTTTGTAGCATCGACTGGGTCCACGCTGACCGAAATTATAGGTGATGTTTAAAATCTTGTGGTTCCAGTTATTTAAAGTACCCTCACGCCACATATCAGTCATAGTCTTTTCATCGGCCCTAGTGCGATAAGTAGGAATCAAACGATTAAGTAGATAATCAAAGAAGTCATGAGTGTTCTCCCGAAAAAAGAATGAACCACCATTGATCTGATCCTTATAACCATAAGTGGTCAGACCAAGATCAAAGCCGCTTAACTCTGCCTCATCGAAAGGTTCATTCTGGTAAGCATCAAAATCGTGATACCAGTAAAGATCAGGGAACATTCCCTCAAGGAGTAGATACTCGATGACTGGAATTTTATTAGAAGTTCTGTCCCACTTTATATCAAAGGCCGGAACTGGTAGAGCTTTAACTCCGTTGTACTCGTAAGGGAAGTTGGTGAACAGTAAGATGTCGTCTTTTTTCCAACCCAAATCTAAGCTGTTATCAATATGAATCTTAACGAGTGTTTTGTCCTCGTCGGTAAACTCTCCAGAAGGATTAGTAAAGGACAAAAGGTTCTTCATACCGTCAGACCATATTTGCAAAAACTTGCTTCTAACTCACCCCCCAAAAGAGATTCGCCTAGACTATTATGTCCGTATACCACCTCAAGACTGTTCTTGGTGGGTTCACTATCACAGAGACGTTTATCAGTAGGATGGAAATGGAGAACTTTTATTGGTTTCTCGGCTTGTTGATATTGGTCGGCCACCGGACGTTTTCTGATCGCAAAGTTATGGCTGATGTTTAAAAGTAGTAACTGATCTTGCAGTTGTGGTTGGTCAGCGAGTAAAAGTCTCAGTCCAACTTCTTCGTTCACTAAGTTCTCCTGACACTTTTGTTGCAACTGGGTAAATAAATCTCTAGCACTTTGTGAGAAAAACAGAACACCGGTGCTTAGACGGCTATCATCAACTGTAGTGTTAGTTAGAGCCAGTACCTTGTCGCCTAGTGTTACTTCTCCTAGAGGAGCGTTCTGGAAAGCGTCAAAGTCATGGAACCAAAATAGTTCGTCAGTTATAAGCCCCATATCAAACAAAGCTAAGATCCCATTGATCTTGCTAACAGTGTTCTTGGTTGCATCAAAAGTTTCGTCAGGAACCACGATAGCTTGTACCCCATTATATTCGTAAGGAAAGTTAGTCACCATCATAATATCCTCACGCTTCCAGCCAAAAGCTAGGCTATTATCAATCTGCAGCTTCGCTAGGATATGTATTTCTTTGTAGTAGTCGGCTCCCTCGAACGTCTTTAGAGGATTTATAAATACCAAGAGGTTTTTCATAGCTACCACTTAGACCATTGGGGTAGAAGTTCGTTAGTATAATAATCTCCCCAAACGTCTAGTGCGTATTTATAACCCTGATCCTGTTTAGCGGGATTCTCTTTGGTGCCGTTGTTGTGAGTTCGCCCGAAATCACGATGGCGGTGAGCGAACCAAGTATTTTTATTGAGCATTAACCGTCCACCAGCCTTCCAGTATTTCATGCAAACCTCTACTGAGTCCTGAATCAAAGGTCCATAACCTTCGGTCTGCATTTCGCCAACTGTCTTTAAGTAGAACTCTCGATTCGCAATCCACATTGAGCCTTGCATGGCCTGGGTCTCGGAAAGCATCACATCCTTTTGCTTCTCATCTCGTTCTTTCCAGGGTCGACCCGAGAACTTCTTAACAGTGTCGGTTACATTTTGAATTGATAACTTTTCATGGTCAACAAATCCCTTATCTTTCATCACTTCCCACTTGTCGACATCTAAAAAGTAACGACGAGCCGTCATAACCTCATTCTCTTGGCAATCTCTAGTTAAGATCCGATCAAATCCCTTACCAAAAGAACAGTGTTCGTCCAGGCGCATAAAAAATTCGCCTCGGGCCACAGCGACCCCGGCGTTAATTGCTCCTCTCATTCCTCGGTTTTTACCTAAATGGACGTATCTAACGTGAGAATCTTGGATTACTGGAACGGTTGGCCAATATCCATCAAAAACTGCTATGACCTCTAGCTCATCCCCTAGTTCGCTGTTCTCTAAAATATCCTCGATAGTCTTAAAAAGATTCGGATCTTTATACGACGGGATAACTGTCGAGAGTTTCATGTATTAATTGTCTTACTTTGGTTAAAAAAGTCAAGTAATGTCTACCCACAAGTCCCCAACCGCAGGATTGGTAGGAGCGGTGTTGCTGACAGTTAAGGTTTGACCAGATCCCCCAATTGTCCATTTGTTCCCACCACCGCCACTAAAGAAATACTTCTTAGTCACGGGGTTTTGCGTCATCTCTGGTAGGTTTCTGATAGCCGAAGCATCTAAGCGATCGTCTTCTTGTAGAGATTCTAGTTTATCCCTGACCTGGAAAGGTGTATCAGGGGAACCATCTTTTCCAGCCGGTCCTTCTTTGCCCTCCGGCCCTTGTGGTCCGATTGGTCCTGGTTCACCAGTATCCCCTTTATTGCCCTGAATAGACTCTCCTGGCGGGCCCTGCTTGCCGTCCTTACCATCTTTACCGTCTTTAATGCCTAACTTAGCTCGGAACTCGTCAGCTTTTATGTGGAGTTCAATGTCTCTCATTAGTCTAAGATTAAATGAACAGTGGTGGGTTTCTGAAGTTCTGAGACTACCTCTTGTAGAAGATCATTAGTTGAAGACATATCTGTATACTCTTTTTGAGTTAGATCTTCAAGTTTGGAAGTGATGTTAGTAAGCTCGTTGAATATCGCCAAGTCTTTATCCTTAGCAAATCCCAACGTCTTTCTTATCTGTGTCAGTCTATCCATATTATTTATTCTTATAGGTATTTACACCAACACCAAATAAAGAAGCAGGAACACTTAGTGGACCAGCGACACCACCGGCTGCGTCATTAAATGCACCGAGAACGTCCGACGCAAATAGTGGTTCAACAAGTTGTGTAATTAGATAATTAGCAAAGTCTTTGTTAGCTTTTATTTTGACAGGATTACCATTGAAGTCATGCCCCTTACCAATATCTCTTACTATGCTTGCAATAGGAGAGGCTCTATCGGCAAAGAAGTTTATCCAAAGATCAAATAAAGTTTGTGATCCAAACTTGCCAGTATTTAATTTAGTTATTTTCCCAGTAGTAGAGCTTTTCACGGCCGGTTGGTCTCGTAAGACTTTTTCTGTTCTAACAATAGCGGTTATAAATGGGCCGATTCCGCCTGTCGTATCAAATCTTGTATTACCAACTAGAGACTTTAAAAAATCAGAACTACGAGGATCGGTTTCCGTCTTTGCGCCAGCCATGTGAGCAAGCCCCAAAATTGCCGCTTGAGTACCAGCCAACCTCATAATATTTTTAGCAGCTTCCACCCTAGCAGGACCACTTCTTGTTACTGGATCAAGTAATACTTGAAAACGAGAGGCATACCAACGAGGAGAAAAGAGAACCGTAGCTAAGGCTTGCGAGGCTCCCTCGGCTGGCCCTAAATGTCCTCGCCCTGTCGCCGAACCAATTACTTCTGCTAAATCCTTAACGGCCTTTGTGTTCCCAGTAATATCGTTTCCAGCAGCTTTAAGGTTATCAAGAATATTAACAAAACGGTTATAGCGCAAGTCGTTTAAAAACCCGACATAAGCACGTTCAGATTGCTTTAATCCAGGGATCTTATCAATAGCTTTAGAAGCAAATGTTTCCTCTCGAGCCGTGAATTTCTCACCTAATAAAGTTAACCCAAGAGCTTTTTTAATCTCTGGTTTCAACATCAAATCAGCATACGGAGAACTCATCATATCAGTCTCCAAACTATCGAGTGCGGACTGACTTTTTGCATATCTAAGTGAATTTGCACCGGCTTGGTTCCACTCCCTTGTTCCAAAATATGCACGTCCTTGTCTACCTAATGCAGATAAATCAAAACCTGTTTTAACGGCCCGTAAAATAGAAATAGTATCCGAAGCAAGTTGCCCAGCTTTACCAATTTTAGTCGTAGGTAGAGCCTCGGGAGTTATATCTCGCATATACTTTTGCAATCCTTGTCTTGTCTCCCAATACTGACGAGATTGTTCAAAAGGTTTTTTTGTTTTGTCGTATAGTTGATTCAACCTGTCAGCATACTGAGTTATAACTTGTGCTTCGGCTGGAGTAACTTGAACCCCAAGTCTGCGTTGGACAATATCTGAGAGAAATTGTTTTTCTGTTTCTGGATTTAAAGCTCTATCTAATTTGTTTATCTTATCAACTAAATCAGTTCTAGCTGCTTCCTTTAAACCAGCGGCTTTAGATGCCCAGTTAATAAGTCCTCGTTGCTGGTTCTTGAGAAGAAGTTTAGACTCAAACTCTGTATTAACAAACTTAGCGTTCCAATCGCCTACAAATTTGCCAAGAAATGCTCGTCTATCCTCGCTCGTCATATTAACGAGTTTAGCCGGATCAATAGACCCGTCTTGGAGACCTTTTAAGAATTTTTCTTCTGCATCTTTAGTTAAACACCAGGCCATATTAACATCTTATACTTTCTACAAACGAATTCCAATCAGTTTTAACAAGATTATTACTTCTAATTGCTCTAGTTGCCCCACCTAGTTCTTGATTCTGTAAAGTTTTTAGCTTTTCTCTACCACCTAATGCCTCTACCTTAGCGTTAGTTAAATCTGTCATATATTTCACCGGACTATTGGGATCCCGTTCTGTCAAAACAGAGATTTCCTGACCAGCACGGGTAGAACGCAAAGAAGCAAGGCGTAAGTTTAAGTCTGCTTGCTGAGCAATATCCAGTGTTGGATTGTTTTTAATGTGTTCCTCTAAAGCAATAGAAATAGAGTTATAGAGTAACCCTTTAGGAGCGACTTTATCTCCTCGTAGTACCGCCATGGCCGCTTCTGGATCTTTAGCTACAAATTTAGCGGCTGCCTTAATGTTTTCTGACTTACTCACTTCATTATAGGTAGAAAGTCCAGCTCTATCTTCGGGAGAAACCGCATTCAATTTTTCTTTTATTCTTGCTTCTAAACTAGAGACCTTTTCCTTACCAGTTCCTACAGGAAGTTGTCCCCGGGAGACGGCAACTGTATCTGCTTTTGGTTTTATATTTTCACCAACATTATCAGTAGCACTAGTTAACCCCTGCTGGATTTCCCCCACTGTTTTCTGAGCGGCCATCGTTACGACTTGCTTAGCAATCTCTGGTGTAGTGATAGGAGTCTTAGCCTCTGTTTTAACGGCTACATCTTGAACATTAGAAATGAAATGATCCCCTAGGGTTTTTAAGACTACCTTCTCGCCACCCTTAAAAACTCCACCACCGAGAATAGTCTGTCCAAGCAACCCTCCTAAATTGTGAACGGGATCTTTTAAATTCTCTTTAGCTATCGGGGTGAGCGGCATTGAATCGATGGCTTTGTCTGCTACGAAACCACCCACATCTCCAGCCTTACCAAATACCCACCCAATTGCTTTAGCAGGATACTTAATTAAGGGGGTATTCTCCGCTA
>Ga0310813_10002544_pt1 | contig 11055 bp, 9 predicted proteins | sample YN3metagenome_FD_203086 | JGI IMG/M metagenome (GOLD analysis project Ga0310813, IMG submission 203086) | Soil microbial communities from experimental microcosm in Duke University, North Carolina, United States - YN3 | ecosystem: Engineered > Artificial ecosystem > Soil microcosm > Unclassified ... | reverse complement strand
GCGTTTTGCCGCGCATTCGGCAATTCGCCGTGCAGCAGCAGATAGCAGGTTTGCAGAAAGTCTGCATTCTGTGCGAGGTTATCGATCGGGTAGCCGCGGTACAGCAGCTCGCCCTTGTCCCCATCGATGTACGTGATCGCCGAGTTGCACGAAGCCGTCGACATGAAGCCCGGGTCGTATGTGAACTTGCCGGTCTGACCGTATAGCTTGCGGATGTCGATGACGTCCGGGCCCATTGAGCCTTTGTAGATCGGCAGATCGATCTTGTCGTTGCTGTCCGAAAACGTGAGCGTTGCGTGTGCGCTTGAACTGTTCATCCAATCCTCATTTGATGCGTTGGAAGTGGAGCGGGCTGCTGCTGCCGCTGGCCGCGTGCGGTGAGAGGCGCGCGTAACGCGCAATAACGGATGCGACCACGAGGGTCGCCGACTTGCATTCTACGGTGCCGCCCTTGCTTCTTTGATCTGTTATTCGCAACAATGCTTAACACCCAGTGAAACACTCACGTTTAAAAGAGCTTTAAAGCGCGCTATCTGTCACCAACAAAATGAAAGGAAGTGCTGCGAATGCAACAATCTTTTGCCTGCTTGAACAATGCCGCCCGCAAATCGGTCTGCGATACTGCAGTCATGCACTTTTGCACTGCATAAACGATTTGCTGCCATGCGCCGCTTGAAAAAGAGACGTCCTGCAGCCAACTGAATATAGACAGGGTTGCCAAAGATGAACATCAATATGGATACGCTCTTCCCCGATACCGAAGAACACGACGGTGCAGCGGTCACTGCACTGAACCATCAGGACATCGTGCTGGCGATGTCGGCCGCGCTTGCGACCGAGAAGATCGCGGTCCTGCACATGCTTTATCCGCGTACCGACGCGCGCACCAATCACAGCCTCGATGCGCTGGTCGACCGGCTGCACGGCCACGGCCTGCACGAAGTGGCGCGGCTGATTTCGCAACAGGCGCACTACCTCGTGTTCAAGAGCCCGGAAAAAGCCTGGAAAGCGTTCCACGAGATCCGCAACGATTCGCTCGCGATCGGCGTGCATCTCTATTATTGCGGCCTCGTCGGTGAGCCGGCGGAACGCGCGCTCGATGGCGACGCGCATGCGAAGCCGAAGGGCAAACGCGCGCATCGCAAGGCTTGACGAGGGCTTGAATCAACCCATTGCAATCGCTGGGGCTGCACAATCCGTACGGCTGTACGAGCTCGATGTCCACCCCTGGCCAGGCAAAAATCCTGTACCGCCCGCGCGCGCTGCGCCGGGCGGTTTTCAATTGGCGCGGACGAACTCGTCGACGTAGCGGTTGAACGCCGCCGGATGCGCGAGATTCATACCGTGCGAGGCGCCGTTGACCGTATTTCGGCGTGCGTCGGGCAGCCACGCTTCGAGCGCCGTGACGGTGCGCCTGAACATCAGCGGGCTTTTCTCGCCATCGATCAACAACACCGGACAGCGGACCTGCGCGGCCTGTTGCGGTTCATAGGCTGGCAACGGATCGCGGAACTGACGCGCCAGCGTGTGCGCATTGTCGAGCGCCATCGTGCGAAACGCTGCCGTGCTCTTCGCCCAGAAGCCCGGGCGGCTCACCGAATCGACGAATAGCTGCAGGCCCGCCTCCACGTCGCCGCTTTCGATCAGTTGCGCGGCACGCGCACGCAGCGCGTTGACAGTTTCGGGCAATTGGGCGGGAGGACGTCCTTCGATCTGCAGCGGCCCGCCGGGATCGGCGAGCGTCAGCGTGCGCACCTGTTGCGGGTGACGCTTCGCGCAATGAAACACCACACATCCGCCGCGCGAATGACCGACGACGTGCGCGGGGCCGGCAGCCAAACGCTCGATAAATTCAGCCACTTCGTCCGCATGGCGGCTCCAGCTGAACGGCTGCTGCACGCCGATATCCGCGCGCGGCCAATAGTGCGTCAGACTGACCGCGACACAGCGGTAGCGCGCCGCGAGCCCATCGAGCTGCGGCTGCCAGTAGCGGTAATCGCACAGCGAGCCGTGCACGAACAGCAGCAGCGGGCCGGCGCCGCGTTCGACGTAGGGCATGCTGACGCCGTTGCTGAGTTCGACGAATTGCGCAGCGGCGGCAAGGGACGGAAAGCTGGATGAATTCACTGATCGGCGGAGTGCGTGAAAAACAGGGGCGGCATGCCGATGCTACCGCACCTTGCGAGCCGCGCCCTGCCTGCCGCGCTAGCGAGCCCGATCACTCATAGACGAACGCATCGAGCAGGCCGGCCTCGGCCGCGGCCCCCGCGCCACGCACCGCGCAAGTCAGCGGCTCGTCGGCGACGCGTACGTCGAGCGCCAGTTCGTTGGCGAGATAGCGCGGCAGATGGCCGAGCAGCGCGCCGCCGCCGGTCAGCACCACACCGGTGTTCGCGATATCGGTGACCAGTTCCGGCGGCGCGTTTTCGAGCGCCGCCTTCACCGCCACCAGAATCTGCCGCAACGGCACCGCGATTGCCTCGGCCACGTCCTGCGTGCGGATTTCGATGGTGCGCGGCAAGCCGTCGTCGACGCTGCGGCCGGTCGCGCACATCTTCTGTTCGGGCGCGTCGCGCAGCGCCGAGCCGATGGTCTTCTTCACATGCTCGGCGGTCTGCTCGCCCACCACCACGCCGTACACATTGCGCACGTAGTTGACGATCGCCTGGTCGAACTGGTCACCGCCGACCCGGATCGAGCCGCTATACGCAATGCCGCCGAGCGCGATCACACCGATTTCGGTGGTGCCGCCGCCGATGTCGACCACCATCGACCCGGTCGCCGACGAAACCGGCAGCCCCGCGCCCACCGCCGATGCGAGCGACTCGTCGATCAGATTGACCTTCCAGGCGCCTGCCGCGACGGCCGCTTCGCGGATCGCCCGGCGCTCGACCTGGGTCGCGCCGCCCGGCACGCAGATCGTGAACGCCGCGCGGCGCGCGAAGAACGGCCGCGGCCGCGCCATTTCGACGAACTGCCGGATCATGTGTTCGGCCGCCGGAAAATTGGCGATCACCCCGTGCCGCATCGGCCGCACCGGTTCGAGGTTGCCGGGCGCGCGGCCGAGCATCTGCTTGGCCTCGCTGCCGACCGCCGCGACGCGCCGGCGCCCTTCGACGACCTGCTTCAGAAAACACACGACCGACGGCTGATTGACGACGATGCCGCCGTCGCCGGTATAGATCAACGTATTGGCGGTGCCGAGATCGACGGCTAGCGAATAGCGGAACAGGCGTCCGAACAGAGATTGGGTCGGGGATTGATTCGGCGAAGCTTGTGGCATCGAGCGGGCCATAGACAGGCTCTGTAGGTGTGTGTTCGGCCGCCTGGTCTAAGCGGCGCAAAAAGTCGAATGCGCGGATAGGCGCTGCGGCGTTGCGCCTACTCGTGCATCGGCACGTTTTTCAGGCTTATGACGCACGTTAACGGCGCTGTGCGCGCATTCTTTAATGCCCCGAAATATCGTGCGCAAGCGCCGAAGCTTGCAAATTGACTACAAAGAGGCCTACAAAGCACACTACAAAAACGCCTGAGCGATGGCGGGTCCGCGTTAGCGGAAATAGCGTGCCGGCGTTTCGCCGAGCGACTCCTTGAACACCGCGATAAACGACGACACGTCGTTGTACCCCACCTCCAGCGCGACCTGCGTGACGCTCGCGCCGGCGCCGAGCCGCTCGAGCGCGATCAGCAGACGCAACTGCTGCCGCCATTGACCGAACGTAAGTCCGGTTTCCTTGACGAATAGCCGCGCGGCGGTGCGCGCGGTCACGCCGGCATCCGCCGCCAGTTCGTCGAGCACGCCGGGCTGCGCCGGCTGCGCGATCAGCGACTCGGCGATGCGCAGAATGCGCCGGTCGCGCGGGTACGGCAGCGACAACGGCGCGGCAGCGAGCAGCGGCAAACGATCGACGATCACATCGACCAGCCGGGCCTGCGGCCCATCGCCCGCATAACCGTCGCCGAATTCGGCGGCGGCGATCAGCAGCTCCCTGACGAGCGGATCGACCGCCACCACGCAATTGCGCGCCGGTGCCGCCACCACTTCCGGGTTGGCAAACAGCGTGCGGGTCATCACCGGATGGCGCGACGACGCGCGATGCAGCGCGCCCGGCAACAGCCACACCGCGTGGTGCGGCGGCACGACCCACAAACCGCTATCGGTGCGCACGCTCAGCACGCCTTCGCTGACGTGCACGAACTGCGCGCGGCGTTCGGCGAGCCACGGCTTGTCCAGCGCATCGTGCCGCTCGGCGACCACGAACACCGGGCACTGCATGGCATTCGGCGCGGTGGCATCCATCATGTCCGTTTTGCCCTGTCGGATTTAGAAACCCCGCAAGATTAACACGCCGCGCGTCAGCGCGCTCCAAAAGGGTGCAGCGCCTGCTATGGGTGCACCGCGCGTTGGCGGCCCATCTTTTTTTGATGCAGCGCAACACGTCGCATCCACGCTGGCGGCACTCACGGCCATCGGGTAATCCCGACGTAAAACAACGCGGATTACCGGCTGTCTTCTGATGCGCGACGCGATCATCGGGTCCCGGGCTAGCAGCGGGCGGCGGCATCCGGCGGCGCCTTTCCGCTAAAGTGCCAACGGGCCCGCTCCTTCAACTGACCGATGACCAGCTACTTCCACTACGACCTTCATTCGCTGCGGCTCTTTGTCGTGGTCGCGGAACTCGGCAGCCTGACGCGCGCCGCCGAGCGCACCAGCATGACCTTATCGGCCGTCAGCAAACGGATCGCCGATCTCGAGCGCAGCACCGGCTGCGCGCTGCTGCTGCGCCAGCCACGCGGTGTCGAGCTGACCGCCGCCGGCAAGGGACTGCTTGCCCACGCGCGGTACGTCGTGGAGCGCGTGAACCGGATGGCCAACGAGATGAGCGACTATGCCGTCGGCGTGCGCGGCCACGTGCGCATGTGGGCCAATACGTCGGCGATCGTGCAGTTCCTGCCGCGCGACGTGCGCGTGTTTCTGGTCGACAACCCGAGCGTAAAGATCTCGCTGGAAGAGCGTTTGAGCGGCGATATCGTCGCAGCGGTCGCGAATGGCGATGCGGATATCGGCATCTTCGCGGACAACGTGCCGGCGCCGAACATCGACAAGGCCGTCTACCGGCAGGACCGACTCGTGTTGCTGGCGCCGAACGATCATCCGCTGACAGCGCATGAAGAGGTCGCCTTCGTCGACACGCTCGACTACGAATACGTCGGCCTCAACGAGGGCAGCTCGCTGCTTGCGCGGTTGCTCGACGCCGCCTTCAGCGCCGAGCGTATGTTGAAGCTACGCATTCAGGTGAGCAGCTTCGACGGCATCTGCCGGATGATCGAGCAAGGTCTCGGCATCGGGGTGTTGCCGGAGGCGGCGGTGCGCAACGAAATCCTCGCGGCGGGGCTGCGCCCGGTTCGCCTCGTCGACGACTGGGCCGACCGCACGCTGTGGATCGGCACCCGCTCGCGCAGCACGCTGTCGCCGGAAGCCGCCCGCCTGTTCGACTTCATGTCGGCGCGCAGCGAGCCGTAAATTCAGGCGCAACGGGGCTTTGCGCGCCTTTCCAGGTTGGAAAGGGTGCTTGAAAATTCGTTGATTTTCAGCGTTTCCGAGTTGCCGCACAGTGACGCATCGGTAAAACGACGCATCACAGGAGACAACCGTGACGAAGCCGCTCGCTGGCATACGCGTGCTCGAAATGGGACAGCTGATTGCCGGTCCCTTCGCTGGAAAAATGCTCGCCGAATTCGGCGCGCAAGTCGTCAAGATCGAGCCGCCGGGCACCGGCGACCCGCTGCGCAAATGGCGCATGCTGCATGAAGGCACGTCGGTATGGTGGGCCGCGCAGTCGCGCAACAAGCAATCGCTGACGCTCGATCTGCGCTCGTCCGAAGGTCAGGACGTCGCGCGCAAACTGATCGCCGAAAGCGACGTACTGATCGAAAACTTCCGCCCCGGCACGCTCGAAGCGTGGGGGCTCGGCTGGGATGCGCTGCACGCACTCAATCCCTCGCTCGTAATGCTGCGCGTGTCGGGTTACGGTCAGAGCGGACCGTATCGCGACCGCCCCGGCTTCGGTGTGGTGGCCGAAGCCATGGGCGGCCTGCGCCATCTGAGCGGCGAGCCCGGCCGCACGCCGGTGCGCGTGGGGGTGTCGATCGGCGATTCCTTGTCCGCGCTGCATGGCGTGATCGGCATTCTGCTGGCGCTGCGCCATCGCGAGCAAAACGGCGGCGGCGGACAATTGATCGACGTGGCGCTGTACGAATCCGTCTTCAACGTGATGGAAAGCCTGCTGCCGGAATATTCCGCATTCGGCGCAGTGCGTCAGCCCGCAGGCAGCAGCCTGCCCGGCATTGCGCCTTCGAATGCGTATCGCTGCGCGGACGGCAAGTACGCGCTGATCGCCGGCAACGGCGACAGCATTTTCCGTCGCCTGATGGAGCTGATCGGCCGCCGCGATCTGGCGGATGACCCTGCCCTCGCACACAACGACGGGCGCGTGACACAGGTCGAGCGTATCGATGCCGCGATCGCCGCGTGGGCCGGCCGTCAGCCGCTCGACGAAGTGCTCGCCGCGCTGAACGAAGCACGCATTCCCGCCGGCAAGATCTATGACGTCGCCGACATCGCCAGCGATCCGCATTACCGCGCGCGCGACATGATCGTCGATGCCCAGCTGCACGACGGCACAGCCGTGCAAGTGCCCGGCGTCGTTCCGAAGCTCAGCGCGACACCCGGCACCATCGACACGCCGGCGCCGACACTCGGCCAGCACACCGACGCAGTGCTCGAACGCATCGGCATCGACGTGGCGACCCGCGATGCCTGGCGTACGCGCGGCATCATCTGACAGGAGCACGGCATGACCGCCAAACGCATCTATATGCAGGAAGTCGCAACCCGCGACGGCTTTCAGAACGAAGCGCAGTTCGTCGACACCGACGCGAAGATCGCGCTGATCGATCGTCTGAGCGCGTGCGGTTACGCAAAAATCGAAGCCACGTCGTTCACGTCGCCCAAAGCGATTCCCGCACTACGCGATGCGGAAGCGGTCATGCATCGCATCGCGCGCCGTCAAGGCGTCGTCTATACCGTGCTCGTGCCGAACGTGCGTGGCGCCGAGCGCGCGCTGTCGTGCGGCGTCGACGAGGTCAATCTCGTGATGTCGGTCAGCGAAAGCCACAACCGCACCAATCTGCGCATGAGCCGCGAGCAGTCGTTCGCGCAATTGCGCGACGTGATCGGCGTCGTCAGGCAGACCGAGGTGGCGATCAATGTGTCGCTGTCCACTGCGATGGGGTGTCCGATGGAAGGCGATATCGCGCAACCGGACGTACTCGGCTGGATGCAGCGCTTCGCCGATCTCGGCGTACACGGCATCACGCTGTGCGACACGACCGGCATGGCGTTTCCATCGCAGGTGGCTGCGTTATGTGCAGCCGCACGCGAGCGTTTTGCGTCGCTCGAGCTGACGCTGCACTTTCACAACACACGCGGCATGGCGCTGGCGAACACGCTCGCGGCGCTGGCGGCCGGCATCGACCGTTTCGACGCATCGCTTGGCGGCCTCGGTGGCTGTCCGTATGCGCCCGGCGCGACAGGCAACGTCTGCACCGAAGAGCTCGTGCACATGCTCGAGCTCGATGGCTACGATACCGGCGTCGATCTGCCTGCGGTGCTGCGCGCGTCCGCAACGCTGCCGGGCCTGATCGGACACGATGTGCCGAGCCAGCTGCTCAAGGCGGGCCGTCGTCTCGACCTCCATGCGATGCCCGGCCTCGCCAGCGACGGCCAACCCGAGCAACGTGCGTTCGCGCCGGCCCACTGAAGGAACGACTGCATGCAAAGCTACCCTCTTCCACGCGACTTCCATCTGTCGTTTAGCGATCTGAAGGTCGTCGCGCGCGGCCTCGTACGGCCCGAATGCGTGCTCGCGCTCGATGACGACACGCTGATCGCCGCGCACGGCGCAGGCGGCTATTCGGTGGTCTCAGCCAACGGCGCCGTGTCGCATCGGTTGATCGAACCGCGCGACGAGACCCGCGCTTACGTGCCGAACGGAATTGCGCTCGCGCCGAACGGCCGCGTGCTGTTCGCGGATCTCGGCAATGCGCACGGCGGGCTGTTTTCCATCGACCGGCAAGGCAAGCTCGACACGGTGCTCGATGCGGTGAACGGCGTCGCGCTGCCGCCCAGCAATTTTGTCAGCGTCGACGAACATGGCGTGTTGTGGTTCACCGTCAGCACGCGCCGGATTCCGCGCAGCGAGGCGTGGAACCACACGGTAAGCGACGGGTTTATCGGGGTGATCGATAACCAGGGCGCGCGGATTGTCGCGGATGGACTCGGCTACACCAACGAGGTCGCGATCTCGCCTGATCGCCAGTGGCTTTACGTCAACGAAACCTACGCTCAACGCGTGAGCCGCTTCGCGCTGCGCGGCACGCCGCAGCAACCCGCGCTTGGCCCGCGTGAGACGGTTGCGCAGTTGTCCGGCGCCGATCTTCCTGACGGTCTCGCGTTCGACGCGTATGGCGGGCTGTGGCTCACCTGCATCGCCAGCAACCGGGTGCTGCTGGTGCGCCCGGACGGCGCGGTGCAGGAAATCGTCGCCGATACCGATTCCGAACACGCGCAGCGCGTCGCCGACGGCGTGCGCACCGGCACGTTGCAACACGCCGTGATGCAGACGCCGGGGCGTTCGCGCCTGGGCAACGTATCGAGCATCGCGTTCGGCGGGCGTGACCTGCGCACCGCGTATCTGGGCTGCCTGCTCGACGATTGCATTCGCGCCTTCGACATACCCATCGCGGGGCTCGCGTTGCCGCACCGCAGCCGCCGCATCAGTTGATCCGATCAGGCCGCAGAGCCGAACCGATACCAATCCAGACACGTGCAGGAGACAGGCATGAACGACATCGAATCGCGCACGATGCGCAAGATACTGCGCCGCTTCGCGCCGCTGCTCACCATCTGCTTCGTGGTGGCCTTTCTCGATCGCGTGAATGTCGGCTTCGCGGCGTTGACGATGAATCGCGATCTCGGCCTGTCCGCGTCCGCTTTTGGACTTGCCGCGGGGCTTTTCTTTGTCAGCTACTTTATTTTCGAGGTGCCGTCGAATCTTCTGCTCGAACGCGTCGGCGCACGCCGCTGGATCGCGCGCATCATGCTGACGTGGGGGATCTGTTCGGCGGCGACCGCGTTCGTGCAGGGCGAGTGGTCGTTCTACGCGGTGCGCGTATTGCTCGGCGCCGCGGAAGCGGGCTTTTTTCCAGGCGTCGTGTTTTACCTGACGCTGTGGGTGCCGGCCGCGTATCGGGCGCGCGTGATCGGCGGCATCATGGCCGCGATGCCGTTGGCGAGCGTGATCGGCTCGCCACTGTCCGGCTATCTGATGAGTCTGCACGGCTGGCTTGGACTGGCGGGCTGGCAGATCATGTTTCTGCTGGAAGCGCTGCCCTCGCTGGTGCTTGCCTTTGTCGTGCTGCGCGTTCTGCGCGATTCCCCCAAAGACGCCGAGTGGCTCGACGACCACGAACGCGCGTGGCTCGAAGCGACGCTGGCCGCCGAGCGCGCGAATCGCGCCATGGCGGTCGAGCACGGCATGCTCAATCTGCTGAAAAGCCCGGCGATTCTGCTGACGGCGCTCGCGTACTTCGGTGTCACGGGCTTCAACTACGGCCTGAGTTTCTTTTTGCCGCAGATCGTGCGCGCCTTCGATCTGAGCCTCCAGCAAGTGGGCTATGTCAGCGCGCTGCCGTTCGTTGCGGGCGCAGCCGGCATGATTCTGTGGGGCCGGCATTCGGATCGCACCGACGAGCGGCGCTTTCATCTGCTGTTCCCGCTGGCGCTGGCTGCCATCGGATTGACCGGCTCGACGCTGATCGCCGCGCCGGTTCTGAAGCTGGCGCTGCTGTGCGTGGCGAGCTTCGGCGTGTTCTCGACCTTGCCGGTGTTCTGGGTCGTCGCGCCACGCCTGCTCGGCCCGGCCGCGGCGGCGGCCGGCATCGCGCTGATCAACTCGCTCGGCAATCTGTCCGGTTTCGTGAATCCGTATGCAGTGGGCCTGATCAAGGATGCCACCGGCAGTCTCAATGGCGGACTGCAGTTGATTTCGGCATTCGGGGTCGTCGCGCTTGCGATTCTTTTCTTCGTGACACGCCACACCGATGACGCTCGCGCGCAAGGCGGCGACAGCGTCTCGAAGCTTTATGCCGAACTGAAACGGTAACTGCAACCGGCCATCCGCCCTGCCTGCTGAAACACGACGATGCGCGCGTGCGCGCGACCTTCGTCGTCAAATTCGCGCTCGCGCTGTTCGCGGGCGCGTGTCGCTGCCCGCTAACCGGCGCGGCCCTCTGTTTCCCTCCGATCGCACTGCCCAATCCGGTGATGGTATCGGTCTGAACAGCCCTTTCGCGCTTCCCCGCCGACCGGGTTGCCTCTCGATACCTGCTGCACAAAGGGGTTGACAGGTATATCTTTAGATATGTATCTTAAGATACATCTTACGACCTATGGAGTGCTCTCGATGCGCAACCACCGCCATCACGGCCATTCGCATGGCCATTTCCCGTTCGATTCTCAAGATTCCCGCCGTTCCGCCGAGTTCGGCGACCGGCGCGGCATGCACGAAGCGTTCTCGCTGCACCGTCTGTGGCATGCGTGGCACGCGATCGGCCGCCATCACCATGGGCGCGGCGGCGGCCGCCTGATGGGCGGCGGCCCCGGCGGCTTCGACAACGAAGGCGACGGCTTTCCGCGCGGCCGCAAGTTCACGTCGGACGATCTGCAGCTAATGCTGCTCGCGCTGATCGATGAAGAGCCGCGCCACGGCTACGAGCTGATCAAGGCGCTCGAAGCGCGTTCGAACGGCTTTTATGCGCCGAGCCCGGGCATGGTGTATCCGGCGCTCACGTACCTCGAGGAACTCGGTTACGTGACCGTGCAGCTCGAAGGCAACCGCAAGCGCTATTCGCTCGCGGATGCCGGCCGCGTGTATCTGGCCGCGCACCGCGAGCGCGCCGATCTGATGCTCGCGAAGCTCGCGCACATCGCAC
>Ga0310813_10002543_pt1 | contig 11056 bp, 9 predicted proteins | sample YN3metagenome_FD_203086 | JGI IMG/M metagenome (GOLD analysis project Ga0310813, IMG submission 203086) | Soil microbial communities from experimental microcosm in Duke University, North Carolina, United States - YN3 | ecosystem: Engineered > Artificial ecosystem > Soil microcosm > Unclassified ... | reverse complement strand
CTGTGCGGCATAGCTCCAAGTGATTTAGGCCCCGCTGGATCGTGGACATCAGCGGAGTGTTGACCGATTTAAGCCTGTTATCGAATGAATAGACTGGCCGGCCGCCCCCCTCGGCGATCGGCAGCACGCGGACCCTGAAGGGACGCTCGATTTTGCGGAAAGCGGCCGTTCAAAATTGTAGGCTGTGACCATATCTGCTCCTTTGATTTTGTGCCAGCAACTGAGCCAGTCCTAATGGCCATCCCAGCTGCTCGAAAACACCAATGGGCTCGGAAATATCGGCCGACATCCTTGATCACTGTTGGCATCTTTCGGAGAGAGGTTGGATCCACAGCGCGACCTTGAATGCCCGGTGACAAAGTCGCGCTGTTGGATTTACACGTTCTTGGCGGTTGACGCTTGGTGCGGCGCAAACATTATGTACCGCTCGTTGGCTGCTGCTGTCGATTTGCCACGGACGTTGGACATCCACTGCCTGCGGGCGTGGAAGGAGTGCCAGGAACTCCATCCAGATTCACTCCGATGACGCGATAGCATGGCTTTGACTGTCCGGTCGTATCGACCCAACCGCCTCCTGCATCGGTCGTGCAATTCTGGCACGGCGTCGTCCAGTTTCCGTTCGCCTGCAGCATCTGCACGGAGTAAGTGGGGGAACCTGCTGCACCTTCAAATTCGACATGTCCGCTGTCGGTGGCTGTAATCACCGGCGCTCCCACGAGTTCATGCGAAGGCGCAGCGCTAAATCCATTCATTGTGTAACCGTGTTGGCGCAGCATTTGTGCTCGCTGAGCCATGTCTGCGGCGGTATTGGAAAGCGTGGTGATGCCCGTGTAATACAGCGCCCACCAGTTGCCGTCTTCGGTCGCTTCGCAATTGGGTTGGCATCCTCCATTGGCTGGGATTGGCAACCAGCCCTGCCCGCTTGCATGCGATACCAACGCCCAGAAATTGTCGCCCGCAATATTGGAATCGGAAGCGATGCCATCCAGAAACGTCTGCAGCGCCGCGGTGGTCTGGTAGTCGGTATGATCCCATCCGTATTCAATCATGGCGTAAGCCTTGCCGGCGGCAACGACTTGCGCAGCTATTGTATGAACCTGAGGTGTATTGCCAGTAACCTTCGCGTTCGCCGCTGAAGGCGTCCAGTGCGGATACCATTCGTTAGCAAAAATATCGACATTGGACGCGCTGAGTACAGGCGATGCCGGAATGGCTGCTCCGTTCTGGCTGATGTCGATGAATAGCTGCTTGTTGTTGATGGATTTGAAATAAGTCGATACGTTGTTCAACCACGCCGTCATTTGTGCGTCGGATACCGCGGGCGGGACGACCACACCGGAGGGTGTGAAGGTTATGGCACTAAGGTCGAGATTGAGATTATTGCCATCCACCCATCCGAGGAAGGTTGGATCATCCTTATATGCAAGCCCTGTCAGCGGATTCACGTGGGTCAGTATCGCCCGCATATGTTGCTTGTAATCATCTATCAAATTCGGATCGGTTAGAAATGCCGTCGCGCAACTGGAACTGGATATGTTGCGCCACGTACAATACCAGTTGTAGGACTCACCTGATCCCGTCCCGCCCGCATCGCCATCGAACTCGCCGATCAGCTTTATTCCATACTTGCGCGCTTCGGCAACCACCATATCCATGTGCGCGAACGCGGCATCGTTGAACACGCCTTGAGCCGGTTCAATACACAACGGACATCCAACCGTATCGCCGAGTGTCTGCGCACGGATCACGGTCACACCCATGTCATGCGCGGTCGCGAGCGCATCGTCCACCTCGTACTGCGTTGGATAGCTATAGCTCCCAACAGGTATCGACTTCGACGGTGCGGGGCCGTAGTTCTTCAACCCCAGATACTCGACATTCGCCCCCGAGAACCGGAAATGCTGGCCCGCGACCATCAATTTCGAACCTTCCCGCGTCACGAACGAGTGCGCAAATTGCGCAGCGCTGACGCCTGGCACGTTCGAGCGTTGAGCGGCCGTGCCTGCTGGATCGGGTGGGGACGAATCCAAAGATGAGCCACCGCACGCAGCAAGCAAGACGAGAATCGCTCCGGCTCCCACGCACTTGACTGCTCGCAACGGGCTTCTCATCGCAGATCTAAGCGCAATCGTTGACATACTTTGTCTCCTCCAGAATTATCGTCGATTATTTAATATGCAGTACGTAATGTATTTGAAATTTTGTGTCCTATCCAACCAGTAGGTCGCCGAGTTCACCTCTTCCGCACTGTCGATGTTTGGGCTGTGGAAGGGAATTTTCCTGTCGGCGTCCGGGACGCCAAATCCAGGTCGCCACCGCGAGAAGCGCCCCCCCAAGCATAGCGTCAACAACGCGCCGATAAAGGGTCTCTTAATGAGGATGTACTGACAACGAGTAATTTCACTAATTTTTAGTTTGTTTAGCTAAACAAAAGCCATGATTACCTGTCTGCTTGTTTGATTCTTGATATTGAGCGTGTCCATGATCCCCGGACCAGCATCTACAGCTCCCGGGTGGACAGCCACAAGCACCCCAATTCCTATGGCTGAAACTGGCTGACTCCCGCCTGACGGCGGGTTGACTCGGGTTCAACCGGTGGCGTTCTGTATCAAGGCCGTCTGCTACGCCTCCATGCGGAGACGGTGCAACCGTAGCGGCCCGAGAACCATCTCGAGAATGCGCTCAACGACGAAAACCCCAGAAGCCGCGCCACTTCGGTGAGAGGTCGCTCGCCCGATTCAACATAGCGGGTCACCAGTTCGCCTCGTACTTCGTCGACAACGGACGAGTACGTCTGACCATGATCTGCAAGATGTCGATACAGTGTCTTGCGATGCATGCCTAGCCGCTGCGCAACACGCTCCGCCACACATTCGCCGACGGGCAGCAGCGCGAAGACCAGCCTTCTGACCTGGTCAGGCGTCGTTGCGTCCGACTGGGCCAGCCGCGCGTCGAGAAACTCGCGCGCGTGCGGCGCAAGGACCGGGTCGTAAGAGGAAATCGCAGTATCGAAATCCATGCTCGCCAGCACAATTCCGTCGAAGTCCTGATCAAAGTCAACAGGCATGCCAAACACACGCCTGTGCGTGGCGACGTTCACAGGTGCGCTATGCGAAAAGCAGATCTGCCGGGGTCTCCATTCCGTACTGAGTAACGACCTGAGCGTACGGTACAAGACGCAGATCACGAGTTCCACCGACTGACGAAAGGTGCCTCTGCCTCCATCGACGACCTCAAGTATCAGCACCGCCACATCGCCCGATTCCTCGATGCGCACGCCCATCGCTTCGTTCTGCAACCGCACGTAGCGCGCAAACGATTCCAGCGCCTTGCGCAGCGTGGGCGCCTCCTGCAAGGCGACTGCCAATGGACCCAGATTGGCTAGATGACGGGTTTCGCCCATGCGAAGGCCAAAGTCCTCTACTCCAGCAATGCGGGCCGAGTCCTCCAGCATGCGCATTGTCGAGTCAGCCGGCAGCCGGATATCCGGGTCGAGCAAGGCGGCGGCGCTGATACCTGCTTGTCGCAATCCCCAGTAGGGATCGAGTCCCACTTCGCGCGCGACCTCCACGTAGTTTGTGAGGCTTGCACTTCGCAGCAACGACGGCATAGGGGTCTCCACCAATGCCTCGAAATGTAAAACATACGCCACAAAATGTCAAAAAGGCTCCGTGCGTTTTGCAGATACTTGGTCCATGCGTCGCGTCCGAGCACCAGCGACAGCGCAAACCGGAATTGCAAAATCTGAGGAGTCAAATGGCACACGCTATTCGCATGCATGAAACGGGCGGTCCCGAAGTCCTCCACTGGGAAGAGATCGACGTCGGGGATCCTGGCCCGGGGCACGTCCGCCTGCGACATGAGGCCGTCGGACTGAATTTCGCAGACACGTACTTCCGTTTGGGCCTGTATCCGATGCCCCTGCCTGCCGGTATGGGTGTCGAAGGCGCTGGTGTGGTCGAGGCCATTGGCGAGGGTGTGGACAACGTCACGGTCGGCGATCGCGTCACTTACACAGGCTTTCTCAACACGATGGGCGCCTACAGCACCGAACGCCTCGTACCTGCGGCACCACTGATCCGGCTACCGGAGAACATCCCGTGCGTGACAGCAGCGGCCATGACCATGCGTGGCCTGACTTCCTCGTACCTGATGCGCCGCATCTACAACTTCAAGGCGGGGGATTCGATCCTTTTGCATGCTGCCGCGGGCGGCGTCGGCCTCATCGTGGCGCAATGGGCAAAACTGCTCGGTCTGACCGTGATCGGCACGGTATCGAGCGAAGCCAAGGCCGATGTGGCACGTGCCCACGGTTGCGACCACGTGATCAACTACAGCCACGAGGATGTGGCCCGGCGCGTGCGCGCGCTGACCAACGGCGCGGGCGTCAACGTGGTGTTCGACAGCGTGGGCAAGGATACCTTCGAGGCCTCGCTGGATTCGGTCAAGCGTCGCGGTCTCCTCGTGTGCGTGGGAACCGCCTCGGGTCCCGTGCCGCCCTTCAACGTCCAGTTGCTGGCCATGAAAGGCTCGCCCTTCATTACCCGTCCGGCGCTCGCTGATTACATCGCCGACCCGGTAGAGCGCAATGCGCTCGCCGCCGAACTGTTCGGCCACGTCGCGGCCGGCCGCATCAAGATCGAGATCAACCAGCGTTATGCACTGCAAGACGCGGTGCAGGCGCACCGGGATCTGGAAGCGCGCAAGACGACGGGCTCGTCGGTTTTCATCGTACGTTGAGAGGGCACGATGCGCATCGAACCGCTTTCCTGTTCAATTGGTGCCGAACTGTCCGGCGTGAATCTGGCCGATGCCATCCACGACGATGGTCTGTTCACGAGCATCCGCGAAGCGCTGGTCAGGCATCGCGTGCTGTTCCTGCGCAATCAGGACATCACGAGCGCTGAACACGTGGCCTTTGCACGCCGGTTCGGCGAACTGGAGGACCACCCGGTCGCTGACAGCGATCCGGAGCATCCTGGGCTCGTGCGCATCTACAAGGATCCCGATCAGCCCAATGCCCGCTATGAGAATGTCTGGCACACGGACGCGACGTGGCGCGAAGCGCCGCCGTTTGGCGCTGTGTTGCGCTGTCGGGAATGTCCGCCAGTAGGTGGCGACACCATGTGGGCCAATATGGTGCTGGCCTACGACAACCTGCCCGCCCACATCAAGGTACAGATCGCAGATCTTCGCGCGCGACATAGCATCGAGGCCAGTTTCGGCGCGGCCATGCCAATCGAGAAGCGCCTTGCACTGAAGGCACAGTATCCCGACGCCGAGCACCCGGTGGTCCGCACGCATCCCGAGACCGGCGAAAAGGTGCTGTTCGTCAACGCGTTCACAACGCACTTCACTAACTACCACACACCGCAGCGCGTTCGCTTCGGGCAGGACGCCAATCCCGGCGCCGCCCAGTTGCTCGGTTACCTCCTCTCCCAGGCCTATATACCCGAGCACCAGGTTCGATGGCGCTGGACGAGGAACAGCGTGGCGATCTGGGACAACCGCAGCACGCAGCACTATGCGGTGATGGATTACCCGCCGTGTCATCGCAGGATGGACCGCGCCACGATTATCGGTGAGCGGCCTTTTTGAGCACCCCAGCACAGATCAACAACCAGGAGATAGGACATGCAGTTTCTCGACGATTCGCTGCACCCGGAGAATCAGGACAAGGTGGTCATCACGACTGCCCCATACGGCCCGGAATGGATGCCCGAGGACTTCCCGGAAGACATTCCGGTGACGATGGACGAACAGATCCAGAAGGCTGTCGACTGCTATAACGCCGGCGCCACCGTACTCCATCTGCACGTGCGTGAGCTGGACGGCAAGGGCTCGAAGCGCCTGTCAAAGTTCAATGAACTCATCGCCGGCGTGCGAGCCGCGGTGCCGGACATGATCATCCAGGTCGGCGGCTCGATCTCGTTCGCACCAGAAGACGACGGCCAGGCCGCGAAGTGGCTATCCGACGACACGCGCCACATGCTGGCCGATCTCGAACCGAAGCCCGATCAGGTGACGGTGGCGATCAATACCACGCAGATGAACATCATGGAGCTGCTCTATCCCGAGTACGTAGAAGGCACGTCGTTGTCCAATCCTGCGCTCATGGCGGCCTATAGCGAAATGACGGTGCCGGCGGGCCCGGCATGGGTCGAGGAGCACCTGCGCCGCCTGCAGGCCTCGGGCATCCAGCCGCACTTCCAGCTCACCGGCATCCATGCGCTCGAAACACTCGAGCGCCTCGTGCGCAAGGGCGCCTTCAAGGGTCCGTTGAACCTGACGTGGATCGGCATCGGCGGGGGCTTCGACGGCCCGAATCCGTTCAACTTCTTCAATTTCGTCCACCGCGCGCCCGACGGCTGCACGCTGACCGCCGAGTCGCTGCTGAAGAACGTGCTGCCGTTCAACATGATGGCGATGTCCATGGGCCTGCATCCGCGCTGCGGCATCGAGGACACGATCATCGACCAGCACGGCAAGCGCTTCACGTCCGTACAGCAGATCGAGCAGTGCGTGCGCGTCGCACGCGAGCTTGGCCGCGAGATTGCCACTGGCAAGGAAGCGCGCGAGATCTACCGCATCGGCGTGCAGTACGAAACGGTCGACGAAACGCTCACCGCCAATGGCATGACGCCGAACCGCAAAGCAGGTCATACGGATCGCCAGCTTCGCGCAGCCTGAAGCGACGGCCCCCGGGGCACGGCGGTGCCCGAGATGTACGCACCGCCGCCTCGATAGCCAATCTCTCTCCGGCCTGCATCCGCAACGCTTCACACACACGCCTCACCCTTTTCGTACGAAACAAGGGGTACCCATGCTGGAAGAAAATGTCGCATCGTTGGCCGGTGTAGAGACTCCGCCGCGAACTTCACATTCGCGCACCTATGCCTGGGCGGTATTTGGCGTGATCTTCAGCCTGATGCTTTCCGACTACATGTCGCGACAGGTACTGAATGCCGTTTTTCCGCAGCTTAAGCTCGAGTGGCATCTGACGGATGCTCAACTCGGCTTGCTCAGCGGTATCGTGGGCCTTATGGTCGGCTTGCTGGCCTTTCCGGTCGCCCTTGTAGCCGACCGCTGGCGCCGTTCAAGAAGCGTTGTGTTGATGGCAATGTTCTGGAGCATCAGCACCCTCGGCTGTGGACTCGCGCAGAACTACGGCCATATGCTGACCGCCCGCCTCCTCGTCGGCATCGGAGAAGCTGGCTACGGTAGCGTCGGACTTGCCATTATCCTGAGCGTCTTCCCCGCAACGATGCGCGCGACACTGACAGGCGCCTTTACTTCCGCCGGCATGCTCGGGTCGGTACTCGGCATGGCTGCCGGCGGCGTAATGGCGACCCGCTTTGGCTGGCGCACAGCGTTCCTCGGCATGGCAGCGTTCGGAATGTTGCTTGTCGTGATCTGCGCGGTGACCGTTACGGAATCCCGCCTGAAGCGGCATGTACATCGATCTGCCGTTCAGGGACGCAGCGGTGGAAATGAACCGCTTCGTACGCTCCTCAGGCCGCTGTTTTGTACCCCGACGCTGGTCTTCACGTACGTGGGTAGCGGCCTCCAGCTGTTTACTGCGTACGCCATCATTGCGTGGCTGCCAAGTTATCTGAATCGCTACCATCATCTGGCTCCAGACAAGTCGGCTGTGGCCGCCGCAGTCCTGCTCATCGTCAGTGCGATCGGCATGGCCCTGTGCGGGATCTTCACTGACTGGATTGGGCGCAAGTCGCCGCGCAACAAGGTCACACTCGCCATCGTCTACTGCCTCGGATCTTGCGCATTGCTGATGGCCGGCATGCGCATGCAGTCCGGCGCGGTCCAGTTTGTCGTCATCGCTGGCGGGATATTTCTTGCCGCCGGCACGTGGGGCCCCGCGGGTGCAATGGTCACGAATCTCGTCCCTGCCTCGATCCATTCAACCGTCCTTGCCACATTGAGCCTTGCGAACAATCTGCTAGGAGGCGCGCCAGGCCCCTATCTGACCGGGGTACTGGCAGACCGGATCGGTCTGCTCGGCGCCCTGCAGCTTGTCCCGCTGGTCTCGGTTGGCGCTGCGTTGGCATTCGGCTGCGCCAGCGTGACCTATGAGCGCGACCTGCGTCGCTCCATCGCAACACGCCAGCGGCAGATCTATTGAACCCGCCCTTACCTTTTCATTCACGAGGTTACGATGACCCACACCAGTATCACTCACTCCCTGTCGGATAAGGTTGCCATTATCACGGGTGCGGGCCGCGGCATCGGACGCGCGATCGCCCTCGCCTACGCCGGTGCTGGCGCCTCAGTGGTGTGCAGCGCACGCAGCAAACAGGAAATCACAGAAACCGCGGCTCTTATCAAGGAAGCAGGCGGTCGTGCTGTGGCACAAACAGCGGATGTTGGCAGCTATGACGACGTTGCCGCACTGTTCGACCATGCCAGTCGTGCATTTGGCGGAATCGATATTGTCGTCGCGAACGCGGGCGTCGCCTCTGATCTGAAGCGGATCGCGGACAGCGACCCCGCAGAGTGGCGCAAGGCAATCGACATCAACCTGACGGGCGCCTACCACACGGCCCATGCTGCAATCCCCCATCTGCGCAAACGCGGTAGCGGCAAAATCATCATGATCGGCTCGGGTCAGCGCAACCGTCCCGTGCCTGGATTTTCGGCTTACTCCTGCTCCAAGAGCGGTCTGTGGATGCTCACCCAGTCTCTCGCCATGGAACTGCTCGAGTACAACATCAGCGTGAACGAACTCATCCCCGGACCGGTCAAGACCGCCATGACCCGCGATGTTCCGATGCCACCGGGCGAGTGGGCGAAGCAACCCGAGGATGTCGTACCGCTAGCTCTGTTTCTGGCCAGTATGCCGGACGCAGGACCAACAGCTCAAAGCTATAGCCTTATGCGCCGCGCCTGAACACACCTATCCGTTACGACGACGGTCCACGACACCGGAGACACTCATGCAGTCGAACAAGCACGTTGAACATTCCAGGGACGCACTACCCTCTACAGGTGCACCGAACCTCGCTGGACGAGTCGCCTTGATCACCGGCGCGGGCCGCGGTCTGGGCGGCTCCATTGCCCAGCATTACGCGCGGGCCGGCGCGGATATCGTTATCTGCGACGTCGACATGCAAGCCCTTGAAGACACTCGCAAGGCTGTTGAAGCGATCGGCGCATCGTGCCTGGCCTTGCGATGCGACATCTCTTCAAGCAGTCAGGTAGCCGACATGTTCGCCAGAATCGTCGAACGCTTCGGCACGCTTCACATTCTCGTCAACAACGCCGCGCTGGCACCCACAAGTTCGGCGGACGAGGTTCGGCGCAACAGACATTATGCGTATATCACGACCCCGGTGCCACGACGGTCGCTTGGCTTCACCAGTGAAATCACAGACGAGGAATGGCACAGGTACTGGGACGTCAACGTACACGGCATGTTCTACTGCACGCGCGAAGCGCTCAAGCTCATGCAGCCGCAGCAGTACGGTCGGATCGTGAACCTTGCGTCGATCGCCGGTTTTTCGGCCATCAGTGCGCACAGTCCTCACTACAGCGCAACCAAGGGCGCGGTCATTGCCTTCACAAAATCGGTCGCAGCCGAAGTTGCGGGGGGCAATATCCTCGTGAATGCACTGGCGCCCGGTGGCGTGTCAACGCCGTTCTTCGAGCAGTATCTCGACTCCATCGGTGAGGAGGCTCAGCGCAGGTTCTGGCAGGTCATTCCCGCCGGGCGCTTTGGAACCATGCAGGAATATGCGTCTGTGGCGACGTTCCTTGCAGGGGATCATTACTTTGTTGGACAGGTGATTAGCCCCAACGGGGGAGCAGTGCTATGAGCTGACAGGCACACGCGGCGCGTCCGATGGCCTGGTTTTCTATCTGAAGGCCGGCCAGCGAAGCGCGTCTTCCTGAACACGAATCAGAATCCCAGTGGAAAGGCGAGACACCTCATGACGAAATCTGCTACCTTCAAATGCATGCAGGACAGTACCCGGGAAGACTGGGAAATCATCAAACCACAGGCCGCCCAATACTTTTCGCATCTGCCAGACCGGGTACTGGCGCACCTGAAACTGCTCGAAGGCGAATACAGCGGATTCCCGATCGACCGCTACAACCATTGTCTGCAGACGGCGACGCTGGCCATGAAGGACGGCAGAGATGATGAGTACGTGGTCTGTGCGCTGCTGCACGATGTCGGCGACACCCTCGGTTCCTACAACCACCCGGAGATAGCGGCGGCCCTGCTCAAGCCTTTCGTCTCCGAAGCCACCCTGTGGATGATTGAGCACCACGGCATTTTCCAGGGCCACAACTTTTTCCATCACCTGGACATGGATCGCAATATGCGCGATCAGTTCAAGGAAAACGGCTGTTATCAACGTACCGAAGAATTCGTTGATCTGTACGACAGTCCGGCATTTGATCCCGCCCGCGAAACGTATCCCCTCAGTGCCTTCGAGCCCCTTGTGCGCCGGGTGATGGGCAAGCCGAAACGTTCGGTCTACAAGAGCATTACCAGCGGCGGGTGATGCGAATCTGGCTGCCTTGCGCGGCGTGCGAGCATTTCGTGCAGTCTGACCTGGTGCGAAAACGCTGGGCGTGATGTCCAGCAAACCTTGACGGTTCCCGCTGCGGGCGACGGCGAACCCCGTGACGCGGTTCGCAGTTGCGCTCACCGTCGCAGCGTGGGCAATGGGCTTTTATCGATTCCGTCATGTGTGTCTGAATGATCACTTCGTCGCTTGCTCACCTTACTCGTCGTCGGCTATGTGGCGCACCTGCTCCCAGCCGGTTTGCGGTGCAAGCGCAATGATTTTGACGATCTGACCAGTGTGATTTGCAGGGTTCCACTCAACGTTCGGTATCGTGTGCCGCCTCCTGCCATAAATTCCCACTGCGGCAACAGATCGCGGAAGCAGCCCAAATCAGCTTGAGTGCACCCCAATCCCAGTCACGGCCTGGCGGCACTACAAGGCGCCTCAGCGGGCCAGCAGGTCCGTCGACCCGCCGCCTTCGGATCAGGTCTTCCGACGCTGCTTTTCGGCGTCCTGCAATT
>Ga0310813_10002542_pt1 | contig 11057 bp, 5 predicted proteins | sample YN3metagenome_FD_203086 | JGI IMG/M metagenome (GOLD analysis project Ga0310813, IMG submission 203086) | Soil microbial communities from experimental microcosm in Duke University, North Carolina, United States - YN3 | ecosystem: Engineered > Artificial ecosystem > Soil microcosm > Unclassified ... | reverse complement strand
GTCGAGCTCCGCGCTGCCCGAGGCGAAGAGCTGCGTGCCTTCGGCGGCGTTGTTGATCGTCACGGTGGTCCGGTCGGCGGACTCGCCGACCGAGACGAGGCCTTGCGCGATCTCCGGCGCGAGGAATCCGGCGAGCGCCGCCGAGAGCCTTGGCGCGGCGCTCGTCTTCGCCGCCAGCACCGGCGCGGGCGCGACGCGAATCGCGCGCATCGAGGCGAAGACCGGGTCGGAGAAGTCGTTGATGCGAATGCCGAGCAGGAGGCTCGTCGCCATCAGAACGAGCCCGGCGAGCGCCAACGCGACCCACAGCGGCACGAACTGCAGCAGCCGCTTGCGCTCGCGCGCCGCGGGCTGCCAGTGCGGCGAGAGCGCGCGTTCGATGGTGCCGCGCTGCGTGCGAATCACCTGCTCGAGACGTTCGCGGATCACGTCGAGCTGCGTCTTGCCGCCGTCGATCAGCCGGTAGCGTCCGTCGAAGCCGAGCGCGAGCATCACATAGATCAACTCGAGCAGGTCGATGTCGACCGCCGGGGTCTGCACGAGGCGCTGCAGGATCACGAAGAGCCGTTCGCCACCCGACGCTTCGTTATGAAACGTCACGAGCAGGCTGCGCCGGCCCCACACGCCCGCGCCCCACGGCGTCGCCGCGATCGCTTCGTCGATGAACGTGCACAGGCAATAGCGCGCGGGGCCGAGTTGCGCATCGGGCACGCCGAACGAACGGCCGTCGGCTTCGAAGCGGCGCATCATCTGGATCAGTTGCGTGCGCAATGCGTCGAGGTCCGGATGAGTCGTGAGCCGCCGCAGCGGCAGCGCGAGTTCAAGGAGCGGATTGGCCGCCCGCAGCAGCGGATTGCGCCCGGCGACAGAGACATCGAGTGGCGTGAGCGCGTCCGGCCTTCCCTGCGGCCCCGCATCCGCTTTTCTGGACTCTCGCCCGCGGCCCGGCGTCGGCATTCTGATGGTGCGCGCGGCGTCGAGATAATCCGCGTCGTCAAGCGTCGGATCGGTGTCGTTGGTCATGGCAGAGTCCTTGTTGCGCCGCCTTCGGACGGCGTGGCGTCATGGGCGTGGCCGTCGCCGGCACGGTCAGCGGCGAATGGCCCAGCATTCCATCGCGAGCCCGGGGAATTCGCCCGCCACGTGCAGCGCCATGCCGGCCGACGAGCCGAGCGAAGCCCAGGCATCGCTCTTGTCGTCGAGCTCGAAATAGGTGTAGCCCGCGTGAAACGGCAATTGCCGCGGGGCCACTGGCAGCGCGCGCAGCCCAATGCCGGGCAACTGCAGGTTGACGAGATCGCGGATCTTCTCGATGCTGCCGATCTTCACCTGGCTGCCGAACGCCGAGAGCAGCGTCTCGGTGGGCACCTGCGCGCGTACGGCGAGTACGAACGTCGCGCTCGTGAAGAGCGACCGGTCCGCGACCTGCGCCACGCGCAAGCCATATCTGCGCTCCTCGAGCGGGATCGACACGACCTGCGGGTCCGCGACGCGGCTCAACGCCAGTCGCAAGGCGTCGATCACCGGCGCGAAGGTCTCCTTCAGGCGCTCGTGACGGTACGGCGGAAACGACGGCGGCCGCCGCTCGCGCTGACTGAAGGTCGCGAGCTCGCCGGCGAGCGCCACGCTCGCCTGATACAGCGTTTCGGGATGCAGGCCGCTCATCGCGCCGAAATGCGCGATGAGCGGCTGCGCGCGATTGACGATCTGCAGCAGCAGGAAGTCCGAGATCTCCGCCATGCCCGCGCCGTCGGGCTGCGCAAGCCTGCCTGCGAGCGCTTCGCCGCGTTGCTGCAGGAGACCGTTCAGCTCCACCGCGAAACGCGCGAGCCCGTCGGCGACGCGATAGTCGAGGCACGGCGGGCAATAGTCGCCGTCGAGCAGGATGCGCGAGTCGCTCAGGCGTTCGGTCACGCGCGCGACACCCGCATACGCGTGTGCGTGCGCCACGTCCGGTTCGAGCGCGAGACGCAGGCGCAGCTTGCCGATCTGCAATAGCGTGGCGAGCGCATCCGGGTCGTTGCTGTCGTGGACCTCGAAATCGTCGGCGCCGTAGCGGGCGAGATTCTCCACGCTGTCAGGACCGCCGGACTCCGGCGCACCCGGCCGACGCACCGGCAACGCCAGCACGACCAGCTGGTTCGACGTGCCTTCCGGAATATCGAGCGGCATGGGCAACTCGCCGTCGGCAGGCAAGTTGAACGGCGTGCCGTCGGGCAACACGCCCGCTGCCGAGCGCAGCGCGAGCTTGCCGAGTTTCAGCAGCGCTTCGTCGATAGCGAGTTTCGTGAAGCCCCAGCCATACGCGCGCAGGCCGCCCGCGCGGCCTTCGAGCTGCGTCTCGATGTGCCGGTCGTGCTGCTGCAGATGCTGCGGCTGAAGGAACATGCCCTCCGACCAGATAACCTTGTTGTTCCAGTACATGGCGTCAGTTCTTTGAGGATTGCAGTGCGTCGAGCTGCGCCTGATAGGCACGGCCGAACGGTTCGCCGAAGCTGCGCTGGAGATCGTCGCCCGCGTCGCGCGCCACGTGCTCCCATGTCTCGACGAAGCGCTGCCACAGGCGCGCGCGGCGATTGCCGAGGAGCGCGTCGAGACGGCCCGGCGGATCGAGCGAACGCTCGATGGCCTTCGGATCGTCGCGCTCCATCGCGTGGGCGAGCGCCGCGCGCATGCCCGCGACCATCGCGAGTTCGTGCGCCTGGATATCGCGGAACGCCGCACGCATGGCCTCCTGGGGCGGCAGATAACCGCTGTCGCGCGCGCCGAGCATTTGCGCGAGCGCCCGATCGGGATCGGGGAAAAACTTGAGCGGATTGTTGTCGCGCTCTTCGATCATCGTCATCGCCATGCGCGTCTCGCGCTTGGTCATGGCGCGCGAGCGCAAAGCCGCCATGGCGCCTTGCGTCGCTTCGCGCAGCATCGCGCCGGCGAGACGCGCAAGGTCCGCCGGCTCGACGTGGCTCACGGCGTCGGGTTCGATCGCGAGGCCCTCGATCAGCGCATCGAGCAGCGCGGCGTGATCGGCGTGCGGCGCGGCGTGATGGGCGTGATCGGCGTGCGGCGCGGCGTGATCGGCGCGCGGCGCGGCGTGCGGGGCCGCGTTCGGTTCGCGGCGCTCGCGCGCTTCGTGAACCGCCGGGCGCGATGGTATCGACATGAGTTCAGGATCCGGCAAAGGCAGGCCGGGCATATCGTGATCCCGTGGGGGCGAAGACGACTTCGGCACTGCGGGCACCGCGCGCACTATGGGCACCGCGGGCATCGCCGACACAGCCTGTTCGGGCGACACATGCTCGAAGCTGCGCGACAACGGCGCGCGCTTGCCCGCTGCGCGCGCGCCGAGATCGCGCAGCGGATCAGCGGGACTGAGCGCGTCGATCAGTGCCTGATCGGCGTCGCCGCGGAAGTGTCCGGGCTCGCGCAGGAGCGGTGTCGCGGCCAGCGGGTCCGGCAGAAAAAAGGCGTTCGCTCCATCCGACGGCGCCGTATCGTGCGGTCCGTTCCAGTCATCGGGAATCAGGGGGACGGGCGGCGGCGCTTCGAACTCCGGTGTGCCGGGCATGCTCCGCGAACTCGCGGACGGCCGCGCGTCGGGTGACGGCCGCGTCATGAGGGTTTCGTCGACCGCAAAGCCGCCGCCCGGCTCGAAGCATGCCGACACGACAAGCGTGTACACGCCGATCCTCAACCGGTCGCCCTCCTTCAGCTGCGCCTCGTGCGTGCCGTCCAGCACGCGATCGTTGAGCAGCGTCGGATTGCTGCCCGCATCGACGAGCACGTACGCGTTCTCACGCCTCTCGATGCGCGCCTGGATGCGCGAGATGCCGCGTTGCGCGTCGTTCAGGACCATCGTGCAATCCGGCGCGCGGCCGATCGTGGCGCTCTCGCCTTCGATCTCGATAGTGTTCGGCGACGCGCCCTCGCCGCTTTGCACCGTCAATGTCAGTGTCATCGGGCTCTCCTATTTGCGGACCTTGCGCGTGCCGTCGTCAGCGTCGCGCGGCGGCGTGGGCGCCGGCGGCGGCGTCGTGAGCGGCACAGGGGGAACGCCGGGGCCGAGCGGAATCGGCAAGCTCGACATCTCGATCGTTTCAGGACCGATGAGGATGTACGACGCCCCCGCCCGCAACGCGATGGTCGCGCTCGACTCGATCTCGACCGCCGCGCCCGCCTTGATCTGCACCGCCATGCCCGCGTCGAGCGCATAGGCTTCGCCGACGAACTGGTTGTGCGTGGTCATGGTCGCGGCCGACACGCTGCCGAGCACGCTGAACCTGCTACTGCCGCGCACTGCGTCGTTGCGCGTGCCGCGCGTCTCGCGGAATTCGTCGCCGCCGATGCGCACGTGGCGCTGGCCGGATACGTTCATCAACGCGTCGTGCCGGACCCAGGTCTCATGATCGCGTTCGGCGTGGAAGAACAACTGTTCGTCGCCCTTGCGGTCGTCGAAGCGCACCTCGTTGTAGCCGTTTCCGCCCTTGGTGGACTGGCTCTTGAACGTCGATACCGCGCTTTCGGCGGGGAGCTCGTACGGCGGCATGTTGGTCGAGTTGTAGACCGCGCCCGTGACGACCGGCCGGTCCGGATCGCCCTCGATGAACTCGACCAGCACCTCTTGCCCGACGCGCGGCAGGAACATCGCGCCCCAGCGCCGGTTGGCCCAGCTTTGCGCGACGCGCACCCAGCACCGGTCGAGCGGGTTCGCGCCGTCCGGCTGCGCGAGCTGCTCCCAGTGAAACTGCACCTTCACACGACCGTACTGATCCGTGAGGATCTCTTCGCCCGGCGCACCGATCACGACGGCCGTCTGCAGTCCCGCCACGCGCGGAACCGGCGTGGTCATCGGGGAGCGGAACGTGTTGTCGCTGCGAATCGCGCGGAAGCTGCAATCGAAGATCGGCAGTGTGGAATCGCTCGTCGACACATACGCGTCCGAAACGATCTCGGCGCGATTCTCGATCACGAGATACTGGCGGTTCTGCGCGCTGCCCGGATGATCCCGCAGCCGGAAGAGTCCACCCGCCGCGATGCCGCGCGACGTGGAGCGCCCTTCGATAGCGTCGTTCTGCGCCTGGTGAACCTCGACGTTGACGCGGGCAAGCCGCTCTCCATCGGCCGCCTTGACGTGCCCCGTCAGGTGCTCCTGCATCAGATAGCGCGGCGGATCGAAGGGCGCACTGCGCGTCGCGCGCGCGACCAACCCTTCGCTGTTGCTGACCGAGGCCTTCTCGAAGTCGTAATCGTTCACTTCGTAGCGGCCGGTCTGAAGCGTCGCACCCGACATCCAGCGGTACACGCATTCTTCATCGTGCTCCGGGGTATCCCAGGCCTGAAACGGAATCGACTCGTAGTGTGCAATCGGGCGATGCTCGGCGCTCGAATCCGTGAGCACGAGCGTGTGCTTACCACCCACATGCTCGAAGAAATAGTGGATGCCTTCGCGCTCCATGAGCCGGCTGACGAAATCGAAATCGGTTTCGCGGTACTGCGCGCAATGCTCGAGCGCCGCATAGTTCGCCGTGCACGCATTGCGAAAGTCGATGTCGAACGACTCCAGCACCTGCGCGACGATTTGCGGGACTGTGCGCTCATGGAAGAACCGTCTGTGCGATGCCTGCGTGAGCAGCCAAAGCCGCGGATGCACGACGGCGTCGTAGCGCGCCATGCGGTTGCGGGTGGTGTCGCCTGGCGCGATCAGACGCAGCGTCGTCACGATGCCGTTGAACTGGCGTTCGCCGCCGGCGGGATAGTCGAGCGTGACGGACAGGTTCTCCCCCAGCACCGCGCCCGGATCGATATCGTTGCGTGTGCTGAGGAACGCGAGCTCGAAGCGGCTTAGGCGGCCCAGGGCTTCGCTCGCGGACATCCGCAGAAAGACGGCGTCGTCGCCGAGCGGCGCACACTGCATGCGCACATGGCGCGTGCTAGTCGAAGACATAGGTGAACTCCTCTTCCTCGACGCCCACGTGCACGCGCGCGAGCGTCCTGCCGTCGATCACGCGCGCCAGGAACTCCGTGCTGATGCGCGGCAGCACGCTGTTGGTGAGAATCGCGTCGATCATGCGGCCGCCGCTTTCGAGGCGAGTGCAGCGCAGCGCAATCTGTGCGACGACGGCTTCGTCGTAGGTGAACGGCACCTGATGCGTGCGCGTCACGCGTTCGGCCACGCGCCCGAGTTGCAGGCGGATGATCGCGCGCAGCATGTCGTCGGAGAGCGGGTAATACGGGATCGTCACCATGCGCCCGAGCAAGGCGGGCGGAAAAGTGTGCAGCAATTGCGCGTGCAGCTCCTGTTCGATGACTTCCATCGGCGGCCAATCGAGCGGATCGCGGCACAGCTCGGCGATGCAGTCGGTGCCCGCGTTGGTGGTCAACAGGATCAGCGTGTTGCGAAAGTCGATGGAGCGGCCTTCGCTGTCGTCCATCCGGCCTTTGTCGAAGACCTGAAAGAACAGTTCGTGGACGTCGGGATGCGCCTTCTCGACTTCATCGAGCAGCACGACGCTGTGCGGGCGGCGGCGCACGGCTTCGGTCAGCACGCCGCCTTCGCCGAAGCCGACGTAGCCGGGCGGCGCGCCCTTCAACAACGAAACCGTGTGCGCCTCCTGATACTCGCTCATGTTGATCGTGATCAGATTCTGCTCGCCGCCATACAACACCTCGGCCAGCGCCAGCGCGGTCTCGGTCTTGCCGACGCCGGACGTGCCCGCGAGCAGAAAGACGCCCACGGGCTTGTCGGGATTGTCCAGTCCCGCGCGGGAAGTCTGCACCCGCCGGGCGATCATCTGCGTCGCATGCTGCTGGCCGACGATGCGGCCATCGAGCAGTTCGTTCAGCCGCAACACATTCCCCAATTCGTTCTTCAGCATGTTCAGCACCGGAACGCCCGTCCAGTCCTGAACGACCGCCGCCACCGCGTCACGATCGACGCCCGGCAGAATCAGCGGCGAGTCGCCTTGATGCTGCGCGAGGAGCGCTTGCTGCTCGCGCAGCGCGGCGAGATCGGCATCGGGCGCGCCATCGCGAAGCCGGGCGCGGCGTGCAAGGATGTCCTTCACCATCTCCAGCTCGATGCGCCAGCGCGCATCGAGTTCGGCGAGGCGCTCCGTTTCGCGCTGTAGCGCAGCCGAGGCGGTCTCGTGACGCGCCGTGGTGTCGATGCCGATTGCAGCCTCGCGCGCGATCACTTCGAGTTCCGTCTTCAGCGCCTCGATGCGCTTGCGGGCGTCGTCCACCTCAGGCGGCGTGGCGTGCTGGCTGACCGCGACGCGAGCGCATGCCGTGTCGAGCAGGCTCACGGACTTGTCGGGCAACTGCCGCGCGGGAAGATACCGATGCGACAGCCGCACGGCCGCCTCAACGGCCTCGTCGAGAATCTGCACGCCGTGATGCGCCTCCAGCGCGAGCGCGATGCCGCGCATCATCGTCACCGCGCGCGCCTCGTCGGGCTCGCGGACCTGCACGACCTGAAAACGCCGCGTGAGCGCCGGGTCCTTTTCGATGTGCCGCCGATACTCCGACCAAGTCGTCGCCGCGATCGTGCGCACGCTGCCGCGCGCGAGCGCCGGCTTCAGCAGGTTCGCGGCGTCGCCCGTGCCGGCCGCGCCGCCCGCGCCGATCAATGTGTGGGCTTCGTCGATGAAGAGGATCACCGCCCGCTCGGCCGACTGCACTTCCTCCAGCACCTGGCGCAAGCGCGCTTCGAACTCGCCCTTCACGCCCGCGCCGGCCTGGAGCAGCGCGACATCGAGCGTACGCAACGTCACATCGCGCAGCGCGGGCGGCACGTCACCCGCCACGATGCGATGCGCGAGACCTTCCACCACGGCCGTCTTGCCCACCCCGGCCTCGCCCGCCAGAAGCGGATTGTTCTGCCGGCGGCGCATGAGGATGTCGATCACCTGACGAATCTCGTCGTCGCGGCCGACGATCGGGTCGAGCTTGCCCGCGCGCGCTTCTTCCGTCAGGTCGATCGTGAAGCGCTGCAAGGCGTCCTGCGTGACAGACGACGTGTTCGGCGGGCGCGTCACGACGGGCTCGAGCGCCGCTTCCGGCGAACCGTGCAGCACGCTCGTGAAATCGTCGGCGAGTTCATCGAGCTTCACACGATCGAACTCGCGCGAGATGCCCCGTAGCGCGTTACGCAATGCAGGCGTCTGCAGCGCCCCGATCAGCACATGCGCACTGCGGACCTTCTGCGCGTCGAAGAGCAGCGAGCCATAGACCCACCCGCGCTCGACGGCTTCCTCCAGTTGCGACGAGATATCCGTGATCGACGTCGAGCCGCGCGGCAGACGATCGAGCGCATTGGTCAGGTCGCGCGCGAGCAGGGCGACCTCGACGCCGAAATGCCGGATCACGCGATGCAGGTCCGAATCCGGCAACTGCAACAGCTGATGCAGCCAGTGCACGAACTCCACATAGGGGTTGCCGCGAAGCCGGCAGAACGTGGTCGCGCTTTCCATCGCGCGAAAGCTGAGCGTGTCGAGTTTGCCGAACATGACGGCGCGGCTGATGTCTGCCATTGCACTAGTCCTTTGCGTGATGTGAGGCGGGTGGTTTGAGCATCAGCTGCCTCGCGTCGGAAGTCGCCGCGCGAGCATGCAGCCAGGTGGTGTAGCCCAGACGCTGATGGCGGCCGAGCGACAGACGCGGCACGTCGGACTGCCGCAACTGGAGATTGACGTCCCAGTCGAGCGGATCGCGCACGTAGAGACGCACCCAGTCGGCGAGGCGCGCGAGGCTCGCGCCGCCCGGAAGGAAGCGCTGATAGTCGCGCATGGAGAGCGGCCCGAGCACCACGCGAAACTTGTGCTGCCGGTCGAAGACGCGCGCGCCGAGCATGGTGCCGACACCCAGTCGTGCGCTTTCGTCGCGCGCACCCAGACGGCTCGTCGACGTCGCGGGCAAAGTCATCCAGTGGCCGACGTTTTCGAGCACGTCGACCGGCAGCCCGAAGAAGCGCGCCAGAACGAGCCGCAATCCCGCCGCATGGCGCGTCCCGCCCGCGAGCAGTCCCGCGAAGTGCAGCTTGGCGAAATCGGGCACGGTGTCGCGGTTGCGCAGCGCGGGCTCGCCCAGACCGAAGGCCGTGCCGACATAGGCGGAGAAGCGGTCGCCGTTGTCGCGATCAAGGCTCACGACCGGCTGCGCCACCGCCCACGCGCGATAGAACAGCGACGCCATCCGATGATGAAAGACGTCGAGAAAACGCGCGAAGGTAGGATCGCCGGCATTGCGCGCGCGATCGCGAACGTACTCGGTCAGGTGCGTGGGCATCGGGCCGTTCGGTCCGAGCAAACCGAAGAAATTGACGACGAGCTTAGGCGCGGTCTCGCCCATGGCCTTGAAATGGCGCAGCGTGGTCGGGAAGAAGATCAGTTCGGGTTCCTGTCCGAAGCGCACGGCATCTTCGCGCGGACGCAGCGACGAACCGACGCGCGGCAAGCCCGGATACGCACATTCCACCAGACGTACCGCCTGAAAGAAGTCGAAGCGGTTCGCATCGGTCGAGAAGCGTTCGAGCAGGGTCAGAGCGTCCGGCATTGCCCGCTCCCTGGCGCCCAGCGCATCAGCTCACCGCGCGTCGCACTGGCTACGACCGTTTCGGTGAATGAGTTCATCGAAACGTACTGCGTGAAAAACCGCGCGAGCACCGCGCCGAACAGGAACGCGCCCGCGCCTTCGAAACCGTTCTCGTCGAGCAGCACCTCGATCGCGAGGCCGCGGCCGAACACGATCGGTCCTCGCGAAGGCAGGCGCCGCGTGACCGGCGTCGAGCGGAGGGAGCGCAAGCTGTCGATCTGCCGCGCCGCCGCGCTGTCGCCGGTGGGCGCGTACAGCCCGAGGAGGTCGCGCATGGCGCGCGCGCCGCTGCCGTCGGCATGGTCCACGAGAGATGCGTAGTTGAGCGAGAGATGGCTCAACAGACGCCACGCGACCGGTCCTTCCGCATACGTCGGCAGCGGACGGCTAGGACCGCCGATGCATCGCACGCTCGACACGGGGGCTTCGAGTTCGAGCGTGAAGTCCGTCTCGCTCTGTCCGCGCGGCATGGTCAGGGTCAGGTCGCGGTTCGTGCACAGCACGCTCAGGCCCAGCTGGTGAAGCTCGGCCGGATACGGCGCATCGTGCGTATCGACCAGCGCAAGATAGGTTTCGCTGCCCGTATAGGAAGAGCGGCCGCCACGCTCGCCCTGCTGCGCGGCAAGCAGCCGCTTTTCGCGCCGTACCTGATAGAAGGCGTGCCCGGACTTGTCGCCCCCCAGATCCCGCGCACGATAGAACGGCTGAAACTCGATCTGCCCGCCGCCTCCGGACCGATAGCCGGTGACGCTTTCCACCCGGTACACCTCGAAGTCCCTCGGACGCGTGCGATCCACGACGACGTGGTGCTCGAATTCCTCACCCGTGACCGCAATGCGATCGGTGCGCCGCGCGAACAGGTTGATCGCTGGCGTGCAATGCAGCGCGAAACTGGTCTCGTCGACGAGCTGTTCGAGTGCCGGATCGATCTTCGACAGCAGCACGATCAACTCGATTTCATCGCGCTCGCAACGCTGGAAATGCGTGCGCAACCCGTCGATGCCGATGAACATGAAGCGCTGCGCAAACGCAAAATACTCCTGTAGCAGGCGATAGCCGGGAAACGACTGCTCGCTCACGGGCAGCAAGGCTTCGTCGTCGGAGAATCCGAGCGGGCGCAGGGCCGAGGGCGGCAATACCGCGTCGGGCAGCGCCACGCCGAGCGTCGAGCCGAGCAGCAATTCATACAGCCGCGCGGCCAAACCTTCGCCGCCGCGCAGATGGATCGGCAGATGATCGACCGCGAGGTCGCGGATTTTCAGCTTGTTCAACGCGCGCAGCTTCAGGCGCAGGCCGGCCTTCACGCCATGCGGCAGCCTTGTCTCGACGCCGGGCAGCGCGCCGCTGTGCGTAAAGAGGCGTGCCTCGACCAGCTCGATCGGAGACAGCGTGAGCGCATGCGCGGTGCGGAACTCGCAACGCGTAGAGCGCTCTGCGTCGAGCCTCGCGAACAACGCCGTGCCGCGCGG
>Ga0310813_10002541_pt1 | contig 11057 bp, 13 predicted proteins | sample YN3metagenome_FD_203086 | JGI IMG/M metagenome (GOLD analysis project Ga0310813, IMG submission 203086) | Soil microbial communities from experimental microcosm in Duke University, North Carolina, United States - YN3 | ecosystem: Engineered > Artificial ecosystem > Soil microcosm > Unclassified... | reverse complement strand
CGGTCGATGACTGCGATGCTGGAGGCCGCCGGGCTGACCTCCGAGGGCGTTTCCGGTGCACTGCGGCAAAACGGCCTGCTGGCGATCCACTATGCGGTCTCCCAAGTGTTCGACCGCGACGATTCTGTCGATCTTTCCAAGACCATGGCCGCCCTCGACAGTCGTCTCAAGATGGCCGAAAGATGGTCTCAACTCTTTGAAAAATATGCCGTTTCCAGACGCAAACCGGAGAGCAATCCGCGATCGGAATGAATGTTTTGTGCACTGCACAAAAATCGCTTGACTTGCACGGGCGCCGCTCTAAATTCCGTGTCGTTGTGCACCGCAGCATAAAGGGCGGCGCCGACCCCGAGTTTCAGTCCCCGTCGCCAATCCATCCACCAGTTTCAGGAGCCCTCCATGTACGCCAACGGTGCCTTCAAGAATCCCTTCGACTTCGATTTCACCAAGATCGCCGGCGAGTTCAAGCTGCCGGTCGTCAACGTCGAGACCGTGGTCGAGACCGGCCGCAAGAACTTCGCCGCGATGACCACCGCGTCGACCGCCGCCGTCGAGACCTTCAAGACCATTGCCCAGCGCCAGGGCGACATGATCCGTTCGGCGATGGAAGACTTCTCCAAGCACGGCAGCGAAGTGCTGGGTGCCGCGACCATCGAGGAGAAGGCCGCCAAGCAGGTCGACTTCGCCAAGAAGAGCTACGACATGGTGGTTGCCAACGCCAAGGAGATCGCCGACCTCTACACCAAGGGTCAGGCCGACGCGTTCGAGACACTGAACGCGCGCATCGCCGAGCTGACCGAAGAGGTCAAGGCCGCATTCGCCGCGAAGAAGTAAGACCGAACGGCGCAGCGCGCCGAACGGCCGGAAGGGGCTGCCCGCAAGGGCAGCCCCTTTCGTTTGTCTCGTCTACAGTGCCGCCATGAGCCAGATCACCTACGCTGATTTCGAGAAGGTCGACATCCGGGTCGGCACCATTCGTGCCGCGCAACCGCTGGAGGGCGCGCGCAAGCCCGCGTTTCGGCTGGAGATCGATTTTGGGCCAGACGTCGGCGTCAAGAAGTCGTCGGCGCAGCTCACGGTGCACTACGCGCCCGACGCCCTGGTCGGCCGCCAGGTTGCGGCAGTGGTCAATTTCCCGCCGCGCCAGATCGGCAAGTTCATGTCGGAGGTGCTGACGCTCGGCTTCCCCGACGGCAACGGCGCGGTCGTGCTGGTGGTGCCCGACAAAGCCGTGCCGAATGGCGGCAAGCTCTTCTAGGCTAGAAGACTTTGTGCACCCACTTGTGCGGGTCGGGGGCCCGGCTGCGCTGGATGTCGACCAGGGCGGCCTTGAGTTCCTCGGTGCGGGCGCCCGAGCCGCCGTTGCCGACCTTGAACTCGCCCTCCGGCGCGCGGACCGTGCCGATCGGCGTTACCACCGCCGCGGTGCCGCAGGCGAACGCCTCGCGCAACCTGCCTGAGTGCGCATCGGCCTTCCATTGGTCGTAGGCGTAGCGCTCCTCACGCACGGCAATGCCCTTGTCCTTGGCGAGCGTGAGCAGCGAGGAGCGGGTGATGCCGGGCAGGATCGTGCCGCCCAACGGCGGCGTCGACATCGAGCCGTCGTTGAACACGAAGAACACGTTCATGCCGCCCAGCTCCTCGACCCACTTGCGCTCCGCGGCATCGAGGAACACGACCTGGTCGCAGCCGTGTTTCGTCGCTTCGGCCTGAGCCAGCAGGCTGGCGGCGTAGTTGCCGCCGCACTTGGCGGCGCCGGTGCCGCCCGGCGCGGCGCGGGTGTACTCCTGGCTCACCCAGACCGACACGGCGTCGGCGCCCGACTTGAAGTAGGAGCCGACCGACGAGGCGATTACCATGAACAGGTACTCGGACGACGGTTTCACGCCGAGGAACACCTCGTTGGCGAACATGAACGGCCGGATGTAGAGGCTGCCGTCGCCGCCGGGAATCCAGTCGCGGTCGACGCTGACCAACTGGTCGATCGCCTCGAGGAATATCTCCTCGGGCAGGATCGGCATGGCCAGCCGCTCGGCAGATTGCTGGAAGCGCTTGGCGTTCTCGCGCGGGCGGAACATGGTGGCGCCGCCGTCGGCGGACTTGTAGGCCTTCAGCCCCTCGAACACCTCTTGGGCGTAGTGCAGGACGGCCGATGCCGGATCCATCTCGATCGGCCGGCGCGGCTCGATCTTCGCTTCGTGCCAACCCTTGCCCTCGCTGTAGCGGATGGTGACCATGTGATCGCTGAAGACGCGGCCGAAGCCGGGATTGGCCAGCAACTGGGCGCGCTTGTCGGCGGGCGTTGGCGAAGGGTGAGGATGGCGGACGAAGTTCAGCTTGGACATGGTTCCACTCTAGCTCAGACCGGCAGCCTGACAACCACGCGCAATCCGCCCAGCGGTGACTTGGCCAGGGTCACGTCGCCGCCGTGGCTGCGCGCGATGTCGCGGGCGATGGTCAGGCCGAGCCCCGAGCCTCCGGTGTCGAGGTTGCGCGATTCATCCAGCCGCACGAACGGACGGAAAACGTCCTGGTGCCGGTCGGCCGGGATGCCCGGTCCGTCATCGTCGACCGTGACCTCGACCGAGGTCCTGCCGCGCGTGGCGTGAATCTCCGCCCGCGTGCCGTGGCGCAGGGCATTTGACACCAGATTGGTGATACAGCGCTTGATGGCGATTGGCCGCAACTCGATGTTCATGTCGCCAGTCCAGCTCACCGACACGATGGCATTGTCGCGCCGGGCGCCCGCCGCTACCTCCTCGAGAATGTCGGAGAGGTCCGCCGGCGTGGTCCCCTCGTCGCCTTCGCCGCGGGCGAAGGCGAGATAGCCCTCGATCATGCGTTCCATGTCGGCCACGTCGTCGGCCAGTTCCCTGGTCTCGGCCGACTCCGGCAGGAGCGCCAGAGAGAGCTTCATGCGGGTGAGCGGCGTGCGCAGGTCATGGCTGACGCCAGCCAACATCTCGGTGCGCTGCTGGATTGAGCGGCTGAGCCGGATGCGCATGGTGTGGAAGGCGATCGCGGCGTTGCGCACCTCGCGGGTGCCGCCGGAGAAGACGAGATCAGGCACCTCGCGGCCCTTGCCCAGCGCCTCGGCGGCGACACCGAGATGCTCGATCGGCACCAGCTCGCGCCGCATGAACCAGATCGCGAGGCCGAACAGCACCAGCCCCAGGCCGATCTGGGCCAGCACGTAGGCGAAGCTCGAGCCGAAGGTCAGCCGCAGGTAGGGCACCCAGGCTTCCATCAACTCGTTGTCCGTGACCTGGATCGCCACGTAGAGCTGATCGCCGCCGACGGTATTATCGAGAAAGTAGGGCTTGCTCAGGTCGGCATCGAGCGCGCCCTGGGCCTCGCGCGCCACGATGTCGAAGTGCTCGGGGCTGCGGAACGGCGGAACTTCGCCGTGGCGGAAGCGGACTGTGATGAACAGGTCGGTGCGCGCATGGTCGATGATCCAGAAGCGGTGCGCTTCGTCGGGGAACTCGGCGTGCAGAGCGATCAGCGAGCGCAGGTCGCGCACCATCAGGAGCGCCAGCCGGTTGGTCACGTTGTCGCCGCGCTGGCTGTAGAACCACCAGGCCGACAGCGCTTGCAGCAGCAGCATCGGCACCACGATGATGATCAGCGCGCGCGCGAACAGCGTTTGCGGCGAGTGCCGGTCGGCCCAGGTCGCGATGATCTCGAACAGTTCGCGCGCGCTGTGACGCGTCATGCGTCCACCAGCCTATAGCCCTGGCCGCGCACCGTACGCAGATAACGCGGGAACCCCGGATCGGGCTCGATCTTGCGGCGTAGCCGCGTCACCTGTACGTCGATCGCCCGCTCGTTGACGCCGCCGCCCACGCTCTTGCACAGCGTCTCGCGGCTCAGCACCTCGCCCAGCCGCGTGCCGAGCGCGCGCAGCAGCGCGATCTCCGCGTCGGTCAGCGGCACGCGCTTGCCCTTCTGCGTCAGCTCGCCCAGCGCCAGGTCGAACTGAAATGGTCCGAAGGTCAGGCGTTCGGGTGCAGTGTCCGCGGGCTCGGCCGGTCGGCCGCGGCGCAGGATGCTCTGGATGCGCAGCAACAGCTCGCGCGGCTCGAACGGCTTGCCTAGATAGTCGTCGACTCCCTTCTCGAGGCCGGCGATGCGATCCTTGGGATCGCCCATCGCCGTCAGCATCAGGATCGGCACGTCGCTGGTCCGGCGCAACTCGCCCGCGAAGTCGAGGCCGGTCTGGCCCGGCATCATGACGTCGAGCACGATCAGGTCGAAGTCGATGGCGTCGAGCTGGTGGCGCGCCTGGGCGGCATTGCCGGCGGTGCTGACCCTGAAGTTGCGCGACAGGAAGGACTTCAAGAGCTCGCGCAGCCGGGTATCGTCGTCGACCACCAGCACATGCGGCTTGTCGGCGAGGTCGCTCAGCGGCCGCCCCCGCGCACCCGCTTGTCGACCTCGATGCGCTCGGCGGGATCGAGCAGGCCGAGCAGGACCTTGCGAAAGCCTTCGACGGCATCGGCGCCGGTCTCGCGGTAGGCGCGAGCGAAGCGCTGGCTCTGGCGGTCGGTCAGTTCCTTCTCGAGCTTCACGCCCCTCTCGGTAAGCCACAACCGCCGTTCGCGGCGATCACGCGGGCCGCTCTTCTGCTCGACATATTCCTGCTCGAGCAGGTCCTTTAGGACGCGGCTGATCGACTGCTTGGTGACCTTCAGGATCGACAGCAGATGGCCGACTGTCTGGCCGGGATGGCGGCCGATGAAATAGAGTGCGCGGTGATGGGCGCGGCCAAGCTTGTACTTCTTGAGCTGCTGGTCCGATTCGAAGGTGAAGTCGCGATAGGCATAGAACATCAGCTCGATGCCCTGGCGCAGCTCCTCTTCCCGCAGGAACAGCGGGTTAGCGGGAGATTTTGTTTCCACCATCGTGAGCCAACACGCAAATGATCCGTGCCAAGCCGCGACTATAGAGCGGAGTAGCGCGCGTTGACACCCCACCCGCGGCCGTTGCCCGGCATGCCAATTCCGGCGATCTTTTGCCGGCCCCTGCGGAGACACGTCCATGCTCGCCGTCCATCATCTCGGCAAGTCGCAATCGGAGCGCATCGTCTGGCTGTGCGAGGAGCTGGGCATCCCCTACGAGCTCAAGATCTATGACCGAGATCCCGTCACCCGCCTGGCGCCCCCGGAGTACAAGGCGTTGCATCCGCTGGGCGCCGCACCGGTGATCACCGATGGCGATCTGGTGCTGGCTGAGTCGGGCGCGATCATCGAGTACATCGTTGCCCGGTACGGCAACGGACGCCTGGTGCTGAAGCCCGACCACCCCGACTACGCGAACTATGTCTACTGGTTCCACTTCGCCAACGGGACGCTGCAACCGGCGACTGGCCGCTGCATGATTCTGGGTCGGCTGAACCTCGCGTCCGACAATCCGATGCTCCGCGCCATGAAGGGACGCATGGATCTCGCGCTGGGCGAGGTCGAGGCGAGGCTGGCCAAGGCCGCCTACTTCGCCGGCAGCGAGTTCACTGCGGCGGATATCATGATCGTGTTCACGCTCACGACCATGCGCCTCTTCCTGCCGTTCGGGCTGGCGCCCTATCCGGCGATCCGGGACTACCTGCAGCGGATCGGCCGGCGCGAGGCTTATCGGCGGGCAATGCACAAGGGCGATCCCGACCTCAAACCGCTGTTGAGCTGAGCAACGATGGCCGCCTACGACGTGATCGTGGTCGGCGCGCGCTGCGCCGGCGCCTCGTTGGCCTTGCTGCTGGCGCGGCGCGGCCGACGTGTGCTCGCGCTCGATCGCGCACACTTTCCCAGCGACACCATATCGACCCATTTTCTGTGGCCGCGCACCACGGCGGCATTGGCACGCTGGGGCCTGCTCGACGCGCTGGCGCAGACGGGTTGCCCGCTGATCGAGACGGTGAACATGCACGCGGGCTCGGTCGTCTTTCGGGGGCGGCCCGAGCCGGTCGACGGCACGGCGGCGATGTACTGCCCGCGCCGTACCGTGCTCGACAAGCTGCTGATCGATGCTGCGCGCGCGGCCGGTGCCGAGGTGCGGGAGGGCGTGCTGGCGCGCGACGTCATCCTCGACGGCGGACGCGTCGTCGGCGTGCGCGGCGACGCGATCGAGGAACGGGCCGCGGTCATCGTCGGCGCCGACGGCATGACTTCGGGCATTGCCGATGCAGTGGGCGCAGCGATGAGCCCGTCGCATGCCTCGCTGACCTGCGGCTTCTACGCCTACTGGAGCGGCGTGCCGACCGACGGCGTCGAATTCTATGTGCGGGCCGGCCGCGACATCCTGGTCTTCCCGACGCACGACGGTCTGACCTGCGTGTGGGTCGGCCGCTCGACCGATCGGTGGCCGGATTATCGTGCCGACATCGAAGGCCAGTATCTCGAGGGACTCGATGCGGCGCTGCTCGAGCGCGTGCAGCGTGGCCGGCGCGAGACGCCGTTCAAGGGCACCCACCGACTGCCCAACTTCTATCGCGACTGCGCCGGCGCTGGCTGGGCGCTGGTCGGCGATGCCGCCTATCACCGCGATCCATTGACCGGCATGGGCATCGGCGACGCTTTCCTCGGCGCCGAGCTGCTCGCAGAGGCAATCGACCGCGGCCTGGGCGGCGACCTCGATGCGGCGCTGAGGGGTTACCAGGAGACGCTGCGTGAGAAGACGGCCGCGGTGTTCGAATACACGCTGATGTCCGCAGCCCTGAAGGACCCCGAGCCCCAGGCCCGGCTCAACCGGGCGATCGCGGCCGATCCCGATCTCGCGCAGCGCTTCATGAACGTGCTGGGCGGCTCGGCTCCGTTCCGCACCTTGTTCAATGCCAAGACCATGGGAATGGCCTTGAGGCAATGATATTGACAAGGACAATGATACTGTCCTATTAGTTGTGAATGTTGCGTTCCTAAGGGTCCAAACGACCAGTTCGGACTCATTGGAAAGGAGCATTCGCAATGTCCGACAATATGGCTGATCGCGACGGATTCATCTGGCTGGATGGGAAGCTGGTCCCTTGGCGCGAGGCAAAGACCCACGTCCTGACCCACGCCCTGCACTACGGCTCCGCCGTGTTCGAGGGCGAGCGGATCTACGACGGCCGGGTATTCCGCCTGTCCGCCCACAGCGCGCGCCTGCGCAACTCGGCGCGGCTGCTCGACTACGAGGTGCCTTACACGCGCGAGGAGATTGACGAGGCAACAAGGGCAGTCGTGAAGGCCAACAACCTCACGTCGGGCTACATCCGGCCGATTGCTTGGCGCGGCTCGGAAGTGATGGGCGTCTCGGCAATCGGCGCGTCGGTGCATCTCGCGATCGCACCATGGGCGCAGGAGGGCCGTCTGTCGGTGCAGGCGAAGCCGGGCGGCATCAGCGTCACGATGGCGAAGTACCGCCGGCCCGCGCCCGAGGTGGCGCCCGGCGCGGCCAAGGTGGCCGGCCTCTACATCATCTGCGGCATCGAGAAGGATCGAGCGCTGAACGCGGGCTTCGACGATGCGCTGATGCTCGACTGGCAGGGCCGACTGGCCGAATCGACCGGCACCAACATCTTCTTGGGCATGGGCGGCAAGCTCGTCACGCCCAAGGTCGAGAATTTCCTCGACGGCATCACGCGGCGCGCGGTGATGGGTCTGGCCGGCAAGCGCGGCTGGTCGGTCGAAGAGCGGGCGGTGATGCCCGAGGAGCTCGACGAGGCGAGCGAGGTCTTGCTATGCGCCACCGCGGCCGAGATCGTGCCGGTCGGCGCGATCGACCACCGCCGCTACCAGGTCGGCCCGATGACCCGAGCGCTGATGGAGGACTACCAGAAGCTGGTCCGCCAGCCCGACAGCGAGGGCTTCGGCGAATCGGCCCATCTCGCGGCGGCTTGACAGACACCCGACCGCGGCAGTCTCCTATCCGTACGTCCGAGGGGTGTCCGGTTCGCGCCGGTCTGAGACAGCCATAGGGGCTGAACCCTTTGAACCTGATCCGGGTCATGCCGGCGAAGGAACGGGAGCCCAATGTCTGTTTCGTGCAAAGTCACCGTTGTCGGAGCCGGAGTCGCCGGCCTCACGGCTGCGCTCGAGCTGAGCGAGCGCGGTGTCGCAGTCGAGGTGATCGAGCGTGGCAACGGCGTCGGCGAAGGCTGCTCGCGCATGGCGGGCGGCATGCTGGCGCCGTGGTGCGAGCGGGCGGCGACCGACGAGGCCGTGATGCGGCTGGGCGCGCCGTCGATCGATTGGTGGCGGCGTCATTTCCCCGGCACCGTGCGCAACGGCAGCCTGGTCGTGGCGCCGGCTCGCGACGCGGCCGAGCTGACGCGTTTTGCCGAGCGCACGGAGAACTACGAATGGCGCGACGCGGACGGCATCGCCGCCCTCGAGCCCGATCTCGCCGGCCGCTTCCGTCGCGCGCTGTTCTTTCCGCGCGAGGCGCATCTCGAGCCGCGCCGTGCATTGCTTGGACTGGCCGACGCGCTCTCGAAGCGCGGCGTGTCGATCCGCTTCGGCGTCGAGCAGGCCGAGGGCTTCGTCATCGATTGCCGCGGGCTTGTGGCGCGTGACGTATTACCGGACCTGCGCGGCGTGCGCGGCGAGATGATAGTGATCCGCTCGCGCGAGGTGTCGTTGCTGCGGCCGGTGCGACTGCTGCATCCGCGCATCCCGCTCTACATCGTGCCGCGCGGCGATGGCGTGTTCATGCTCGGCGCGACAGCGATCGAGAGCGAGGCGCGGGTCGGCGTCAGCGTGCGCTCGGCTGTCGAGCTGCTGAACGCCGCCTTCGCGCTGCATCCGGCGTTCGGCGAGGCGGAGATCCTCGAGCTGGGCGCCGGTCTGCGGCCGGCCTTTCCCGACAATCTTCCGGCAGTGCGCCGTGGACCGAATGGGCTGCTGGTGAACGGCCTCTATCGTCATGGCTTCCTGCTGGCGCCGGCGATGGCGCGGCAGGCAGCCGATCTTGTGGAGAGTGACCATGCGGATCTTCGTCAACGGCGATCAGCGTGAGATCGAGCCCGCCACGTTGGCGCTGGCGCTGACCATGCTGGGCTATGGCGGCAAGAAGGTCGCGACGGCGGTGAACGGACGCTTCGTGCCGGCGCCGGCGCGGCCGGCCACGCCGCTCAACGACGGCGACAAGATCGAGGTCGTAGCGCCGATGCAGGGAGGCTGACGGTGTTCTATGACGTCGAGCTCACCTCACGGCTGCTGCTGGGCACGGCGCGCTATCCCTCGCCCAAGGTGCTGGCCGACGCGATCCAGGCGTCAGGCGCGGAGGTTGTCACGGTGTCATTGCGCCGCGAGGCGGGGCCCGAACGATCAGGCCAGAGCTTCTGGTCGATCATCCGCTCGCTCGGCGTGAAGGTGCTGCCCAACACCGCGGGCTGTCACAGCGTCAAGGAGGCGGTGACCACCGCCCACATGGCGCGCGAGATGTTCGACACGCCGTGGATCAAGCTCGAGGTGATCCGTGACGACGAGACGTTGCAGCCCGACGTGTTCGGCCTGGTCGAGGCCGCGCGCGTGCTGAGCGAGGACGGCTTCGAGGTGTTTCCGTACACGACCGAGGATCTCGCGGTCGCCGACCGGCTGGTCGAGGCCGGCTGTCGCGTTTTGATGCCGTGGGGCGCACCGATCGGCTCGGCGCGGGGGCTCAACAACGTTTACGGCCTGAAGGCGCTGCGCGCACACTTCCCGGGGATTCCCCTGGTGGTCGATGCCGGGCTGGGCGTGCCGTCGCATGCCGCGGCGGCGATGGAGCTCGGCTACGACGCAGTGCTGCTCAACACGGCGGTGGCCGAGGCGGGCGATCCCGTCGCGATGGCCAAGGCCTTCGCGATGGCGATCAATGCGGGTCGCATGGCGTTTGCCGCCAAGCCGCTCGAGCCGCGCGACATGGCCGTGCCGTCGACGCCGGTGCTCGGCAAGGCCGCGCTCGGGGACTGAAGGAGATACTGAAGGTGATCGATCCGTTCTATCCCGTGGTGCCGGAGTCGAGCTGGGTGGGGCGGCTGGTGCCCGCCGGCGCGAAGTTCGTGCAGCTGCGGATCAAGGACAAGGCGGAGGACGAGCTGCGCCGCCAGGTCCGCGAGGCGCGCGCCGTCTGTGCGAAGCACGGCGCCGACCTGATCGTGAATGACTACTGGCAGCTCGCAATCGACGAGAAGTGCAGCTGGGTCCATCTCGGCCAGGAGGATCTGGGACAGGCCGACGTGAAAGCGATTCGCCGCGCCGGCCTGAAGCTCGGAGTCAGCACCCACGATCATGAGGAGTTGGACAAGGGCCTTGCCGCCGATCCGGACTATGTTGCGCTAGGGCCGATCTGGCCGACCGCGCTCAAGAAGATGCCATTTGCGCCCCAGGGCCTCGACCGCATCAGGGAGTGGAAGAAGCTGACCGGTGGACGGCCGCTGGTCGCGATCGGCGGGCTGACGCTGGAGCGTGCGCTGCAGTGCCTGAAGGCCGGCGCCGATTCGGCCGCGGTCGTCGGCGATATCGTCAACAACCGCGATCCGGTGGCGCGGGCCAGGGCCTGGATCGCCGCCACCAGGTCTTTCCAGAGGGCAGTCGCATGACCGACCGCTACGCCCGTCAGACCGTGCTCGGCGAGGTCGGCGCTGCGGGCCAAGCGCGGCTTGCGGCTGCATCGGTGCTGGTCGTCGGTGCGGGCGGCCTCGGCTGCCCGGTGCTGCAATACCTCGCGGGTGCCGGCGTGGGGCATCTGAGGATCGTCGATCACGACGCGGTCGAGGAGAGCAATCTCCATCGCCAGCCGATCTACGGCACGGACGATATCGGCAAGGCCAAGGCCGAGGCGGCGCGCGATCGCCTGCAACGCTTCAATCCCGGCATTTCGATCGACGCGGTTGTCGCCCGACTGACGCCGCAGAATGCCGCGGCGCTGGTCGCCCAGGTCGACGTGATCGTCGATGCCGCCGACAGCTTCGCCGTCACCTACATCCTGAGCGATGCCTGCCACGCCGTCGCGAAGCCTCTGGTCTCGGCCTCGGTGATCGGCTTCACCGGCTACGCCGGGGCGTTCTGCGGCGGCGGCCCAAGTTACCGCGCGGTGTTTCC
>Ga0310813_10002540_pt1 | contig 11058 bp, 12 predicted proteins | sample YN3metagenome_FD_203086 | JGI IMG/M metagenome (GOLD analysis project Ga0310813, IMG submission 203086) | Soil microbial communities from experimental microcosm in Duke University, North Carolina, United States - YN3 | ecosystem: Engineered > Artificial ecosystem > Soil microcosm > Unclassified... | reverse complement strand
TTTTTCCGCATACGCTTTCATCGCTGCTTCCACTGAAAGCATGTGCTTTCTTAGAGAATCACTCGCGGTGTATTCGTGCATCAGCGCGAGAGTTTCCTCACGCGGCGGAACTGTCTGGTCAGTCAAGCATTCCTCCGGTCAACATTTACTTGTGCCAGGATATAGCCAGAAGCTGATGGACGCCGCCAGCTGGAGCAATAAAAGACAAACGAGCAGCGATATGGAAGCTGGCGAATGGCGCCGACCCTGCGGAAGGCTGCGGCGATAGACAACCCAGCCGATGACGATCACTGCTGCTTCGACTACAAAATCGAGCGCTGGGCGGTGATAGAGTTGCGCGCCGATATAGGGACCACCGGGCCAGGTCGGCTTGAGACCCGTCGCATAATCCGCGACCGCATGTGAACCGACAATCACCGCGACTAATGCAGATGACCGCCAGTCGCGTACCGCGCCATAGTATAGTAGTGCCAACACCGCGGCGAGAACGACGACCGCCGGAATGGAATGCGACAGCATCTCCGATGGGTCCTTCTTCCACGTACAGACGGCTGCATCCGCCCAATCGGGAAGCTGCGTTGCAAAGACAAGCAGCCAGAGGGGAATCGTGCTTCGATATCCCTTGCCGGCGAGCGCAATTCCGATGTGTCCGCCGTACACCTTCTACCGCCGGGCCCGACGGTCGAGGAGCAACGTGACGAGCGCGATCAGAATCATCACGCCCACGAGACGGAATACGCCATTGCCGAGGGCGAATGGCATCATTGGAAACCGCCGCGAATCACGCGGATAACAGCGAGCACCTTGTCACGAGTTCGCGTAACTTAGCTGGCACCATGACCAACGTCACCCATCTCGAATGCTCTGCGTGCAACACTCGCTACGATGCGGGCCGGTTGTACAACGTCTGCACGAAATGCGGCAAGCCGCTGTTCGTGCGTTACGATCTCTCCAATGCTGCCCGAACCCTCACGCAGGAAAGTTTGCCGGCGCGTCGGCCCGACATGTGGCGTTATCGGGAAGTGATGCCTGTTGAAAGCGATGAGAATGTCGTGTCACTCGGTGAAGGCTGGACGCCGTTGTTCGATGCGCCCGCGCTGGGCCGCGCAGCCGGCGTTGAAAATCTTCTGATCAAGGACGAGTCACTGAATCCGACACAAAGCTTCAAGGCGCGCGGAATGTCTGCCGCCGTTTCGATGGCACTCGAGCTCGGGGTAAAAAAACTCGCCGCACCTTCAGCGGGAAATGCAGGCGGTGCGCTCGCGGCTTATGCAGCCCGTGCAGGATTGGAGGCGTACATCTTCATGCCAAGGGACACTCCGCGCGCCAACATCGTTGAATGTCAGCAAACGGGTGCGCACGTAACGCTCATCGACGGTTTGATCACTGACTGCGGAGCTGAAGTTGCTCGACGCAAGGAAGCGGAAGGGTGGTTCGACGTCTCTACTCTTAAGGAGCCCTATCGCGCGGAAGGTAAAAAGACACTCGGCTACGAGTTAGCGGAGCAGCTCGATTGGAAGCTTCCTGACGTGATCATCTATCCGACCGGCGGAGGTACGGGCCTCGTCGGAATGTGGAAGGCGTTCGACGAAATGGAGGAGATGGGCTGGATTGGCTCCGATCGTCCGCGCATGGTCACTGTGCAGGCTGAGGGATGCGCGCCGATTGTGCGTGCATTCGAGTCGGGCGCGACGCATGCCGATGAATTCAAGAATGCGGCGACAGTTGCTTCGGGCCTGCGTGTTCCAAAAGCAATTGGCGATTTTCTCATTCTGGATGCTCTGCGCAAATCTGGAGGAGCTGCCGTCACTGTGAGCGATTCCGAATTACTTGCGGCAGTCGGTGAGATCGGTGCGCTCGAGGGGTTGTTTGTTGCGCCCGAAGGAGCAGCGTGTTTGCCTGCTTTGCGAAAGCTCGTGGCACGCGGTGATGTCAGCCCGGACGATCAGGTTGTGTTGTTCAACACCGGTGCGGGCATCAAGTACATCGAAGAGCTCGCCGACTAGCGAGCAACTCGCTTGATTTGCTCCTTGCACATAGTCGCACGCGGATGCCTCGGATCTGAGAGATCCATTTCATCCCACGGAATCCTGAAAGGTCGAACCAATTTCGACTCCAGTGCGCTGCTCATCTTACTGGGCACCGCCCAACGAGCAATGCGGACAATCATCGCACGACCACCGACGTAGTACGCGTCAACCAGACACGAATCCTCGCCACGCTCGGCACTGATTTCATGGATTCGTCCAAGTTTCTTCCCCTCGGAATCGACGACGTGCGTGCCGATCAATTCCTCGACCGAGATTTCCTTCATTTCGATTTAGCTCCCGGAAGCTTGTCGACAATGTTCTTGTCCACCCACTTCTCCCACGCGAGTGCGGTTGTCTCTTCCTTATCGACATCGAGATGCACGTCGCGACCAAGCTTTTTCACTTTCTCCCAGGGAAACTTCACCGGCGACAAACGCTTCGGACCAATCTTCGATGCAATCGCGCGAACCGGTTTCTTCGCCCAGTCACCCACACGCCCGGCGAGCACGCTACCTCCCGCTTCGAGTCGTGCAACACGAGGCTGTCCATTCTCTGGAAACTCTATGACAATGCCATCAACGCGCCCAAGCTCGCAGTCGTTTCGGTCGAGCATCTGCTTGTCGAGAACGTCGCGAACGAGATCGATCTTCGTCATCGCTCAGCTTCCGAAATACTGAAGTGGAATCGAAACGACAGCCAGCGCGAACGACATCAACATGATCAGCACGACAACGGTGTTGCTGATGAACCCATTCGTATGATCTGCAAGCAGATCCTTGTCGTTCATCAGAACCAGAAACGGAATGATCGCCGCAGGAAGGACCGCCGCAGTGAGCGCCATCGAAAGTATCGTGATCTTCACAGGCTCGATTCCCAGAAGAAGCGGAATGGCGGCAATTGGGATCAGCAAGGTGTACACGGTGCAGAATCTCGCTTCACTATCGGGCGCAGCGTTTTCACTCCAGTTCCAGCCCAGTCCCTGTGCAAACAGGTATGAAATTGCGAGGGTGATCTCCAATGCGGCGCCGAGACACGCGACTGCCATTCCGCCGACAAATAGCTCGAATCCCCAATTCGGAAGCGGGATTGTCATCATCAACGCGACCTGCTGAAAGCTGTCAACGTCGATTCCTTTCGGCTTCAGCACCAACGTCGCAATGATCAGGACACCCGCCGAGAGCAATCCGCCGAACGTCATGCCGAACGCTGCAATGACGCGATTGATACCGATGTAGCTCTCGTCCCATTCGTCTTCAATTGCGCCTGACGAATAGAAGTACATCATGTACGGCGAGATCGATGCGCCGAGTATGCTGACAACGATGAACCAGTATTTCGCGGCGTGCTCACTCGGCCGGGTTGGAATCAGGCCCGATGCAACCGATGACCAATCCGGATGAAGCTTCCATGCTCCGACAGCAAATGCGACCGTCATCAATCCAAGCAACGATGATCCGTTCTCGATGACGCTGAACGTTCCACGCCACAGCAGCAGCCAGAGAACGAGAGCAACGGGAATTGCCCACCACGGGAATCCCAATCCAGTGGACATCTGCAGACACAGCGAGATTCCACCCATCTCCGCGCACAAGACGAGGAAGCTCACCAGCACCATCAGGATAAGAACGAGCAGATAAAAACGGAAACCAAACCTGTCGCGCATTGCAGCAATCACAGTGTGCTTGCTGACGGCACTCAAGCGTCCCGACATCTCGACGAGAAAAATCAGGCAAAGTGTGCCGAGCGCGATCGGCCATAGCAGCTGATATCCGAAGCTGGCGCCGGCTTGTGCGGCCGTCGTTACCGAGCCGATCTCGAGAAATCCTCCAATGCTCGTGACGATGCCGAGCGCGACCTGGAGAATTTTTTTCATTGCTGCTTCTTCTCGAGACTGTCGCTCATGTCCTGCACTTTCTTCGCGTCCTGCTCGAAGAAGGCGAGCGCTGCAGGAAACGATTTGATGTCCTGACGCGCAATCATTTTTTCCATCGTCGCGAGCATGTCCTTCGCATGATCAAGCGAGGCGCGGAGCTGAGCCGTGTCGACCGGCGGCACAGCTTCGGTAAATAGAATGTTCTGCTGCTCGGCGATGTTCATGCGCGAGTCACGCAGAGTATTTCCCGTGAAAGAATTTGGAGTTCGGTGCTTCACCCATACGCGGCCGGCGAGCGATGCCGTCGCCAGCTCGGATGCGACGGATGAAAGTGTGTCCGCCGGATCGGGTTTCTTTCCGCAGCTTGTGACGATCATCGCAGTTCCGATTAACGCCGCGAAGCTGCGACGACGTCTGCCTTTCATGTTTCACCCGGAAGGCAAGCGTTGTGCCTCGTGCAAATTGTGATGTATGTGATCCCATGTACGTACGACATCGGACACAATTCGCGTTATCTCGGCGGAAATGCGTGCCACAATGCTTGCCTCGAACAAAATCCGGAATTGGCGCGGATGTTGCCAAAATCATGTGTGGCGGAGGCTAGCTCCGCGAGCGCTATTGCATACGTAGCAGAGTCGAATGGAGGTAAGTCATGGCGGACAGAAACAGAGGATCACACGGCGACGACATGAGTCGCGACCAGAGCAGCATGAGCGGATCGGGAAGCAGCTCTAGCAGCTCACCCAGATCCGGAAGCCCCGGTGGATCATCCGGCGGATCGAGCGGATCCGGTGGATCATCTGGCGGTAGCCGCAGCGGAAGCAGCGGCGGGTCGTCAGGTGGCAGTGGTGGTTCGACAGGTGGAAGTGGTGGTTCATCCAGCGGAAGCCGCAGCGGCTCGTCAGGCGGAAGCGGCAGTGGAATGGGCGGAAGCTCGAGCGGCTCAAGTGGATCGACGGGCGGCTCAGGTGGAACCGGTGGATCGGGCGGACGCTCGGCTGGAACGACGGGCGGCTCATCCAGTGGAATGGGTGGAAGCAGCGGATCGTCAGGCAGCAGTGGATCGTCGGGCAGCAGCGGAATCGGCGGATCGAGCTCGGGCAGTGGATTCGAGAGCGGACGTCAGAACACCGGTGGCTCGACTGGATTCGGTGACGAAGACATCAACCAGACTGGAAACACTGGAAACACTGGAAACACTGGAAACACTGGAAACACTGGAAATAAAGGAACGAGCGGTGGAAGCACCGGCAGCCGCAGTGGAAGCAGCGGCTCGAGCTCAAGTGGTTCGAGCGGCGGGTCCAGCGGTGGATCGACTGGTGGCTCGAGAGGGAATACGGGCTCGAGTGGTGGAAGCTCCGGCGGTTCGTCGGGTGGATCCTCCGGCGGTTCCTCAGGAAAGGGCGGTTCGCGCTAGCTCAAGCAAGGGCGCGAAAAAAAATCGGGACGCACCGCGAAGTGCGTCCCGATTTTTTTGCGGTCTTGCGCCTGCCTTTACGCTTGCCGATTGATCCCCCTCGCTTCGGCGTCTTCGTCGCCAATCATGTCGGCCACGTGAGAGAGAGACATGCGGAGATTCCGCAGCTCGGACGCGGACAATGTTTTGAGAACGGCAAGCAATCGTGAATGCGCACTCGAGGGTGTGCGTCGAACAACTCCCCAGCCTGCCTGCGTGAGCGAAACTGAAACGCGTCGTCCGTCGCCACCGGATTGAGAGCGGCGCACCAATCCCTTCTCGAATAGACGACTCACGACCATCGACACCGAGCTTTGATGCGTGAACGTGTCGCTCGCGAGCTCGTTGATCGATTGCGCGGGCTGGTCAGCGAGACACTGCAGAATCATCAGCTGTGCGCTGCTGACGCCGGCCTGCTGCTGAAGCGCGCGGCCGGACACGCGAATGCTTTGATTGATCGAAAGCACTGCTTCAAGAACCTTCGTCAAATCCTCGCGCGACGAACGTGAGCTCGATCTCGATTGGTTTGAGCGCATGACGCTAGAGAAAGAAATTCATGAGATTGTGCGCTGTCGAACAAATACCGGATTGTAGGGTGTGTTGTCAACTTTTCGACCTCAATACCCGGCTTTGAGGGCGGCCCCGACATACAAAGTTCGCTTTGGGGCCGGCTCGAAGAATTTCCCCGCGGCGGCATTCACGCTGAGAGAAGGTGAATAGGTCCGGTTGAAAAGGTTCTGCAATCCCGCCACGACGGACAAAGCAGGGAATCCGGGAAAACGATCCGAGCCCAACCTGAGATGCATTACTTCGTAGCCTGGAGCTCGCAACGAATTAGCGTCGTCGACAAAAGCGCTCGACGCAATCTCCGCTTCTGCGACCGTGAAGAATTCGCCGAATGAAAATCGTGCGCTTGCCTGGGCACGTTGTGCGGGAATTCCAGGAATGCGATTGCCGTCGAACACTGTCGTGCCGGTTGCGTAACGATCGAAATGAAAATTCGAGTAGCTGTATGCGGCGTTGAATAGCACAGGACCTTGTTCCAGCGAAAAACCGGCTTCCGCGCCGCGGCGTGTTGTGCGTCCCGCGTTTCGGAAGTATCGGCGGCCGTTGCTGGATGGAATTTCAAATGGAACGAGCTCATCCCGAACTTTCGTTAGAAATGTCGCAACGTCGTAGCTGATCGAGCGCGTTGCTGCTCCTTTCAGACCTACCTCGTACGTCGTGGATTTTTGCGGGTCCAGATCCTGATTGATTCCCGCGCTTCCATCGGGGTGATTTCCCAGCTCAGTGGATGTCGGTGTCTCGAATGCTGAAGAAATATTTGCATACAACGATTGCTCGGCCGCGATGCGCGCGACGAATCCGATGTACGGAGTGATTGCGTTCATGGTTCGATCGCCCGAGTCGTCAGGGTTGCTGCCCGAGATCAGACGGTCTTTTACTTCGAACGAAACTCTGTCGGCGCGAATTCCTCCGCTCAATTTCGTCGAGGGAGTTAGAGATACTTCGTCGGCGGCATAGATCCCGCCGCCTGAGACGAGCTCACGTTGATTGAGCGTTACGATTCCCTTTTCATTGGTGATGGAAGGACAACTTGCTGTCGGTGCGCTGAGCGGAGGAACTGTATTGCAATTCGCGTAATTCAATCGAGAGTCGTTCTGTGATTGAAAATCGAACCCTGTGGTAAGTCTGTTCCGTTGGCTCGCTATGTCTGCGAGATGCGTCCAGCGTGCGCCGCCGCCGAGGGTTGCGCGTCCGACGTCGACAACTGCGAAGGTGAGAGGGTTATAGAGCGTGCGCCCGCCGATGAATGCGGAGGCGAACAACTCATCGCTCGACATCAGACGATCTGCACTCAATCCGACTTGGATCTGTCGAACTTCCTTGCGCGCCAATTTGTTCACCGACGGTTGATCGGCGAGTCGCGGATTGGAGCGAAATTGCGAGCGCGTGAGTGATCCAGGGTTGTCGGCCACCGGCATGTCGAGGCCGAGCACATCGATCGCGTAATCGGTCTTACCGAGCGTTGCGCCGACGCGCGCGAATACGCTGGTCGTGTGTTGACGCGAGTAAACGCGGAAACCCTCGTTCCGCGTTAGCGATGCATCGGCCTGATAATACAGAGGGCCCGAGGCTCCTCCCCCTTTGATTGTGGTGCGCGACAATCCGTAATCGGCAAACCACTGGCGGATTTCGCCCCCGAGTCTTACCGGAGGAGGGGCGGTTGTGCGAAGATCGACAACGCCTCCGGATGCGTTCCCATAAAGAGCGGATGCAGCGCCGCGAATTACTTCTATGCGTCCGACTGATTCGAGGCTTAGATAATCGACGGGCGTCTGACCATCGGGGAGCGTGAGTGGCATTCCATCGCGAAGAATTCTCACGCCGCGAACGCCAAATGTTGACCGTGCACCGAATCCGCGAATCGAGATGCGTGGATCCTGTGATGGGTTCGTGCGATTTACCGCAGTGAGTCCTGGTACAAGCGACAGTGATTCGTCGAGTGCGGTGTGACGCTGGCCTGGTCGCGCGCTATCGGGTTTGAGCACCGTCATCGCGAATGGCGCGTCGAGTGGAGTCGTCGACAAACCTCGCGTGACGGTTACGAATACCGTATCGAGGGTCGTCTTCGAAGACGTCGAATCCTGGGCATACGCCGCTGTTCCTAGTACGCTAATCGCTAATCCCAGGGGGATGGAACAACGCAGGATCATTTGCGCTGTTTACCGCCGCTCACCACCTGCGCATGGTTGAGCCCGGCCACCAGCGTAAGTCCACCGATGACATTTCCGATGAGCGCTGGCATCACGAAGCCGAACAAGTATTCCCCAATCGTTGCCTCTCGACTCGCGACGAGATAGAAAACTTCCGTCGACCCGACGATGATATGCGCGAAAGTGCCGATGCCGACAAGATACGTCATCACCACGATGACAACCGGCTGAGCCGTCGATGCAGCCGGTATCATCCACACCATTGCAGCAATGAGCCAGCCGGCAAAAATCCCGCGGAACAGGATCGTGACGAAATCGGGTTTCAATGTTTCGTGACCGATTTCCGCAAAGGCGCGCTTCACTTCCGGCTCGAATATTCCCGTCAACGCCAGTGCGCTCGCAAACAGCAGCGTCCCGATCAAATTCGCGAGAAGCGTTACACCCCAGAGATTTCTCAGCTTTTTAAACTTCTCGCGCGTTCTATCGACGAGATACGGAACCACAGGAGTGAGCGTGTTCTCCGTGAACAGCTCCTGACTCCCCAGTGAAACCATCAGAAATCCAACGGGATAACCGAGCTTCGTAATCAGCGGCCGCCATGGCGCATCGGGCAAATGCGATCGAAGGATTCCTTCAGCCACAAACGAAAATCCCATCGCAAGACCGCCGGCGAGGCCGGACCACGCTAACGCCGACGGAGATCGCGCCAGCTCCTTCTCTCCCTCTCGCCGAATGACTTCGTAAGTAACGTTCGCGTTCAGCGACTCTTCTTCTTCTGCCTTCTTCTGCTCGTCGGGCTCGAGTGGCTTACCGGAATGTTTTTTCTTGTCCTGTTCAGCCGACGAGAGCGTCGCAGACACGGCTACTTCAGCGTGTAGAGATATGTTGCAATGTCTCTCGCGTCACGCTCGGTCACGCCCATGTTGGGCATCGCAGTCTTGTTGTCCACCGCCTGCGGATTCTGAATCCATTGCATCATGTGCTCGGGAGTATTGCTGATCACTCCGGCGATGTACGATCGAGCTGCAATGTTCGTGAGATTCGGACCGACCAGCGCTTTCGCGTCACGAATGCCGGGAATTGTGTGACACGAAGCGCACCCGTACTTCCGAATCGCCGCAACTCCTCGCTCGGCATCTCCGCCTACCACTAGAGATGCGGCATGAGCGCTGTCAGCTCCGCTGCAGCCGGGAATTACAAGAACGATCAGAAGCAAGGCAGCGCGCGCAATGTTTTCGCGCGTAACTACACGCAGCTCAGACTGTCTGAGCCAATTGAAGAACAACGTGAGCGCAGCGACCAGATACGCAATCGTAGCCGGAACCCACATGATGAGTCCGCCAAGCTGTTGGTCTTCGAGCGGAGTGAATCCCCATGCGGTTGTTAAGCGCGATGTGTACGCCGAATACCAGGATGTGTCGGCCATTGTGAGCAGCGCTCCTAACACCGTCGTGTGTACCGCCGTCAGGAACACGAGCAGAACTGACAATCCATACGAAGTTCGCGGTGCGCGACCGTAAATCATTGCCCACCAGAACAGGAGAGCGGTCCCGAGAAAGCTTGCATGCTGCGCGGCATGTACCCATTCGCTGGAGAGCGTCGCGTTGTACAACGGTGGCGCGTGCCACGCCCAGATCGCCGCACCATGCAGAGCAGTCGCAAGAATGGGATTCGAGACAGTCTCCCAAAGAGACGCGATGGGGCCGCGTGTGAAGAGTCTGCCAAGTGAACGCCGCGCTTCAATTGTAAACGCCCAAAGGAAAGTCGTGAGCGGGCGCGATAACACGAGCAGTGGAGCGGCGATGGTCATCAGCAATTCATGCTGCGCCATGTGCGCCGAGAAAAGCGAATTTCCCAACCGATGCAGCGGTGAGATGAGCGCAACGACGAGCAGCATCCAACCCGCGGAAAAGATCAGCGCGTTCCTGGTGATTCTCTCGCGCGCCTGCGGTGCTCGTGCCCATTCGACAGTCGCTCCGCGTGCGTAAAAAAAAGCAGACGCAAACAATGGAATGAAAACCCCTGGTTCCCAGCTCCATGCAGAAGCAAGATCATGCGGCGCAAGCACCGCTCCGGCGTGAAGCATCATGTTCGCATGCACGGTGCGAGCACGAATGTCGGGAACCACTGCGCAAGAATGATGTACGCCGATATTCCGGCACCGATCAAACCGGCGAGCGCCATGAATCTTCGTGTTCCCAGCGGGCCACGCCCTTCGCCCGGTGTTTCCTGCCCGAGCGAATTCCATTCGCGCCACGAGAGAAATCCGCCAAGCAATGCGAGAGCGAGGCAAACGAGCATGAAAATGTGGACCTGCACCTTCGAGCCTGTCTCACACGCGATGTGACCGAACGCAAAGCCAAACATCACACCGAACAGCGCCATCGTCGGAGGAAGCAGAAAGCCAACCCCGAGCGCAAACACAGATGGAGTTCCTGAGGCGACGCCGTGCGGATCGCGGTCCACATAGTCTCTCACCGTCACTCGTCCAGGCATTTCGCCCATTCGCGGCTCGTTGTCGCTCATAGCCAGCGGGGCAAAATGAAGAGAAGCACGTACACCGGAATCCAGATGCCGCACATGAAATACCAGTACATCGCATTGTCTTCAGCATCGGAGAAATGCTTCATCTCCCACGGACCGACGAGCGCAAGCACTGCAAACACGGTGGTTTCAATTGCCTCGAAGAACAGCAGCGTCGAATGAAATGCAACAGACGCCCACGCGGTTGATCCGTATGCGTCCGTGTCCCAATGCGTATTGAGGGACCGGAAATCAAAGAAGCGAAGGGCGACCAGCGCCATCCCGAGTAAAGCCATCACCACCAGGCCGGTCGTCACCGCTGGCTTATCCAAGGCTTCTGCAGCTTTCTGTACTCGACGCATGACGACAATGCTCACCAACATCGTGATCACGCCGATCGTCGGAATGAGAAGACTCGGGAGAGGAGTCGGCGGCGGTGGCCAGTCGTGGAAATTCTTT
>Ga0310813_10002539_pt1 | contig 11059 bp, 10 predicted proteins | sample YN3metagenome_FD_203086 | JGI IMG/M metagenome (GOLD analysis project Ga0310813, IMG submission 203086) | Soil microbial communities from experimental microcosm in Duke University, North Carolina, United States - YN3 | ecosystem: Engineered > Artificial ecosystem > Soil microcosm > Unclassified... | reverse complement strand
GTGTGGGTTTCCTGCTGCGTTCTGATCGAAATAGTCAGGACGCTGCCCGCGCCGCCGGTGGCCTTCGGCTTGCGCTCTTCCTTCACGGTAAGGCCGCGAGACGAGGCCAGGCTTGCTGCGTTTACCAGATTGGCTTTCTCCTGAACCGAGACGTTCAGAATTCCCTTGATGGCGGCGTTGCGGATCAACTCCGTCTTCCATTCCGTGATGTGTCCGCTGTAGCCAATCGAAATTTCTTCCAGTGAGCTGCCGCTGATCTGCGCAAGGAACGATCCCAGGCGCTCCGCCAGGGTGACGTATGGCTTCATCTCCTCGTATTCCTCGTACGAGACCGACGGCACGTTCACTGCATTCTGAATTACGCCGTGCTTGAGATATTCTTTCACCTGCAGCGCGATCTGATGGCCTACCGCTTCCTGCGCTTCGTTCGTCGACCCGGCTATGTGAGGCGTGAGTACCACGTTGTCCATCTTCTGCAGCGGCGAATCTTTGAGCGGCTCCTTCACGAATACGTCCAAAGCCGCGGAAGCCACCAGGCCTTCCTGCAAAGCGGCGGCCAACGCCGCTTCATCGATGAGTTCGCCGCGCGCGCAATTCACCAGGCGCACGCCCTTTTTCATCTTTCGCAGTGACTCGGCATTAATCATGTTTTGCGTCTGCGGGGTGAGACCCACGTGAAGGCTCAAATAGTCTGATGCGGCGTAGACCTCGTCCAGGGTGGCCAATTTGATGCCGTTGTCCTTGGCGATCGAAGCCGAAACGAACGGATCGTGGCCGATCAGTTCCATGCCGAACGCGCGGGCACGTTTCGCGACTTCGAGGCCGATTTTCCCCAGACCGACGATTCCCAGCGTCTTGCCGCGAAGCTCCGTGCCCTGAAGCGATTTCTTGTCCCACTTTCCGGCGTGCATGGACTCGTTGGCTCGCGGCAGAAAACGCGCCATGCACAGCATCAGACCGATTGTCTGCTCGGCGACAGCCACCGCGTTCGCGCCCGGCGTATTCATGACGGCGATGCCTTTGCGCGTGGCCGGCTCAAGCTCGATGTTGTCCACGCCGACGCCGGCGCGTCCGATCACTCTCAGCTTTGTGGCATTAGCCAGAAGGTTTGCGTCCACCTGCACGGCCGAGCGCACCATCAGGGCATCGGCGTCGGCGAGTTGGGCGGCCAAATTGCCGTTGAGTTGATCCGGCGTGATGACCGTCCATCCAGGCTCTTGCAGGAGTTTCAGCGCAGAAGAAGACATTTTTTCGGCAACTATGATTTTCATCTCAATGATTCCTTTACAAGAAAATGACAGCGTTCCGACACTCTGCGACCGGTGTGTTTCTTAAGATCTTCTTAACCTTAGCACTCCCAGGAGAAACAAACTTATGAAGCTACCAATGGTTCTGCTGCTCGCGATTGCATTGGCTGGCTGCGGCGGATATGGCAGTAAGTCCAACACCCCTCCGCAGGCTGGCACGGTACCCACTATTGCCAATCTGAATCCGCCCAATGTGGTGGCTAACAGCGGCCAATTTTCACTCATCGTGACCGGCACGAAATTCAGTTCGAATGCAGTCGTGAATTTCAATGGCACCCCGATGACGACAACCTTCGGGAGCGCAACGTCGCTGAATGCCACCATTCCGAATACAGCGATCGCGAATTCCGGAAACGTCCCAGTCACAGTGACGAACCCGGGCACTCCCGGCGGACCGTACGGCGGAGGCACGTCACCGGCTACATCGACGGCCATGACTTTCATGATCAATTAGTCGGATGCGATCGCCGAGAAATGCAACGGCGCGATATCCCTCAGCCAGCGCAGCCCACGTTACTGGGAGCCTGGGCTGCTTAAAGAGGGGGTGACCCCGCCCGAAGCTGGTCAGGGTGGGGTGAATCCGCCGCTTTAGCTCTTTGCCCCAGCCACTTCCGCAACTTCCCGCGAACGAGCGAACACTTCCTGGGCAGCGCGAACTGCGATGCCGTATTCCACTGCTTGATCTGTGACCGTCGCGAGTACGTGTTCCAGCGCAGCCAGGATTCCGATCGTGTCGAGAAAATCGTAATAGCCGATGTGCGCGATGCGGAACAGCTGTCCCTTCATGTCGCCCTGGCCGTTGGCAACCACCGCGGAGAAAGACTCGCGGAACTCCTTCACGATTTTGCCGGAATCGAGTCCCGCAGGTGAGGTCACAGCTGTGAGAGCCGCGCCAGGGCTTGAGGTAAACAGTTTCAATCCGAGCGCCTTCACTCCTGCGCGCGTCATTTCGGCCGCGAGTTCGGCATTGTCAACCAGAGCTTTTCGGCCTGCGGCAAGATCGCCGCTGCCCATCTGGCGGATGAAATCGAGTGCTGCGCCGAGCGCCGCAAATAGCGAAGTTGCCGGAGTAAATGCCGACTCGCCTTTAGCTGCGGCTTTGCGTTCTTTGCGGAAATCGAAGTAATAGCGCGGATTCTTCGCCGCTTCCATACGCTTCCAGGCGCGCTCGCTGATTGCGCAGTAAGCGAGGCCGGGAGGGATCATCAGCGCCTTCTGAGATCCGCCGATGATCACATCGATGCCCCATCCATCCACATCAAGATGTGTTGTCCCCAGGCCGGTGATGGCATCGACCACGAGCAGCGTGTCGTCCCCATTCCCCCGGACGAGCTTGGCGATGCCTTTCACATCATGACGCGCTCCGGTCGAGCTTTCGGTTGCCTGGACGTAGACGGCCTTTGTTTCCGGCGTGAGCCTGGCGCGCACCTCGTCGAGCGAGAATGTTTCGCCGTAGGGTTTCTCAACCAGATCAACCTGACATCCATAAGCTTTCGCCAAATCGCGCCAGCGTTCGCCGAACTTGCCGGCGGTAAGCACCAAAACTCGATCGCCGGGCGAGGTCAGGTTGGAGACGGAGCCTTCCATGGCGCCTGTCCCGGAAGAGGCGATGACCAGAACGTCGTTGGAAGTTCCGATGAAGTCTTTCATATCGGCCAGCACGCGCGTATAGAGCGCTTTGAAATCGGCGGTACGGTGATGGGCGGTGAATGCTGCCATCGCGTTCTGCGCGGCCGGCAGCAAAGGCGTGGGACCCGGGGTAAAGAGACGGTTCTTCAGCAGCATGGAATTAGTCCTTCTGAAATGAATTTGGGGGCACGCGAAAGGAACTTATTAGTGTATCGCGGAAGCAGAAGGGCGTGGATTGGGATTGGGAATGAGAGCTATCGGGAAAAACGATACGGCCGTCGTTCGTCGTACGCCAATCCCTCTTTGCAGATCGCAGCGTCCAGTTTTCACTTTGTCGTGTCCATCCTGGCACCGCCGCCCTGAGCAGGGGTTGGCGAACGACGTACGACGAACGACGCACGACGGGTTGTTATACTTCCCCCATGCCCCTGGTAGACCAAATCCAAAAAGACATTGTCACCGCCATGAAGGCGCGCGATGAGGCGCGGCTCTCGACTCTTCGCATGATGAAGACCGCGCTCATGAACAAGAAGATCGAGAAGATGGCCGATCTCGACGACAAGGAATCGCAGCAGGTGCTGAGCACGCTGATCAAGCAGCGCAAAGATTCCATCGAGCAATTCACCAAAGGCGGCCGCCAGGAGATGGCCGACAAAGAAGCTGCGGAGATAGCGGTGATCGAGGCTTATCTGCCGAAGGCCGCAAGCGAGGCGGACATTGTGGCGATGGTGAAATCCGTCGTTGCGGAGATGGGCTCGCCGACGATGAAAGACATGGGCTCGGTCATGAAGAACGCAATGGCTAAGTTCGCCGCCAAGGGTGCCCGCGTAGACGGGAAGGTGGTGAGCGAGGCGGTGAAGAAGGAATTGGAAGGAAAGTAGGATTTATGCCCCCGACCGTGAAGAACGGCAAGATCTGCTATGTAGAAGTGCCTGCAACCGACATCCAGCGCTCCGCCGACTTCTACAACAACGTATTTGGTTGGAATATGAGGAAGCGCGGCGACGGCGCGACCGCCTTTGACGATGCCATTGGCGAAGTCAGCGGGGCGTTCGTCAAGGGACGTCCGCCGGCATCTACGCCGGGCCTGATGCTTTACGTCATGGTGGACAGCGTCGAGAAGACCATCGAGTCAGTCAAGGCAAACGGCGGCGAGATCGTACAGCCGGTCGGCGCCGACACCCCTGAGATCACGGCGCGCTTTAAAGATCCGGGCGGCAATGTGATGGGGTTGTACCAGGAGCCGGCGAAGTAGGCTGCTGCGAGTGGAACCGGCGAGCTCCCTTCCCCGGACAGTCGAGCGCGGCTGTCCCAGATTTTTATTTCTCTGCCTGGAGCAGACGGTAGGCTTCGCTCTTTGAAATTCCCCGCTCTTTCGCGACTTTCTTCAGTCCGGATTTCTCATCCAGCTTTTCTTCCCGCATGATTTGCCCCACGCGATCACGAATAGAGATATTCACGAGACTAGATTTTTCGCCCGAAGCTGGCCCGATCAGCAGGACGATTTCTCCCTTGAGTTCGCCACGTGCTAGTACCTGAGCGAGCAGATCCGCTGCCGCACCACGGAGGAACTCCTCGTGAATCTTGGTCAGCTCGCGCGCGATGACGACTCGGCGCTCGGGACCAAAAGCACGGGCCATATCCTCCAGCGTTTCGCGAATGCGGTGCGGAGCTTCGTAAAAAATCTCGATCTGTTGCGATTGCCGAATTTGTTCCAGCTCGCGCCGGCGTGCGCTGCTCTTTGGCGGGAGGAAGCCACGGAAGGCGAACGACGCCACTGGCAGACCGCTCGCGACCAGCGCCGAAACGAAAGCCGCCGGGCCGGGAATTGGAATTACTGGAATGTCTCGCTCAATCGCCAATGCCACCAGCCGAAACCCTGGATCGTTGATTCCCGGTGTTCCCGCGTCACTAACCACTGCGATTCGCGCGCCCGCAGTGAGCTTCTCGATCAGCTCCGCGGCGCGTGACGCCTCGTTGTGCTGGTGGTAGCTGATCGTCGGCTTCTCGATTTCGTAATGGTTGAGCAGCTTTTGCGTCTGTCGCGTGTCCTCGCATGCGATCAGATCAACCTGCTTAAGCACGCGGATGGCGCGCATGGTGATGTCCTCAAGGTTGCCGATGGGCGTAGCAACGAGGTACAGGCCGGGCGCGAGTTCGGGCGGTTGTGGCACAGCCGGAGTGTAGCAAAGTAGTGTGCGGTGCGACCTTGAACCATCGGATCATTGAGGGATTGAGTGCTCTTGAACAGGATGTCAAATGGTTCAATCGCTCAATGACTTAATCCTGCTCTGGGTCTCTGTGCCTCTGTAGCGAACCAGGCTTTCTGCCTCGAATTTCTTCGAGTCGGTCGCGAATCTGTTTCTCCCGCCCTTCCTCTGTCGGCTGGTAGTAGACGCGGTCCCTCAAGTTGTCGGGGAGGCATTGCATGTCGGCTACTTTGCTATCCATGTTGTGCGCATATTGATAGCCTTTTCCATATCCCAGGTGTTTTACCAAGCCAGTCGGCGCGTTTCGCAGGTGGAGGGGTACTGGCTCGGCGGCAGTGCTCTCAACGTCCTCCTGAACGGCGCCATACGCTGTGTACAGCGCATTGGACTTCGGAGCCAGCGCAAGATAAACGACAGCCTGCGCCAACACGAGGTCGCCTTCCGGCATGCCAATGAAGTCGACGGCGTCGCGTGCGGCCATGCACAAGGCGAGCGCACTCGGATCAGCGAGGCCGATGTCTTCAACCGCCATTCGAACCACGCGGCGAGCAATGTAAAGCGGATCTTCGCCAGATTGCAGCATGCGGCCGAGCCAATATAGAGATGCATCGGGATCGCTGTTGCGGACGGACTTGTGCAGAGCCGAGATCAGGTTGTAATGCTCTTCGCCGGCCTTGTCGTAGAGCAAGACGCGCTTTTGCAGGGCATCCTGAATGATTTCCGTGGTGATCTCGGTTGTGCCTGATGAATTCACGAGCGCGGCGGCAACTTCGAGCACGTTATATGAGCTACGCGCATCGCCGCTCGAGTAGGCAGCAATCTGTTTGAGAACATCGTCGCCAGCGGAAAGCTTCATCTCCCCGAGACCACGCTCGGAGTCGCCGAGGGCGCCGCGAAGCAGGCGGACAATCTGCTCTTCAGTGAGTGGCTTGAGCACATAGACGCGGCTGCGCGACAACAGCGCGGAGATGATCTCAAAGGACGGATTTTCCGTCGTGGCGCCAATGAGTCGAATATTTCCTTTTTCCACGTGCGGAAGAAATGCGTCCTGCTGGGCTTTGTTGAAGCGATGGATTTCATCGACGAAGACGATAGTGCGGGTGCCGTACTGACGAGCGCGTTCGGCATCGGCCATCACCTGCTTGATCTCTTTGATCCCGGAGAGCACAGCGCTGAACTCGATGAACTCGGCGCGGGTCATACGCGCGATGATCTTGGCGAGCGTCGTCTTTCCAGTCCCGGGCGGACCCCAGAAGATCAGGGAAGAAATATCGTCGCGTTCAATCTGTGCGCGCAGCGGTTTGCCGGGTCCGATCAGATGCTCCTGACCGACAAACTCGTCAAGCGTGCGCGGGCGCATACGGTCGGCGAGAGGGCGGGATTTATCCGCTTGACTCTCTCCGCCCGGAATGGCTTGGAACAGACTCATTTCAGGAATTCACCACGGAGACACGGAGGCACAGAGAACACAATCGCACATCATCGTTACAACCGCTTCCAGGCAGAAATGCCTTTTCCACTCGGCGCCACCATCGTGAACCAGCCGTTTGAGTTAGAGATCGGCATAGAATTCGTGTATGAAAGCCGCGGTTCTCACCAATCCCGCTCCCATCGCAACATCACCGCTTGAGATCGAAGACGTTCCGACGCCTGATCCGCAGCCTGGGCACGTTCTGCTGCGAGTGCTTGCGTGCGGCGTTTGCCGGACCGATCTGCACATCGTAGAAGGTGAACTCGCGCCGCGCAAACCGCGGGTCATTCCAGGCCACCAGATTGTGGGTGAAATCGTTGCGGGAGACACCGCACCATGTGGGACCGGCGGCTCGCCTGTCCAGGTCGAGCGCAGCTCGACAGATGCCAGGAATCTTCGCCCCGGCGCCCGCGTCGGTGTCTCATGGCTCGGAGGAACCGACGGAACTTGCTTCTACTGCCGCCACGATATGGAGAACCTTTGCGACTTCCCAACCTTTACAGGGTATTCGGTCGATGGCGGCTACGCTCAATATGCGCTGGCTCGCGCCGATTTTTGCTATCCCATTCCCGGCAAACTCGACAATCTGCATGCGGCGCCACTGCTGTGCGCGGGGATCATCGGCTTTCGCGCCATTCGCGTTGCCGGAGTCGAAAAAGGCGATCGCGTGGGACTGTTCGGCTTCGGCGCGTCCGCACATCTCACCATTCGCGTGCTGCAGTCGTGGGACTGCGAAGTTTACGTTTCGACGCGTGGCGAGTCGCATCGCAAACTTGCGGGCGAACTGGGCGCCACCTGGGTCGGCACGGAGAACGAGAAACCGCCGGTTGAACTGGACCGCGCCGTCACCTTCGCACCCAGCGGCGATGTTGTGATCGCGGCCCTATCGAGCCTGCGCAAAGGCGGCGTAGTGGCGATCAATGCGATCCATCTCGATCGCATGCCGCAGTTTGATTACGACCGGCTGCTGTGGGGAGAGCGCCAGATTCGCAGCGTGGCCAACATGACACGTCGGGACGCGCGCGATTTCCTGCAGCTTGCCGCCGAGATCAAGCTGCAAGCGGAGGTTACCAGCTTCCCGCTCGATAAGGTGAATGAAGGTTTGCAGTTGCTAAAGAACGATGCCATTGATGGCGCGGCCGTCATCGTCCTCTAGCACGTATTTCCGTCAGCTACTCTTGCACATTTTAGCTGGAATATTCTGACTAGCATTCCTTGTAAAATTCCGCAAAAATAGACTGAGGACGGGGGTATGGCGGCGAATCCACAAAAGCCGATACTGGTGCAGAACAACTCGCCGGCGGCGAAGATCGCGCGGCTGGAGCGCCAGAACGCGGCGATGAAGCGGCTGGTCCGGGCCGTTCAGGACCTGTCGCTGGCGCGCACGCTCCCGGCGGTACAAGAAATTGTACGAACGGCCGCGCGCGAACTCACCGGAGCCGACGGAGCTACATTCGTGTTGCGCGAAGGCGATGAGTGTTTTTACGCAGACGAAAATGCAATTGCGCCGTTGTGGAAGGGGCAGCGTTTCCCGCTCTCGGTATGTGTCAGCGGCTGGGCGATGCTCAACCGGCGTACTGCAGTGATCGAAGACATCTATTCCGATTCGCGCGTGCCCGCGGACGCGTACCGCCCAACCTTTGTCAAAAGCCTGGTGATGGTTCCGGTGCGCACTGAGAAGCCGATCGCCGCGATCGGCAATTACTGGGCGACGCGTCACCGGGCAACTACTGAAGAAGTTGAGCTGCTGCAGGCCCTCGCTAACACGACTGCCGTAACGCTGCAAAGCATTCAGCTCTACACCGAGCTCGAGACTCGAGTACGTGAGCGCACCGGCCAGTTGCAGCAAGCCAACGATGAACTGCAGGCATTCTCGTACTCCGTGTCGCACGATTTGCGGAGCCCCCTACAAAATATCGCGGGATATTCCGAACTCCTGGCGCAAGATCATTCCTCTCGGCTGGGAGAGAAGGGCCGCCGTTATCTCTCGGGAATCACCGTCGGCACGCAGCAGATGGGAAAGCTTATTAATGATCTGCTGAGGCTGGCAAAGGTTTCCCACGCGGAGTTGAAATTTGAACGCGTGGATCTGTCTGCGCTCGCCCGCCACGTGGTGGAGCACTTCAAGTTTGGTCACGAGGCGAACGTTCCCGAGTTCCGGATCCAGGATGGAATCGTAGGGCATGGCGATGAAGGTCTGCTGAGGGTAGTGCTGGAAAACCTGTTGTCGAATGCACGCAAGTATTCGGCAAAAAAGCCGAAGGCAAGCATTGAATTTGGTTGCGTTTCTGAAGGCGCAGAAAAAGTCTACTTTGTGCGTGATGCCGGCGCGGGATTCGACATGAAACACGCCAGCCGGTTGTTCGCGCCATTTCAGCGGCTACACTCGCAACATGAGTTTCCCGGACATGGAATTGGACTCGCAACTGTGCGACGAATCATTCACCGGCACGGCGGATTGATTTGGGCGCAGTCAGCGGTTGATAAGGGAGCGATTTTCTTTTTTACCCTGGGTCACAACGCAACTGCCGTCGAATGAGAATGGGCTGATGCGCAACTGACATCGCAGAGGCGGACCGCCGCGACCTGATTCGGCATCTGTACAGTAAACCTCCCCGCTCGGCTTTTCCCCATCTGTAACCAAAACCGGCATAGACTGCAATCGCCCACCTTGTCGTACGTGGCCGACTTGCGCCGGCCATGTGCTAACGGCGTAGTACCTGATTCTTGTCGGCGCTCCACGATCCACCCGCAAGTGCATGTACTACAATACTTTAACCCTCGAAGTGCAATGACTTCGGTAACTTTCGCGACCACGTAGTGCCATGTAATCTGCCTCTGATGTCCAACGATTCTGTCAATTCCAGCGGTGCTGCCAAGGCCGTGCGCTCGCGTTATTCCGAAGTGCAGGGCGCGGCGCGTTTTCCTGTCAAACTGCCGATCCACGTGAAGTCGCAGACTGGCGAGGCTGACACGGAGAGCGACAACATCTCTGCCAACGGCGTGCTGTTTCACCACGACATTGATATGCCGATCGGCTCGACGGTTGATTTCACGATCTCGCTGCCCGCAGACATTGTGGGAGCGGAGCAGGACGTGAAGGTCGAGTGCCGCGGACGCGTGGTGCGTGCCGATGCGCAGGATGGACGGCGTGGTGTTGGCGTGGTGATTGACGAGTATCGTTTCGAGCGCCGGTAATTCGGCGCGGTGCACAGGCGGGTCGCCTGTGCCACAGGGACCATGCAGGCATTTATGGCTAGCGCGGCTTTGAGCACGGGAGAACCGAGAGTGGCCCCTCCGTCGATGGAGAGCAGGGAACAGTTTATTCGTGTGATCGTGGCCGACTCGCAGGCCATCTTCCGCGCCGGCTTGCGCAAAATCTTTGCCGTTGAAGACGACATCCGCGTAGTGGGACAAGCTGAGACACTAGAGCAAGCGATCGCGGCAGCGAAAAAATTCTCCGCTGAAATTTTGATCTTTGAAGCTGCACTGGCCGAAAATCCAGTCGAAGCGGCGCAGGAAATGCTGAAACAGGCGCCTGGGCTCCGCCTGGCTGTTGTTACAGAAACTCCGGACCAGGAACTAACGCTGGAGTTGTTCCGGCGCGGTGTTCATAGCATCGTTTCGCGCGAAGTTGATTCCGAACTGTTCGTCGAGTGCCTGCGTACGATCGCGAAGGGCGAGCCCTGGCTAGAGCCTCACGCGGTGAAGTGGGTGCTCGAAGCTTATCGGACTCACGGAACGCGCGGACACGCCGGCCGCACCAAGGTCGCGCTCACGCCGAAAGAGTCGCTGATCGTTTCCTGCGTCACGCAGGGGATGAAGAACAAAGAGATTGCCGCGCGTGTTGGAACAACCGAGCAGGTTGTCAAGAATTATCTGCGCAAAGTTTATGACAAGCTCGGTGTTGCTGACCGGCTTGAGCTTGCGTTGTATTGCCTGAACAATCGCGTGGTGCTGGATGCAAAGCAGCCAGCACCGGCAGCCCCTTCCACTGCAGAGCCATCAGTGCTTCAGACTCCCGAAACTGCCGAAAGCAAAAAGCCTTCGTAGCCGCTGTCGCTTCTCGCTCTCATCTCGCTCCGTTTCTTTGTTTACTAACCGCAGAACACCGCCGTCGACCACGCGGATTAACGCGGCCCAGATGTAGGGAAGAGTCCGAATCAAGGCTTCGTAGGTGCGTCTATGATCGATGTGCCCTCTGTAGTTGATGGTTTAGCCCGCGGCCAACCTTGTTTTTGACCGTCTGAGTTGCGATGGGTACTCTACCTCAATAGAATCGAGGGAGCGGGCCAGCAACCTGCTCATCGTTCTGCATCAGCTCCCAAAAGCGCCGGAGAGATGGCCGAGTGGCTGAAGGCGCACGCTTGGAAAGCGTGTTTAGGGGAAACTCTAACGTGGGTTCGAATCCCACTCTCTCCGCCATGATTTCATGTACTTGC
>Ga0310813_10002536_pt1 | contig 11064 bp, 11 predicted proteins | sample YN3metagenome_FD_203086 | JGI IMG/M metagenome (GOLD analysis project Ga0310813, IMG submission 203086) | Soil microbial communities from experimental microcosm in Duke University, North Carolina, United States - YN3 | ecosystem: Engineered > Artificial ecosystem > Soil microcosm > Unclassified... | reverse complement strand
AAGCGTGCGGTAGTTGGTACTGAAGGTGCTGCAGCTTAACTTATAAAAAGAGGTAGATAATGGCACAATACATTTTTCCTGATGCTAATACTCAGGATGTATGTTTAATACAGGATACAACAGGAAATGTTAATTTGGTTCTCAACGGTAATTTGGCATCAGGTGGGCACGTTTCATTTATTGAAAATGGATATAGCAGACAACTATCATTCTCTGCTGCAGGTAATTTATCATCTGCTGTCTTTACTATATACGGTATCCAAAATGGTGTAGCCATTATCGAAACTATAAATGGTCCTAATGCTAATACTGTTTATTCGGTAAATATATATGATGTAGTTACCAATATAACATCTAGCATTGCCGTTACAGGCATAAGTATTGGAACAGGTCATAGCGGCTTTTTCCAATTACTTATGCCAACGATTAGTGGGATAAGTAATTTAAATTACAATTTTACATTAGGCAGTACATTTGGGACCAATGTTATAGGAACTACAGTATATGGAACATTAGGTAATATTGTTAATACTGGTCATACTTTTAGTGACATTATAACTAATAACGTTGGAACTTTGTATACGATTAAAGCTTCAGGAAATGAAACTTTTTATATGTATCCAGATAATAGCACTTTAGTTACTTCCATATTAATTAAATTAACTGGTTCTACAAGCACTATTGGTAATAGTATGACCTTAACTTTTTTACAGCTTATATAAATGGCAACATACATAGAGAAATATTGGGGAGCTCAGGATTTAGCAGCTGTTTCAGCATTACAGAATTTAGCTTCACCAGGAGCGTTACTATTAAATGGTACTTATTACAATGCGGCAAGTAATACTATTAGTTTTAATGCGCAAGGTTTTGCAAGAAATGTCAGTCTAACATCTGTTAATGATTTAAGCGCTGCATCTTTTACTATATCTGGGGTTCAAAATAATACTGTTGTTACAAATACTATTGCAGGACCACATAATAACACGGTTTATACACCTGATGTATTTGATATCATCTCATCCATTACTGTAAATATGGCAGTAAATGGTGTTAGCGCTGGAACTGGATTAACAGGATTTTTTCCTCTTATTAACCGTATAACACCTAATACTTTTTCAATATCAGCACCTACTACAACTTATGCTTTAGGTTTTGTTACTGAAAGTTCAAATGGATGTACTTATGAAGTATTTGAATCTCTAACTGATGTATCTGGTAATGGTGAAACTTATTCAGCATTAGTCACTGATTTTTCTTTTATATCTGTAGGGGGACCTTATGTTAATTTAACTCAGATACTGCAAAAAAATGATGTATGTAGCAATATTTTAATAAAAGTTACGCCGTCTGTAGGTGCTGCAACTTTATTTATGCAGTTTTTACAATTCTAAGAGGAATAGATGGGACTAAATAGGAATAGTAAAGAACATTTGCACAAAGTTCATCATGATACCTACGGTAAAAGTGGTAATTGGATTGCTGGTGCAATTAAAAATAAAGGTTCTTTACATAAAGAATTAGGATTCCCAGAAGGTAAAAAAATACCTAAGAAAAAATTAGATAAAGCTGCTCGTTCTAAAAATCCATTATTGAAAAAAAGAGCAAAATTGGCTGAAACTTTAAGAAGTTTTAAAAATAAAAAAAATAAATGAGTACAATAAATGCTTCCAACTTCTGGAACTTACAATTTTCAATCAGTTCAAGTAGAGCTGCTAATAAGAGAAGCATTTGAACGTATTGGTATTACAGGTGAATTTTTAGACGTATTAAAAATAGAATCAGCTATTAGAAGTATTAATTTAATACTTCTTGAATGGATGGGCAAAACTGTCAATCTTTGGACTCTTAGAAATGATTTCTTAGCTTTAATACCTGCGCAAGGACAATATTTTCTTTCTGATGAAGTTCTTGATATGGTTCAGGTAAATTTAAGAACATCTTCAAGACAAATCTATACATTAGCACCTGATGGATTAGCTATTGCTCAAACTAATACTGGTGCTACTTATGATAACGGAGGAGGAGGTGTAGCTGCAAATGCTTTTGATGATAGTATCACAACAGGATGTATTCAAAATGTAGTTAATGGAAATATATCATATGAATTTGGTACTTTTGACCCAGCTGGTCCTAATCAACTAATTAATACTAATATTATTACTTTTGTTGGTATTCAATCAAATGTTACTAATGATTATACAATAATAGTAGAACAATGTCCTTCAGCCTCTGATATTTCTGTCGCTCAATCTTGGATACCTCTTATTACTATTCCTAAACAGACTTATGTAGAAGGTATAACTTCATGGTTTGATGTGCCAGTTCCAGTTGATGCTAAAGCATATAGAATAAGAGAAACTGGCGGAGAAACATTAAATATAAGGCAAATATATTTTAATAATAATGTATTTGATTTTAATATTTCAAATGTAAGTAGGTATGAATATGGTACTTATCCTAATAAGAATATTCAAAGTAGACCAAATGTTTATTATTTAGATAGACAACTTCAACCTGTTTTATATATTTGGCCTACCCCTGCACCTCAATATAATTGTCTTGCATATTCTTATAAGAAGATGATGCAGGATGTTACGTTATTGACTGATACCATTGAAATACCTGCCAAAATGTATCCTGCTTTAATCTGGGGACTTTCATATTTCTTAGCTTTAAAATTTAATCCACAAATGACGGATATGATGGAAGCTAAATATGAAAGATCATTTGCTGAAGCCACCAAAGAAGATACTGAAGATATTTCTATTTCTATAAGAGGTAGTTAATCATGGCATGGGTGAGTAGGTGGAAAAGTAAATTTGTAACAATAGATTATGATAATTCAGATTCTTTAGGAGTATGTGATCGTACAGGTTTTACCTTTAATACAAAAGATTTATGTCGTCAAATGGAATGGAGGGGTGACAATCTTGTATGGACAGGATTAATGGTAGGAAGACCTTATTTGGATATTCCTAATGAACAAAATAGACCTCCTTTAGTTAAAAATGACCCTAGGCCTATAAATGATGCAAGACCTCCGACTCCGTACCCTGATCCTGAGTATCCAGTAATAGGTACTTATGATCAAACTGTAGAAAGTCTGGAAAATGGAAGTTTTTTTAGTGAGAATGATCCACCTTATTATGTTTTACAATATTCAAATGCTCCAACTCCTGGATGGAAAGATCCTAATCCTGTGCCAGATCCTAATGTTTTATTAGAAGAACTTAGAAAGGTAACATTTCAATGAGTGATTCAAATACCGCACGAATATTAGAGTTTGATGGAGGAGGGGAAAGGGGTTATATGTCTATGACCTTTTTTAACCGTTTTGTTCAACAATGGGGAACTGATCCTACTACTTTATCACAACAATTTGATGTAATTTGTGGTACATCTATTGGGGGAATAATAGCTCTTGCTCTTGCTGTAGGTAAAACTCCACAAGATCTAATACCATTTTTTACTGAACAAGGACCTTTGCTCTTTACATTAGGGAGCAATGTATTTCCTCCTGTAGTATTTCCTCCAATTGTACCGTCTGTACGTCCAAATTCTGTTGAAAAAGTAGCCCTTATTATTACAAATATTCCGTTTTATAATTCTTCAGGTACTTATGCTAATGCTTATGGATCAGGATTACTTAAGACATTACTTGAGACCTTGTTTGGTGATTTAACCATGCAGGATGTAAAAGCAAATGTAATAATACCTACATTTGAATATACAACCAAAACCTTTGTATTATGTTCCAATTTAGATAATCCTGCATTTAGTGGTCAAGATGAATTATTAAGTAATGTAGCATTAGCGACATCTGCTGCTCCTGTTTATTTACCTCCTCTAGAACTTACAAGTCCTATTAATACTAAATTAAACGGTTTATTTTTTGATGGAGGGATATATCAAAATAATCCTTCTCAATTAGGATATACTCTCGGAAAAATGACAAAGCCGATTGCTAATAGGTTTTGTGTTTTATCAGTAGGTACAGGGGCAGGTGAGTATGGTTTTGATAATGATCCTATTTCATCTAATTTGTTAATTTTAGAGAGAGATAAAAAGAAATATACGCCTGGTACTACACTCCGAATGGTAGTACAAAAGATGGGGCATTCTGTAAAGAATTTAAATAAATTACAGAATAAAATGTTAGATTTACAAGTACAAGATATAGATTTTAATACTATTAAATTTTTATTTGAATTATTTAGTATAGCTTCTACGGGTGCACAAGAGTCAGGGGCACAATCTTTATTCTTAGAATCTAACTATACCTTAGATCAATTATATTATTATAGGTTTAATCCACCATTAGATCTTACTTTAGATCCTGCTTTAGATAACACTTCACCTGAGATACTAACATATTATGAAGATTTAGCTAATCAAACTTATAATGATGATATAGAAAATATATCTACATTTTTGGGGCATTTGACAGCATGAGTTTTACTTATGAACAATATGATGTTTTACATAATTTCATATCACCAATAACTGGAAGAATATTATCTGATCCTAATTATGTATTAATTGGGAATAAAAATGGAATAGCTATACCTTCTCCAATTATAATTGATATACGTCTTGACTTAATAGCACTTAGAAAAAGATATAACACGTTAGTTAAAGGTGATTTCGTTATTGGACATCCTAATAATGAATTACCGAATGCTCAGGTGTTATTTAATATGCCAGATGGTTTTTTATATAATACTGAAGGTGTTGTAAGTACTACCTCTATAATACCTATTGGGGGTTTACCAGATTTACCTTATAAAAACATATGGATAGGTGATAATACTAATAGGCCTGTTCCCAACCAAAGAGTAGCATTATATAATTTACCAAGCTTTAGGACTCTCAATCCTTTTAATAATTTTGGTATTTATGGGTTATATACAGGTCAATTTCTAAGTCTTACGAGTCCGTTAGATATAGCTCAACCTACAACTACTCAAAGAATTGACATGAGTAATATGCCACATTTAAGCAAAGGTAAAATGTGGATAGGTAAACTTAATTATCTTCCTCCTGTCATAACACCTATTCCAACTTTTCCATATGTACAAGTAGTAGGAAGTTTAAATTGGAGTGCACCAGGTATTCCACCAGGTGATGGCGATGCAGTGCCAACCGAGATAGGACTTAATGCTGGTGAAATATTTATTGGTGATCCAAATAATACAGGTCAAATAATAACAAGTAATAAATTACCTAATACGGTTTTACCAGACTTACCAACAGGTAATATTTGGATAGGTAATAATAATAGGCCTCAACCTTACCCATATATAGATATAACTAATTTACCGCGTCTTGGTTATACTTTTTTTCCGCCTTATGGTGGTCAAATTTGGAGAGGAACTGCTAGTGGTCAAGCAGTAGTATCTGATGATTTGGGTAAATTAGAACTTGGTTTTAATATTTATAAAACTATTACAGCTCCATTAGCAATAAATGCTGCAATCGCTGCTTTTCATTTGGTTGTTTTAGCTGATATTGCGGCAGCGATTGCAGCTGCAACACCTACTATAGTAGCTTCTTCAGTAACGGCAGCGGCCACATTTATATTACCAATAGCTGCGGCAGCAGCTAAATCTTATACCGATAATCAAATATCAGCTTTAAGGTTAAATAAGATTTCAGCCGATGCTGATGTTTCTTTATATAATTTTAAAATTATCAATCTTGCGGATCCTATTAATCCATTAGATGCTGTTAATTTACAAACAATGCAAGCAGCTATTTCTGGAGCTACAGGAGGATTAATATCTTCAGTTACAGGCACAGTAAACCAAATTACTGCTAATACTGTTGCAGGTGCTGTTACATTATCATTACCTTCAAATGTTATAATTTCCACATCTCTAACTGCAGGGAATTTAGAGTTAATAGGAAATACAATACAAAGTAACAATACCAACGGTAATATCATTTTAAATCCTAACGGTACAGGTAGTATTGATGCTAATAATCATAAAATTATTAATCTAGCTAATCCTATTAATCCATTAGATGCTGTTAATCTGCAAACTTTAACAACAGCAATTGGCGGAACTATATCATCAGTTACAGGAACAGCAAATCAAATTACAGCTAGTACTGTTGCAGGTGCTGTAACCTTATCCTTACCTGCTGCTGTTATAATTTCTACCTCTTTGACAGCTGGTAATTTAGAGTTAATAGGTAACACATTACAAAGTAATAATACTAACGGGAATATACTTCTTAATCCTAACGGAACTGGCAATGTTGATGTTAATAACCATAGAATTATTAATGTAGGTAATGCTGTTGGTGCACAAGATGCAGTTAATTTACAAACATTAAATGCTGCAATCAGTGCAATACTTATTGTTGGAACAACTAATCAAATTACAGTTAATACTGTTTCAAATATTTCAACAATATCATTACCTGCATCCGTAATAATATCTACTTCTTTAACTGCTGGGAATATGCAATTAACAGGTAATTCATTAGTAAGTACAAACACTAATGGAAATATTACTCTTAATCCTAATGGTACGGGTAATGTTGATGTTAATAATCATAAAATAATAAATTTAGCTAATCCGACTAATGCGTTAGATGCTGTAAACCTTCAAACTTTAAATGCTGCTATCGGAACAGGAGGTATCTCTTCAGTATCTGGTACAACTAACCAAATTACAGCTACAACAGTCTCAGGGGCAGTAACTTTATCACTTCCAAGTGCAGTAATAATTTCCACTTCCTTGCAAGCTGGTAATATGCAGTTAACAGGTAATTCATTGGTAAGTACAAATACTAATGGCAGTATTTCAATTACCCCAAATGGCAGTGGAAATCTTTTACTTATTCCTTCACCCTCTACCGGAAATGTTGGTATAAAAGGCACCCCTTCTTACCCTCTGGATGTATTCGGTGCTATGCGTACACAAAGAATAATTGGTAGTACAGCCGCTACAGCTACTGCAGGTGTTGCTTCTGTTACAGGAACTGGTAGTACTATAACTATTTTTGGCTCTGAATTAGGGGGAATAGTTGATTTAAATACAGGTACAGGTATTACTACCGCGGGGACTACTAATCCAATAATAACTGTTACATTTGCTTCCGCAATGCCGTCAACTAATTATGCTATAGTATTATCCGCTGGAAATTTGGGTGCTTCATCATTACCTGTATATGCAATAGGTACAACTACAACTTCATTCACAATAAGATGTAATACAGTTTTAGCTAATTCAACATCTTATACATTTCATTATCACGTAATTGGTAATTGAATTTCTTTTTACCATTTATTATGGTATAATAGACGTGTTAATTTAAAGAGGGAAAGATGAATATTCAGGACAAAATAGAAGAATCCAGAAAAAGAACACAATTAATGAATAGTATAATTATTGATTGGCAATATGCTCAACAAATTATACCATCCGTTCTTCCTTTACTTGTTAAAGAAGAAAGTAGTTACATTAAAGAAGAATGTGATATTTTATATAATCTATTTTCTAATATTGAAACTAATATCAGAGAATTAAGAGAAATGATACCAATTAATAATATTGAAGTAATAAAAAATTAGGGGAAGATAATATGAATAAATTCGATTTAAATTATAATAGTTGTGATAATGAAGGTAATACATATTTACATAATGCTGTTGCGGTAGGTATGGGGGATGTATGTAAGTTATTACTTCATACAATGAGTAATGAATTTATTAATAAACAAAATAATAAAGGTTTAACTGCTCTACATTATGCGTTATGTAGAGATGATGAAGATTTAGAGCTTTGTAAGATTTTATTACCTAAAATGTCACCTGAAATTATTAATATAATAGATGAAGAAGGTAATACATTATTACATTATTTATTAAAAAACAATAGATGGTTCAGTGAAACATTAGAGAAATTCAAATTTATTTTTAATAAAATGAATAAGGAAACTATTAATACTACTAATAAAAAAGGTGAAAATATATTACATATAGCTTTAGATGAAGGGTATACAGGGGTTGTTGAATTTATTATTAATAATTAAAAGATAAATGGGTATTTTTGTCAGTCCAGATAGTGATATATACAAAGGATTAAGTAATAATCAAACTACTATCCTTACGGCTGATGCACATGTTATTGAAGTTACATCTATTAATGTAACTAATACTACTCCCGCACCAATTAGATTTAATCTTTTAAAAGTCAGAACTCAAGGCGTAACAGTAAGAACTTGTTACGCCTCTACAACTGCTAATTTACCTAATATCATTTATGATAATGGATTATCAGGTATTGGGGCTACTATTACCAATAATTCCTCCACTTTAACTGCATTTACTATTGATGGGATTACACCTATTATCAATTCAAGAATTCTAGTAAAAAATCAAACTTCTACATTTCAAAATGGAATTTATGTACTTACTACGGTTGGGAGTAGTTCTATACCTTGGGTATTAACTCGTGCTAGTGATTATAATAAACCTGCTCAAATCAATAAGGGTGATCTAATAGTTATACAAGCTGGGACTCTTAATTCAGGGATAACTTTTGTTCAAACTGAAATCATAACAGCTATTGGTACAAGCCCTATATTATTTGCTGTAAATACATCTTCTACATCTATAATAATGAATGAGTTTGAAATTGCCCCTTACGCTAATATAAATGTATTACAAACCACAGGTTTACTAAGGTTACAATATAATCTTACACCTTATATGAGTGATAAATTAGTATGTTTTTCTAATGGTTACACACAATTATTTGATTGTAATATAGTTTATCTCGAATTAAACGAAACTCCGTTAAATTAAGTAAAATTATTAATCTTTAATAAATAAATTTTATGGTATAATATTCTTTTAATTTAAAAGAGTTTACCATGGCCGCACTTGACGATCCAATGGCTCAAGTAACAAGGTTACCAAACCTTGCATTTGTTGACGATCATGACAACAGATACAGAGCTTTAAATACCCCAATTTTATCTCAACAAGAAATAGTTGATATTCCTGTTACAGAGAACTTAGTAGGTGGAATTGTTTTTAATAAAAATACTGAAGAATTGGAAACCTATACCGCTGCCGGTTTTTGGTTACCTATTCTTACTGCTGAAAGTGATATTAATGTAGAAACTTTAACAGCTCAAACTGTTAATGCTATAAATGCTGATTTAACACATATACATTCCAATGACATTACCAATGATGCCGTAATTACTACATTAGGATTGTTAACAACTGGGGATGCGCAAGTAAATGGAACTTTACATGTACAGACCAATTTACAAGTTGACGGAAGTGCCACTGTAAATAGTTTAGTTGTAAATAATAATGCACTTATGGATGGTTTGGTTGTAAATAATAGTGCTGTTATTCAGGAGAATTTACAAGTAAACGGAACTTCAACTTTTCAAACTGGTAGTGTATCAGGTAATTTAGGAGTAAACGGAACTTTACATTCATCCATTCTTAATAATGACAATCTAATTACTACATTAGGATTACATGTAACGAGCAATGCACAAATTGATGGGAATATGTTGTGTGCTAGTGGTGGTGTAACAGGAAATTTAGGGGTAAATGGAAATCTTACTGCAGGTAATCTTGCTACAACAGGTACTTTATTGGTTGATGGTGCTTCTACTTTACAAGATACAACTATTGATGGAACTCTAAGTGTTACTGGGTCTAGCACATTTTCAAGTAATGTAGTAGTTAATGGTAATACTACTTTAAAAGATACAGGCCTTACAGGAACACTAACTGTTGTTGGATCTGGTGTATTTTCAAATGAGGTATTTGCAAATGACGTACAAGGAACTTCTGTTCAACCACAGAAGTTATTGTATGGTCTTGCAAACAGTGATGGAACTGCGCCTATAACAGCTACTTTAGATGTAGGAGCTGGTACTGGAGCCACTTGTACTATTACTGGTTCTAATGTAGCAGGTACTATTTCTATTCATACAGGTACGAGTCCAGTACTTGGAGTTATTGCAACATTTACATTGCCTAGTATTCTTAATTCTTTAATGACTGGTAAAGGTTCAATGATAATGACACCTGGGTCTATTACCACTGCGCTTTATGAACAGGGTAGTAAAACTTATCTCAGTACTTCCACAGGTAATGTAATTGGTTTATTTGGGTCTTCCCAAACTGCTCTAGCTGCTTCTACAACATACATTTGGAACTACGTTATAATTGGCAATCAATTAGGTACTTAACATGAATCCTGCTGTTTTAAATTATCTTCAAAATCAACAAACACAACAAAATGCTCCTAATCAAGGGCAACAACCTTTTAATCCTTTCGATAGTGGCATAAGAGCTGCTATCGAAAGTGCACGTGTTTCACTTGATATGACAGAAAAACAGCAGGATAAAGCTTTAAGGCGTTCTTTATTATCTTTTGGGGAAGCATATAGAAATGAACCTACACAAAAAGGTTTCATGAATAATTTCGGTGCAGTTGCAAGATCATTAGGTCCTGCTGTTATGGCTCATGATGAAGCAGAAGATTTAGCATTTAAAGAGAATAATAATTTAGCTAATCAAATATTAGCTTATCAAGCTGCAGAACAGAATAGGCAATCTCAACAAGAAGAGCGTAATTGGCATAGATCTCACGCTGAAAATCAATTAGCCGAACAAAGAAGATATCATGATATGATGGATGCTTATCATAATAGACAATTAGAACAAAAAAATCCATCTATGGGAGAGGTTATGAGCGGTGAAGGATTATTTCCTATAGATAATAAAAAAGATTTTGCTAGTTATTTAAAAGATAAGAAATCTATAGGTACAGTTTTAAATGATATAAATAAAATTGAAGAACATTATAAAAAATTTAAAACTAATACAGCTGGAAATATTTTAGATCCAATGGCTCAAGGGAGATATTATACTAATAAAGCTAAAGATATTGCAGGAAGATTTTTTAATAATAAAGCATTAAAAGCTGAAACTGCTGAAAGAGAAACTTTAAATAGTGAATTAAATAAATTTGTTACTAGTTCAGAAAGAGCTCTAAAAGGTGGTGGTGTTATAGG
>Ga0310813_10002533_pt1 | contig 11066 bp, 10 predicted proteins | sample YN3metagenome_FD_203086 | JGI IMG/M metagenome (GOLD analysis project Ga0310813, IMG submission 203086) | Soil microbial communities from experimental microcosm in Duke University, North Carolina, United States - YN3 | ecosystem: Engineered > Artificial ecosystem > Soil microcosm > Unclassified... | reverse complement strand
GTTTATTCTGCGTTTCAAATGCTCGCGAGCGGTCTCGCTTTTTGCACGGATTCAGTCGTGCGCTCGTGGGCAAGCAACGCCGGAGTTCCGGCTGACGATTTAACCATCGAGGTAAGCTGGACATTTGCCGACAAGCCGCATCGCGTCGATAGAATGGAAGTGAAGCTCAGCTGGCCTTCACTTCCCGAGCAACGTGTCGCCGCCGCCGAGCGAGTTGCAGGACTATGCGGAATTCATTCGACGCTGACGCATTCCCCTGAGCTCGTAACTAAAATCGAGAGATGACAGTTCCCGTCGTTCGATTCACAGTTCAGGGAGCAATTCCTCCCGATGCACCAACGATCGGCTCACCGGGGCGACGATATTCGGTTGTGTACGACGGCAACTGCAACGTCTGCAAGAAGCTCGTCAAAGTTCTGAGGCGCTGGGATAAGCAGCATCAGCTCGAAATTCTTCCCTCACAGACTCCAGGAATTGGCGCTCGGTTTCCATGGATCCCGGCGCGCGCGTACCTCGAATCGATTCAGCTGATTCGCACGAGCGATGGAAAAACGTGGCAGGGAGCGGCAGCGATCGAGGAGATCATCGATGCGCTGCCAAAAGGAAAACTCATTACGTGGATCTTCTCGATTCCGTTTGCGCGTCCGGTTGCTGAGAAGTTTTATCGGTGGTTCGCGCGGAACCGGTATCATCTTGGCTGTGGCGAGCACTGTCAGCTGCGACAGTCTGATCTGGATTACGAGGGGAAGTCGTAGCCGCCTCTCTCGCGCGTCGCGAGCTCGTCAACTCACGCAGCCATTCATCGACCCGACGCGACTGTTCGTCGTCGAGGATTTCACTTTCCTGCTGCACTCCACGAGGCGCTTTACCGCGGCTCACATGAATCATCCGCTCGACGAGACTGACCCACGTGGCGGTTTGCATGAATCCGCCGAGCGTGTTCATGAGAATCCAGTCGCCGACGTTAGCGGCGCGATGGAACACCTGCGCTTCGAATCGAACGCACTCTCCGCGCTGCTCGGCGAGAAATCGAACTGCGCCGGCGAGCGGATGTCCCTTTAGAGTAACGAGCGTTGCACTGTGTCCTGTTACTTCATTTGCGCGCACCTGCACCGTGCCGCGTAATGGAAGCGCCATTGTGAGTGTCGCGCCATCTTCTATGACCGAGCGTGATCCCGGCTCGATGCTCGTGTCCATCGTGTTTGGCGTGACTTCATCGAAGCTCAGGCAGAAATGCGCAAACAGCTCTTCCGGCGTGAGCTTGCTGCCGACGATGTCCGTCCAGATTCTTTTTTTCTCGAGCGCGCCAACACCTTCTTCGGGCAGCTGTTCCGGCTGCGATTCCGAGAGAAGCTTCAATCCAACATCGAGCGGAGTAGGCGTGATTTTGAAAACTCCAACGAGCGCGTTGCCGCCGGCGCTCCGAATCACGTTGCCTTCGCGCAGCATCGTGATCTGACTCTCGCTTACTGGGAGCGACACTCCCGCGGCGTCGGCGAGTACTGTGCCTGCGCGAGCAAGAAATCCCGGAATTGGAATTCGCACGGGCCGCCGGCCCGTGATCTTTTCCATCTTGTCGAGCAGCTCACCCATCGATGTCACGTCTGCGCCGGCAACTTCGAGAACTTTGCCGTGGAGATCTGGTCGCTCGACTGCTGCAGCAATCGCTTTCGCGGCGTCATCGACCCAGATCGGCTGAAAGCGATCCTCTCCGACGTCGATCATCGGAATTGCCGGACTTGTTCGCATCATGTTGAGAACGAGCGAGAGAACTTCGTCTCCGGGACCAAAAACATTTGCGAGCCGGACGATGATCCATCCGCCGTCGAACTTCTTCGCGATTTCCTCTCCTTCGCGCTTGGAGCGATGATAGTCCGACTTGCCTGTGTCGGCGCCGAGTGAGGAGATGTAGATGAATCGGCCGACGCGCGCGCGCTCCGCTTCGCGGATGATGTTGCGCGTGCCGTCGACATTGACTGTCGTGTAAGTCAGTTTCGGTGGCGACTCGGCAACGATTCCCGCGATGTGCAGAACGAGATCGCAATCGTCCGCGGCGCCTTTCAGCCCGGTCGCGTCGGCGACATTCGCGGGCCACGCCTCGACATTCGTCTTCCATTGCCGGGCGTCTTCATTGGCGTTTCTGCTGACGAGCCGGACGGTGTGGCCATTCGCGATCAGCCGGTCGAGCGTCCGGGTCCCAACTACACCTGTTCCGCCTGTTACAAGAATTCTCATGGGGTCGTTAAAGGCAGGACGGGTGCCACTCATCAGCTATCAGCCATCAGCTATCAGCCATCAGCTACTGCGGACTGATGACCTAGCTGATGCTCCAGGGCTGACGGCTGACGGCTGATGGCTGACGGCTGATCTGCGTTGCCTCAACGCTTCGTCTTCGTCCATCCGGCAGGGGGTAACACTCATTTGATACAGCGCAGCTTTTTAGCGGCGATCGTTCTTCTCGCAGCATGTCATCGCGACCCTGGCTCCTTCACTATCGGCGCAGCCGGACCGTGGAAGGAAAGCTACGGCGTCATGACGCGGCGAGGCATCGACCTCGCTGTCGAGGAGATCAATCACACCGGCGGCATTCGCGGCGTACCGCTTCGCATCATCGCAAAGGACGATGAAGCGGACGCGAACCGTGCAACCGCAATTGCCCAGGAATTCGTTCGCGACAATCACGTCCTCGCCGTCGTCGGTCACGTCACGTCGGGCGCGATGCTCGCAGCCGCAAAAGTCTACGATGGTGAATTGACGGCGGTCGCGACGAGCGCATCATCCCCCGACCTGACCGGCGTTTCTCCCTGGATCTTCCGCGTCATATCGAGTGACTCGCTCAATGGCGTAGGCCTCGGACGCTTTGCGTCGCAGATCGGGGGAACCGACCCGTTGATGAAACACGCGGCAGTTCTTTATGAAAACGATGCGTACGGCAGAGGACTCGCCGACGCATTTCGCAGAAACTTTCGCGGGACTATCGTAAGCTTCGATCCGATCGACGACGGACTCACCAATGCAGAGCCGTTGGTCTCTTTCTTCCAGCAGACAAAGCCGGGAATTGTTTTCGTGGCAAGTCGCGATCAGGCTGCGCTGGCCATTCTTCGCGAAGCAAAGCGCCAGAAGCTCGATGCGCTTTTTCTCGGAGGCGATGGGTGGCAGTCGATCGTGACCGATACGGCCGCTTCTGAAGGCGCATACGTCGGAACGTCGTTCAACAGCGAGGACTCCTCGCCCAGAGTGCAGCGCTTCGTGCGCGCATTCGAGAAGCGTTACGACATGCCTCCGGACGCATTCGCTGCACTCGGCTATGATGCGACCATGCTCGTCGCGAAGGCGATTGCAAAAAAAGGCGGCGATCGCCGAGCAGTTCGTGATTACATCGCATCTCTGGATGCCGAGCATCCATTCGAAGGCGTCGCCGGAGCAGTCTACTTCAGCGAAGGCGGCGATCCACTGGGCATGGGCTTTCGGGTCGCGCGCGTAACTCACGGCGCATTGCTCACCGGAGTGGCGCAATGATTCAGCTGCCTCGTGCGCCGCGCGCCAACTCGATCAAGCGGACGCTTTCCGTTGGTTTCGCGCTAATGATGCTGCTGCTCGTCGGCGCGGGATTGTTCGGGTGGGCGACGATTTCGGGCATGTCGCGCGAAGTGCTGGAAAGATTCGCGCATGCGAACGAGCTGACGCGACAGTCCTCGACATTTTCGCACACGATCACGGAAGAAATTCAGGCTGCAACTTCGTATCTCGCGACACGTGACCCCAAGTTCGAGTCTGATTTCCGCCGGCTTGGATGGGAAGCTCACCGAATGCACCGCTCATTTACAACTCGTCGCAGCGAGCTCGCGAGCGAAGTGACCAACACTGTTGCGGTTGATTCGAAGCTCGCTGAGGTCGAGAACGCGTATGCGCTGGCGCATCGGCTTGCCGACCTTGGGCGCACCGATGCGGCCGGCGCGCAGGCAGAAATCGCCATGACGCTTGTCAATCAGCTTCTCGATGAGCTGCGCCGGGTTGATAACGCCAACAATCTCGCATTCGCGAATGCGGCTCAGGCTCTTCAGGAAAATGCGCTCAAGCGCTCTGCACTTCTCGTTGCTGTGATTGCCGTCGCCCTGATTCTCGCGATTCTGATCGTCGGCAAGACAACGTCCGCGATCGGACGTCCGCTCCGCATGCTGCTGAAGCATGCGATGCAGCTCAGTCGCGGCAATCTTCAGACGCGAACGCGGACCGCTGGACTTCCGTTCGAGTTTCGAACTCTTGGTGAAGCACTGAATCACGCGAGCGACTCACTTTCGCGAATTGTCACCGGTGCTGCGTACACAGCAGACGACGTTGCACGGTCGGCAGGTGATCTCGCATCCGCGTCGCGACAGGTGGCTGAATCCGCCGGACAAATCGCGGAGGCCGTTGGCGACGTATCACACGGCGCAGAGAGCCAGGTCCATCAGATCAGAAGTGTCAATTCCGCCCTCGATGGAATTCAGTCGCGCGCGGCAGACATGGTGAGTGGCGCCGAGGAAGTGCATGCATTGGCTGGCGCAATCGAAGCTGAGGCTGACGCAAAACGAAACGAGATGGGTCGCGCGCTCAAGATTCTGCTCGAAGTGCGCGACGTAGTGCAGCAGGCAGCATTGGAAGTGAGCGGTCTTACAACAACCGCGGCGGAGATCAACAACTTCGTCGTATCAGTTGGACGAATTGCCGAGCAGACGAATCTTCTGGCGCTCAATGCGTCTATGGAAGCGGCACGTGCTGGTCCGGCAGGGCGTGGATTTGCAGTCGTTGCCGCGGAGGTTGGAAAACTTGCCGAGCAGACTCAGGCCGCGGCTGATGATGTCGTGCGATTGACCGAAGCGGTCACCACTCGCGTGACGACGACTTCGCGTGCGATGGAATCGAGTGCTGTATCGGTTGGAGAAATCGAGCGTGTTGGTCGCGAGATGGATGGTGCGCTGTCGACGATCGTCGCTGCGGCAGAGCGAACGCGCGAAGCAGCTGCAGCAGTCACCGCCTCTGCGGAGGAGAATGTGCGCGCCGTCGAAACTGCGGCAGCCAATCTCGAGATGGTTACGCGAACTGCCGAGGGTCAGGCGACTGCGGCGATGCAGGTGAGCGCGTCGACAGAAGAGCAGAGCGCAGCATGCGAGGAGATGACAACGGCTTCGTCGGATCTCTTGCAGGGTAGCCGCCAACTCCGTGGACTGGTTGGAGAGTTGAAGACGGCGGCAGCGTAAGTCAGCTATCAGCCGTCAGCCGTCAGCCATCAGCCATCAGCAAGTCATTTGCTGCGGGGTTGAGAAGCAGACTGCACTGCTGATTGCTGACTACTGCTGACTGCTGACTGCTGCTGACTGCTGATAGCTGATGGCTGATGGCTGATGGCTGACGGCTATTGCACGCACGCCGCCTTCGGATCCCCAACGGGTTTATCAACGACCGGTCGATGATCGAGGTTCGCTACGCGAACTGCAATGTCGCGCACGAATGACGCGATGCGCGCGAGATGATCATAATTGATGTACTGCGGCTCATCCGTCACCTGGTGATAATCGGCGTGTAGACCAGTCGTGAAAAACACGATTGGAATCCCGTAACGCGCATAGCTCTGGTGATCACTTCGGCAGTAAATGCGATTCGGGTCGCCATTCATGTCGAACTGATAGTCGAACTTGAACGGCCGAGCTTCCTCGGTGTTGATCTTCTCCACCAGGTCGCCCAGCTCGGTCGACACGCGCCGCGATCCAACGAGCTCGAGATAATCGGGGCCGCCCTCCTTGAGATCGATCGCTTCACCGCGTCCGATCATGTCCATGTTGAGCTGCGCAACGATCTTGTCGCGAGGAACCGTCGGATGATCGGTGAACCACTTCGATCCGAGAAGTCCCGCTTCTTCACCAGTGTGAAAAACAAAAATGATCGAGCGCTTTGGCTTCACCGGCGCACTCGCCATCGCTTGAGCGATCTCGAGCGCGGCAACAGTTCCGGAACCATCGTCGTCCGCGCCGTTGTTGATCGAATCCAGATGAGCCGGCCGGATTCGACGAAGTGAATCCACATTCACTTTTATCGCCGCTCGGGCGGCAGTGCGCTTGTCGGCCGGAATGCGCCGGTCCCACATGGGATTCCCGGTTCGGTCAAGCTCGAGATTGAAAGCTCGCAGAGAATCGTAATCCGCCGGTGTTTTGCGAATGCCGATGTGATCGTTGTGCGCGCCAATCGCGACAAACTCGTCCCGCAGCACCGGATCGCTGCCGCGAATAATTCCGATGACATTTCGAGCCGTTCCCGGAGCAAACTGTGTCCCGCGCGGCATCCCCCGAATCGAATCAGGATGAATGTCCTGGAAATACGTTCCGTTATCGCCCGCGGGCTCGAGGCCCATTCGCTTGAGCTCGGCGGCAATGTACCGAGTCGCCTTCATGTTACCGGGAGTTCCAACCTGACGCCCCATCATCGAATCGTCGGCGTAGATGTAGAGGCGCGTCCTCAGATCGGCCGCGCTAATCTCCGGACTTGTAGCGCCGCTGCCAGTGGTCACGTTGACCTGGCGCCCTGCGCACGCCGCGATGGTGAACAGCTGGCTATACAATAGAATGGCGCTGATACGATATCTCATTTCTTCCTCGGTGGACTTCGAACTTACTTTTAGGCAATGGAACCAAAACGCGCGGTATTATTGCTGAGCGGCGGCCTCGATTCGGCGACCGTTCTCGCGCTGGCAGTCAGCGAAGGCTATGCCATTCACGCTCTGAGCTTCGATTACGGTCAGCGACACTCCTTTGAGCTTTCTGCCGCGCGGAAGATCGCGCAGCATTACGGCGTAATACAGCATGTTGTCATGAAGATCGACCTGCGTGTTTTCGGTGGATCGGCGCTTACGTCGGACATGCCGGTTCCAAAGGATCGGCCGATCGATTCATCGGACGATACGATTCCGGTAACGTACGTCCCCGCGCGTAATACGATCTTCCTCTCATATGCGTTGGCATTTGCGGAAGTTGTCGATGCCCACGAGATATTCATCGGAGTGAATGCGCTCGATTACAGCGGTTATCCGGATTGTCGCCCCGAATTCATTGCTGCATTCGAGCGAATGGCAAATCTGGCGACGCGCGCCGGCGTCGAAGCAAAGAATTCACGAGCCATTCGAATCCGAACTCCCCTAATCGACCTCTCGAAGAGAGGAATCATCGAGCTTGGGCTTGCCCTCGGCGTCGATTACTCGATGACGACCAGCTGCTACGATCCGACATCGGCCGGTGAAGCATGCGGACATTGCGATGCGTGCCAGCTGAGACTTCGCGGATTCAACGAAGCGGGCAAGCGAGATCCAGCGCGATATGCCGCCGCTCAGAGCGCTGCGCGGTGACTTATACCGTCAAGGAAATTTTCTACACGCTTCAGGGCGAAGGGGCGAATGCAGGCCGCGCCGCTGTCTTCTGTCGGTTTTCAGGATGCAATCTGTGGAGCGGGAAAGAGGAAGACCGCTCGCGTGCTGTCTGCCAGTTCTGCGATACCGATTTTGTGGGAACAGGTCCCGACGGCGGGCGATTTTCTACTCCGGATGAGTTAGCCGTCGCAGTCGAGCGTGCCTGGCGCGGGAGTGACAGCGACCGATTTGTAGTTTGCACTGGTGGCGAGCCGCTGTTGCAGCTCGATGATGATCTCGTCAGCGCTTTCCACGCTCGTGGATTCGATGTCGCTGTCGAAACGAACGGAACTCGCGTTGCTCCACAGGAGATCGATTGGATTTGCGTGAGTCCCAAGGCCGGAGCGCCGCTCGTTCAAAAAGATGGCAATGAGATCAAGCTCGTTTTCCCGCAGCGCGATGCGCCACCGGAGAATTTCGAGTCGCTCGACTTCGACCATTTCTTTCTTCAGCCGATGGACGGCCCGGTAGTCGAAGAGAACACGCGCCTCGCGATCGATTACTGTTTGAAACACCCTCGCTGGCGATTAAGCGTACAGACCCACAAGATTCTCGGATTACGATAATTACGGAATGCGGACTGTGCGTAATCCGGATAAATCCGAAATCGCATTGCCTTCGTAGAAGCTCCTGTATCGAAGTTCCACCACCCTTTGTCGAAGCGGAGAACCAATGAAGTCCACCTTTTTCAATCGCGGCCGAACCCTGCCGATCGCGCTCGCTGTTGGAATCGCGGCGAGTGTCGGCGGAATCGGCACGCTGCTCGCCTCCGACCACCAGGACACGCCCGAGGTCGAGCTCAATCCGCGAATGGACATCAACGATGTCTACGCGTTTCCAAGCGCAACGTCAGCGGACCGCATCGTACTCATCATGACCACGTCGTCTCCGATCGCCGGCCAGAACGCATCGTTCGATCCGAACCTTCTCTATCAGCTGAAAATCGACAACGGCGGTGACGCAAACGAAGATCTGGTATTCCAGATCACATTCAACACCGGACAAGGAGCAGCGCAGCGCGTCCGAGTCGTTGGTCCAATCGCTCCCACGATTCTTGGAACGCAAGCGGCACTCGTCAACAGCAGCACAGCCGTCGAAGGTCCAGTCGGCACCAACCTCGGCAGCGATACCGGAGTTCAGGTTTTCGCAGGACTGCGCGCCGATCCGTTCTTCATCGACCTCGAGCAGTTCTTCAACATCATTCCCGACCGGCGCCCGTCAACCGGTGCACTCTCAGGTCCATCGACGCCGACAGCAGCCGCATTTCGAAATCCAGGTGTTGATCTGCTCCGACCGTTCAATGCACTCGCGATCGTAATCGAGCTTCCGAAATCGATGCTCGTCTCCTCTACCGCAACCGATGCAAAGTTCGGCTTGTGGGGAACCATCAGCCGATAAGGGATACCATGAACATTCTCAATTTCATCTCAGTCAGTCCGAAGCGCGCGCTCGCCGGACTAGTATCGATTGGTCTCGTCCTCGGAATCGGCGCAGCATGCAACGACAACACCGAGCTCACCGGTGTGGACACCAATCGCGTTTACAATCAGATCGAGCGGCTGGGAAATCCGCTCGTCTCCGAAGTGTTCTTCCCGAAGCGTGATCACGGCTTGCACAACAACAAGTCACCCATCGACGATACGAAGACGGTGGCCGCTGGCGGCACCGACGTCCCGGGGCACATCGCGGCGTTTGTTGGAAGCTTTCCAAATCGCACTCAGAAAACAATCACGACTCTGCAGGCAGTTCTCGCTCCGGATGAGCTTCTCGTTTTTCCGAATCGCGCGCCTGCAACAGCTGGTTGGTTGAGCTGGGCACTCGCAAATGGTTACGGTGGACGCAAGCTGACTGATGACGTTGTCGATGTCGGATTGTCGGCGGTGTTCGGCAATGCACTGGATGCAGCGCAGCCGGTCCTGGCGGGACTCACGTCTGACAACGTGCCCCCGAGCGTTCGAAGCTTCAGCGCTACGTTCCCATATCTCGAAGTCGCGCGTTAATCAGCGAAGCTGAACTAAAGTGCGACCGCGTTTTGTTCTGATACCAGCCACGGTGGCGATTCTCGTCGCCGCCGTGTTGCTCGGCGCTCGAAGCCTCAGAGCTGTCGATCGGGCGCCGAGCATCGAGCGCGGGAGCGTGAGTGCGGACATAGATCAGCGCGACACGCAAATTCGCGTCTGGAAAATCGCACTCGCTCAAGATCCAAAGAGTGCAATTGCTCTCGGTCAGCTCGCGGCGTTGTACATGCAGAGAGCTCGCGAAACCGGCGACGACCACAATTACATCGACGCCGAGCAGTATGCGCGAAGATCGCTTGCGCTTAGAACGAATCGAAATGGCCCGACATTCGTCACGCTTGCCGCCGCCCTGGTAGCGCAGCATCGCTTCGCTGAAGCGGAGAGCGTTGCGACTGACGTTGCCGCGTTCTATCCCGATGTACCTCAGTACCGCGCGCAGCTCGGCGAGATTCAAATGGAGCTCGGCCACTACGATGCGGCGCGACGCTCGTTCGATTCACTCTACACTGTAAGAACTCATCTCTCGATCGCGCCGCGTCTGGCGCGATGGAAGGAAGTGAATGGAAACGTTGCCGGCGCGCGGAAGCTGCTTGCCGACGCTTTAGCAGATGCAAAAACGCGACGCGATCTCCCCACCGAACAAGTCGCGTGGTTCCACCTGCGACTCGGCGACATCGACATGCGGAATGGGCGCATGCGGAGAGCGCGGGGGTTGTTTGAAGAAGGTCTGAAGCTGGCGCCTGATGATTATCGCCTGCTCGATGCGATGGCTCGCCTCGAAGCTGTCGAGGGCAATCCGAAGAAGGCGATCGAGTACGGCGAGCGCGGGATTGGAATCAAGCTCGATCCGGCGACGCTCGGATTGCTGGGTGATGCGTATCTGGCGATCGGAGACAAGGCGCGCGCGAATGAATATTTCAAAACGATGGAAGTTGCGGTGGCGGGACAACCGGGCGCGTACCATCGCGCATGGAGCTTATTCCTGCTCGATCACAACCTGCGAGTTGCCGAAGTGCTGACGAATGTCCAGAGGGAACTCGAGACGAGAAACGACATTTACGGCTACGATCTTCTCGCGTGGGCGCTGCACAAGGAGCATCGCGACATGGAGGCACGCGCGGCGATGACTCAGGCTCGAAAGCTCGGTACGCGTGACGCGATGCTTTTCTATCACGAAGGAATGATCGATCGCGCAATTGGCGACTCGAATCGCGCTCGATACTTCCTGAATCAAGCGCTCGAGATAAACGACAAGTTCGATGCGGCGCATCCACGAGAGATCAAAGCAACTCTGGATTCGCTAAACGATGGAGTGAGCGCGCGATGATGTCGGAGCTCGCAACCTTCATTCAGCTCGGATTCCGTCACATCGTGAATCTCGAGGCGATGGACCACATTCTGTTCCTGCTGGCGCTGGCGGCAATCTATCGTCCGCGTGATTGGCGAAGTGCGTTGTGGGTCGTCACCGCATTTACAGTCGGACATTCGATCACGCTCGCGCTCGCAGTAACTGGCGCGATGGTTTTGCCGATCAAGCTCATCGAGTTTCTGATTCCGGTGACGATCGTTGCAACGTGCATCGAGAACATCATCGTGCGCGATCTGGCAAACGC
>Ga0310813_10002530_pt1 | contig 11071 bp, 22 predicted proteins | sample YN3metagenome_FD_203086 | JGI IMG/M metagenome (GOLD analysis project Ga0310813, IMG submission 203086) | Soil microbial communities from experimental microcosm in Duke University, North Carolina, United States - YN3 | ecosystem: Engineered > Artificial ecosystem > Soil microcosm > Unclassified... | reverse complement strand
ACTCGAGAAATTTCGAGGCGGCTGCAGGGGAAGAAGACCTTGATCTTAGGCAACCATGACTGGGGACGCTCAGAGAAGTTTTGGAACCTCTGTGGCTTCGATATTGTGCTGGAGAAGACCTACCTCGACACCGATCTTGGGCCGGTCTTTGTGCAGCACTATCCGACGTACGATGACATTGTGAAGATCCAATTTCATGGCCACGTCCACAATCGGTGGAAGGCGAAGAAGTATGTCAGCAATGAGCGCGTGCTCGTGAACTTCAGTGTAGAGAAGTGGAACTATGCCCCTGTCGCCATCGAGGAAGCCTACTCCACGGTACGCCTCATGGCCGACGTCTTCGACACCCACGGTATTACCGAGATCAAATAGGAGCATCGATGAAGATCCGTCCGGTATCAGGCAAAGCAGTGACCCATCCGCGCAGAAAAACCCGTAAGGAAGACGCTGTACGTAGAAACGAGACACGTCGCACGCGGACCTCACAACAACAATTAGACCTCCTCAAGACGCGCCCGGGCATGAGCCTGAAGGAGCGCAAGAAACTTGAAGAGGAAATTTTGAGGAACCTCAGCCGTGACTAAAATTGAAGGGCAGTTAATGCAGCGCAATGAGAAAGTGCTCATCATTCCGATGGAGCAAGTGCTCAAGGAATTCGGCATTGATCCCAAGACGCACTACGTCAAGGGTATCAGCGGCAATAACGGGGCATTCCATAACCCCAATACTGTGATGCCGGCCATCGAGATCACTTTGATCGAGCGCGAAGCCCCGAGAGAGCGATGAGAGATCCGAAGCGCATCACCGAAATGCTGGAGTTGATTCGGAGGATCTGGGTAGCCAACCCTGACATGCGACTCATGCAGTTGATCGGCAACTTGTACGACAGCCAAGCCGAGTACTACATCGAAGACGAGAACCTGAAGAAAGCTCTTGAGCGGGTTTATCTGAAGAAAGGTGCTTGAGCCGTCATGCTCTCAGAGTCAAATCGAGCCTGCCCAAAATGTGGCGCGGTTCACGCTTTCGAATGGGTTGATCGTAGCAACACCGGTTGGTGTTTAGTCTGCGGTTACTTCGAGCACTATGAAAGTTACACACGATATCTCGACAATCCTGACGAAGATGGACCTGAGCTACTTGGCGGGATTCTTTGATGGCGAGGGCTCAGTTGGTCTGTACTGGAATAAGTCGATAGGGACATGGCAGCCCCAAATCTGTATCACCCAAAACGCTACACCCTCGGTGACGAAGATGATGACGTGTTGGGCCGGCTACTTTGGTGGGAGCGTCAGAACGTACACACGAGACCGCGCTATTGTCGACCTGCGGATTACCAGCATGGCAGCTATATTGCATTTTATTCGCCTCGTCGTGCCGTTCACGAGGATCAAGACGACGCAACTCCTGATCTTGAAGAATTACTTAGAGACAAAAACATTCGGCTATCGGACCTCTCAATTGCTGAAAGCGCAGAAAAGGAGCCTTTAGATGGGGACTAAAGAGAAGTTCAGAAATTGGTTGGGCACTAAAAAGGGTCTGACGTATACCGACTATACGAAGCTCTCGATCGAAGCCAAGCGGTCGATCTATGAGGAGTATAAGAAGTGAAGCCTTATCTGCATGCGGAGATCAGCGCGAAGAAGTTTGGAGGCACCGTTGACGACTACATTGCTATTCACAATTGGTTTGACCAGAGTAAGGCTCACTTCCCAGATATGCGTCACCGTGCCTTACTCCATTCGAGTTTCGGCATTTACCTTGCCGAGCAAGTATTCGGCGTCTTTTTCCTCCGTAAGTCTGACGGAAAGCGCATCCAAGTACGGGATGTAGGCGAGCAGCATGTCATTGACGATATGGGGCGCATCCCCACTGTGCAGGACTATCTCACCGGCATGCCGTTCTATGAGTGGCTCGGCGGTCGAGAGAAAAAGAAAGTGAAGATGCGCGTAAAAGATTTAACCTTTGACACTGGCCCAGAGTTGCCAGCGGGAACGCAGGTGGTGGACTAATGGCGAAGCCAAAGAAAATCGGCTATGTGCTGATGGAGATCGGTTGGGAGTATAACGACGAGAACTACTACCGACCGGAGAGCGAGGGTGGGACACCGAAAAAAGTGTTTATGGATTTAGCGAAGGCCAATCGTGAATGCGCCGAGCTAAACGAGGCGTCGAAGAACCACATCGCTAATTACGAGTACGACGAGGAGAGCGGGGAAGAAAAGGAAGTCTCGCTCAATCAGTTCGAAGTCGTGGAGGTTGAAATTGACTGAGATCCAAGGCGGCATCATCTATAACGAGAACGGTCCTATTGCCCAAATCGGCAACTGGCCGTTTGAGCCGCAGGCTGATGGTGAAGTCGGAGCACCGATCACTGTATCGTTTCGATTCCGATCTGCATGGCGTGCCCATGTAGTTCATGGCTGCCGGCGAGGCTGCTGGTATTGCCAACTTGAAAGGAAGCTGAGCGATGAATCCAATTGAAGAAGTGAAAGAAGCTGAAACACGCCTCAAGAATAAAATCGCGGAGGCGGCGAAGAATGACGTGCTCAAAACGTTCTTCCTGAATGCGTTCCAAAATCTTCCTGCGAAAGTGCAGAAGGTGCAATGGACGCAGTATACCCCGCACTTCAACGACGGCGAGCCGTGCGTCTTTGGGATTCATGGTCTCTACGCGGTGATCGACGGAGTGACAGGCGATAGTAGTCGGCATGAAGCTAGGGACGTTTGGGATCTGTCCTGTCATAAGCACATCACCGAAGGTGAGCGGAAAGTTTTGGAAGAGTTTGAACGGCAGCTTGAAGAGATCCAGACCATCCTGAATATTGCGTTTGGCGACGGCGTACAGGTGACGCTTGATCGTGAGGGCAATATGGAAGTCGAGGACTACGACCATGATTAGGCGGCTTGTCGCGCTCGTGGCTGGGGTCATTATCCTCGGGATGGCGGTGATCATGGCGCTCCCGGTCGTCGTGGGGATGGTGCTGATCTATCTCTGGATGATGCTCCTCGGGGCTATCATCGCGGGGCTCGGTCTTCTACTTGGCTGGCTACCAGACTGGCTTGCAAAAACGCCTCAACCACGCAAGACCGCCCCAGACAAAATGCAGGTCAGAAAGCTTAAGTGGTTGATTTTATTACTCTTCGTATGAGGCATTTCCCTTGCTATAGAACGGAGCCAAGAGTATTTTAGTGGCTCCAACAATCTAAACAAGGGGTGATTCAATGCAGCAAGAGAGAAAAGATCCGCTACAAAGTGTGATGGCGATAGCCATGCAACGGAACCTGACACCGATGGCCGCGCTCAATACGCTCGTGCCTTCGGTGTTCACCACGACACGCCGACCAGATTGTACATCCGAGCGGTACAGCGTGGTGCCGACGTCAGAGATCGTCGAGCACATGCAGCTTCGGGGCTGGCAGATTGATAAGGCTGGCGAGTCGCTCGTCCGGTCGTATCGCAAACGGCTGGCTCCCTATGTCGCGCATGTCGTGACCTTCCAGCATCCTGACTTCCAATTCGGCAAGCTGAAGAAGGGCGATGTGGTGCCGACGATTCTCATGGGCAATTCTCACGACACGTCTACGGCAGTCTGGATGCGGATGGGCATGAAGCGATGCTTCTGCGACAACCAGGCCTGCGTCGAGTTAGGCGAAACCAGCGTGTTTCGCTTCCGTCACCAGGGCGGGGTCGTCAACCTCATGGACAAGATCTATGCGTCATTGGAGAAGCTGATGGCGTCGAAAGATATTGTCGGCAAGACGCTCGATCGCTGGGCGTCGATCGACCTGAAAGAAAAGCAGCGGATCGATTATTTTGGCCGCGTGCTGGCGCTCCGCACAGACAAGCCGAGCAGCTACGCGGAAATGGGGCTCAGCCTGTTTGATATCGGTCGTCGCCGGCCTGAGGATCAGAGCAACGATTTGTACACGGTGTATAACGTTGCGCAAGAGCACATGGTACGCGGCTATCGCACCGAGGTTTTGGTGCAGCCGAAAGGCCGCAGCGAACGGATGGAAGAGCGGTCCCTCGTCCGTCCCTTGTCGTCGACTCGGGCCTTCGTCAAGTTCAACGCCGAACTCTTCGGGCTCACGGCGAAGTACGCCGACGAAGTGAAGGCGTGAGGGTCTGCTACGTATGCGGGAATGGGGTGAAGGCCAATGAGCTTGGCTTTTACCCCGTGACCCACGAGCGATGCCGGCCTGGATCGAGCAAGTGGATCGAGTACTTTGAGGCATTGCCGAAATCACAACGTACTGAGGCAGGATGGTTAATCTATAATGCCGCCAAGAAAAAAGTCGCAGAGACCAAAGAACGATTTGCGGCCCTCGCAGCCAAGTCAGTTCGTAATGTCCCACCCGATGAAGCTGCACATGGAGTCGGAGGGAAAGTACGCAAGCGTCTTCGACGAACTCCAAAAACTCGAAAGAGAGTATCCACACGTCATAAAAAATCAGGATAGTTTGATCGAAGACGAGATTCTGGTCTTGATGACCGTCTATGCCGCACTCCTCTTTGGAGCCCAGGAAGGAGAAGAGCACATTGCGACACCCAGACAGTTGCGCGATGCGCTCTATGCATTTGGGCAACTTCGTGGCCTCCGTCAGGTGATCATCGAACATATTTGCAACTGGTTCCCGGCAACGATCTTGCTTACGGAACAAGTCTATTATCAGAACCGTTTCGCACGGCAGGCCTACGTACGACGGGCTTCTTGCTTAGGGCCTGAGGAGTTCTTCCTGTATCCTACTGCCCGGGTGGAACACATACGCAATTTAGCTCGGGCGATCTGGAGGGCTGATGTTCTTCAAACCACCACAGAATAAAAAGGTGCATGGGCTCGACGCGCTGAAGACCTGGGAGACGACCTACAATTGTATTTGGGATGAGCGGCTCTATCCGGTGACCGTCAAGATCGCACATACCGTCCCGGGCTGCGAGATCCTGAGCGTGGACTTCTTGAGTGAGCCGTCGTTTGAGGAGATCCGCATTGCCGATATGGCACGGCAGAGTATTTGTCAGCAGGCCATCAATGAGTTCTGCAATTATGCAGACAACGCCCATCGTCTGATGAAAAGGACGACCACGGTGGACGACCCCTTTTTCGAGGAAGCATGAACAGCATCGGGCAATTGTTAGATCGATACTGCCTCGCACGCAAAGTCCGAGACACGAAGACGCAGTTAGAAGTGGCTGACAAAATCGTTGACGAGGAAGTACCGTCCTTGATACAACGGCTGGCTCAATTCATGATGGATCGCAATGAGCGGTCTTGAATTTGTCCACAAGGTTGAACTCCATGAAACCTTTGGCTCCCGCAATAACCGATTCGCGCTCACTGCGCTCGTGGCAGAAACGCTGGCGGTCTATTATTGGTGCGAAGCGTTCTCAGTTGGTCCTCGTCCGTATCGATTCTGTGTCATCGGCCAGCGAGGTCTGTCGGACTTCGTGGCACAGGCAATCCCAAAAGTGCTTCAGCATGTTGATCGAACGACCGACGCTCTTAAAGAGACTGAAGGCTTTAAGTTTGGATCCATCATTGCGCTTCGTGAAGCCCTTCGCCTTCGAAGATCAACGGAACAAAGGCGTCCTGAATATATGGATCAATGCAACGTCTCGACCTATCGCGCCAAGGCAAACCTGGACAAGTATTATAAGGTTGGCGTCAAGGATGCGAAGACGGAATTTGACATTGAAGGATTTCGAAGAGGTCAGAAACAAGTCTGGTCTCTTGAAAAGTTTCCTTCCCCTACCACGGTCCTAGATAATTACGCAAGGAGTAAATATGGACGATCAAGCATTGATGGAAACGGCTGAACGGGTGATTGATCCATGGTTTGACGTTCTCGATCTGAAGACTCGTGACGAGGGGATCGCACTGCTCAGGAAAGTGGAGGCTCGGGCGCGTGTCTCCCATCGCTCCGAGGATCGCATCACCGACAAATCCTGGGAGACGACTATTCGTCGCGTCGTATTGGAGCGTGGTGACTGGAGCGTTGCGGAGCACGAGAAGGTGACCGTCACGGTCTTCACCGATCGAGGCATCACGCATGAGATCGTACGGCATCGCGTTGGTTCGTATACCCAAGAGTCGACGCGCTTCGTGAATTATGAAAAGAAAATGGCTCCTAGTTTCCTTTATCCACGGCCCCAGGACGAGGCGCTCGATATGGATTGGCTGGCCGCCATAGCGTCTGCAGAACTCGCTTATCGCCGGCTGCTTGCAAAGGGTTGGACGCCACAAGAGGCACGCAGTGTGTTCCCTAACGCACTTGGCTCCAAAATCGATATCACGTATAATCTCCGAAATTGGCGGTACTTCTTTTTGGCTCGGACGTCGAGAGAAGCCCATCCGCAGATGCGGCAGATTACGATTCCTCTCCTCGTAAAGTTTCAGGAATTGATCCCGATTCTGTATGAGGATATTGTGCCAGCAGAGACACAGCAGCATAATTTCAAGCAGATGCGCTGAAGTATAGTACACGTAGATCTGATTTTGATATCTGAAAATTTGGTGGGTGGCCAAGATGGTAAGGCTCCTGACTGTTAATCAGGTAATCCGTAGGTTCGAACCCTACCCCACCAGCCAAGCCGGGAGGTCTATCATGCTGGCAAAATTGAGAGATCTTCGCATTTACGCCTTCTTCTTCGTGGCACTTCTCTTGCTAGGTATAGGCTCATGTGTCGAACGTGTGGCCTTCGCACAGAATCGTAGCGTTGACTCCCTAAGGGGAAATACGCATAATGGCTTCTTTGGTCCTGAACGAGACTTTAGTCAACGATTTACCTATAGAAACAACATTGAGCCCCTTGAAAGCACAAGACAGCGACAGCAGTTCTTCCAAAGTCCTGCCCAAAGCTTCAACCGATCCAGCGGCGGGGGAGGCATCTCAGACGCAGGAGCCTTGCCCTACTTTGGAGTCGGAGACGAAGCGGGGACCGGGGCGCCCGAAGAAGCCCTTACCTTACCAGGGGCCTTTAGCGCCGAACCAGACCCGGAGCGACAAAGATGGCTTGATCCGAAAGCGCACTGGCCGTCCGAGGAACAATCAACGTGGTTTTCGTCCCACCGGTAAGTACTACGATCTTGTTTTCGAACGCTCACCATCCGGTCGTATAGGCCGGCGCTATAAAATTACCTTCACATCCATGTCGAGGCCAGATGCCGTCTTCGAGACGGATCTGATTTCCACGAGCCTCGGCAGCTTGCTACGCATGGTAGCGCGGGAGATCGGAAAGCTACGGCTACCGATCGCCGCTCGGCATTTCTCACTCACGCTCCAAGCCTATCCCGAATCAACCGAAATGGTTGAAGCGAACGTTGGGATTCAGGAAGCGGAGCCCGTCGAAGGCGAACGCCCGTTGACGGTCTTGCCCTCATTCGACGAGGGTTTGGAACTCTAACTTACAACGCGGGGGATCATGAACTTCTTTGTGGGTGCCCATACTTCGTTTCGTGGTAAGGAAAAATCATTAGTGAATGATACAAAGGTCCGCATACTCGAAAAACTCGGCCACAGTTCTGGACGAGCGAAGCGGTTCCTGAATACGCACAAGCCGCTGAAGGTCATTGAGCACGTTCCTGACAAAGACGGCAACCCTGTCGGCGTCGAGCGCCACTACCGCGCCATTGTCTTCAAGATGCCGAACGGCTACCGGCTGCAGAACGACGTCGTTCGCGCCATCATCAAAGATCTGAAGTGCGACTGGCAGACGGCGAAGTTTCATGCCTACCGCATTGCCGCGCAAGACGTTGTTGGCAATCAGGAAGACTGGCCAGAACTCTTTCCGAAGGAAGAGTCCACGGCAGAGCCGGCAGTCGTGAGCCCGACAGCCGTCGAGACGAATCAGCCAGTGACCGAAGGAGCCGCACCGCTTCCTGTATGAGCTACGAGTATGTGTACAAGCCCTTTGCTCACCAGGCAGAGGGCGTACAGCTATTGCGGGGTCGGAGGTTTTATGGATTCTTCGATGAACCTGGATGTGGAAAGTCAAAGGTGGTCGTCGACGGATGCAACCTTCTATTTCTGGATCGTGCTGTCTGTGCTGTGGTTGTTGTTTGCCCTAATACCGTCAAAGCCACATGGGCCAATAACTCGTGGGGGCAAATTAAGATCCACTCTCCGAGCGATTTTCCCTTCGAGGTAATTCGCTTGGACTCGGGCCGGCGATGGCCTGAGCGACAAAGCTACTGGCATTGGAAGAATCAACGGCTCGTATGGGTCATCACAAATTATGAAGCACTACGCGCCACGAAAAACGAAACATGGCTCTCGCAGTTCTTAGCTGCGATGTCGCCGGCAGTCATGGTGTTAGATGAAAGCACAAAGATCAAAAACCGTACCGCACTCCAAACCAAAGCCGCATTACGAATTGGGCAGCATGCGACTCGACGATATATACTCACGGGAACTCCAATTGCTAAGAACCCGCTCGACCTCTATACCCAGTGCAACTTTCTGGATCCCCGCGTGCTCAAGTTCCCGAGCTTCGTCGCATTTCGTAATCGTTACGCCAAGATGGGTGGATATATGGTCGGCGGAAGACCTGTCCAAGTTGTCGGCTGGCAGAATTTGGACGAACTCAAAGAGAAAATCAAAGAACATAGCCGAATTATTGAAAAGAAAACGGCTCTTCCAGATCTTCCACCAAAACTTTTCACACGCATTGAAGTCCCTCTCTCCCCCGAACAGGAGCGAGCCTACTTACAGATGCGGGACCACGCTGTTGCGACTGTGCCTGGAACGGTCGGACAAGCCACAGCAACTATTGCGCTTACTAAGGCTCTTCGCCAAACCCAGATCACTTCGGGCCATCTCACCATCAAAGACTCCGTTACTGGACAGGACAAAGTAGTGGTCTTTGAGCAGAACCCGAAGACCGATGTGGTGATGGAGTTACTCGAAGAAATTGAGCACATGGTGGTGTTCTGCATGTTCATCACCGAGATCCAAGAACTCAGCAGCCGGCTTAGAAAGGCCGATATCTCACACGGATTGATCTATGGCGAAACGAAAAACACAGAGCGGGAAAAGATCCAGCAAGACTATCAAGCCGGGAAGCTTCGCGTGGTGGTTTGCCAGGTTGTCACCGGAGGCATCGGTATTACGCTTACTCAAGGTTCAACTGCGGTTTTTCTTACCAATCCGTATTCGTTGGAAGCGCGAGTCCAAGCCGAAGACCGCCTCCACCGACCAAGTGCTGAGAGACACGATAATGTTACTTACTACGATGTATGCGCCACATATGGTGACGGGAAACCCACCATCGATCATTCCGTTATCAAAGCCCAAGAACAAAAAGAAGATCTCTCGAACTACGTCCTAGGACGGACTTTAGAGGAGGTTCTGTGACTTGTTCGTTTGATCCTCGGATATATGCCTCCATGCCGATAGGGATGTTCCACTGCCCTGAATGTGGGGAGATGGTGCTTGCCGGTCTGCCGCATACCCCACCTCTTGATGGGGCACCGATCTTGAAAGAGGAGACGCGCCATGGCTCGGAAGAAAGCAAGTAGCTGGAAGGACGCCAAGCATACGATCGATCAACGACGCGATGCTATCGCCTCTTATCTCGCAGAGTTTGGTAACGGCGATACGGTCGATCTCCTGAAGAAGATCGTTGAACTACGCGATGAGGATGCGCGACTCGATGTGCTCAAGCAGCAGATCTCCGAGAAGCTTGAAGCGATCTCACAGACTATCTGTGACCGCTGGCAAGCTCAAGGGATCTCGTCGATGGATGTTGATGGGATCGGCTCGTTCAGCATCAACACAAAGCTATATGTCTCGGCGGCAGACAAAGAGAAGTACTTCCAGTGGCTTAAAGATAATGGCCTGGAATCGCTGATCCAGCCGCAAGTCGCACCGAAAACAACGGAATCTCTAGTACGAGAACGGCTTGAGGAAGGCCAGCCGTGTGACGAAATGGGCCTGAATATTCACTACAAAACATCAATCCGTTAGGAGGTTCGCATGAGTGAATTGGTCGTGCCTGAGAGCAAAGCCTTAGCGGTGAGCGATGAACTTCTGGCTGCCATGGGAATGACAGCGGAAGAACTCGCCGCTACGCAAGGTGTCATCGGCATGGAGAAAGCCCGTGCCGAAGACTTTCAGATCCCGCGCTTGCAGATCGCGCAGGCGTTGAGCCCCCAACTGATGCGGACCAAGCCAGAGTACATTCCCGGCTTAATGGTCGGTCAGTATTTCAACACGGTCACTGGAGAGGTCTACGGCGATGCCATACAGGTGGTTCCCGTGAAGTACAGCTTCAGCCGGCTGAAGTTCACCAATAGCGTTCTCGACTGCCAATCGAAGAACGGGATTGACGGCGGTCATTACAGCAAGTTCTGTAAGGACTGTGACAAAGCGAAGTGGGGCTCTGGCAAAGACGGCAAAGGGACGGACTGCAAAGAGTACCGGAACTGGTTGCTGCTCGATGCAAAGTCAGGCAGCGCCATGAGCATGAGCTTTAAGTCTGCGTCATTGGCGGTAGCGAAGACGTGGGCCACGCTCATTGCGACTCGGAAGGTCACTGTTGGTGGTGTAAAGGTCGACGCGCCGGCCTATCTGACAGTGTACGAACTCAAGTCTGTCGAGAAGTCTGTTGGACAGAATACCTTCTTCGTGCCGGTCGTGCGTGTGGTCGGACCTACGCCGATGGACATTGTGAAGGATGCGTCCAATCTCCTGAAGACGTTCCAGGGTGACCTGAGCGTTGAAGTTGAACAGGGAGAGTAATGAGCGAAATCGTTCACATTGAACGGTTCGCGTCTCTCTTTGCCGGTCTTACACGAGCGAAGGGTCGGTATGTCTCTACGACCGACCCTTCGAAACTCGTGGTCGGAGATAAGGCCAAAGGTAAAGCGACGACGATCACTGAGCAAGTGACGTTCGAAGACTATCGCCGGCATGTGCTAGGTGAAATTAGTCTTGGCGTCGTGCCGGTGCGCGACGACGGCACCTGCGTCTTTGGCGCAATTGACGTTGACCAATATACCGGTCTTGACCATGCGGCGATCGTCCGCAGGTTGGCTGAGCTAAATATCAACGCCTACGTGTGCCGCAGCAAGAGC
>Ga0310813_10002527_pt1 | contig 11073 bp, 7 predicted proteins | sample YN3metagenome_FD_203086 | JGI IMG/M metagenome (GOLD analysis project Ga0310813, IMG submission 203086) | Soil microbial communities from experimental microcosm in Duke University, North Carolina, United States - YN3 | ecosystem: Engineered > Artificial ecosystem > Soil microcosm > Unclassified ... | reverse complement strand
ACAGGCCACGACCAGCTGCTGGCCGTCGACGGCGAGCACCGTGCCGGGCGCGGCCGCGTCGTCCAGGCGCTCGACCTGGGCGCGCCACAGCTTGACGGTGTCGCCGCCGGCCTGGAAGGCGGCGCCGGGGAACGGGTCGAACGCGCGCACGCGGCGCTCGATGACGTCGGCGGGCAGGCGCCAATCGATCGCGGCCTCGGCCTTGTCGATCTTGTGGGCGTAGGTGACGCCTGCCTCCGGTTGCTTGACGGGCACCAGCGTGCCGGCGGCGGCGTCGGCCAGCGAGCGCACCACCAGGCGGGCACCGATCGCCGCGAGGCGGTCGTGCAAGCGGCCGGTGGTGTCGTCGGGCAGGACGGGCTCGCGCTCGATGAGCAGCATGTCGCCGGTGTCCAGGCCGGCGTCCATCTGCATGATGGTGATGCCGGTCTCGGCGTCGCCGGCCTCGATCGCGCGGTGGATCGGCGCGGCGCCGCGCCAGCGCGGCAGCAGCGAGCCGTGGATGTTCAGGCAGCCCAGGCGCGGCAGCTCCAGCACCCACTGCGGCAGGATCAGGCCGTAGGCCGCCACGACCAGCACGTCGGGCCGTGCGGCGTCCAGCGCGGCGCGGCCGGCGGCGGCCTCGTCGGGGAACTTGCCGTCCAGGCGCAGGCTGCGCGGCTGGGCGACGGGCGCGCCCAGCGCCAGCGCGAGCTGCTTGACCGGCGACGGTGTCAGCTTCATGCCGCGTCCGGCCGGGCGGTCGGGCTGGGTCAGCACCAGCGGCACGACGTGGCCGGCCGCCGCGATCGACTTCAACGCGACGGCGGCGAACTCGGGCGTGCCTGCAAACGCGACGCGCAAGCTCATGTCGACCCAAGGGAGCGCTGGAGCCGGCTCTGCCGGGCCAGTCGCGGAGCGGCCCCTCGGGGGGCAGCGGGCAGTGCGAGCGTGGGGGTCATCGTTTCTGCTCGTCGCGCGTCTTCTTGATCATCTTGGTCTTGATGCGGTCGCGCTTGAGCGGGCTCAGGTAGTCGACGAACACCTTGCCCATCAGGTGATCCATCTCGTGCTGCACGCAGACGGCCGCCAGGCCTTCGGCGTCGAACTCGTAAGGCTTGCCGTCGCGGTCGAGCGCCTTCACGCGCACGCGGGCGTGGCGCTCCACCTTCTCATAGACCTGCGGCACGGACAGGCAGCCCTCCTCGCCCAGCACCCAGTCGTCCGAGCTCTCGAGCAGCTCCGGGTTGATGAGCACGCGCGGCTGGTCGTGGGTCTCCGAGGTGTCCATCACGATCAGGCGGATGTGGCGGTCGACCTGCGTCGCGGCCAGGCCCACGCCGTCGGAGGCGTACATGACCTGGATCATCTCGTCGGCGAGCGCGCGGATCTCGTCCGTGACTTCGGCGACGGGCTTGGCCACCGTGTACAGGCGCGGATCGGGGTAACGAAGAATCTGGAGTTGGGACATGGGAAAAGTTCGTTCCTGGAAATCTGCCACGAAATTCACGAGTAATGCGGCGGGGACCCTTGCAAGCGCGGTGCAGAATGTGTTGAAGCGCAACATCCTGACTCAGGGTGAACGCCTATCTCCGTCGTAACGGAGTGTCCGGTTCATTGCGACATGAGGGGTTTGCGGGCAGAATCTGCGGCAAATTCGGTAGTTTTCTTGGCCGGCTGGATACTCCGGCCCATTCGGGATTGTCGCAGTTCTGCGCGGATTCCGTCTCACCTGCGTCCCATTGCCTTCGACGGCCCGGGAGTTTTCTGCACATGACTTTTCGATTCCGTTCCGCCATCACGCAGCCCGCTGCGGCCCTGAACTTCGCCGCGCTCGCGCTGGCGGTGCTGGCGGCCACGCCTTCCGTGACGCAGGCCTTCCCCATCACGCCGCAGCAACGCGAGACCGCGAACCAGGTCGCCGCCAAGGGCGTGCCGCTGTCGGAGCTGGCCGAAAACGCGCCCGACACGTATACGGTCAAGCGCGGCGATACGCTTTGGCACATTTCCGGCATGTTCCTCAAAAGCCCGTGGCGCTGGCCCGAGCTGTGGGGAATGAATCTCGACCAGATTCACAACCCGCACCTGATCTATCCCGGCCAGTTGCTCGTGCTCGAGAAAATCGACGGCATGGCGCGGCTGAAAATCGGCAACACGCTGGGCGGCGCGGGCGACACCGTCAAACTGTCGCCGTCGATTCGCAGCGAATCGTCGGAATCGTCGGCCATCTCCTCGATCCCGATGAATCTGATCGGACCGTTCCTCACGGACGCGATGATCTTCGACGAGAACGAACTGGCCAAGGCGCCGCGCATCGTCGCGGGCGAGGAAGGCCACCTGATGCTGGGCCGCGGCAACAGCGCCTATGTGCTGGGCGACCTCGGCAACACGCGCAGCTGGCAGATCTTCCGCGAGCCCAAGCCGCTGGTCGATCCCGACACCAGGCAGATCCTCGGCTACGAGGCCCGCTACGTCGGCTCGGCCGAGCGCAAGCAGGACGGCGAAGCCCGCCCCGGCGCGCAGACCGGCGGCCTTAACGTGCCGTCCACGTTCATCATCACCGGCAATCGCGAGGACGCGCAGGTCGGCGACCGCCTGGCGCCCGCCACGGTGCGCGACTTCGCCCCGTTCGTGCCGCATCCGCCGGCCAACCCGGTCAACGGCAAGATCGTCTCGCTGTACGGCGACGCGATGTCGGCCGGCTCGAACCACATCGTGTCGCTCAACCGCGGCGCGCGCGACGGCCTCGAGCGCGGCACCGTCCTGGCGCTGTGGCACGAAGGCGCGGTCACGCACGACAAGTCGGTGCAGAAGGGCGCGCTGATCAAGCTGCCTGACGAGCGCATCGGCTCGGTGTTCGTGTTCCGCGTGTTCGACCGCATGGCCTACGGCCTGGTGATGGATACCACGCAGCCCACGATGCCGGGCGACCGCGTCACCCAGCCCTGAGCGGCGGCGGCGACCTCCCTGAACGCTTCGCGCCTCCGGTTCGAACGCCTCGCGGTCGCCGCACCACCCTGCGCGCCGTCGTCACGCCCCTGATCGCCGACCGACCGGTGCGACCATGCTGTCCCGCGACGAACTGGCCGCCTGGCTGCGGCTGTCGAACACGCCCGGCGTCAGCCGCGGCACCGCGCGCCGGCTGCTGAAGGCCTTCGGCGCGCCCGAAGCCGTGCTGGGCGCCAGCGACGACGCGCTGCGCGCGCTCGCCGGGTCCGACACCGTCCTCGCCCTGCGCGCCGACGCTCCACAGCACGCCGCCCAGCTCGACGCCACGCAGCGCTGGCTGGACAGCGCCGCCGCGGACGGCATCGCCCGCGACATCGTCGTCCTCGGCGATCCGCGCTTCCCGCCCCTGCTCTTGCACACGGCCGATCCGCCACTGCTGCTGTATGCGATGGGTCGGGTGGACCTGCTTTCGGCGCCGAGCGTGGCCATCGTGGGCAGCCGCGACGCCACCCCGCAAGGGCTGGACAATGCCCGCGATTTCGCGCGCGCGCTCAGCGAGCAAGGGCTCACCATCGTCTCCGGCATGGCCAAGGGCATCGACGGCGCGGCCCACGACGGCGCGCTGGCCGGCCGCGGCAGCACCGTGGCGTTCGTCGGCACCGGGCTGGATCGCGTCTATCCGTCGCGGCATGTCGCGCTGATGCGGCGCATCGCCCAGCACGGCCTGGTCGCCAGCGAGTACGCGCTCGGCACGCCGGCACGCCCGGAACAGTTCCCGCGACGCAACCGCCTCATCGCAGGCCTGGCGCGCGGCACGCTGGTGGTGGAGGCCGCGCTGGAATCGGGCTCGCTGATCACGGCGCGCCTGGCGGTCGAATGCGGGCGCGATGTGTTCGCCATCCCGGGATCCATCCATTCGCCGCAAGCGCGCGGCTGCCATCGGCTGATCCAGGAGGGCGCCAAGCTGGTGGAGACCGCAGACGACGTGCTGCGCGAGCTGCTTGCGGGCGACACGCCCGTGCGCGCCAGGCTGTCGCCGCCCCAGCCCTCGCTGTTCGCCCAGGCCGCATCCATGGACGACGACGACCCGCCCCCGGCGGCGCGCGACCCCGACGCCGCCCTGCGCAGCGCGCTCGGCCACGACCCGGTCAGCTTCGACACCCTGTCGGCGCGCACCAGCCTGCCGGCCGACCAGCTGGCGGCGCGGCTGCTCGAACTTGAATTGACGGGCGCCGTGCAGCGGCTCCCCGGCGGGCTGCTGCAGCGCCGCGGCCGGGGGTGAATCCGGCCGACATGCCGTCCGCCGAGCCTGTGATCGTCGCATGCAACCGGTGCCGGCGGAGCACGCCGAAGATGTAAATCCGGCCCCCCCGACCACGATTTCACAAAGGTCCAACAGCAGGGCCCAGGCCGCCCAACTCGCGCTTGCCGCGTCCGGTCGCTGCGGTATAGTGGGTTCATGTTTGACGTCCTTGTCTACCTGTACGAGAACTACTGGCGACCGGACGCCTGTCCCGATCACGACCAGCTGTCGCGCAAGCTGACTGCGGTCGGGTTCGAAACGGACGAGATCCAGGAGGCCCTGCACTGGCTCGACGGCCTGGCCGACACCTCGCAGGGCTACACGGGCACGCAGTCCGAGGACGCCATCCGCCTGTATTCCGATCGCGAGATCGAATCGCTGGGCGAGACGTCGATCGGCTTCGTCACCTTCCTCGAATCGGCCGGCGTCCTGCCGCCGCCGATGCGCGAAATGGTGATCGACCGTGCCATGGCCACCGGCGCCACGCCGTTGGACCTCGACGACATGAAGATCATCATCCTGATGGTGTTCTGGAGCCTGGGCGAGGAGCCCGATGCGCTGATCCTCGACGAGCTGTTCGTCGCACCGGAAGAGCGCCTGATCCACTGAACGCGGCCCCGGTCCCCCATGAACAACGGCTCCCGCGGGAGCCGTCGTCGTTTGCGGGCGGGCGCCGGTTGCCTACTTGAGGCGATCGGGATCCTGGTTGATCTTCTCGATCGCGCTGCGCGTGGCGGCGATGGTGAGCGTCTCGTCCTGCGCCGGCACCAGCAGCTGGGCCTGCAGGAACGAGGCAAGGCGGCGGCGCTGGAACAGCACGCAGCGGCCTCCGGTCGAGACGAACAGCGACAGCTGCTTGCGCATGCCTTGCCAGGCGAGCTGCATCGCCTCCTGGCGATCGCGGTACTCCAGCATGTACCAGGCGCCCACCAGCATCTCGTCGGCGGCCGCGAGCGCGCCGGCGGTCGGCGTCGCGCCGCCCTCCCCGACGATCTCGAGCTCGTCCGACTCGTGGCCCGAAAGATCCAGCGCGAACGAGTCGTCGAGCTCGAAGTCCGCGTCCGGCAGGATCTCGTCGAGCGCCTGCAGGCGCTGCTTCATGCGGCCGAACTGGTCGGGATCGATGGTGGACGTGCGAGCCGCGAACGCCGCGGTCAGCGCGATGTTGAGCGAGCGCAGCGAGCTCTCCTGCCGATCCTGCGGCAGGCCGCCCGAGGCCATGCCCTGGCGCAGCGAGGCGAGCATCGGCCCGAGCCGGCGGATGACCTCGGCGCGCTCTTCCCGGGTGGTCTTGGCGCTGGCGATCCAGACCAGGTCCAGCGCGGTCTCGCGCACGACGCGCGTCTCGTCGCTCTGCAGGCCGTGGCGCATTGCCGTGGTGGCCAGGATGTCGGCCCAGACCTGGAACAGGAACTCGCGCACGCCATCCTGAACCGGCACGCCGTCCAGCAGCTTGCGCAGCTCGATGGTGTACTGGATGGCGAGCGTTTCGCGCTGCTCCACCTGGCTGGCGAGCGACACGCCCTTCTTGGTCGTCTCGTTCTGTTCGCGGAAGAACTTCTCGAGGAAGCGCTCGAACTCCACGAGCACCGTCTGGAACACCTTGCGGCCCGTCTCCGGGAACGCCTCGACGACCTGCACGACGCGCGCGACCTCGCTCTCGAGCTCCGGGCCGGCGCCCTGCGGCGCGGCGTCGAAGCCCATCACGCAGGCGCCCATGCGGTCGATCAGGCGACGCGCCGGATGCTGGGCCGACGAGAAGAAATCGGGCTCGGCCATCGCCACGCGAAGCGTGGGCATCTGCAGGCGCGCGAACCACACGCGCACGGCCGACGGGATGCGTTCCTCGGTGAGGATGGCCGCGAACATCATCGCGACCACCTCGATGGTGGCGCGTTCTTCCTGCGTGCTGGCCTGCGTCTTGAGGGTCTGCTTCTGTTCCTGCAGGACGCCCGCCATGTCGGCCGGCGCCAGCACGGCACCCTCGACATGCCGCGCTTCGAGCTGCTCGACGACCACGCGCTGCGCCACCGCGATCGCGCCGGTCATCTCGTTGGACGGCATCTGGAACCGCTGCGTGTTCATGAAGCCCTGGACGTGGCGCTCCATCGTGCGGCCGAAGCGTCGCAGCGTGGCGTCGACCTGCACCTGCTGCGGCGACAGGAACTGCCCGCCGGGGCCGCGCTTGCTGCTGACCCCGACATTGGGCGCGCCGTTCAGCTGGCCAGGCTGGCTGTCCGGACCGTAGGGGTTCTGGCCACGGCCGTAACCGGTGGCGCCATAGCCCGTGGCGTAGCCGGTCGCACCGTAGCCCGTGGCACCGTAGCCGCTGCCGGCCTGCCCGGGGCCGCCGGGCTGGCCCGGTCCACCCGGCTGGCCGGCACCACCGCCGGGGCCCGCGGCGCCCGGCGCGTGCGGCTGCACGCCGATCTGGTGGCCGTTGCCCTGGCCGCCCGGTTGTCCGCCCTGGCCTGGGCTACCCTGGCTCTGGCCGCCCTGGCCGCCGGCATAACACATCGGGCCGCCCGGCCCGCCAGGCCCGCCCGGTACTCCGCCCGGCCCGACATAGCCGCCGCCCCGGCCGATCGAGGCACCGCCCTGTCCCCCGTGGCCGCCGCCGACGCCCCCGTAGCTGGTGTGGTAGCCGCGCTGGCTGTCGGCGTAGCCCCCGGGGCCGGCGCCGTGGCCGCCCGCGCCGCCGTACTGGGTCGGCGCAAACTGCGTGCCGCCGCTGCCGGTGGTCAGGCCGCCGCTGCTGGTGGTGCGGAAATCCTCCAGCGGCATCTGGCGCGACGCCACCATCGAGCCGCCGCGGTCGGCGCTGCGGCGGATCAGCGTGCGCAGGTTGACGTCGGGCAGCACGCCCTTCTCGACCAGGAAGCGGTTCGTGTCGTGGTACGCCTCGGTGCACAGCGCCGCGAGTTCCACCTTCATCGTGTTCTCGACGTCGGCCCAGGCACCGGTGCCGAAGTCGCTGTCGATGAACGCGCGCACGATGACCTTGGCCACCTGCTGCGGCCGGAACAGGTCGTGCTCGGCGAGCTCCTCGAGGCCTTCGAGCGCGGCGATGCGGGTCTTGAGGTCGTTGAGCTCCCAGACGGCCTGGTCGACGATGGCCTGCGCCAGGCGGGAGATGAAGATCTCCTTCTGCACCGTCTCGTCGTCGACCAGCATCAGCTGCTGCGAGTGTCCCGTCATGGCGGAGACGAGCCCGCCCGTGGTGGTGTTGGGACGATCGGCCGTGGCCGCGTCGCGCAGCATCTCGTTCTGGCGGTCGATCCACTCCTCGCCGTGCGCCATCAGCGCCTGCATGGTGTCGCGGCGCTGCATCGCCACGGAGCGCTCCGCCGGCTTGTCCAGCGCCGCCCGGGCGGCCTCGAGAACGGCCGCCAGCAGGCGCGAGCCGGCCTCGGCCAGCTGCTCGGCGAACATCCGCCGCGCCCTGCGCGCGATCTCTGGCGACGATTTGCCTTCGGCCATCCGGCTGCTTCGCTTCCCTTGTAAGTGAGCGCTGCGGTCTGCGCACCCTGCGAAATCTACACTACGGCGCCCGCGTTCGGGTCATTCGGGTCGAACTCGGGCTTGCCCGACCGGATCAGGTCTTCCCGCTTGACGCCCAGCCACATGGCGATGGCGGCCGCCACGAACACCGACGAATAGATGCCGAAGCAGATGCCGATGGTCAGCGCCATCGCGAAGTAATGCAGCGTCGGGCCGCCGAAGACCAGCATCGACAACACCATCATCTGCGTGCAGAAGTGGGTGATGATCGTGCGGCTGATGGTGCTGGTGATCGCGTGGTCGATCACCTGCATCGTCGACAGCTTGCGGAAGCTGCGGAAGGCCTCGCGGATCCGGTCGAAGATGACCACCGACTCGTTGACCGAGTAGCCCAGCACCGCCAGCACGCCGGCCAGCACCGACAGGCCGAACTCCCACTGGAAGAACGCGAAGAAGCCCAGGATGATCACGACGTCGTGCAGGTTGGCGACGATCGCGGCGATCGAGAACTTCCACTCGAAGCGGAACGCCAGGTACAGCATGATGCCGATGACCACGCTGATCATCGCGTAGAGGCCGTTGCGCATCAGCTCGTCGCCCACCGACGGGCCCACCAGCTCGCTGCGCTTCATCACCACCGGCTCGGCCTTGGCGGCGTTGACGCAGATCGGACGCGCGGAGTCGGCGGTGCTGACCGTGCCCGACTCGGCGGCGCACAGCGCGCCGAACACGCGGTCCGGCACCTTCTTCTGGTCAACGCCGGCCTTGGTGGGCACGCGGATGATCACGTCGTGCGAGGTGCCGTAGTTCTGCACCTGCACGTCGCCGTAGCCCAGGCCGCCCACCACGCCGCGCAGGCGCTCGAGGTTGGCGCTCTGCGCGTAGGTGGCCTCGACGGCGGTGCCGCCGGTGAATTCGATGGAGAAGTTCAGCCCGCGCGTGACGAGGAAGAACACGGCCGCGAGGAACGTCAGCGCCGAGATGATGTTGAACACCAGCGCGTGCCGCATGAACGGGATGTCGCGCCGGATACGGAAGAATTCCATGAGCGTTTCCTTGCAGGGATCGGGACGTTCAGCGCGCCGCGCCGGGGGTGTCGGCGGCGTCCGCCTCGGAGGCGCCCGGCTTGGAGCCGCCCTTCCACACCTGGCCGATCAGCACCGACTTGAGCTTTTTCTGGCGGCCGTACCAGAGGTTGACCAGGCCGCGCGAGAAGAACACCGCGGAGAACATCGAGGTCAGGATGCCCAGGCAGTGCACGATGGCGAAGCCGCGCACCGGCCCGGAACCGAACGCCAGCAGCGACAGGCCGGCGATCAGCGTGGTGATGTTCGAATCGAGGATGGTGGCCCAGGCGCGCTCGTAGCCGGCGGAGATCGCCGTCTGCGGCGCACTGCCGCCGCGCAACTCCTCGCGGATGCGCTCGTTGACCAGCACGTTCGCGTCGATGGCCATGCCCAGGGTCAGCGCGATGGCGGCGATGCCCGGCAGCGTCAGCGTGGTCTGGATCCAGGACAGCACCGCCACCAGCAGCAGCAGGTTCACGCCCAGCGACAGCGTGGAGAACATGCCGAACAGCAGGTAGTAAGCGCACATGAACACGAGGATGGCGACGAAGCCCCAGGCGACGCTGTGCAGGCCCTTCTCGATGTTGTCGGCGCCCAGGCTGGGGCCGATGGCGGTCTGCTCGATGATCTCCATGGGTGCCGCGAGCGCGCCGGAGCGCAGCAGCAGGGCCAGGTCGTTGGCCTGCTCCGCGTTGGGCATGCCGGTGATGTTGAAGCGCTCGCCCAGCTCGCTCTGGATGGTGGCCACGCTGATCGCCTGGCCCTTGCCCTTCTCGAACAGGATGATGGCCAGCAGCTTGCCCACGTTCTGGCCGGAGACCTCGCGCATGTTGCGCGCGCCCTTGGCGTTCAGGTTCAGGATGACGACGTTGCCCTGGTTCTGCTGGTCGATGTTGGCCTGCGCGTCGGTCAGGTCGTCGCCGCTGGCGATGACGTCCTTCTTGACGACCGTGGCGCCGCCGTGGCGTCGGCCGACGTCGGGCGAGTTCTCATAGCGGTCGTCGCCGAACGGCACCGGGCCCGAGCCGTCGGCCGCGGCGTAGCCCTCGGCCGTCTCGTCGACCATGTGGAATTCCAGCGTGGCCGTGCGGCCGAGCAGTTCCTGCGCCTTGGCGGTGTCCTGGATGCCGGGCAGCTCGACCACGATGCGGTCGGGGCCCTGCTGCTGGATGACGGGCTCGGAGGTGCCCAGGCCGGCGACGCGGTTGCCCAGCGTCGTCATGTTCTGCTTGATGGCGGCTTCCTGCACCTTGACGAGGGCCGCCGGCTTCAGCGCGCCGCTGATCTTGACGTCGGTGCCTTCGGCCACCTGGTTCCACTGCACGTCGGGAAACGCGTCGGTGAGCACGTTGAACGCCTGCGTGGCGACGGCCGCGTCGTGGAAGGTCATCGTGGCGGCGTTGCCGTCGCGCGCGACCACGGTGCGCAGCTGCTTCTCGCGCAGCAGGCTGCGGACGTCGGTGACCAGCTGCTCGGCCTTCTTGTCGAGCGCCGCCCTCAGGTCGACCTGCAGCAGGAAGTGCACCCCGCCGCGCAGGTCCAGGCCCAGGTACATCGGCTTGGCGTGCAGCCACTTGCCCATCCAGACCGGCGCGCGCGGCACCAGGGCCAGCGATACGGAGTACGGCGGCGAATCCTTGTCCGCCCCGGCGTTCAGGCCGGCGTTGATCACGTCGCGGGCGTGGATCTGGATGTCGGGGTTGGCAAATCGCGCGTGCACCGACGTGCCCTCGAAGGTCACGTAGTCCGCCTGGATCGACGCCGCGGCGAGCAGCTGCTGCACCTGCGTGGCCGTCTCGGGCCCGACCTTGGACGTCAGCTTGGCCGCCGACACCTGCACCGCGGGTGCGTTGCCGTACAGGTTGGGCACGGTGTAGGTGGCGCCGATCAGCACGGCCAGCACCATCAGCACGAATTTCCAGACAGGGTAGCGATTCATACGTGTTTCCTCGGAGGCGTCGCGCGGGCGCGCAGGCGGCGCGCGGGCGAGCGACGGCGCGGGCCGCGGCGGGCGCGGCCGGCGGGCACTGCTTACTTCAACGTGCCCTTGGGCAGGATCTGGACGATGGCGCTGCGCTGGATCTGCAGCTCGACGCTGGCGCCGGTCTCGATGTGGACGTACGACTCGCCCAGCTTGGAGATGCGGCCGATGACGCCGCCGGTGGTCACCACCTCGTCGCCCTTGGCCAGGGCGGCGATCAGCTCCTTTTGCTCCTTGGCGCGCTTCTGCTGCGGCCGGATCACGAGGAAATACATGATCGCGAACATCGGCAC
>Ga0310813_10002526_pt1 | contig 11074 bp, 10 predicted proteins | sample YN3metagenome_FD_203086 | JGI IMG/M metagenome (GOLD analysis project Ga0310813, IMG submission 203086) | Soil microbial communities from experimental microcosm in Duke University, North Carolina, United States - YN3 | ecosystem: Engineered > Artificial ecosystem > Soil microcosm > Unclassified... | reverse complement strand
CTCGATCTCTCGGCCGAAGAAATTGCTCGTCGCGCTATGCGGATCGCGGCCGACATCTGCATCTACACGAACGAGAACGTCGTAATCGAGAGTTTGCCGTCCGTTTGACGAGCACCGCCACGCTCCCCATATAGGTCAGCATGAACACCTCCTTCACGCCGCGCGAGATCGTTTCTGAACTCGACCGCTTCATCATCGGCCAGCACGACGCCAAGCGCGCGGTCGCCATCGCCTTGCGCAACCGCTGGCGCCGCCAGCAGCTCACGGCCGAGATGCGCGAGGAGGTTCTGCCCAAGAACATCCTGATGATCGGCCCGACGGGGGTCGGCAAGACCGAGATTTCGCGCCGGCTCGCCAAGTTGGCGCAGGCGCCTTTCCTCAAGGTCGAAGCCACCAAGTTCACCGAGGTGGGCTATGTCGGGCGCGACGTCGATCAGATTGCGCGCGATCTTCTGGAAGTCGCCATCGCGCAGGTGCGTGCCGCCAAGCGCCGCGACGTCGAGGCACAAGCCGAAGCGCGGGCCGAGGACCGCATTCTCGACGCTCTGGTCGGCGCCTCGAGCGGCAATACGCGCGAGAGCTTCAGGAAGTCTCTGCGCTCCGGCGAGCTCGATGCCAAAGAAGTCGAGATCGAGATGAAGGATGCCGGCGGGATGCCGGCCTTCGAAATTCCCGGCCTGCCGAACGCGCAGATTTCGATGGTCAATATCGGCGACATCTTCGGCAAAGCCTTCGGGCAGAAGGGCAAGAAGCGGCGCCTCTCTGTGGCGGATGCGCATGCGCCCCTGGTCGCGGAGGAGGCCGACAAGCTCCTCGACAATGACTCGATCGTGCGCGACGCCATCGAGATGGTGGAGAATAACGGCATCGTCTTTCTCGACGAGATCGACAAGATCTGCGCCAGGAGCGAGATGCGCGGCGGCGGCGACGTCAGTCGCGAAGGCGTGCAGCGCGATCTCTTGCCGCTGATCGAAGGCACGACGGTTGCGACCAAGCATGGACCTGTGAAGACCGACCACATCCTCTTCATCGCGTCCGGCGCCTTCCACACGGCGAAGCCGTCGGATCTTCTGCCCGAACTCCAGGGGCGGCTTCCCATCCGCGTCGAGCTGAAGGCGCTGACGCGCGACGACTTCGAGCGCATCCTGAGCGAGCCAGAAGCGAGCCTGATCAAGCAGTATGTCGCTCTCTTGAATACCGAGAGCGTGGCGCTCGAATTCACCACCGACGGTATCGCGGCCATCGCCGATCTTGCGGCGCAAGTGAATGCCAGCGTCGAGAATATCGGCGCGCGCCGGCTGCAGACGATCATGGAGCGCGTCCTCGACGAGATCAGCTTCTCGGCCACCGAGCGCAGCGGCGACAGAATTGTCATCGACGGCAAATACGTGCACGCGCGCGTCGACGACCTAGCGAAGGATCAGGACCTGTCGCGCTTTATTTTGTAGTCACCACTAGGAACAAAAATCCTCACCTCATCCTGAGCTTGCCGAAGGATGAGGAAGCACCCTTCTTCCATCCTTCGACAAGCTCAGGACGAGGATTGAGTTTGGCTCGTCTTGTTCCGCTCAACTAGCACCCGGCGGCATCTTCTCGAACTGCACGAGGTTCGGATCGATGTGCGCCCAGGGTTGCGCCGACTTGGTGTAGAGATTGCCGCCCAACTTGAGCCAGCTTGGATCGTCCAGCGTTCCAGCCTTTACCACCCAGATGGCGCCACCTTGCGGCTCGCTGAAGATCGGCGTGCCGCAACTGGCGCAGAAACTGCGCGTGATGTCCTTGCCGGAATCGCCCTTGACCGTGAAACGCGTCGGCGTGCCTTTGGTCAGGCGGAAGGCGGCCATAGGGACGACGACGACGGTCGAAAAGCCGCCGCCCGAGGCATATTGGCAATCGCGGCAATGGCAATTCATCACCGCCAGCGGTTCCGAGGACACCTCATAGCGGATGGCGCCGCAGCGGCAGCCACCTTGAAACGGTGCAACCATGGCAAATTCTCCCGAGCAATTGTGACAATCGAGCCTAGCGGAGCAGACGCCGTCTCTGCCAGTTGACCAAGGGGTCGATTGTTGCAAAAAGGCGCGGCTTCCACTGGGGCGGCGGGCGAAAGGCCAGAGCTATGACGCGGCAGAACTACCTCTTCACCAGCGAGAGCGTGTCCGAGGGACATCCCGACAAGGTCTGCGACCGCATCTCCGACGAAGTGGTGGATCTGTTCTTCCGCGAAGGTCCAAAGAGTGGCCTGTCGCCCTGGGACATCCGCGCCGCCTGCGAAACCATGGCGACGACCAACCGCGTCGTCATCGCCGGCGAAACCCGTGGACCCAAACACATCGGCCAGGAGCAGATCATCGAGGTCGCGCGCAAGGCGATTCGGGACATCGGCTACGAGCAAGCCGGCTTTCACTGGAAGACGGCGAACGTCGAAGTCTTACTGCACGCGCAGTCTCCGCATATCGCGCAAGGCGTCGACGCAAAAGGCAATCGCGACGAGGGCGCGGGCGATCAGGGCATCATGTTCGGCTATGCCTGCCGCGAGACGCCGGAGTTGATGCCGGCGCCTATTTTCTACAGCCACAAGATCCTCAAACTTCTCGCCGACGCGCGCCATGCCGGTCGGGAGCCGAAGCTTGGACCCGACGCCAAGAGCCAGGTGACGGTGCAATACGAAAACGGCAAGGCGGTTTCGGCGACGCAGATCGTGCTTTCCACCCAGCATCTCGATGCCGACATGACGTCGAACGACGTGCGCGCCGTCGTCGAACCTTATGTTCGCCAGGCTCTGCCGGCCGGTTGGATCAGCGACAAGACGCTTTGGCACGTCAATCCGACGGGCGCCTTCGTCGTCGGCGGGCCGGATGGCGATTGCGGACTTACCGGACGCAAGATCATCGTCGATACGTATGGTGGCGCGGCCCCCCATGGCGGTGGCGCGTTTTCGGGCAAGGATCCGACCAAGGTCGACCGCTCGGCGGCATATGCGGCGCGCTATCTCGCGAAGAATGTCGTCGCGGCAGGCCTTGCCGATCGCTGCACGATCCAGATCTCCTACGCGATCGGCGTGCCCGATCCCTTGTCCGTCTATGTCGACACGCATCACACCGGAAAGGTCGACGAAGTCAGGCTGGAGAAGATTCTCCCGGAGATGATGAGTCTGAAACCACGCAACATCCGCGAGCATCTGGGATTGAACAAACCGATCTATGCGCGCACCTCGGCCTACGGCCATTTCGGCCGCGAGCCTGACGCCGATGGCGGCTTCTCCTGGGAGAAGACCGACCTTGCCGAGCAGCTGACGCGCGCTTTTTAAGCGAGAAGTTTCGCGGATACGACGACAAGGATCGTCGAGAGCGCATAGCGCAGGACATTCTCTGGAAGGCGCGGCGCGAGATTGCTTGCAAGCATGATGCCGGGAAGCGAACCCAAAAGCAGCGACGTCAGCATCCTGACGTCGATGTGACCCATCATGAGATGACCTGCGCCGGCGATGAGCGTCAGCGGCACCGCATGCGCGATGTCCGATCCGACGATGCGCGTGATCTGCATTTTGGGATAGAGCAACAGGAGTGCGGTAACGCCGAGTGCACCGGCGCCGACCGAAGAAAGCGTCACCAGGACACCGAGCGCAGCGCCGGTTGCCGTCGTCAGCACGTGAATCTTTTTCTCGCCGAGCGCCTCGAGTTTTTCGGCATAGCGGCCGACCAGCGCGCGCCGGAAAATGAGCGTGGCGGCCGTCAGGATCAATGCGAAACCCAAGGCGCGCGAGATCACTGCGTTCAACGTCGTCGTCTCGCCGGCATAGTGCTGCAGTACCAGCAGGGTCACGACTGCTGCCGGCACGCTGCCGAGCGCCAGTCGCGCGACCAGCGGCCAGTGGATGGTTTTGTTGAAACCGTGAATCAGCGAGCCGCCGGTCTTGGTCACGCTGGCATAGATGAGGTCGGTCCCGACCGCCGCCGCCGGGTGCACGCCGAACAAGAGGATGAGAATCGGCGTCATCAGCGAACCGCCGCCGACGCCGGTCAGCCCGACGATGGCGCCGACCGCAAAGCCGGATACGACGAACAGCGGATCGATGTGCTGAAGGAATTCCATAGACGCCCCGTTCCTGGACGGCCTTATTACATAATCTCTATCGTTTTACTAGTGTTTATCGGGACAACCTGCCGACTTGGTAAATTGACAGGGATTGGTGTCGTTCCGTAGCGGCGCGATTGACCGTGAGAGGGCCAATCCGCGACAACCTCGCCATGGTCGAGGAGCAAAATCTGAGGCGCCGGCGCCTGCTCTATGGCCGCCGCAAGGGTCCGAAACTCTCTGCGCGCCAAGCGCGCCTGCGCACCACCCTGCTCCCCCGCCTGACGTTGGATCTCAAAAAGGGTCGCGATCCCAAGGATTATTTCGCGAAAGCCGTCAGCGACGTTTGGCTCGAGGTTGGCTATGGCGCAGGCGAGCATCTTCTCTGGCAGGCCGCGGCCAATCCCACAATCGGGTTCATCGCGGCCGAGCCTTACATCTCCGGCACTGCGAAACTCCTGAGCCGGCTCGATGAGAAGAACCTTCCAAACCTCCGGCTCTACGAAGACGACGCGCGCGACATCATCGCCGCTTTGCCCGACAGGTGCATCGGACGATTCTTCATTCTCTTTCCCGACCCCTGGCCGAAGACGCGCCATCACAAGCGCCGCTTCATCCAGAGCGATACGCTCCATGCGATCGCACGCATCCTGAAACCCGGCGCGGAACTTCGCTTTGCCACCGACGATCCCGGCTATCTCGGCTTTGCGCTGGAAAGGCTCTCGGCACATCCGGCCTTTCGCTGGACGGCCGAAGCTCCATTCGATTGGAAGACGCGACCGGCCGATTGGCCTCAGACACGTTACGAAGCCAAGGAGCTGCACGGTGCGCCGGCATTCCTCAGATTCGCGCGGACTGATAAGGTCCACCCATGAACCTTGAAGAAGACGACAAGCCGCCGCGCAATCAGATTTGGGACGATGGCATCGTTTTTGTTGCCGCCTTGCTAACCCTATGCGCGATCGGGGTGTGCTTTTTTCAGTTCACCATAGCGCCCGCGAAGAAACCCCAACCGGCGGCCAATACGGCAGTCCCGGGCGAGGTTACGATCGGTCTTCCGGCCCGAAAGACGCCCGTTTCGCACTGATTTCCGCCAATCAGACTTGAAAAGGCGACCTTGCCGGCGTACATAGCGCCCATCCCAAACAACAGAACCTTCTGTTGTGTGGCGGTTCCCAGAGGATCGCCGCGCGGGAGAGGTTTTGCTTTTGGAGTTGCGATTATTCTGAGTGCGATGAGCCATCTGGAGCCGATCATCGAACCCGCTATCGAAAGGGCGGGCTTTCGGCTCGTGCGCCTGCGCCTGATGGGCGGGCACAAAAAGACGCTGCAGATCATGGCGGAGCGCCAGGACGGCACGATGAACGTCGCCGACTGCGCCGTGCTTGCCCGCGCGCTGCAGGATTTTCTCGACCGCGAAAGCGTGCTCGAGGGCGATTTCGAACTCGAAGTATCCTCGCCTGGCATCGACCGGCCGCTGACCAGGTTGACGGATTTCTCGCGCTGGTCGGGGCACGAGGCCAAGATCGAGCTCACTGCCGCGATCGACGGCCGCAAGCGTTTCCGCGGCAAACTCCTGGGTCTGGAAGACAATGACGTTCTGCTTCAGACACCGGAGTCACGCATCGCGCTGCCGTTCAAACAGATCGCCGAGGCCAAGCTGGTTTTGACCGACGCATTGATTGCCGAAGACTTGAGGGCGCGCAAACGCGCCAGTTGAAAGTAAGGAGAAAGACGTATCATGGCTGCCATTGCCGCAAACCGCACCGAACTTCTGCAGATCGCCGACGCGGTCGCACGCGATAAGTCGATCGACAAGGCGGTGGTTCTCGCCGCCATGGAAGAGGCGATGCAGCGCGCCGCCAAGCAGCACTATGGCAGCGAGAACGAGATCAAGGTCGAGATCGATCCGAAGACAGGCGAAACGCACGTCTCGCGCTATCTGCATGTCGTCGAGCAGGTCGAGAACGACAAGACCGAGATCAGTCTCGCCGATGCGCGGGCGCGCAATCCCGCCGCCCAGGTCGGCGACATCATTGCCGAGACGCTGCCACCGGTCGATTTCAACCGCATCAATGCACAGAACGCCAAGCAGGTGATCGTGCAGAAGGTGCGCGACGCCGAGCGCGAGCGCCAATTCGATGAATACAAGGACCGCATCGGCGAAATCGTGCATGGCATCGTCAAACGTTCCGAATTCGGCTCAGTCGTCGTCGATCTCGGCCGCGCCGAGGGCGTCGTCCGCCGTGACGAGATGATTCCGCGCGAAAGTTTCCGCGTCGGCGACCGCATCCGCGCCTATATCTACGATGTGCGCCGCGAGACGCGCGGGCCGCAGATCTTCCTGTCGCGCAGCCATCCCCAGTTCATGGTCCGCCTTTTCGCGCAGGAAGTGCCGGAGATCTATGACGGCATCATCGAGATTCGCGCCGTGGCGCGCGACCCCGGCTCCCGCGCCAAGATCGCGGTGATCTCCAAGGATTCCAGCATCGATCCGGTCGGCGCCTGCGTCGGCATGCGCGGCGTGCGCGTGCAGGCGGTGGTGCAGGAACTGCAGGGCGAGCGCATCGACATCATTCCCTGGTCGGGCGAGGCCGCGACCTTCATCGTCAACGCACTGGCGCCGGCGGAAGTCTCCAAGGTCGTGCTCGACGAAGACACTCATCGCGTCGAAGTCGTGGTGCCGGACGAGCAGCTGTCGCTCGCCATCGGCCGGCGCGGACAGAATGTGCGCCTCGCCTCGCAGCTGACCGGCTGGCAGATCGACATCCTGACGGAAGCTGAAGAGTCGGAACGCCGCCAGAAGGAGTTCAGCGAACGCACCAAGCTCTTCATGGACGCGCTCGATGTCGACGAGACTGTGGCCCAGCTTCTCGCCTCCGAAGGCTTCGCCACCATCGAAGACGTCGCCTATGTGCCGTTGAACGAGCTCGGCTCGGTCGAAGGTTTCGATGAAGAGACCGCGCAGGAATTGCAGAGCCGTGCTCTGGAGTACATCGAAGCGCGCAACAAGGAGATGGATGATAAGCGCATCGCGCTCGGCGTCGCCGACGAGGTGCTCGAAGTCGAAGGTATCACCCCGGCCATCGCCGTGGCGCTGGGCGAAGCCGAAATCAAGACGCTCGAGGATCTGGCCGGCTGCGCCACCGACGATCTCCTGGGTTACTACGAGCTCAACAAGGAGAAGGAGCGCGTGCGCGTTCCCGGTGCTCTCGAAGGTTTCAACCTGACGTCCGACGACGCCAACGCCATCGTCATGAAGGCGCGCGTCAAGGCCGGCTGGATCGAGGAAGAGCCTGAAGCGACGGAAGAAGTCGCGGAAGGAGAAACCTCCGAAGCATGAGCTTGGCCGCTGCCACGAAAGCTGAGGACGACGCGATGCAAGGGCGCGAACGCGATTCATTGTGCGGCTCTCGCTCACGCGAACGCCGGTGCATCGTGAGCGGCGAAGTGTTGCCGGAAGCAAAGCTCATTCGCTTCGTCGTTGGACCGGACGGTGCGTTGACGCCCGACCTTGCCGCCAAGCTGCCGGGCCGCGGCATCTGGGTCGGCGCAAGCACGGCGACACTTGCCACTGCGATCGCCAAGAACTTGTTCGCCAAGGCTGCAAAAAAAGCCGTGAAGATTTCGCCTGATCTTTCGGTACGCGTGCCCGCGTTGATCGTGCAGCGCATGCAATCCGATCTCGGCATGGCGCTGCGCTCGGGACAGCTCGTTCTCGGCTTCGATCAGGTGCAACGCGCCTTGCAAGGTACGGAACCGCCGTCTTTGCTACTGGAAGCGAGCGATGGTGCCGCCGACGGCAAGCGCAAGCTGTTCGCGATCAGTCACGCGCGCGGCCTAAAAATACAGACGATTGAGTGCCTTACATCGGCCGAATTGAGCGTGGCCGTGGGGCGCGAGAATGTGATACATGCAGCCCTAAAATCCGGGCGCCTGCAAGAACGGCTGAGCATGGATGCGGAACGGCTCTCGGGCTTTCGTTCCGCCGCCACGCCGGCAAGCCCACACGAAAGAGACGCATGACCGATACGAATGACACCACGAAGAAACCGTCCGGCGCCAAGACGCTGACGCTAAAGAAGACGGAAACTTCGACCGTGAAGCAGAGCTTCAGCCATGGCCGCACCAAGGCGGTCGTGGTGGAGAAGAAGCGCACGCTTGGTCCGGTGACGACGAAGCCGTCCGACAAGCCCGCCGCAACGCCCGCATCGGCTAAGACCGCCACCGCCGCCGCAACGCCTGCCGCTGCTCCGCGCGATGGCGCACCCAGGGCCGGGGTGGTGCTGCGTCAGTTAACGGAAGAAGAGAAGGCGCGGCGTGGCGCCGCCCTTGCCGATGCGCGCGTCTATGAAGTCGAAGCCCGCAAGCGCGCCGAGGAAGATGCGCGCCATCGCGCCGTCGAAGAGGAAAAGCTCGCACGCGAACGAGAGGCCGCCGCCCGCCGCAAGGCCGAGGAAGACGCGCGCAAGGCGCAAGAAGAACTTGCGCGCAAACATGCCGAAGAAGAAGCCGCGCGCCGCGACAAGAAAGACGATACGGCCTCCACCGCCGGCGCGCCCGCGCGTGGTCGTCGGGCGGTCGAGGAAGAGGAAGAGGAGACGACGACCAAGAAAGGCGCGAAGGTCGCAGCCAAGGTTCCCGCCGCCAAGAAGGTCGGCGACGACAATCGCCGTCGTGGCAAGCTGACGGTCACACGCGCGCTGTCAGGCGATGACGAGCGCACGCGTTCGGTCGCCGCCTATCGCCGTCATTTGCAGCGTGTCAACAAGACTCAACAGCAGCAGCCTGCCGGCCCCGCCGGCCCGCGCGAGGTGACGATACCGGAAGCCATTACGGTCGCCGAACTCGCCAACCGCATGGCGCGGCGCAGCGTCGACATCATCAAAGTGCTGATGAAGAACGGCCACATGGCGACGGCCAACGACGTCATCGATGCCGACACCGCCGAACTCGTCGCCGCCGAATACGGCCACACCGTCAAGCGCGTCGCCGAATCCGACGTGCTCGAAGGTCTCAAAGGCGCCGCCGACACGGACGAAGCACGCACACCGCGTCCGCCCGTCGTCACAGTCATGGGCCATGTCGACCACGGCAAGACGTCGCTGCTCGATGCCTTGCGCAAGACCGACGTCGTGGCAGGCGAGGCCGGGGGCATCACGCAGCATATCGGCGCCTATCAGGTGCAGTTGCCTTCGGGCGCGAAGATCACGTTCCTCGACACGCCGGGCCACGCCGCGTTCACTGCGATGCGCGCCCGCGGGGCGAGAGTCACCGACCTCGTGATCCTCGTGGTCGCGGCCGATGATGGCGTGATGCCGCAGACGGTCGAAGCCATCGCGCATGCGAAAGCCGCGAAGGTCCCGATCATCGTCGCCATCAACAAGGTCGATAAAGGCGACGCCAATCCGATGCGGGTAAAGACCGAGCTGTTGCAGCACGAAATCCAGGTCGAAGAGCTGGGCGGCGACGTGCTCGCGGTCGAAGTCTCCGCGATCAAGGGCACCGGTCTCGACAAGCTCGAGGAAGCGATCCTCCTGCAGGCCGAGCTGCTCGACCTGAAGGCCAACCCGGACCGCGACGCCGAGGGCGTCGTCCTCGAAGGCGAGCTGGAGCGCGGTCGCGGCCCGGTCGCCACCGTGCTGGTACAGCGCGGCACCCTGCGGATCGGCGACATCTTTGTTTCCGGCGGCGAGTGGGGCCGGGTGCGCGCCCTGGTCGACGAACGCGGCCAGCAAGCCGAGGAGGCTGGTCCCTCGACCCCCATCGAGGTATTGGGCCTCAACGGCCTGCCGTTGGCCGGCGACGATTTCGTCGTGGTCGACAACGAGAGCCGGGCGCGCGAGATCACCGACTTCCGCGCGCGCCGGCGACGCGACCAGGCGGCCGCCGCCGGCGGTCGCGGCACCCTCGAGCAGATGTTCTCGAAGATCGCCTCCGGCACCGCCAAGGAATTGGCCGTCGTCGTCAAGTCCGACGTGCAGGGATCGCTGGAGGCGATCGTCGGCTCGCTGGAAAGGATCTCGACCGATGAGGTCGCGGTGCGGGTCTTGCATTCCGCGGTCGGCGGCATCACCGAGAGCGACGTCATCCTCGCCAAGGCGACCGGGGCGCTGATCATCGGCTTCAACGTGCGGGCCAACCCGCAAGCGCGCGAGCTGTCGCAGCGCGACGGCGTCGAGATCCGCTATTACGCGATCATCTACGACCTGATCGACGACGTGCGCAACGCGCTGTCCGGCATGCTGTCGCCGACCCTGCGCGAGCGCTTCCTCGGCAATGCGTCGATCCGCGAGGTGTTCAACATCACCCGGGCCGGCAAGGTCGCCGGCTGCATGGTCACCGAGGGCACGGTACGGCGCGGCGCCAAGGTCCGCCTGCTGCGCGACAACGTCGTGATCCACGAGGGCTCACTCAAAACGCTGAAGCGCTTCAAGGACGAGGTCCGGGAAGTCCGCGAAAGCTACGAATGCGGCATGGCCTTCGAGAATTACGAGAACATCCAGCAGGGCGACGTGATCGAGTGCTTCGAACTGGAGGAAGTCGCCCGTACGCTGTAACGCCGGCATGTCGAACCGTGTCCCGACGAAGGGGAGACCGCGGTTCCGGGCTAAAAGCAGAGCGCTTTCGCTTTAAACTGGGCCGTCATTCCCGCGAAAGCGGGAATCCAGGGCAACGGGCCCGTCGCTCCCGCCTGCACCCCCGCTTTCGCGGGGGTGGCGACAATGATGTTTCGATCTAACAGATCACACCCTCGATGCCCAAGCGACGCAATCATGACCATAGCGCCCGCGCCGGCGCGGCGAGCCAGCGGCAATTGCGGGTGGGCGAGGAGTTGCGCCATGCGCTGGCCCAGCTTTTGCGGCCCGGCGAATTGCGCGATCCCGCGCTGCGCGACGCCAACATCACCGTGACCGAGGTGCGGGTCAGCCCCGATCTGAAGAACGCCACCGCCTTCGTGATGCCGCTGGCCGGCGCCAATACGGACGAGATCATG
>Ga0310813_10002521_pt1 | contig 11088 bp, 7 predicted proteins | sample YN3metagenome_FD_203086 | JGI IMG/M metagenome (GOLD analysis project Ga0310813, IMG submission 203086) | Soil microbial communities from experimental microcosm in Duke University, North Carolina, United States - YN3 | ecosystem: Engineered > Artificial ecosystem > Soil microcosm > Unclassified ... | reverse complement strand
CGGCCACGGGCACCGCGACAACCGGTATCATTCCAGTGCGAGGGCCCAACAACACCCTATCGACCGAACCTTCGATCGCGCTTGTCGGCGACCAGCTGGTCGTAACATGGGACGCGGGGCGGCCGATCTATGCGCAGAAATTCGACCTCGGCGGTAATCCGATCGGCTTGTACGATCTTATCTCTCTGGGTCAGGGCAATCCAGAGAGCCCCTTTCCTACGACCTACGAGCAAAATTCCCCCGCCATCACGGCGTTGGGCAACGGTGGCTATCTCGTCGCTTTCCGGCAAAACCAGACCGATGCGGGAGACATCAGCTATAGGTTGATGGGCGTTCCAGATAATTATTCATCCATCACGATTGCCCGGGCCGGCATTCAATCCACGCCTCACGCCGCATTGCTGGACAATGGCAACGTCATCCTGACTTGGGCTGACTACAGCCCAAACACCTTCAATCAGGTCATCATTCGGGGTCAGCTTTTTGGCCCCGACGGGTCGACGATCGGTGGCGAACTGACGCTCGCGAACACCGGTGTATTCAATTTCAGCAATGCCTTCACCATCGATGGCACCACCCTACAGGATTATGGCCTGACCGCGCTTGCCGGCGGCGGCTTTGCGCTCAGTTGGGCGGACAATCGAACGGTCAGCAGCGTCAGCGTTCGAGAATATAACTCGAATGGCGTCGCCCTCCGCGACGCCACGGTCGTCAGCAACGCGAACGGATCGCTTCCCCACATCTCGGCACTCGCCGGCGGCGGCTACGAAGTCGTGTGGAGCAGCAGCCAGACCAATGCGGTCTACGCGCAAACGATCGCCGACACCCGCACCGTTTTTGCGACCGGCGCAACGCTCATTGCCGACTTCAACGCCGCCAACGGCTGGACCAGCCAGAACAGCACGCCCCGCCATGCCGCCGACCTCAATGGTGACGGCTGTGCCGACATCGTCGGTTTCGGCGCAACCGGGGTCACCGTGTCCTACGGCTCGGCGACGGGCAGCTTTTCCCGGCCGCAAGTACTGCTCGCCAACTTTGGCCAGAACGCAGGCTGGTCGAACGACGACCAATATCATCGCGCCCTCGGCGATTTGAACGGCGACCGCCTGGCCGACATCGTCGGCTTCGGCCAGGACGGCACCCTTGTCGCCTTGTCGGCGCCAAATGGCAGCTTTGGCGGCGTCATGTTCGCGCTCGGCAACTTCGGCGTTCAGCAGGGCTGGACCAGCCAGAACAGCTTCACCCGCCTGCTCGGCGACATAAACGGCGACGGCAAGGCCGACATCGTTGGCTTCGGCCAAGCCGGGACGTTGGTGTCCCTCGGGCAAGGCGGCGGCAATTTCGGCGAGGTCATCTTCGCCACCGCGAATTTCGGCGCCGCGCAGGGCTGGGTCAGCGACAATATCTATCATCGCGCGCTGGCCGATGTGGACGGCGACGGCGGGCTCGACATCGTCGGGTTCGGCCTTGCCGGCACCTATGTCGCGCTGTCCAATGGCGACGGCACCTTCGCCGATGCCAAGCTCACCTTCCGCGACTTCGGCACCAGCCAGGGCTGGACCAACAATGACGGGTTCAGCCGGATCGTCGCGGACGTCAACGGAGACGGCAAGGCCGACATCGTCGGCTTCACCACCACCGGCGTCCTCGTCGCCTTCGGCAATGGCGACGGCACCTTTCAGCCGGCGCGCGCCGATGTCGCCGATTTTGGCCGCGCGCAGGGGTGGACCAGCGACAATCTGACCCACCGGGAGCTTGCCGACGTCAATGGCGACGGCCTGGTCGACATCGTCGGCTTCGGCGCTGCCGGCGTATCGGTCGGCTATAATCAGTTCGAGTTGGTGTTCTGAAGAACAATCAGGCGATGCGAGCCTGATCACGGCCTGTCTTGCCTAATAGGATTTCGCCTGATCTACGTACCGCAGCGGTTCGCCGTTACGTTCTTTCTCAGCCTCGAGTCTATGCTTCGCGAAGGTCTCATCACCCGCGCGAAACACCCCCGCCACCGGTGACCTTTGTGACCTTGTTCAGGTTCGCGCCGTATCTACGGAAGCACAGCGCGAACCCAATCGGCAAAAATCAGGCGAGCTTGATCTCGCGCAGCCGCTCCATCAGATAATCGTGGCTGCTGATCGGCGGCCACTTCGGCTTCTCGCCCTCGGCTACCGTGCCGGGCAGCGCCTCGATAGTGAAGTCGGGGCGGAAGTGGAGGAAGAAGGGCATCGAATAGCGCGCGTTGCTCGCCCGGTCGGGAGTCGGGTTGACCACCCGGTGCGGGGTCGAGCGGAGCTTCCCGTTGGTCAGCCGCTGCAGCATGTCGCCGATGTTGATGACCAGTTCGCCGGGCTTTGGTGACACGGGGATCCACCGTCCATCGCGGGTCTTGAGCTCGAGGCCGGCTTCCTCGGCGCCAAGCAAAAGCGTGATGGTGTTGATGTCCTCATGCGCTCCGGCGCGGATATGCTCGCCGGTGGCTTCCTTCTGCGGCGGATAGTGCAGCAGGCGCAGCACCGAATTGCCGTCGCGGACGGTGTCGGTGAAATAGTCCTCGTCGATCCCGAGATAGCGCGCGATCGCCTTCAGCACCGTGACCCCGGTGCGGTCGAAGGTGTCGTACAGCTCGAGGAAGGTTTCCTTGAAGCCCGGCACTTCGGACGGCCAGACGTTGTCGGCCATCACCTCGCGGAAGCTGTGGCCTTCCGACAGCTCGCGGCCGACGTGCCAGAATTCCTTGAGATCGTGGGCCTTGGCACCCTTGGCGGTCTCGATCCCGAACGGCGTGTACCCCCGCGCCCCGCCGCTCCCCAGCGCATATTTGCGCTTGGTCTCTTCCGGCAGCGCGAAGAATTCCTTGGCCTTCTGTTCGGCCCGCTGGATCAGCTCGTCGGGAATGCCGTGGTCGGCAAGGACGGCAAAGCCATATTCCTCGAAGCTCTTGCCCAGATGCTGGGCAAAGGAATCGCGGTCGGCCTCGGCTTCCTTGAGGGAGACGGAGGCGATATTGTCGATCGTATCGATGCTCATGACCTGCGCCTCTACGCCGAAGTCATGGGGTCGCCAAGATGGCTACGGCAGCATGATCCCGGCCAGCGCCGCGCTCATCAGATTGGCAAGGCTGCCCGCGAGCAGGGCTTTAAGGCCCAATCGCGCGATCACCGGCCGCTGATTGGGCGCGAGGCCGCCCGTCACCGCCATCTGGATCGCGATGGACGAGAAATTGGCGAACCCGCACAGCGCGAAGGTGACGATGGCGCGGCTGCGATCGCTCAGGCCCGCGGCGGCGCCCTGCGCGTTGCCGAGGTCGATAAAGGCGACGAACTCGTTCAGCACGATCTTGGTCCCGAACAGACCGCCGGCGATCCCCGCCTCGTTCCACGGCACCCCGATCAGATACATGATCGGTTGAAAGATATAGCCGACCAGCCGCTGGAAGCTCAGCCCTTCGAGCCCGAACCAACCGCCGATCCCGCCGAGGATGCCGTTGGCCAGCGCCACCAGCGCGACAAACGCCAGCACCATGGCGCCGACCGCGACCGCCAGCTTGACGCCGGTCTGCGCGCCCTGCGCGGCGGCCATGATGATGTTGGCGGGCTTTTCGCCTTCTTCAAAGGTTTCGGCGATCTGCACCGTTTCGGCCGGCGGCCCGGCTTCGGCCAGCGCTTCGCCGCTCGTCGGCGAGGCAACCGGCTCGACCGGGTCGGGCATCAGCAGCTTCGCCATCAGGATCCCGCCCGGCGCGCTCATGAAGGCGGCGGCGAGAAGGAACGGCAGATAGCGCTCGCCGAGGAGGCTGGCATAAGCCGCGAGGATGGTGCCGGCGACCCCTGCCATGCCGACCACCATCAGCGTGAACAGCTTGGCCGGCGGCAGCGCCGCAAGGTACGGGCGCACGACCAGCGGGCTTTCCGACTGACCGACGAAGATGTTGGCGGCGGACCCCAGCGCCTCGACCCGGCCGATACCCGTCGCCCAGCCGATCGCCCCGCCAACCCAGCGCACCACCCGCTGCATGATGCCGAGGTAGTAAAGGATCGACACCAGCGCCGCGAAGAAGATGATCACCGGCAGCGCGCCCAAAGCGAAGGTGTTGTAGAGCGCCGGATTATTGTCTTTCGGCCCGAACAGGAACGCCGTCCCTTCCCCGGCATAGCCGAGCAGATTGGAGACGCCGGTCGCCATGCCCTGGATCACCGCGCGCCCAACGCTATTGTTCAGCACCAGATAAGCGATCACCGCCTGCAAAGCGAAGGAAGCGATCACAACGCGAGGCCGGATCGCGCGCTTGTCGCTCGACAGCAGGAACGCGACCAGAAGGATGGCGGCAATGCCGAGCAAGCCGAAAAACTGATTCATCGTGATGCTTTCCCGCCCCCCGGCGAATTACCAGACCATGCCCTGCGTAGCGTTTGCAGCGGCTTCGTCCAGCCTGTCGATGGCTTGGGCCGGGCTGTCCGCCATCAGCAACTGCCGGCGCCGCCCTTCGCTGAGAAAGCCGGAGGCCGACACATGATCCATGAAGTCGCCGAGCCCGGTCCAGAACCCCTGGACATTGAGAAGGCAGAACGGCTTGGCGTGATAGCCAAGTGCGTTCCAGGTCCAGGCCTCGAACAATTCGTCCAGCGTGCCGATGCCGCCGGGCAGGCAGACGAACGCATCGCACAGCTCGGTCATCTTGGCCTTGCGTTCGTGCATGCCCGCAACCTGATGCAATTCGGTCAGTCCGAGATGCGCGACTTCCTTGTCGACCAAGGCGGCGGGAATGACCCCATGCACCTCGCCGCCCGCTTCCAGCATGGTGTCGGCGATGAGGCCCATCAGGCCGAGCCGCCCGCCGCCATAGACGAGGTCGATTCCGCGTGTCGCCATTTCGCGGACCAGCGCGACCGCGGCGTCGGCGAACACCGGATCGTTGCCGGGCGCGGAGCCGCAATAAACGGCGATTCGGCGGATGCTCATAGCTTCACCAGTTCGGCAAGATCGGCGACCGGGCGAGCGCCGAAGTGGCTGATGACTTCAGCCGCCGCGATGCCGCCGGTCATCAGCTGGCGATCGATCGGATGCCCCTTGCACCGCGCGGCGAGGAAACCGGCAGCGAACAGGTCGCCCGCCCCGGTGGTGTCCACCACCTGCGGAACGGAGATGGCGGGAACTTCGGTCAGGACGCCTCCTTCGTAGGCGACTGCGCCCGCCGGCCCGCGCGTGAAGACCAAGGTCTTCACCTGCGTCGACAAACGCTCGATCGCGCTTTCGAGGTCGGGCGCGCCGGCCAGTTGCAGCGCTTCGCTTTCGTTGGCGAAGATGAGATCGATGCCGCCCGCCGCGATCAGCTTCTGCAGCGGCTCTTTGCGACCCGGCAGGCAGACACTTTCCGACAGGGTGAACGCGACCGTCCGCTCGGCGGCGTGGGCGATGTCGATCGCTCGGAACATCGCCTGGCGGCACAGCTCCGGCCCGAACAGATAGCCTTCGAGATAGAGGATCGAAGCCGCGCGTACGGCCTCCTCGTCGACCGCTTCGGCGGCCAGGCAATGCGCCGCGCCGGGCGAAGTATTCATGGTCCGCTCGCCATCGGGCGTGACCAGGATCAGGCAGCGCCCGGTCGGCGGTCCGTTTTCAAGCGGCGGCGTTTCGAACCGCACGCCCAAAGCCCGCATGTCATGCGTGAAGATCGTGCCGAGCTGATCCCGGGCGACCTGCCCGACGAACGCGACGCTGGCCCCGCACGCCGCCGCGCCTGCCATGCTGTTCGCCGCCGACCCGCCGCTCGTCTCGCGCGCGCTGCCCATCGCGTCGTACAGCACCAGCGCCTCGGCCGGATCGAGCAATTGCATCGCGCCTTTGGGCAGGTCGAAGCGGGTCAGGAAGTCGTCGTCGCAGGTCGCAATGACGTCGACCAGCGCGTCGCCCATGGCGAGGATGTCGGTGGCGTGGGGCGGGGAAGTCACGAGGGCGGGCGGTTAAGGACCCGCGCGGGCGGGGTCAACCTCGCCGCCGCTTGGCCCGTGCGCCGTCACTCGGCGCCGTTCGCCCGCGACCGCTCGGCCAGCATTGTGACGAGCTCGGCGACCTTGCCGTCGCGCTCGGCATGGCGGAAACCCTGCACGTTCTTGACCAGGATTTCCTCGGGCGTCGGCGTTTGCGCGAACAGCGCCATCACCTCGTCCGCAAAATCGTCGAGCGGCTGATAGCCGGGCCGGGTCGACTGGCCGGGCGTCAGATCGGTCTGCACACCGGGCGGCGCCAGCTCGATCACTTCGACCCGCCCGCGCAAAGCCTCGCGCAGCGCCACCGTATAGCTGTGCATGCCGGCCTTGGTCGCGCTGTAGGTCGGCGTCGTCACCAAGGGCACGAAGGCGAGGCCCGACGTCACGTTGACGATCGCCGCGTCCTCCCGGCCAACCAAATGATCGATCAGCGCGTCGATCAGACGGATCGGCCCGAGCAGGTTGGTCGCAATCGTCGACTCCGCGTCGGCAAGATCGCGAGCGACATCGAGCTTTTCAAAGCGCATGATCCCCGCATTGTTGACCAGCACGTTGATCCCGGGATGCCGCTCGAGAATCCCCGCGACATTGTTCCTGAGGCCATCCACGTCGTCGACGTCGAGTTGCTCGACCGCGATGCCTTCACGCCCGTCCGCAGTCTCCTGCAACGCGTTCGTGCGCCGGCCCGCGACAACGACCTTGTTCCCGGCGTCATGCCAGCGCTGCGCCAGCGCCCGGCCGATGCCCGAACCGCCACCGGTCAGAAGAATGGTGTTGCCGCTGGTCTTCATGGCTGTGCGTCCTCGGGCTTGGCGTGAAACCGGGCAAGTGGGCGTCCCCCGCCCCGCCCGCAAGAGTGCCAGTTGCACTTCCCGTCCGAACCGCTACCCCTCCCGCCCCATGAATACCGACACCGCGCCGTCCAGCCGCCTCATCTCACCCTCGCTGTTCGCCTTTGGCATCTTCTACGGCGGCATGGTCTGCATCGCCGGCGTGCTCGGCAACAAGCAGGTTTCGCTGGGGCCGCTGGCGGTGGAAGCGGGCATTTTCGCCTTCCTGCTGCTGGTCGTGACCTCGAGCGCGGTGGCCGAACTGCACGGCCGCGCGATCGCCAACAAGCTGGTTGTGTGGGGCTTCGTTCCTCTGCTCATGTCTGCCGCGCTCACCGTGCTGGTGCTGGCGCTTCCGGCATCGGACAAGATGGAAGCCGAACGGCTCGCCTCGTTCGAAACCATCATGGGCTCGAACCTCCGCATCTGGCTCGCCGGCCTCGTCGCCTACGGCACCAGCCAGGTGCTGAACGTCACCATCTTCTCGGCATTGAAAGGCCGCGAAGGCTCGCGCCTCCTCTTCTTCCGCTCGGCCGTCGCCTCGGCGCTGAGCCAGATCGTCGACACATTGATCTTCATTACCGTCGCATTCTACGGCGTGTTCCCGATCGGCGCGCTGCTGGCCGGGCAGATGCTGTCCAAGGTCGTGCTGTCGATTGTGTTCGTTCCGCCACTCATCTTGATGTTCGTGAAGCTCGGACGCTCGATGGACCGCGCCGCGGCTTGAAAAAACGCGCTTAACCTGCTCTTGCCTCGCCCGAGTCGCGGGGTGGCGACGGGTCGGATGTTGCATCGCAACAACACCATTAAAGGCAGTTGGTGGCAGTCCACGGGCTGTCACCTTTTTGTCTTAATCCGGCTCTAGCCGCCCCGGTGAACTGCACGAACACGCGTCAGTCTTTCACAAATTACATCGGGGAACCCCACGTGAAGAAGCTCCTTCTGCTCTGCTCGACCGCTGCGGTCTTCGTTCCGACCACCGCTTTTGCCCAGTCCACGGGCTCGGTCGAGTTCGAAGAAGAAACGGTGATCGTCACCGGCACCCGCACCCAGGATGTCGGCGGCGTTCAGACCCCCGACGCGCCCAAGGCCAAGCAGGTCGTGACGCAGGAACTGATCTCGCGCAGCGGGCCGGGCCAGAACGTCCTCGACACCATCAACGTCGTTCCGGGCGTCAGCTTCCAGAATAACGACGCCTACGGCAACTCGGGCGGTACGCTCAGCGTCCGCGGCTTCGACTCGACGCGCGTCAGCTACACGCTCGACGGCATCCAGCTGAACGACAGCGGCAACTACAGCATCTATTCGAACTTCTCGATCGACCCCGAACTGATCGAGCAGGTCAACGTTTCGCTCGGTTCGACCGACGTCGACAGCCCCACCGCCTCGGCGGTCGGGGGCACCATCAACCAGCGCACCCGCAACCCGGGCCGCGAACTGGGCGGCCGCTTCAGCGCGTCGATCGGCGAATTCAACTACAAGCGCTTCTTCGGCCTGATCGACACCGGCATTCTCGGCCCGTGGGGCACCCGCGCGTTCATCTCGGCCAGCACGTCGAAGTACGACAATCCGTACAACAACTACGGCAAGCTCGACCGTCAGCAGTATAACGCCAAGGTCTATCAGCCGATCGGCGCGAACGGCGACTTCGTCTCGATCGCGGGCCGCTACAACCGCGACCGCAACAACTTCTTCGGCTCGCTGCCGCTGCGCCTCGATGCCGGCCGCGTTGTCGGCGCCGGCACCGGCAACCGCTTCCCGGCCAACAACGACGAGCGCGAATACGACATCAATTTCCCGTGCACGGTCGACGTCCCGCAGGCCGGTGTCGCCGACACGCCCAACAGCTGCGGCACCGAATTCGACCGCCGCTACAACCCGTCGAACAGTGCCAACCTGCGCGGCAACTCGCGCTTTACCCTGACCGACAAGCTGGTGCTCACGGTCGACCCGAGCTTCCAGTACACCAAGGCCAACGGCGGCGGCACGGTGACCGCGCGTGAATTCGGTTATGACATCAACCCGGCCGGTGGACGCGCCACCTGCTCGACCACCCCGAACGGAACCCAGGTCAGCTGCGTTGGCGGCTACTACGGCGGCTCGCCTTATGCCGGCGGTGTCGACCTGAACGGCGACGGCGACCTTCTCGACCAGGTCACCGCGCTGGCCCCGAGCCAGACTCGCACCCGGCGCTACGCCGTGATCGCCGGCCTGCGCTATGACATCAACGATGATCAGAGCGTCCGTACCAGCTACACGTTTGATCACTCCAACCATCGCCAGACGGGTGAAGTCGGCCTGCTCGGCAACGACGGTGAGCCGAACCGCGTGTTCCCGGTCGATCGGCCGCTGCTCGATGCCTCGGGCTTCCCGCTTCAGAAGCGTGACCGCCAGTCCTACGCTGTCCTCAACCAGGTCGCGGCGGAATATCGCGGTGACTTCGGTCCGCTGACGGTCAACATCGGCGCCCGCCTCCCATTCTTTAAGCGCGACCTCGAGAACTATTGCTACACGTCGTCGGCCAACGGCTTTGTCGAATGTGCGGGCGGCAACGGCACCGTGAACACGCAGATCGGGACGCTGAACCCGACCTACTCGGCGCCGCAGCGCCGTGTGCTGAAGTATTCGAAGCTGCTTCCGAACATCGGTGCGATCTACGACTTCACCCGCAACGTCTCGGCCTTCGCCAGCTATTCGAAGGGCATCTCGGTTCCGAGCACCGACAACCTGTACAACGCCTTCTTCTTCCCGGTCGGCACCGATGGGGCCAAGCCGAGCCCGGAAACCACCGACACCTTCGATGGTGGTCTTCGTTATCGCAGCGGCAAGATCCAAGCGCAGGTTGCCGGCTGGTACACCAAGTTCAGCAATCGTCTGGCGTCGGCTTTCGACCCCGATCTCAACGCCACGGTTTACCGTAACCTCGGCGAAGTCACGAAGTGGGGCGTTGACGGCTCGATCGCTTATTCGCCGTCGCGCTTCCTGACGGCCTATGCCTTCGGCTCGTGGAACGACGCGAAGATCAAGGATAACGTCCAGATCGGGACCCTCCCGGCCGGCACCACCTGCGACACCATCAGCCAGTCGTCGGTCGACGGTATCCGCAACTGCGCCTTCACGGCCGGCAACCGCGAAGCGGGTTCGCCCAAGTACACCTATGGTGCCTCGATCGTCGGCAAGGTCAGCCTGTTCGACATCGGCGTCACCGCCAAGCGTACCGGCGAGCGTTACATCTTCGACAACAACCGTCCGGTCTTCACCGGTCCGATCGCCACCCCGACCCAGGTCTACACCGCGACCGCCGATGCCTATTGGCTGGTCAACGCCGATGTTCGCGCGAACCTCGATCGCCTGAACTCGAACCTGAAGGGGACCTACCTGCAGCTCAACGTCTACAACCTGTTCGACACCTTCTATGTCGGCGGTTTCGGCGGTGGCCTCAGCCAGTCGCTGTCGGGCACCAACTACGGCAACCCGCCGTTCGTCCAGATCGGTGCCCCGCGCACCGTGTCGCTGACGCTGAACGTCGGTTTCTAAGCCTTCAGGCCGAGGCATTTAAGAAAGGGCGTCGCTCGTAACGAGCGGCGCCCTTTTTGCTGGTCGGGGTCACCGCCGCACAGGCCCTTGTTTCCCGCCACCCCCTGTGGCAATCGGCCGGCCGTGCCCTTGAGCGGGTATGATGTAATGGTAGCCTGTCAGCTTCCCAAGCTGAACGCGCGGGTTCGATTCCCGCTACCCGCTCCACTTTCGGCCAGGATCAGCAGAAAACCGCCACAAACCAGGCGGCAATGCGGATTCTTTACCACTCACCGGAACACATAGCGGGGCACCCGTCGCACAGGGGCTGGGTCAATCTCGGCCGGCCTAAACGGGTCGCAGCGGAATGACCCGGCAGACATATCTCATCCGTAAGTGCGGCCGGTATCACTTCCGGCGGCGCCTTCCTTGGAGGGGCGGGCTCGGCGGGACTATAACAATCTCATTGAACACGGCCGACCCGGTTGAGGCGCGTCGCCTTGCCCGAAGGCTGGCTGCCCGATGGGATGAGACGATAATGTTTATGGCTTCTAAGTTCGAGCGGCAGACGCTCACCCTCGAGGAACGGCGACAGCTGGCCCGGAACGAGCTCAGCGCGGAACTGGCGCTTGCCACCGCGCCAGTTTGTAGAACTCCAGCGCATCCCTCGACCCACAAGGTTCTGGCAGCTGCCTATGAGGTCGTGCATCGCGTTTCGCCGGAAGCGCAGTCCTTATCTGCCGACGATCTGAACGCCA
>Ga0310813_10002520_pt1 | contig 11089 bp, 11 predicted proteins | sample YN3metagenome_FD_203086 | JGI IMG/M metagenome (GOLD analysis project Ga0310813, IMG submission 203086) | Soil microbial communities from experimental microcosm in Duke University, North Carolina, United States - YN3 | ecosystem: Engineered > Artificial ecosystem > Soil microcosm > Unclassified... | reverse complement strand
GCAGGAGACCGACCAGCTGTTCCGCATCCTCGCCACGCTGAAGGAGCGCGGCGTCACGGTCGTGCTGATCACCCACAAGCTGCGCGAGATCATGGCCGCGACCGACCGCGTCTACGTCATGCGCCAGGGCCGCATGGTCGCCGAGCGTGCGACCCGCGACACCAACCCCGAGGAGCTGGCCGAGCTGATGGTCGGCCGCAAGGTGCGGCTGGAGCTCGACAAGGCGCCGCCGCATCGCGGCGAGGTGCGGCTCAAGGCCCAGCATCTCGGTCTGGTCGATGGACGCGGCGTGCGCGTGCTCGATGACGTCAGCCTCGAATTGCGCGCCGGCGAGATCGTGGGCGTTGCCGGCGTTTCCGGCAACGGCCAGACCGAGCTGTTGCAAGTGCTGTCGGGCATCCGTCCGCCATCCAGCGGCACCCTCACGGTTTGCGGTCGCACCATCGATGCGCATCACCGCGGCGATCCGGCCGAGATGCGCGAGCTCGGCCTCGCGCACGTGCCGGAGGACCGCCAGCGTCAAGGCATGGTCGCGGCCTTCCGGGCCGCCGAGACCGCGATCCTGGGCTACCATGAGCAGCCGCAGTTCAGCCGCCGCTTCCTGCTGAGCGGGCCCGCCGTCGGCGCCCACTGCGCCAGGCTGATGGAGCGCTTCGACGTGCGCCCGCGGGTTCCCGGCCTGCGCTCGTCGAGCTTTTCCGGCGGCAACCAGCAGAAGCTCGTGCTGGCGCGCGAGATGGCGCAGGACCCCAAGGTGCTGCTGGTCGGTCAGCCGACGCGCGGCGTCGATATCGGCGCCATCGAGTTCATCCATCGCGAGCTGGTCAAGAGCCGCGATGCCGGCTGCGCGGTGCTGGTCGTGTCGGTCGAGCTCGACGAGATCCTGTCGCTCGCCGACCGCATCCTGGTGATGTTCGCCGGCCGCATCGTCGGCGAGGTCGAGGGCGGCCACGCCGACGAGCGCACGCTCGGCCTGATGATGGCGGGGGCCAAGGCCGCGTGAGGAACCCGCGTCGCTCCTTGCCCCTGTGGGCCGACATCATCGTGCTGCCGCTGATCAACGTCGCGCTCGCCTTCATCACGGTCGGCATCATCGTGCGCATCATCGGCGTCAGCCCGTTCCATGCGCTGAACCTGCTGGTGGTGGGGGCGCTCGGCTCGCCCGAGTCGATCGGCTATACGCTCTACTACGCCACCAACTTCATCTTCACCGGACTGGCGGTCGCCATCGCCTTTCATGGCGGACTGTTCAACATCGGCGGCGAGGGCCAGGCCTACCTCGGCGGCCTGGGCTGCGGCCTGGCGATCCTGGCGTTCGACCGATGGCTGCCGGCCTGGCTGATGATCCCGACCGCGATCGGCGCGGCGGCGCTGTTCGGCGCGGCGTGGGCGGCGGTGCCCGCCTGGCTGCAGGCCTGGCGCGGCAGCCACATCGTCATCACGACCATCATGTTCAATTTCGTCGCCGCGGCGCTGATGGTCTACTTGATGGTCAACGTCCTGATCGCGCCCGGCTCGATGACGCCGCAGAGCCGCAACTTCGAGCCGTCGTCGTTCTTGCCGGCCATGCAGGGCAGCGCACTCAACCTCTCGCTCGCGCTGGCGCTTGCCTGTTGCGCCGCCGTCTGGGTGTTCCTGTGGCACACGCCGTGGGGCTATTCGCTCCGCACCATGGGTCACAATCCGGAGGCCGCGGTCTACGCCGGCACGGATCTCCGCCGCATGACGATGCTCGCCATGTGCCTCTCGGGCGGGCTGGCGGGCTTCGTCGGCGTCAACGAGCTGATGGGGGTGCACCATCGCATCGTGCTCGACTTTCCGGCGGGCTACGGCTTCGCGGGCATCGCGGTGTCCCTGATGGGCCGCAACCATCCGCTCGGCATCGTGTTCGCCGCGCTGCTGTTCGGTGCCCTGCAGCAGGGCGGCGCCGAGCTGGCGTTCGACATCCCGACCATCACCCGCGAGATGGTGGTGGTGATCCAAGGCCTGGTGATCCTGTTCTCCGGCGCCCTGGTGCAGCTACCGCGGCCCTGGCTGCAGGCGCTGTTCGCGCCGAGGCGCCCCTCATGAGGCCGCCGTGATGGAGGACCCGGGCGCCGTCCTGTTCCTCACCGCCGCCGCGACCCTGCGCGTCGCGACGCCGCTGATCTTCGCCGCCATGGGCGGGCTGTTCTCGGAGCGCAGCGGCATCATCGACGTCGGCCTCGAGGGCAAGATGCTGATGGCGGCGTTCTTCGCCGCCGCCGTCGCCGCCGTCACTCATTCGGCCTGGTGGGGCGTTGCCGCGGCGATCGCCGCTGCCGAGGCGATGGCGCTGCTGCACGGGCTGGCGTGCATCACCTATCGCGGCAACCAGGTGGTGAGCGGCGTCGCCATCAACATCATCGCTGCCGGGCTCACCATCGTCTGGGGCAATGCCTGGTTCCAGCGCGGCGGCCAGACGCCGGCGCTCGAAGGTGGCGGCGAGCGCCTGCTGCCGCTGTTCTTCCCCAACGCCGGCGACAACATTCTGGTCTACGTCGCGCTGCTCGCGGTGCCGCTCACCTGGTGGATCGTGAGCCGCACGCGCTTTGGCCTGCGCCTGCGCGCGGTCGGCGAGATGCCGCTGGCGGTCGATACCGCCGGCATCTCCGTGTCCTGGCTGCGCTATCGCGCGGTGCTGATCTGCGGCCTCCTCACCGGCCTTGCCGGCGCCTACATCGCGATCGCCCAGAACGCCGGATTCAGCCGCGACATGACGGCAGGCCAGGGCTTCATCGCCCTCGCCGCGGTGATCTTCGGCAAGTGGCGGCCTTTTCCGGCGCTCGGCGCCTGCCTGATGTTCGGCTTGCTCGATGCGGTGGCGATCCGCCTCCAGGGCGTGCGGGTCGCCGGGGTCGGCGAGGTGCCGGTGCAATTGATCCAGGCCTTGCCTTATCTTCTCACCGTGTTCCTGCTGGCTGGCTTCATCGGCCGGGCGGTGGCGCCCAAGTCGATCGGCCAGCCTTACGAGAAAGAGCATTGAGATGGACGACCTCGTCCGCCTGGCGCGCACCATGATGGTGCGCGCCTACGCGCCCTATTCGAAGTTCCACGTCGGCGCCGCAGTGCGCGACGAGGAGGGCAGCATCCACGGCGGCTGCAATGTCGAGAACGCCGCCTATCCGCAGACCTTGTGCGCCGAGGCATCGGCGATCGCGGCCCTGGTCGCCGCCGGCAAGCGCCGGGTCGTCGAATGCGCGGTGGTCGGCCCCGGCCCGGAGGTCATCACGCCCTGTGGCGGGTGCCGCCAGAAGCTGCGCGAGTTCGGCGTCGACGACATGAAGATCCATCTGTGCGGTCCCGATGGCGTGCATCGGACCGTGACCCTGGGCTCGCTGTTGCCGATGTCGTTCGGCCCGCAGCATTTCGCATGACCGCCGCCCAGGTCATCCGCGCCCGGGCGCCGGGTTTCGCGCCCATAGTCGCAGTCATCCTGGGCTCGGGCATCGGCAGCTTTGCCGACGAGGTCGAGCCGGCGGTGACGATCCCCTACGGCGAGCTGCCGGGCTTTCCGCCGACCTCCGTCGGCAGCCATGCCGGACGGCTGGTGCTGGGCGAGGTCGGCAGGACGCCCGTCGCGGTGCTGCAGGGCCGCGCGCACTACTACGAACGCGGCCGCGCCGACGAGATGAAGCCGGTGGTGCGCGCCATGGCCGAGCTCGGCTGCGAGACCCTGCTGCAGACCAACGCCGCCGGCAGCCTGCGGCTCGACATGCCGCCGGGCGCGCTGATGGCGATCACCGACCACATCAACTTCACCGGCCAGAACCCGTTGTTCGGCGAGACCGGCAACAACCGCTTCGTCGACATGGCGGACGCGTACGCCCCGGCGTTGCGGGCGGCGCTGGTGGCGGCGGGCGAGGGCGTGTTCGAAGGCACCTACATCTGGTTCTGCGGTCCGAGCTTCGAGACGCCGGCCGAGATCCGAGCGGCGCGCGTGCTGGGGGCCGACGCGGTCGGCATGTCGACCGTGCCCGAGACGATCATCGCCCGTCACGCCGGCCTGAAGGTCGCGGCCCTGTCGCTGATGACCAATTACGCGGCGGGCCTGACGCGCGAGCCGCTCGGCCATCTTCAGACCATGGCGGTGGCGCAGGAGGCCGCCGGCAAGGTGCGGCAGCTGTTGCGGCGATTTCTCGAAGGCTACTCTTGAACGCATGCTGCCGCAGGAGATCATCCGCAAGAAGCGCGACGGTCACGAGCTTTCGCATGAGGAGATTGCCTTCATCGCCCGCGGCCTGACCAACGACACGTTGAGCGAGGGCCAGGCCGCTGCCTTTGCCATGGCAGTGTTCTTCCGCGGCATGACGACCAAGGAACAGGTGGCGATGACGCTCAGCCTGGTGCGCTCCGGCACCACCCTCGACTGGGACGATCTCGACCTGCCCGGTCCGGTGATCGACAAGCATTCGAGCGGCGGTGTGGGCGACAAAGTGAGCCTGATGCTGGCGCCGATCGTCGCGGCGTGCGGCGGCTTCGTGCCGATGATCTCCGGTCGCGGCCTCGGCCACACCGGCGGCACGCTCGACAAGCTGTCGGCCATCTCGGGCTACGAGACGCAGCCGGATATCGCCACTTTCCGCAAGGTCGTGCGCGAGGTCGGTTGTGCCATCATCGGCCAGACCGACGACCTCGCCCCGGCCGACCGGCGCCTGTACGGCGTGCGCGATGTCACCGCGACCGTGGAATCGATCCCGCTGATCGTGAGCTCGATCCTGTCGAAGAAGATCGCCGCCGGCCTCGACGGGCTGGTGATGGACGTGAAGTGCGGCTCGGGCGCCTTTTGCGACACCGAGGCGATGGCGCGGAGCCTGGCCGAGAGCCTGGTCTCGGTCGCGAACCAGGCCGGGCTGTCGACGACTGCCCTGATCACCGACATGGACCGTGTGCTCGGCCGCGAGGTCGGCAACGCGTTGGAGGTGCGCGAGACCGTCGCCTACCTCAAGGGTGAGGGCACGCGTGATGCGCGCCTCCACGAAGTCGTCATGGCGCTGGCCGGCGAGATGCTGGCTCTGGGCGACCTCGCGCCAAGCGTTTCGGCCGGCCGAGCGCGCGCCGAGGCGGCGCTCGAGGATGGCCGCGCCGCAGCCAAGTTCGCGCAGATGGTCACGGCGCTGGGCGGCCCGGAGGATTTCCTCGACCACACCGGCCGCTACCTCGCACCCGCGCCGATCATCAGGCGCTGCACCGCCGAGCGGCCGGGCCACGTGCTCGGTATGAATGCGCGCGACATCGGCATCGCCGTCGTTGCCCTCGGCGGCGGACGCGCGCATGCCGACGACGCGATCGATCCTTCGGTGGGCCTGAGCGAGATGATCGATGTCGGCAGCGAGGTCCGCATCGGCAGTGTTCTCTGCCTGGTCCATGCCGCCGGCGAGGCTGCCGCCGAGGAGGCGATCGGACGGGTGCGCAACGCCATCCGCATCGGCGGCCCGGCGCCGGCGCGGAAGCCCGTCGTGATCGACCGGATCGTGCGATGAACCCCGCCCAGCTTGCTTCCTATGGGCGCGACGGTTTCCTGGTGCTCCCGGACTTCCTGTCGGCCGCCGATTGCGACGCGCTGCAGGCGCGCGCTGCGGCGCTGGTTGCTGGCTTCGATTCCGGGTCGGCGCGCACGATCTTCTCGACTCGCGATCAAGGCCATGTGCGCGACCGCTATTTTCTGGAGTCGGGCGGTGCCATCCGGTTCTTCCTTGAGGAGGAAGCGCCGGACCAGCTCAACAAGATCGGCCATGCGCTGCACGACCTCGATCCGGTGTTCGACCGCATCTCGCGCCAGCCGCGGCTGGCGGCGCTGGCGCGCGAGGTCGGCCTGGTCGATCCGTTGCTGCTGCAGTCGATGTACATCTTCAAGCCACCCGGGGTCGGCGGCGAGGTCGGCTGGCACCAGGACGCGACCTACCTGCATACTGTGCCCATCACCGTCACCGGCTTCTGGTTCGCGCTGGACGATGCGGACCGCGACAACGGCTGCCTGCTCGCGCTGAGGGGCGGGCATCGCGGGCCGTTGCGGCAGCGCTTCCATCGCTCGGGCGGTGCGATGGTGACCGAGCAGCTCGATCCCGCGCCGTGGCCGGCCGATGAGCCGGTGGCGCTCGAGGTGCGCCGCGGCGCCCTGGTCGTGCTACATGGGCTTCTGCCGCAAGCCAGCAGCGCCAACCGCTCGTCCCGCCCGCGCCATGCCTACGCGCTTCATTTGATCGATCGGCGGGCGACGTATGGGGTCGACAACTGGCTGCAGCGACCGGGCTTTCCGCTGAGAGGTTTTTCGTGATCCCCAAGGCCGAGCTTCACTGCCATCTCGAGGGTTCCGTGCCGCCGGTGCTGGCGCGCGAGCTGGCGGCGCGCAACGGCCTCGACCTGCCGCACGGCCTGTTCGGCAAGGACGGTCAGTATGCCTGGAACGACTTCCTGAGCTTCCTCGATGCCTATGATCGCGTCTGTGGCGTGCTGCGCCAGCCGCGCGATTTCGGCGACATCCTCTACTCCTATCTCGAGCGGACCGCGGCCGAGGGCGCGGTCTATGTCGAGATGTTCTGCTCGCCGGAGCGGCCCAAGGCGCTCGGCATTCCCTATGTCGATTGGCTGGGCGCGCTGGTCGACGCCGTCGACCGGGCCAGCCGGGACTTCGGCATCGAGGCGCGCCTGATCGCCATCTGCATCCGCCACCTCGGGCCCGAGCGCGCGCTGGAACTCGCGCAGCAGGTGGTGGCCGAGCCCCACCCCTATGTCGTGGCGCTGGGGATGGGCGGCGACGAGGCCAAGTTCAGGCCGGCGGACTTCGCGCCGGCCTACCGGCTGGCGCACGAGAACGGCCTGGGCTGCACCATCCATGCCGGCGAGGTGAAGGGACCGGAAAGCGTTTGGGCCGCGATTCGCGACCTCCCGGTCTCCCGGATCGGCCATGGCGTGCGCTCGATCGAGGATCCGGCGCTGGTCGAGGAGCTGGCGCGAAGGGGCATCGCCCTGGAGGTCTGCCCGGGCAGCAACCTGGCCCTCGGCCTGTATCCAAATCGCGCGGCTCATCCACTCCATCGCTTGATCGACGCGGGCGTGCGCGTCACCCTCAGTTCGGACGATCCGCCCTTCTTTCACACCACGCTCGGGGCGGAGTACGACCAGGCGGCGCTCGACGAGGCGCAGCTGCGACAGATCACGCGGACGGCGATCGAGGTTTCGTTCGCCGAAGAGACACTGAAGGCTAGGCTGTTGAAGGGGGTAGCAGCATGATCATCAAGAGGACCCTGGCGCTCGGCGCCGTCGCCATTGCGCTGGGAGCGGACGTTGCCTGGGCCCAGGAACCGCAGCCCAACGACCTGCTGCTGGCCGCGCTGTGGACTCAGCGCTCGGTCGAGTTCAAGGGCAATGCCCTGACCGTCTATGCGCTCGCCAAGATCCGCCTCGACCAGGCGCTGGCGGACAAGAAGTGGACCGCGGCTCCCGTCGAGCAGAAGGGCGACTACCAGAACCTGCCGCCGGCGGTCGTGCTCGACGTCGACGAGACCGTGCTCGACAACTCGCCCTACCAGGTCTGGAACATCAAGGCCGGCAAGAGCTTCAGCCTGAAGACGTGGAACGAGTTCTGCGCCGCCCAGATCTCGCGCGCCATCCCGGGGTCGGTCGAATTCACCAAGTACGCCGACTCCAAGGGCGTGAAAGTGTTCTATGTCAGCAACCGCGACGTGGCGACCGAGAAGGATACGCGCGAGAACATGCAGAAGCTCGGTTATCCGATGGGGGGCAATGTCGACACCTTCCTGATGCAGAACGAGCAGAAGGACTGGGGCAGCAAGAAGGGCACACGCCGGGCTTTCCTCGCCAAGGACTATCGGATCCTGCTCGAGTTCGGTGACAATTTCGGCGACTTCGACGACCGCTACAGCTCCTCGGAGGCCGACCGGCTGAAGTTCTTCGACGAGAACAAGGATCGCTGGGGCCGCGAATGGCTGGTCATTGCCAACCCGACCTACGGCTCGTTCGACGCCGCGCCATTCGGCTTCGACTACAAGAAGTCAGACGCCGACAAGCGCAAGGCCAAGTGGGACGCTCTGGAAGGCTGGGCCGGCCCCAAGCAATAGCGGGCTGGGCGCGCGACTCGAGTCGCGCGTCTTTCGTGAAGATCGCGCCCCTGGAGTGGCGCGATCCAGCGCTCAGATCGCCATCTCGGTCTGGGGATCGAACAGGTGCAGGCGCTCGGGGTTGAGCGCGAGCTTGAGCTTGTCATGCGTGCGCACGCGCACGTTGGGATCGATGCTGGCCACCACCAGCGCCTGACCGACGCGGGTGTCGAGCAGGATCTCCGAGCCGAGCTGCTCCACCACCTCGACCTCGGCTTCAAGGCAATGATCGGAGGAGTCGGCCGCACTGGCGATGTGGATGTCCTCCGGCCGGATGCCGAGTGTGGCCTTGGTGTCGGCGCCGTTCATCTTGGCGCGCGCGCGGGCGGCGAGCTCGCCGGGCAGGACGATCTTGAGCCCGGGCGCCTCGGCGACGGCGCGGCCGCCGGCGTCGTTCAGGGTCACGTCGGCGAAGTTCATGGCGGGTGAGCCGATGAAGCCCGCGACGAAGCGGTTGGCGGGCTGGTTGTAGAGCTCGAGCGGCTCGCCGACCTGCTGCACCAGGCCATCCTTCATCACCACGACCCGGTCGCCCAGCGTCATCGCCTCGACCTGATCGTGCGTGACGTAGACCGAGGTGACGGCGAGCCGCTCATGCAGCTTCTTGAGCTCGACCCGCATCTGCACGCGCAGCTTGGCGTCGAGGTTGCTGAGCGGCTCGTCGAACAGGAACACCGCCGGGTCGCGCACGATGGCGCGCCCCAGGGCGACGCGCTGGCGTTGGCCGCCGGACAGCTGGCGCGGCTTGCGCTCGAGCAGGTTCTCGATGCCGAGGATCGCGGCGGCGCGGTTGATGCGCTGCGCGATCTCGCTCTTCTCGAACTTGCGCATCTTCAGCCCGAACGCCAGGTTGGAGGCGACGCTCATGTGCGGGTAGAGCGCGTAGTTCTGGAACACCATGGCGATGTCGCGGTCCATCGGCGGCACCTCGTTGACCACGGTGCTGCCGATGCGGATCTCACCCGAGGTGATCGCCTCCAGCCCGGCGATCATGCGCAGCGTCGTGGTCTTGCCGCAGCCCGAGGGGCCGACGAAGACCATGAACTCCTTGTCGCGGATCTCGAGGTCGACATCCTTGACGACGTGGTTGGCGTCGAACTTCTTGTTGATCTTGCGGAGGGTGACCTCGGCCATGGCTCTATCCTTTCACGGAACCGGTCAGGCCGGAGACGTAGTGCTCGACGAAGAACGAGTAGACGATCGCCACCGGGATCGAGCCCAGCAGGGCACCGGCCATCAGCGGGCCCCAGAAGAAGACGTCGCCGCGGATCAGCTCGGACGTGACGCCGACCGGCACCGTCTTCTGGTCGGGCGAGCTCAGGAACACCAGCGCGTAGATGAACTCGTTCCACGAGAGCGTGAAGGCGATGATGCCGGAGGAGAGGATGCCCGGCACCGCGACCGGGATGATGATGTAGACCATCGCCTTCCAGCGCGAAGCGCCGTCGATGCGGGCGCACTCCTCGAGCTCCTTCGGGATCGCCTTGAAGTAGCCCATCATCAGCCACGTACAGAACGGGATAAGGAACGTCGGATAGGTGAGGATCAGCGACCACGGCGTGTCGCCGAGCTCGAAGTTGCGGATGATCTGGGCGAGCGGGATGAACAGCAGCGTCTGCGGCACCAGGTAGGTGATGAAGATCACCGTGCCCAGGCTGCCCGCATAGGGGAAGTTGAGCCGCGCCAGCGCATAGCCCGCCAGCACGCCGCAGAACAGCGAGATCAGGGTCGAGACCGTGGCGATGAACATCGTGTTCATCATCCAGCGGCCGAAGTTGGTCTCCTCGAACAGGTACTGGATGTGCTCGATCGTCGGGTTGTTGGTCCAGAACGGCATGTAGTTGGCCGCATTCCACGGCCGGTACAGCTCGCCGTCGGGCCGGAAGGTCGTGATGATCATCCAGTAGAACGGAAAGAGCAGCACGAACACGAACAGGATGAGGGGGATGTTGTAGAACACCCACTTCCGCCAGAGCGCACCTTCAATCATGTCAGCGCGTCTCCCGGCTCATCGGGTTTCGACCCGGCGGATGTACAGCAGCTGCACCACCACGATCAGGAACAAGAACGGGAACATGGCGAGCGAGATCGCCGCGCCCTCCGACAGCAACCCCGTGCCGATGCCGATCTGGTAGGCGTAGGTCGCGAACAGGTGGGTGGCGTTGGCCGGGCCGCCGCCGTCGATCGCCGCTGCCTCGTTGAGCTCGGGGCTGATGGTCTGCAGGCCGGCCAGCAGGCTGATCGCGAAGAACGGCACACCGCGCCAGATGTTGACGGTGATGATCGAGGCCATGGCGAGGTCGGGATCGCCCAGCCAGTTGATGCGCTGGGTGATGATGCCGAGGTGGAACAGGCTCCAGTTGATGACGCTGAAGGTCGGGTCGAACATCCACTTCCAGGCGAAGGTCGACAGCACCGTCGGGATGATGAACGGCAGCAGGATGAAGGCGCGCACGATCGCCTTGCCCTTGAAATGCCGGTTCAGCAGCATGGCGAGCCACAGGCCGAGCGCCAGCTTGAACACCGTGGTGACGCCCGTGTACCAGAAAGTGTTCCAGACGGAGGTGCGGAAGATCGAGTCGTTCCACACCTTGATGAAGTTATCGAGGCCGACCCACTTGCCGGGGATGCCGACGCGCTGGTTGGTCAACGCCAGCAGCACGCCCTCGATGAACGGGTAGGCGATGAACAGGCCGAGCAGCAGGGCGGTCGGGAAGAGCAGCGCCATGGCGAGCCAGCGCTCGTCCTCGAGGCGCCGCAGTCGCGGCGTGGAGCGGGTGCCCATGCCCGAGACGGCGGTCACTGCCATTGACGCTCCTCTTCCCTAGGGGCGATCCACCCTCAGACGTAGACTTTCTTCAGCTCCGCCTCGGCCCACTTGACGGCGTCCTCGGCCGGCATGCCCTGGACGGCCTTGGCGTACATGTCGGTGACGATGTACTTCGACAGGA
>Ga0310813_10002515_pt1 | contig 11103 bp, 5 predicted proteins | sample YN3metagenome_FD_203086 | JGI IMG/M metagenome (GOLD analysis project Ga0310813, IMG submission 203086) | Soil microbial communities from experimental microcosm in Duke University, North Carolina, United States - YN3 | ecosystem: Engineered > Artificial ecosystem > Soil microcosm > Unclassified ... | reverse complement strand
CTCCTCCGGCTTGTCGGGCTGGGGGGGCCCGGCGTCCGCCGCGGGGACCCTGACCAGGCGGATCCGGTCCAGCCGGGGCCCCTCCTTGCTGTGGACCACGAACTCCCAGCCCTCGAAGGTGAACCGCTCCCCCACCTCCGGCAGCCGCCCGGCGAGCGAGCTGACGAACCCGCCCAGGGTGTCAAAATCCCCCTCCGGCAGCGGGGAGCCGAACTCCTCCTGGAAGTCGGCCACCTCCAGCGCCGCGCTCACCAGGAACGAGCCGTCCGCCTGCGGCTCCACCAGCTTCTCCTCGCGTTCGAACTCGTCGCCGATGTCGCCCACGATCTCCCGGAGGATGTCCTCCAGGGTGACGATGCCGATGAAGCTGCCGTACTCGTCCACCACCATGGCCATGTGGATCTTCCGCTGCTGCATCTCCCGCAACAGGTCGCCGATGGGCTTGAGCCAGGGGATGAACACCGCCGGGCGGATGGCGTCCGCCACCACGATGAGGTCGGGGTGCTGGGACAGCGGGATGAGGTCGCGCGCGTGGAGCACGCCCACGATGTGGTCGATGTCCCCCTTGTAGACCGGCAGCCGGGAGTGGTTCTCCTCCGCCAGCAGCGCCAGCAGGTCCTCGGTGGGGGTGGTCACCTCCACCGAGATCACCTCCGTCCGGGGCACCATCACGTCGCGGACGCTCTTGTCGGACAGCTCGAAGATGGAGCGGATGAGCTGGGGCGCGCTCTTGTCCAGCCCCTCGGTGTTGGCGGCCTGCGCCGCCAGCAGCTTCTCCAGCTCCTCCAGGGGCGGCGGCGGCGAGTCGAACCGCACCCGGGTCCCGAACGGGCGCGCCACCAGGTTCAGCACCCCCACCAGCAGCTTCATCAGCGGCGAGAGGGAGAACCGGAGCAGCGAGACGTGCCAGGACAGCCGCAGCGCCCACCGCTCCGGGTTGGTGCCCACCAGGGACCGGGCGATGACGTCCATCATCGCCGCCAGAAAGCCCACGAACAGCGCCCCCGCCAGCGGGGTGAGCACGGACAGCCACGGCCAGTCCCCGTAGCGGGTGAGCTGGAGCATGCGCGGCGGGGTGACCGCGCCCACCGCGGCGGCGAGGAAGCCGGACAGCACCGCGCCGATGCGGAGCGCGGCGGCGGTCACCTCCCGGTCCGTCTTCTGCTCCAGGACGCGCGCTCCCGCGGAGCCGTGATCCAGCGAGAGCTGCTTGGCCCGCATGTCCGACGTCAGGTAGAGCGCCGTTTCCGAGGAGGCGATCAACGCCCGCTCGAGCAAGAGCCCCAGGCAGGCGAGCCACATCGCCCATGTAGGCATGGGGCATTCTTACCGGGCCTGGACGCCCGCGGCCAATCCCAGGCCTCGTGCTTCGTTCAGCAGGCGGGCAAGCGCGAGCGATCTCCCCTACCTTTGCTATCTTTGCCAGTCACCTCCGGATGAATGCAGCGCCTTCCATCGAATGCCCCGCCTGCGGGCTGGCGGTCCCGTTCGGGACGGCGATCTGCCCGGAGGACGGCACCCCGCTGGTGGTGGAGGAGCCCAACGGGAAGGGCGGGAAGGGGCCCTCCGGCCTCCGCCCGGCGGTGGCCGGCGGCCTGCCGGCCATGGCGGTGACGCCGGCCGCTCCCACCGAGCCCAACGGCGCCCGGGTGGTGAGGGAGGGCGTCCCGTCGCCCGGCGGGAAGAAGAAGGACAGCGGCCCGGTCGGCGAGAGCGAGAAGGTGATCGTCAAGACCGTCCTCCGCGACCCGCTGATCGGCGTGATGCTGGGCGAGTACCGGGTGGAGGAGCGGATCGGCCTGGGCGGGATGGGCCTGGTGTACCGCGGGGTGCAGCCGGTCATCCGCAAGAACGTGGCGATCAAGGTGCTCCGCCCGGAGATCTGCGACAGCCAGTCGCACGTGGAGCGGCTGCTGGCGGAGGCGCGGGCGGTCAACGCCATCCGCCACCGCGGCATCATCGACATCTTCAGCTTCGGCAAGACGCCGGACGGGCGGCAGTACCTGGTGATGGAGTTTTTGGACGGCGTCGCCCTGGACACGCACATCTCCAACCGCGGCGTGCTGGCGCCCACCGAGGCGGTGGGCATCCTCGAGGAGGTGTGCGCGGCGCTCGCGGCCGCCCACGGCGCGGGGATCATCCACCGCGACCTCAAGCCCAACAACATCTTCCTGGTGAAGCAGGGCTACGGGCAGCCCTACGTGAAGATCCTCGACTTCGGCCTCGCCAAGCAGGGCCTGCCGCCCGGCGGCACCAGCCCGCAGACGCACTTCGGGCTGGTGGTGGGCACGCCCGAGTACATGGCGCCGGAGCAGGCCCGGGGCGAGAACGTGGGCCCCAAGACGGACCTCTACGCGCTGGGCGTGGTGGCGTTCCAGATGCTCACCGGGCACCTCCCGTTCGACGCCAACTCGCCCATGGAGTTCGTGGTCAAGCACCTGGAGCATGACCCGCCGCTGGTGGTGGACGAGCAGCCGGACGTCCCCCGCGAGCTGTCCGACCTGGTCGCGCAGCTGCTCTCCAAGTCGCCGGAGGACCGGCCCGGGTCGGCGGAGGAGGTGCGCCGCGCGCTGCGCCGGATCGGCCGGGCGCTGCCGCAGGAGGTCACCAACGTGGGGCCGTTCCCGCGCGCCCCGGCGCCGCCGGCCGCGGAGGGGGAGGACGAGGCCAAGCCGCCCACGCCGCCGCCGGTCCCGGAGCCGCAGCTCCCGCCGCCCGCGCAGGCGCAGGCCCCGGGCCCGGCCCCCAGGCCGCGGGAGGACTCCGGGGTGAAGAAGGTGGCCACCGCCGCGGACCTGGCCCAGGTCCCGGCGCCGCCGCCCCCGGACGTCTCCCAGGAGCCCACCCGGGTCAAGCCGCCGCCCCGGAAGTCCCAGACGATGACCACCATGGTCACCCTCACGCCGCGGGCGCGCCGGCTGATCACCGCCGCGGTGATGATGGCGGGGATGACCGTGCTCGGCGTGGCGGTGGGGCTGGTGGTGCGGCGGCAGGGGGCGCGGCCGGATCCGACCGCGGTGGAGGTCCCGCTGGGGGCGGTGCCCATCCACCCGGCGCCGCCGGCCATCATTCCGCCGCCTCCGCCGGAGCCCACCCCGCCGCCGCCGAAGCCGCCGGAGGCGGTCACCCAGGCGACGGAGTCCAACCCGGTGGGGCCGGTGCCCATCGTGAAGCCGCCGGGGCCCAAGACCAGGCCGCCGCCGGAGCCGCCCAAGCCCAAGGGGCCGGCGGTCTCCCTGGACAAGGTGCTGTCCCGGATCGACTCGCTGGGCAAGCGCTACGGGGAGCGGCCGGACCCGTCGCCGATCGCCATCAGGGCGCTGGAGAGCAAGCGGAGCGACGCCCAGCACGCCAGCCCGGACGAGCTGAAGAACATCTGGAGCTTGCTGGACCGGTGGGAGCGCCAGTACCTGCCCTAGCGGCTCACTTCCTCACCAGCACCACGTCCCGCGACTGGACCAGGTCCACCTCGCCCGCGAACTTGGAGAACTCCTCGTAGTCCCTGGGCGCGATCCGCGCCATGTCCAGCCGGTACAGCTCGTCGATGCTGAGCACCCCGCCCTGCTGCTTCTCGCCCCGGTCAAACCGGCCGAACCGGGTGTGGAGCTGGTACCCCAAGATGGGCTCCTGGACCGTGAACCCCGCCGGCAGCTTCACCTCCGCGTGGGTCCGGGTCAGCTCGGTGCCGTCGATGAACAGCGGCGTCCGCCGCGAGCCCAGCTGCACGAACCGCCGCCCCAGGTGCACCGGGAACGTCAGCGGCGGGAGCATCATCTTCTTCTGCTCCCCCTCCAGCCGGCCGAACCGGGGGGCGCGGAACTCGTAGTGGACGGTGATGGGCGCGCCCACCTCCCGCTTGCCGTCCAGCCGCAGCGAGGACAGCTCGGCGCCGCCGAAGTACCGGGACAGCGCGCTCTGCAGCGCCTGCTCCCGCTGGTCCGGGGAGAGCTGCTCCAGCGCCTCCGCCAGCTGCGCCGCCTCCCGCCCGGAGTAGATCTCGTCGCCGGAGCCGGACAGCACCCCGTCCGCGGAGAGCGACAGCTTCAGCTCCACCCGCTTCCCCTCCTCCTTCGGCTGTAAAGGCGTCTGCAGCGCGCGCCCGGGGCGGCCCGGCTCCGGCAGCAGCCACGCCGGCCGGCCGCCCGCCGCCTGCTCCGGGAGCTGGCCGAACGGGCCGAACCGCAGCGACGTGTCCAGCCACAGCGGCGGCTGCCCCGGCGGCTCCACGTACAGCCCCACGAACGGCAGCAGCGCCTCGTTGGGGAACCGGTACGGCGCCGGGTCCGCCCCGAACGTCCGCACCGCCGCCAGCCGCGCCGGGATGCCGGTGGCCTCCAGCGCCGCCTTCAGCAGCCACAGCCGGCTGCCCCGGTCCTGCGCCAGCGAGGAGGACGCGGACTGGTTGATGCCGGACTCCCGCCCGGACAGCTTCTGCATCACCGCCCCGTACAGCGCCCGCACCGCCTCCGTCCCCGACTTCCCGGCCGCGGCCTGCCGGGCGAACTGGTCCAGCTCGAAGGTGAGCTGGCCCCGGTCCGCGTAGGCGTCCGCGTACGCCGCCACCAGCCGCTCGTTGCCTTCGGTCCCCGCCCCCACCGACACGAACGGGATGTACTCGGTGGGCGAGGGCGGGCCGTTCGGCTCCGGCACGTAGGGCTTGACCCCGCGCTCCTCGTGGAAGAACACCTCCCGGTCCCCCTGGACCTTCAGCGCGTCCCCCGGGAGCGCCACGTTGTGCGCGTCCGCGCCCATCTTCGCCCCCCGGGGCGCCACCACGGTGTACGTGGACCAGTTGTTGGGGGCGTTGGTGATCTGGAAATAGAAGTTGGTGGAGGTGAAGCCGGGCTGCGACGGGCCGCGCGCGTCGTGCGCCATCAGGTACTCGTACTCCACGAAGTCCCCCACCTGGACGCCGGGGAGCGAGACCGTCTCCTTGCCCTCGATGCTCTCGGGCTCCAGCACCGTCCCGTCCGACTTGATGGTGCGCAGCGCCAGCAGCTGGGCGCCGGCGGGGAGGTTGACCTCGGCGATCTCGGGGACGCCGCCCTGGTCCAGCGCCTTCTGGACCACGTGGATGCGGTCCACCTGGGAGCCGTCCTCGAACGCCTGGATGGCCGCCGCGTCCAGCACGTACGCGTACGGCGTGTCCTCCTGCCCGGGCGCGCCGGCGTAGCTGTGGATGGCCGCCTTCCCGTCAATGGCGTGCTCCTCCAGCGGCTCGGCGCCGGTGCGGGCGCGGGCAACGGTGCGGCGCAGCGAGAGGTCGCTCCCGTCCAGCCGCAGCGAACGCTCCCGCTGCTCCAGCGCCTCCTTGGGCTTGCCCGCCAGGTCCAGCACCTCCGCCAGCCGCTTGGGGATCTGCGGGCTGCGCGGCCACGGCGCCTGCACCGCCCGGAGCGTCGCCTCCGCCGCGTCCAGCTTGCGCAGCGCCACCTGGAGGTTGGAGAGCGCCACCGCGGCCGAGATCTGCGTCGGGTCCCGGTCCAGGACCTGCTGGTAGAGCTTGGCGGCGGCGGCCAGGTCCCCGCGCATGCGCGCGTGCTCGGCGGAGCGCTGGCGCGCGCCCGGGCACAGCTCCAGCGACTTGACCAGGTCGTCGGACAGGGCGATGGCGTCGCGCCGGCGCGCCAGATCGTACCGGGCGTTGAGCGCCTCGCACAGCCCGGGCTGCGCCTGCAGCGCGTCCACCGCGCCGGCGTCCGCCTGGGCGTCCACCCCCAGCGACAGGTTGACCCGCGACTCCAGCGCCAGCACCGGGTACCCGGCGGGCTGGCCGGCGGCCTTGGCCTGCTTCACCAGCGCGGCGGCCTCCAGCGCCCGGCCGTCGTCCAGCGCCACCGCGGCGCGGGTGAGCAGCGCGCTCAATTCCTGGGGGTCCTTCTCGGCGGTCACCTCCAGGTCGCGGGTGGCCCGGCCCCGCGCCACCTTCTGGGGCACGGTGCGGTCGCCCAGCCAGAGGTCGGCGCGCAGCGCGGTGAGCGCCGGGCCGGAGAGCGCCTTCTCCAGCGGCTCCATCAGCGCCTTGGAGCCGTCCCGGTCCCGCCCCATCCCGTCCCGGATGGCCAGGTACTGCGCCAGCGCCGCGCCCGCCTCCGGCTCCAGCGCGCGCTCCAGCGACGCGGCGGTGGGGAAGCTGCGCGAAAGCTCCGGGCGCCCGGCCCCGCTCCAGCGCGGCGCCTTGCCCCTGGGCTGGGAAAAGCGCACCGCCGCCGGCTTCCCGTCCGCGCGCGGGAGCGCCAGGGCCATGGAGGAGCCCCGGTCCGCGCGGAGCAGCTTCACCAGCACCCGGTGGCGGCCGGGGTCCAGGTGCACGCCCTGCTGGAGCACGGTGGGCAGCGCGCGGGCGAAGGCGCGGCGCTCCAGCACCTTCTCCCCGTCCACGTAGACGCGGTAGGCGCTGTTGCCCACCGCGCGCACGAAGTGGTCCGCCCCTTCCGCCACCTCCAGGTCCACCGCCAGGAAGTAGACGTCGCCGTCGTCGGGCTCGCCCTCCAGGTCGAACCTGGGGTCCCGGAACACCAGGTGGCGCGGCTCCAGCTTGCCGAACGGGCCCTGGAACGGGCCGTCCAGGCCGCCGTCCTTCTCCGGCCCCACCACGGCGTCGAAGTCCAGCACGTGGTAGGCGGAGAACGGGCCCAGCACCGTGTACTGGTCCGGCACCCCCATCTCGGCCAGCGCCCGGGCCTGCCCGTCGTCGTCGCCCCGCACCCCCAGGATGTGCGCCATGGCCCCGCGGATGAGCTGGGCCGCGTCCGCGTCCAGCCCCGAGGCCAGCGCCTTCGCCCCCCGCTTGAGGATCTCCTCGTCCAGCGGGACCGCCGCGCCGGCCATGTCCAGCGCGTAGCGGGCGCCGAAGGCGGCCAGCGGGTGGCGGGGGGCGCGCTCGCACAGGTCCAGCGCGAACTGGAGCCCCCGCTCCGGGTGGGCGCGCCGCCGCTCCAGGAGCATCTTGCCGGCCAGCGCGTACGGCTCGGCGGCGTCCTTCTGCAGCGCCTGGTCAAAGCGCTTCTGCGCCGCCGCGGCGTCCGCATCCACCAGGTAGGCGTGGAAGCCGGCGAGCGCGGCGGCCCGCGGGCCCTGGTCCGGGCGCTGTCTGGCCTGCTCCAGCGCCTCCGTCCCGCGCGGCGGGTGCGCGCAGCCGGCCCACAGGAGCAGGGCCGCCGCGCGGAGCGTGCGTCGAGGCATAGGCGCCCGGGATAGCAGAGGCGGCGAAGTGGGCGAAATGACGAAGGTCGAGGCCGTACCAGAAAAGTGGAATTTCGCCCGTGGCGGCCCCCGCGCAAGCTCAGCGGCCAACGTCAACCGCCGCACAGGGAGGGACCTTTGTCCATGAAACGCCGCACGGTGCTCAAGGCCGGGATGGGTGGTCTGGTTGGAATGGCGGCCGTGGAGTCCGGGTGCGCCACCGCGCCCGTTCGCCCGGAGCTGCCCCCGCAGGCGCTGGATCCGGCGGCGGCGGAGGCGGCGCTGGCCCGCATCGACGCGCGCATGGCCACCTTCGAGCAGTTCGACGTGGACCTCCCGGAGGACATGCCGCACCACCAGAAGGAGACCCTCAAGACCCGGGCGGAGATGACGCGGAAGGCGCTCCGCTCGCTCTACCTGGCGGGCGCGTTCCAGCAGCTGGACGAGCCGCTCCGCTACCACCCCGGCGTGCAGGACCGGGTGCGGAGGATGCAGGGCGAGATGGACGACACCATGCGCGGCGTCACCGACCACCTGGCGTCGCTGTCGCCCCCGGAGCGGGCGCAGATCCAGCAGTCGCTGGCCGCGGACCCCAGCATCGGGGAGGCCCTGGTGCAGCACATCCACGACACGGCGAGGGAGGACGGGTTCCGCCTCGGCCAGCGCACCGACCTCCGGTTCACCTTCGGCGACATGGAGCGGAAGATGCGGACCAAGAACGCGTCCGCGCTGATCGACCGGACGGTGCAGCGCGCCCGCACCATGCGCGCCCGCGAGGGCCGGCTGGGCGAGCACGTGTTCAGCGCGCACCTGGGCGAGCAGGCGTTCCGGGAGATGAAGCAGCGGGCGTTCACCTACGCCGCCGGCTGGGAGCACGTCTACGCCGCGCGGCCGAGGATCGACCGGGCCCGGCTGGAGGAGCTGTACCCCCCGGACCAGGGCGGGGGCGGCGGGCTGACCCGGGAGGACCTGGAGGGGGAGAAGTCGCAGCGACAGACGACCACGGCGCCGCCGCCGGCAGCGCCGGCAGCGCCGGCCCCGGAGGGAACGTCCGGGCAGGCGTTCACGGACGAGGTGGTGTCCAACCCGGCCAGCAGCACGGTCCTCACCGTGGGGAGCTGGATGCTGGGCATCGGCGCCATCATCGAGGTGACGGGGCTCATCCTCTTCTTCGGCCCCGGCATCGGCAACACCGCGGTCCAGACCCTGGGCGGCATCATGTGCCTGGGGATCGGCCCGCTGCTGCTCGGGCTGGGGCTGATCGTCACCATCGTGGGCGGCATCATGTCCATCCCGACGCACCGGCGCGTGCCCCGGTCCGCCCCGGCCCCGGCTCCGGCCAGCCCGCAGCCGCCGCCACCCGCGGCGCCCCAGATCTGAGCGCCGAGGGTTGATGAACCGTCCGGAGATGTCCATCAGCGGCGCCGGGGCGGTCACCGCCCTGGGCGACGGATGCCAGGCGCTCGCCGACGCGCTGGCGGCCGGCCGCGACGGCATCCGGGAGATCCACCGCTTCGAGGTGGAGGGGTTCTCCACCCGGGTGGCCGCGCTGTGCCCGGACCGGGGCGAGGGGCGGCCGGTGACGGCCATCGCGCTGGCGGTGGCGGCCGCGCGCGAGGCGTGGGAGCACGCGCGCCTGCCCGCGGCGGGCTACCGGCCGGAGCGGGTGGCGGTGGTCCTGGGGACCTGCTTCGGCGAGAAGTTCGAGGGCTTCAGCGAGCTGACCGAGGCGGTGGCCGCCGCGGTGGGCGCGCGGGGGCCGTGCATCACCGTCTCCACCGCGTGCTCGTCGTCCACCTCGGCGGTGGGGATCGCCCGCGACCTGGTGGAGCGCGGGATGGCGGACGTGGCGCTGGCGGGCGGCGCGGACATCCTCACCCGCGAGGTGTTCGCCGGGTTCCAGGCGCTGGGCGCGCTCAGCGCCGGCAAGTGCGCGCCGTTCAGCGAGCCGCCCGGCACCACCCTGGGAGAGGGCGCCGGCTTCGTGGCCATAGAGCCTGTGGACCGCGCCCGCTCGCGCGGCGTCTCCCCGCTGGCGCTGGTGCTGGGCTACGGCGTCTCCGGCGACGCGTTCCACGAGGCGGCGCCGGACCCCACCGGCTCCGGGCTGGCGCGGGCCATCCGGGCGGCGCTGGAGGACGCGGAGGTGACCCCGGAGCAGCTGGACCACGTCAGCGCGCACGGGACGGGGACGGAGAGCAACGACCGGGCGGAGTCGCGGGCGCTGCGGGCGGCGCTGGGCCCGCGGGCGGACGCCATTCCCGTCAGCGCCAGCAAGAGCTTCCTCGGGCACGCGCAGGGGGCGGCGGGGGTGCTGGAGCTGATCTGCGCGCTGCTGTGCGCGCGCGACGGCGCGGTGCCGCCCACGCTGCGCTGCCAGGCGCGCCGTCCCGGCACGGTGGCCGACCCGGTCCCGGAATCGCGCCCCCGGCCCCACCCGGTGGAGCGGATGCTGAAGGTCAGCGCCGCGTTCGGGGGCGCCAACTCCGCGCTGGTGGTGGGCCGGCATGACGTCCCCCGGAAGGCCGCCGCCCGGCGCGAGGTGTACGTGGCCGGCGCGGGCGCGGTCAGCCCGGCGGGGACCCAGATCGACGCGCTGATGCGCGCCCGCGGCTCCGCGGTCCCCCTGTCCGGGGCGGTGGGCGGGCTGGACCTGGCGCAGGCGCTCCGCGCCGCCCCGCCCCGGGACTTTGACCCGTCCACCCGGCTGCTGGCCGCCGCCGCCGGGCTGGCGCTGGCGGACGCGGGGATCTCCGTGCGGGGGGCGGCGAGGGACCGCTCCGGGCTGTTCACCGGCATCTCGCGGGTGCCGTGCGAGAGCGTGGAGGAGACCCGGCGCAGCATTGACCGGCGCGGCATCCGCAACGTCGCGGTGGGGCCGTTCTGCGGCATCGTGCTCAACGCCCCGGCGGGGCACTGCGCCAGGCTGTTCTCGCTGCGGGGGCCGCTCCTGGCGCTGTCCGCCGGGAGGGGCAGCGGGCTGCTCTCCATCCTCTGGGCCGCGGAGCACCTGGCGCAGCGCAAGGACGCCGACCTCATCGTCGCCGCCGGGCTGGACGAATTGCCCGGCCGCGGCGCGCGCCCGGCCCAGGCGGAGGGCGCCGGCGCCGTCGCCCTCACCGCCCGCCGGCCGGAGCGCGGCGGCGTTCGGGTGGAGCGCTGGGCCATCACCGGGCCGGGGGCGGCGGCGGACGCCGTCTCCAGGGTGGTGGGGAATCAGCCGGTGGACGGCGCGCTCACCGACGGGGTGGAGGTCCCGGAGCTGGCGGCCTCTCCGTTCGGGACGTGGGACGTGCGCGGGCTCGTGGACGCCGAATCGGCGGCCTCGGCCATCGCGTTCGTGCTGGCGGCCGCGGCCATCCAGCGCGGCCTCGCCCGGCGGCTGCTGGTGGTGTCGGGCGGCAACTCGCTGTCGTGCGCGGCGGTGATCGCCGCCGGGGGATGAGCGTGATCGACCAGGTGGAGATCGCCAGGTACGTGGAACGGCGGAAGGAGGTGCTGCACCGGGTGCGGCGCCTGCTCCAGACCAGCCTCAACCTGTCCAGGGAGCTGGACGAGATCGACCCGGACACGGCGCTGTTCGGGACCGGGCTGGGCATCGATTCCATTGACGCGGTGGAGATCATCATCGCCCTGGAGTCGGAGCTGCGGGTCCGGATCGAGGACCCCCAGGAGCGGAAGCTGGTGCTCCGGAGCGTCAACTCCCTGGTGGACCGGATCCTCGCCGCGGAGAAGGTGGAGGTGGCCCATGGCGCCTGAGGCGGAGCTGCACGCGCTCCGGCACACCGCCGGCCTGTCCAGGCTGGACCACGTCCGGCCGGTCCGCTTCCGGGGCGACGGCGCGTTCGAGCTGCTGGACGCGCTGGTGTCCTCGCGGCTGTTCGTGCGCGAGAACGAGATGCTCCAGACGCTCCTTCT
>Ga0310813_10002514_pt1 | contig 11103 bp, 6 predicted proteins | sample YN3metagenome_FD_203086 | JGI IMG/M metagenome (GOLD analysis project Ga0310813, IMG submission 203086) | Soil microbial communities from experimental microcosm in Duke University, North Carolina, United States - YN3 | ecosystem: Engineered > Artificial ecosystem > Soil microcosm > Unclassified ... | reverse complement strand
ACGAGGTCGAGTTGATCGAGTGCGCGCAACTCGGTGAACAGCCAGACGCCGGTCGCCGTGCCGACGATGCCGGCGCTCAGCAACATCATCGCCAGCGCGACGTCGAGCGCGCGCTTGCGCCAGTAGCTGATCGCGCCCGTGAAAGACGATGCCGCGATGTGGCTTGAGACCGTCGCTACGGCCACTGCCGGTGAAATACCGATGAAGATCAGAAGCGGCGTCATGAGAAAGCCGCCGCCGATTCCAAACATGCCGGAGATGTAGCCGACCGCGAGACCCATCCCCAGCACAAGGAAGACATTGACGGGCAGGTCGGCGATCGGAAGATAAATCTGCAAGCGCTTCGTCCAGCGGTTAAGTTAGTACGCGCCCTGTTGGCGCCGCGTGCCAATGCCTCATACGACAACTAACACCGGGGCGCGCGCAAACGTCAGCGGGGGCCAACCGGCACGGCTGGATTGAGGACCGGCCGGTTCGGTACGACTGAATTTAACCGATGAATCCGCGGAAGTTTACGTTCTCTCGCGATCGGACGTGCCGGTTCACAGCTTTCCTGACCCGAAGGCTCCGATCGACACCGGACCTGCCACGCGCTGCTTTTCCTGCGCCTGGGTCACGCGGTCCCATCCGCCCGGCGGCGAACTGGTCTGGATGGCCTCGGCGGGTTGCGGCGTCGGCGTGAAACTCTTCACGGCTTGCTGGGCCGATGCGAGCGTCTGCGCATCCAGATGGGCGGCGACGTCATCGCGCTTGCGCGCGGCCTCTTTGTCCCCCTGGGCGGCGGCCAAGGCGAACCACTTGTAGGATTCCGCAATGTTTCGCTCGGTCCCGAGGCCGCGGGCGGCCAGGACGCCAAGGTTGTACTGGCTGTCGGCGACGCCATGCTCGGCGGCCTTACGGAACCACTGGGCGGCGCTGGTGTAGTCGGGCTTGCCCTCGGCGCCTTCCGCATAGAGAACCGCGAGGTTGTGCATGGCTTTGGCGTGGCCTTTGCTTGCCGCGGCGATATAGAGCTTCTGCGCTGCCGCGAGGTCCTTTTTCACCCCTTGGCCCTTTTCAAGCATGCTGGCGTAGCGGAACTGCGCAGGCGTCAAGCCCTTGCTTGCGGCCCGCTCGAACCAGCGGGCTCCTTCTTCCAGATTGGCCGAAACACCACGGCCTTCGACGAAGCGCATTGCCACTTCATAGGCCGCCCCGGCATCGCCGCCGAGCGCGGCGCTTCGCAGCCGCGTGCTGCCGATGTTCGCAGGGAGGCGGTCGGCTGCCGGCTGCTGCGCCGGAGCCGCCTGTTGTTTTGGCGGCGTGTGCGCCACCGAACCGGTGACATCGCCGGTGGGCGCTGCGGCCATCGGGGCGGGCATGCTCAACGCCGGTGCAAGCAGTGACGGCGATACCTGCTGAGGGGGCAATTGGATGCCGACCGGCGGCGCAGGCGTCAGGCTTGGCAATGATTGGGGCGATAACAGGCTACCGGTGACATCGGCGGAGCGTGGTGCGGCCGGCGTTGGAAGGTCCACGGTGCCCGTCGAGGCCGCTTCGTCATTCGGAATGGCGGCGACGGTCGCGCCTTCATCTTCCTCGGCCTCAGTGCCGACGGGATCGACATTTGTGGCGAACTTGCTTTCGATCGTGTCGAAGATGCTGAAATCGAAGATGTTGCCCAGCAGCTGGAACGAACCAGCGATAATCGCGACGATGCTGGCCGCCAGCAGGGCCGACTTGACCCGCGTTGCGACCCTGCTCCGCATGGGTGGTGTCACATTATCCGGAGCCTTTCGGGTGTCGGCGCGCGAAATGCGGCTGCCTTGCTCCTCGCCCGCGGCCTGCGCCGCCCGGCGAGCCGCGGCAATGAAACTTGCCTTGTTGGCGGACGCCCCCGCAGCCGGCCGCACGCCTCCGAGCGCGGCTTCCGACGCTGCAATCCGCAAGCTCGGCGTCGCGCGGCGCGGCGGCCCCGAGCCCGGCTCAAGCGGCTGATCCGGGGGCAATTCGATGGCAATGCGTGCCGGCGTCTCGATACGATTTGAGACAGGAAACGCGGTGGGAATTGGCAGCGGTGCCGCATCCGCCAGAACGGAATCCGCCGGAGCGGGGATTTCCGGCACGATAGAGGTTTCAATCGGTGGCTCTGCAGCGACCGGAAGTGCAATCGCTGAAAGGTTTGCGGGCGGGGCAAACTGGAAATTGTCGCCTTGCGCCGTTTCGGGCTTCGGGATTGCGGCCTTATCCGCTCCCCCGCCGTGAATTCCCTTTTCGATGATTGCGAAGCGATCAAAAAGATCGCCCAGCCGCCTGTGCACGGCGTCCACCGATTTCCGCGTGTAGACCATGTCCTGCGTGAGCGAATCGATATTAGGGCTTTCCGCACGGATGGCCGTCGATTTGCTGTTTGCTCGCAGCTCTTCGATGTGTACCAGGAGATCGGTAAGGCCGCGTTCTATTGCGTCAAGCTTGTCGAGACGCGAATCCGACGCGTCCATCCGTTCCATCAGCTTGACGATGCGATTCTCGAGATGGTCGGCTGCGATGTTGCCTGCGCCCGATTGCTGCAGCTGCCCGATCTTTTCCGACAGCGTCCGGATGAGCCCATCCAGGCGCTGTGGCACCTCGACCTCGACCTGGGTGCGTACCGCCAGCGCGCGGGTTAGCGCGTCAATGCGGCTTCCGAGATCATCGAGTTTGACCTCGGAACGCGGCCCGACGGCGAGGCAATCGATCTTTTCGGCGAGTGCCTGCACCTGCGCCGACAGCCTGCTCACCGTATCGTTGGATGCGACATGCGCCGACATTTCACGCAACGTGGTGAGCGAGCGCTCCAGTTGCTGCATCGTTGCCGGATTTCTCTCGGCGACGATCAGATCGATCTTTTGCGTGAGTGTCTCGATGGCCTCGTTGTAGCCGACCAAATTTTCGGCCGGCATAAGATCGCGCAGGGCATCGCGCACTTCAGCCAGTCCATTTTCAATTCCGATGATTGCGCCGCCGTCAACGCCGGCTTCGCGGCCTTCCGCGATGCGTTGCGCCAATACCTGAACCTGCATCTCGAGTGTTTCAATGGCGTGGCGCGGCAATGCCTCGTTCAACGCGCGGCCGATATCGCCGAGCTCGAGGCGAAGGGTTCGGATCGCCTCCTCGATGCCCGGACGCTTGAGGGTTTCAATCTGCTCGGTAATGCGGCGCAGCTGCTGTTCCAGCCCGCCGAGACTCAGCGTTGTGTCCGGCGGGCGGACAAACGTTTCCTCGCCGTTCAACGTGCGCCGCCGGGAGGTGAATTCGGCGACGGCGCGCTCGAGCATGGGCGGCGATTGTGCTCCCTGATCTGCCGGCTCAGATCGCTGGGACGCAACTTCGTGGAAGCGGTACTCGAGCCGCTCGATCTGGTCTGCAAGCTGTTCGGTGTCGTGGTGGTTTCGCTTTGGTGCGTAAGCAGCGGGCCCCTTGCGTGCGACATGTTCGATACGACGGGTGAGGTCGTCGAGGCGCAGCTGCACCTTGGAGAAATCATCGGCGCGATCGTCGGCGCGCTCCGCATGCTGCGGCTGTCTCAATGCCTGACCGCCCGCCTGTTGGAGGATGACTGTGTTGAGCCATTCGTTCAAAGGGAGCCCGGCGCGGCGAGCAGCAGCCTCCGCGGTTTCGCGGGCTTCGTAGCGAATGCCTTTAACGCGCCACGGAAGGCCAAATCTCATGCTCACACCCGCATCCGAGGTGGAGTCGCTGAGAGTCCGGAGCGACTCTCGTGGAACCGGAGCACGTTAATGACGGGTTGAGACGGGCCCGGTTCTTCGTCCACGTCACGACTTTTTGCTGGTTGCGGTAAACAAGCGGTTAACGTCCGGCCTCTGGCGCATATTTAGATTTGCCCGGCCCAATTTCGCTGGTAACGGCGATGGCGCGAATTTGGGCAGGAGCGGGAGTAAGATTTTCGGGGTGGAACACCCCGATGCTACCGACACCGGGAGTCGGAGGACTAGGATTTGCCCGAGTCGGGACGAATTCCAAGTTTGAAGCGGGGCGTGGATGGAGAACGAAGGCCGCCAGAAGCGCGGCGGTATTGGGAGTACCGGGGACGTTGCGCGAGTGCCGGCGATGTCCGCCGGGTTTACCCTCGCTGAACTGGCGCAAGAGGCCGGTGTCACGGTACGCGCCTTGCGATTCTATCAGAGTAAAGGCTTGCTTCCGCGGCGCGAAGGGCAGGCCGCGCCTTTCAGCCAGGATGATCGAAACAGCGTCGAATTTATTTTGCGAGGAAAGCGGCTCGGCTTCACGCTTGCGGAAATCCGGGAAATGCTCGAAGCGCGCACGCGCGGTGTCGTCGGACCGTTGCCGGTCACTCGCAAGAAATGCAGCGAGCAGATCAAGCTGCTTGAGCAGCAGCGCAACGATATCGATCGCGCGCTGGCCGAACTTCGTCAGATCTACGTCGACATGTTCGGCATCGCGGAAGCGCCGCGCGAGGCGGACGCGGCCACAGGTGGCGAGGGCTGAATGCCCGTGTTTGCGCCACTTCCGCCGCCCTTAACGCGGGTGTAAATCGCCTACCCACATAATCCTCGTGTCATCGCCCGGGGAAACCGCGCGCTTCATATTCTGTTAACATCTCGCGGCGTTTTGCCGGGGAGAGGATCATGCCGACTTACAAGGCTCCAGTGGACGATGCGTTGTTTCTGCTCAACGACGTCTTTCATATCGACCGCTACGGAAATCTGCCCGGTTTCTCCGATGCCTCGCCCGATGTGGTCGAGGCGGTTCTGCGCGAAGCCGCCAAGTTCAGCGAAGAGGTGCTCACCCCTCTCAATCGCGTTGGCGACAAGGAAGGATGTAAACGTGCGTCCGACGGCAGCGTAACGACGCCGACAGGTTTCAAGGACGCCTACAAGCAGATCGTCGACGGCGGCTGGATCGGCATTTCAGTGCCGGCCGAATACGGCGGGCAGGGACTTCCGGCCACGATGACCGTCATGGTCAACGAATTTCTGTGCTCGGCCAATATGGCTTTCGCCATGTACCCGGGCCTTACGCAAGGCGCCATTGCCGCGCTCCTGGTGCATGCATCCGAGGCGCTGAAGAAAAAATACGTGCCGAAGATGGTGGAAGGTGTCTGGACCGGCACGATGAATCTCACCGAGCCGCATTGCGGCACCGATCTCGGCCTGCTGCGAACGAAAGCGGTGAAGCAGGGCGACGGCAGTTACAAGATCACCGGTACCAAAATTTTCATCTCCGCCGGCGAACACGACCTTTCGCAGAACATCATCCATCTCGTGCTCGCCCGCATCGAAGGCGCGCCGGCGGGAACGAAAGGCATATCGCTGTTCGTGGTGCCGAAGTTTCTCGTGAAGGACGACGGGTCGATCGGTGCGCGCAACGCAGTCACCTGCGGCTCGATCGAAGAGAAAATGGGTATCCACGGCAATTCGACCTGCGTGATGAACTACGACGCTGCCACGGGTTGGCTGATCGGCGAGGAGAACCGCGGGCTCAATGCCATGTTCACGATGATGAACGAAGCGCGGCTCGGCGTCGGGGTGCAGGGGCTCGCCCTGTCGGAGGTCGCGTATCAGAACGCGGCGATCTATGCCAAAGAACGCCTGCAGGGGCGGGCAATTTCCGGCGTGAAGTATCCCGATAAGCCTGCTGACCCGATCATCGTGCATCCGGACGTGCGGCGCACGCTGATGAGCATCCGCGCCTTCAACGAAGCCGCGCGTGCACTGGTGATGTGGACCGCGCTCAAGAGCGACATCGCCCATCGCTCGGACAATGAAAAAGACCGTAAGAATGCCGACGATCACATGGGTCTGCTTACGCCGGTGATCAAGGGTGTGCTCACCGATGGCGGCTTTGCCCACGCGGTCATGGCGCAGCAAGTGTACGGCGGACACGGCTACATCGCCGAGCATGGTATGGAGCAGTTCGTGCGCGATGCGCGCATCGCCCAGATCTACGAAGGCGCCAATGGTATCCAGGCGCTCGACCTCGTCGGCCGCAAGCTCGGCAAGGACGGCGGCCGCGCCATTATGGCCTTCTTCAACGAGGTGCAGACCTACTTGAAGGAGCGCGCTAACAACGACGCGATGAACGCCTATCTCAAGCCGCTCGGCCAATCGCTGGCGCATCTGCAGGAAGCGTCGATGTGGTTCATGCAGAACGCGATGGCAAAGCCCGACAATGCTGGTGCGGGCTCATACGACTACATGCACCTCTTTGGCCTCGTTGCGCTGGGTTACATGTGGTGCCTGATTGCAGAGGCTGCGATCGCCAAAAAGGGAAATGGCGCGGCACCGGACATGGACGTCAAGCTTGTCACTGCGCGCTTCTTCATGGATCGCCTGCTGCCCGAGACCGCCACGCGGCTTGCACGCATCAAGGCGGGCGCCGGGTCGACGATGGAATTGCCGGACGACGCGTTTTGAGCACTATGCCGTAGCGAGTTGACCGCGCCGGCGCGAGCGCTGCAGCAGCCAGGCCATGATCGACACGTTCACCAGGTTCCAAGCGAGGCCGTTGAAGAACGCCGCGCGGTAGGAGCCGGTAAGGTCGAAGATCAGGCCCGACATCCAGCCGCCGAGCGCCATCCCGAGCAGCGTTGCCATCAGCACGATACCTACACGCGTGCCGGCTTCGCGCGGCGAAAAATACTCGCGCACGATGATGGCGTAGCTCGGCACGATGCCACCCTGGAACAGCCCGAACAGCGCCGAAATAACATAAAGAGAAATGAGTCCGTCAAACCAGAGATAGAGAAAGAGTGCGGTCCCCTGGAGGACCGAACCGAGCAACAAGGTCCGTACGCCGCCGATGCGATCGGCGATGAAGCCGGAGGCAATACGGCTGAAAATGCCGAAACCGAGCATCATGGACAGCATTTCGGCGCCGCGCGCGACGCCATAGCCGAGGTCGCCGCAGTAGGCGACGATGTGCACCTGCGGCATCGACATCGCCACGCAGCAGCAGACGCCGGCGATGCACAGGAGGATCTGCAAGGTCATCGGCGAAACCGGCATGTTGGCCTGCCGTTCCGCCGCGGCTGCCCCTGTTTCGTCGGTGTGATGATCCGCAATCCGCCGGCGCATGAAGAGCACCAGCGGCATCATCGTTACCAGGCAAAATAAGCCGACGCCGATATGCGTCAGGCGCCAGCCGGACCCGGCGATGAAATGCTGCAGCACAGGCGGCCATACCGTACCAGCGACATAGTTGCCGACCGCGGCGAGCGACACCGCGATGCCGCGCCGGCGCACAAACCAGTGAGACATATCGGCCATCAGCGGCCCAAAGCTGGAAGAGCAGCCGATGCCGATCAGCAGGTGCGCACTTGCGACCTGCCACAGGCTTAATGACCATCCGGTCGCGAGGTACCCCGCCGACACCGCAACCGTTCCAAGGGCGAGCGGGACAGCGATCCCGAAGCGGTCCGCGAGCCGTCCCATCAGCACGCCGCCGCCGGCAAAACCGAACATCACCATTGTGAAGGGCAGTGATGCGTCGGCGCGGCTTACACCGAAGTCGGTCTGGATCGTCGGCAGCGCCACCATGATTGACCACATGCCGACCCCGCCGATGGTGGAAATTGCCATCGCCACGACAAGACGGAACCATGCGGCCGGCGAGTCCACGCCGCCGTGCGCTTCAGATGTTCGAACGGTCATGATTGGGAGCCCGGCATTACACCGGGGTGGTAACACCGCGCGAAAGAGGATTCCAGACGGCCGCCAGTGCGCTATGCGAATGCCGGTATGACGTTGCGGCCGAATAGTCGGATGGAATGCGCGGCATGTTCGAAACGCATGTCACCGAACACCATCTGGCACAAAACGGTGTTTACACCGGTTTCTGATTGGAGGCGTGCCAGATAGTCACGAACGGTGGCCGGTGAACCGGCGGCACCGTGGCCGATGCGCTGGAGCGCTTCGAAATCCGTCGGATAGATTTCCTTTAGGACAAAATCCACGCCTGCACGGCGCCAAAGGTGCTCGATCGCTTCGCGCCAGCGCGGGTAGGCGGCGCGTGCAATCGATCGCGCTTCGTCGTCAGTGTCGGCGACGACGATATGGCGGGTAATTCCGACTCCCGGCAGCGCGGCAGAGTCGCGTCCGAGCTTTCCCCATTCCTCGCGATAGCGATCGCTGATTGCCCGCGCGCGGGCGCCCGGTCCGAGCGACACAACATTCACGCCGCGCGGTGCCGCCCATGCAATCGCGTCCGCGTTCGGCGCCCCGTACCAGAGCGGCGGGTGCGGACGCTGCACCGGTTTCATCTGAACGACATAATCCTTGTAGTTGTAGAAGCGCCCTTCGAAGTCGACCACGTCGGCTTCGAAAGCACGCATGAGCACGCTGAACGCCTCGTGATACATCGCCGGCGCCAGCGCAGGATCGACGCCAAGGCGCTGATGCTCGATCAATGCACCACCACGGCCCACGCCCACCGTAAGGCGGCCGCCGCTGAGATGGTCGAGCATGCATATTTCTTCGTAGAGGCGCAGGGGGTGATGCAGCGGCAGGACGTAGACAAGCGGGCCGATCCTGATCTTGCTGGTGCGCTGGATCGCCGCCGCCAGAAACACGCTCGGGCTTCCCGCCATGCCGAGCGGCGTCGAATGGTGCTCGGCCATGTGATAGGCGTGGAAGCCCGACTGCTCGATCAGCTCGAGCAGGCGCAGGCGATTTTCGAAGAATTGGCCCAACGGCCCACCATCGCTGTCGAGATGGTCGAAGATCGCAAACTTCATCATGCCAGAGAGCTCCGTGACGCCAGCCTAAAAGCCCGCTAGCCTGTAAGTCGAGCTGTCGCGTTTAAAAACGGCCCTTGGGAGAACGTGCATGCGAAAGACTTTGCTTTTTGCTGCGGCAACAATGCTGGCGGTCACTTCAGCGAACGCGCAGGAGACCGTCAAGATCGGCTTGATCATGGCCTATTCGGGTCAGTTCGCCGACACAGCGACCCAGATGGACAATGCCATCAAGCTTTACGTCAAGCAGCATGGCGACACCGTTGCCGGAAAGAAGATCGAGTTCATCCGCAAGGATACGAATGGACCAAATCCGGATGTCGCCAAGCGGCTCGCGCAGGAACTCGTGGTGCGTGACAAGGTCGATATCCTTGCGGGTTTCACGCTTACGCCCGAAGCGCTCGGGGCCGCCGACATTTCCGCCGAAGCCAAGAAGCTGATGGTGGTGATGAATGCGGCAACCTCCATCATCACCGCCAAGTCCCCGTATATCGCGCGCACGTCGCTGACCATTCCGCAGCTTGAGAATGCGTTTGGTGCGTGGGTCTACAAGAGCGGCGTGCGCAGGGTCTACACGATGGTCTCGGACTACGGTCCGGGCATCGACGCCGAGACGTGGTTCGTCAAAAGCTTCAAGGATGCGGGAGGGCAGATCGTCGGGTCAGTCCGCATGCCGATCGCCAGTCCCGACTTCTCGGCCTTCGTGCAACGCGCAAAGGACGTCGACCCCGAGGCGATTTTCATTTTCATTCCGGGTGGCGCGCAGCCGCCGGCCATCGCCAAGGCGATGCAGGAGCGCGGCATTCCGCCGAGCAAAATCCTTGGCCAGGGCGAGATCACGATGGATGACAATGCGCTCAAGAGCATGGGCGACTCTGCCATCGGCATCCGCACGATTTTTCACTACGGCTGGGAGCATAAATCGCCGATGAACGAAGCTTTCGTGAAGGCCTTCCGGGACGAATACAAACGAAATCCCGACGTGTTCTCGATCGGAGGCTGGGACGGCATGCATCTGATCTACGAGACTTTGAAAAAAACCGGCGGCAAGGCCGACGGGGACTCGCTGATCGCCGCGGCCAAGGGGATGAGTTGGGAAAGCCCGCGCGGTCCCATTTCGATTGACCCGAATACCCGCGATATCGTGCAGAACGTCTATATCCGCCGGGTGGAGAAAGTCGGCGGTGCCAGCCAGAATGTGGAATTCGACAAGATCGAGAACGTCAAGGACCCGGCGAAATAGCCATAAATTGTGCCGCGACGTCAGCCGCCACCGGGCGGCTGACCCCTCGCCCGCATGGGCGGCCGGCCTTATTGTGCCTCAAAGGCGAGTCGCCCGATGAATGCTCTCAACCTGCCGCGGCCGGACTGGATGACCGAAGACGTCGTGCTGCTCGAAGAGCAGGCACGACGCTTCATTGCCGACGAATTTGTCCCGCACCTTGACCGCTGGCACGAGGCCGGCATTTACGATCGCGACGTGTGGACCAAAGCAGGAGAGGCCGGGCTCCTTTGCGCCGCTATGCCGGAGGAATATGGTGGCGCTGGTGGAACGTTCGCCCATGAGGCGGTGATCAACCGCGAGTTCGCACTTGCCGGGTTCGATACGTTCGGCGCGCCGCTCCACTCGGGCATCGTCGCGCCTTACATTTTGCATTATGGCACCGAAGAGCAGAAGAAGCGGTGGTTGCCGAAACTCGCGACCGGCGAGTTCGTCGGCGCAATCGCAATGACCGAGCCGGGCACCGGGTCCGATCTGCAGGGCGTGCGCGCGTCCGCGAAGAAATCGGGAAACGGCTATGTGCTCAACGGCTCGAAGACGTTCATCACCAACGGCCAGCACGCCAACCTGATCGTCGTTGTCGCAAAAACCGATCCGAAAGCCGGCGCAAAGGGCACGTCGCTTTTTGTGGTCGAAACCGATGACGCGCAAGGCTTTCGCCGCGGGCGCAAGCTGAAAAAGCTCGGCATGGATTCAGCCGACACCTCCGAGCTGTTTTTTGAGGACGTGCAATTGCCGGCATCGAGTTTGCTCGGCACCGAGGAAGGGCAAGGCTTCTATCAGCTCATGAAGGAGCTGCCGCAGGAGCGTCTGATCGTCGCCATCCATGCGGTCGCGATGATGGAGCGGGCCATTGCGCTCACGGTCGACTACGTAAAGCAACGCAAGGCATTCGGCCAGGCGATCATCGAATTCCAGAACACGCAGTTCGAGCTCGCCGAGTGCAAGACCGATGCGACCATCGCCAAGGTCTTCCTCGATCATTGCATCGAAAGGCACGTCAAGGGCGATCTCGACACCGTGACCGCCTCGATGGCCAAATACCGCCTCACCGATACGCAAGGCAAAGTGATCGACCGGTGCCTGC
>Ga0310813_10002512_pt1 | contig 11107 bp, 5 predicted proteins | sample YN3metagenome_FD_203086 | JGI IMG/M metagenome (GOLD analysis project Ga0310813, IMG submission 203086) | Soil microbial communities from experimental microcosm in Duke University, North Carolina, United States - YN3 | ecosystem: Engineered > Artificial ecosystem > Soil microcosm > Unclassified ... | reverse complement strand
AATAATAGATGGATCAGGGGCTCAAAATAACAGTCAGTGCGGATGTTCGCAAGGCGATCCTTGAACTCACGGACCTTACCGACGCCACGGGTGAGCTGGCTGTTGAAGGGGTAGGAAACATCACTTCTATCAACCAGGCATTGCAGTCCCTTCGCAACGCACAAAAGGATGCCGGTGATCCGGCCCAACTGCAAGTCATTAATCGAGCGCTGAAGGATTTGGGTGCCGAAGCCGCGCGCCTGCGCAAAGCGGGCGTCGACGGCTTCGATGAATTTGGTAATAAAGCCAAAGCCGCCAGCGGGAATGTGCTGGGATTCGCGAACACCGCGTTCGGGGCCCTCAGAAAGATCGCGTACGTGCTTCCCGGAATCGGCGTTGCCGGCTTGATTGGCGGAATTGCGGACGCCGTCGTCGATTTTTTTCGCAGCTCCTCCAAAGAGGCGGAAGAGGCGGCCAAATTCAACAAACTTTATTTTTCCACCTTTCAGGTAAAAGCGCCTCTGGACATTGTCCAGGCCCAGGCGGATCTAAAAGGATACCAGAAGATTGTCGAGGACTCTGTTTCCAATTCAAGCAAGGAAGCCGCACAGGTCGATATACTGGTTGGCCGCTTGAAAGAAGGGAATACTACACGGTCTCAGACCGTCGATATCATCAAAAAATTGCAGTCCATTGCACCGGAATACTTCTCCAAGCTGGATGCAGAAAAGGCAAGCGTCAACGATGTAACAGAGGCCTACACTAATTACAATAAAGCATTGGTGGCCAGTATCGAGGCGCAAATTCATATCTCCGAGATCACTGACTTGGTAAAAAAACGCCTGGATTTCTCCCGTCAGGCTCCCGAAGCTGCAAAATTCGTGAACGATCTGCTGGCGCAGGGCAAGTCGCTGGATGACATCAGCAAAAGCGTTACAGATGACTTTCTGGCCCAAAACAAAGCAGCTGGACAGGCTTATCTTGCTAACAAAGCCAACGTGTCGGAGCTGGAAAAGCAGGCGCAGGCGGCATCCAAAATTCCCTTTGGGGTATCTACGGTCATTGATTATCTGCGCCGAGAGCAGGACCTTCTAAAAAGTATCAGCAATGTCCCGCTTGGCCAAATCGGGGTCGATGGAAGTAAGACCAATAAAACCGTCGACGACCTCCTGGAAAAGATTAAGCGGGCACAGGAGACTCTCAATAAGCCGGACACGCGGCCGATCTTCAAGCGCTTCGCCGATTCGATTGCCGATGATCGCGTTAATGGCGTGGCGCTTTTACAGAAACAAATTGGTGAAGCGATTGCTGAAGGGGCGGCAATAGGGACGCGTGAATCAAAGGATGCCGCATCCCTATTGGCTAGCCTCTACCAACAAGAGATTAACCGCATTAAATTCCCCGACCGCCCGGCGCATGTGGATTTCACTCTCGCAAATCCCGCCTCCCAGGTAGAGAAATTGGAATCGGCAATTGAGAAGACGTTTGGCAAGAACATCAAACTTACCGTTCCGATCGATGTAAAAGCCAGGATTGAATCATCTGGATTTGATTCAAAGGATGAGCGAACTCTTCTGGAGAAGGTTGAGAAAGACACAATAAACGGCTTACCCACGATCCGATGGACGCCGAAGATACAGGCTATTGTTGATAGCAAGACGATAGCCGACCAAACACTGGTCGAGCTCAATAAAGCAGCCACAACCATACTTCAGGGGATTGCTGCTTCAGGACTCGAGGATATCGGCGTCGCCCTTGGCGATGCGCTCAGCGGAGATGGCTTTTCTAAAGCCATTGGCGATTTTAAACGGACGCTGGGGGAAGGGTTAGTGGAGGTGGGTAAGCAACTTATCGTTACCAGCACGATAATTAAATCTATAAGGGTGGCGCTAGATAATCTTTTCGAAAATCCTATCGTCGGCATCGCCGTGGGTATAGGAGCCATCGCTATTGGAGAAGCACTTATCAATTCGGTTTCAAAAACGGGTGCCCACGCTTTCGCTACGGGCGGTATCGTCACCGGCCCTACGCTGGGTCTCGTCGGGGAAGCTGGGCCGGAAGTCATCTTCCCGCTGAGCCAGCTCAACCGGTTTATTCAGGGCACGCAGGGGCGCGGCGATCAGAACATCAATGTCCGGGGGCAGATTTCAGGAAACAATATTCGGCTTGCATTAGCCAGAAGCAATAAGCAACAAGGACTTGTTTAAGGCAAAATACATATTGCCCTTTACCAACGACCTCAACGAGCTGTACGAGGTTTATTTCGAGTTTCTGGACTATGAGGGGGATGTTATTGAACTAACCGGCAGCGAAGATGCCCTGAAGATCCAATCCACGACCGGCGACGAGAACAAGTTAGAGCCGATTCTCGGAACAGAAGCGCTGATCGGGATCATGGTGGAAGAAGATACTCCGATATCTATTTCTGACCTTGTCGCTTCGCAGGATAATCAAATCCGGGTGACCATTTACCGTGACGAGGACTATACCAAATCCGTCTTTCAGGGCTTTGTCGTGGTCGAGGACAATAGCCAACCTTTTCTTGATCCGCCCTTCACACTTTCCGCCCGGGCCTTGGACGGCCTCGGTCTTTTGAAGGGGGTGGATCTGACCGATCTCAACGACCTCCGATTTGTGGGTAATTTTTCCGTCCTTTCCTGGATCGTCCAGATCCTGTATAAAACCGGTCAAACCATCAACCTGCGGGTATACTTCAATTTCTTCGAAAGCAGCTTCAGCCAGACCGCAGGTGCTTTAGAGCAGGTGTATTTGAATGCAATCACCTTTTCCCAAGGGGACGCCTTCAATGTGGCTCCAGACGATCCGACTATTGACATCAACGCAACCAGCGCCGACGACTGCTATACGGCCCTTGAGAAGATTGTCCGGTGTTTCCGTTGCCGTCTCTTCCAGGAAGATGGGGTCTGGAACCTGGTAAGCCTGTACGAATATTTGAACCCATCGGGGTCGTCTTATAAGGAATATGCATTGGGTGAACCGGTTGACGGGGTTGTTCCATATACAGCCATCGCGGCAGGGCAAAATAAAAACTATAGCGCCGCTGTGGGTCGCCAACAGCTCATTCATCCGGTATTGGAAGACCAGGTCATCTATCTTAAGCTGGCCACGAAGTGGATAAAACTTACCTACACTTACGATCAATCGCAAAACAAGGTCTGTAACCAGGATTTCAGTGAGGGGGACCGGGATGCAACCTACGATGAGGTCATTAGCAGTTCGATCATTGACGCGACGATCAACCCCGTCGTAAACCTGACCACACAAGGCTATGATCTGTATTGCTTCGATGCATTTGAAGGGCAGAATAATGATTCAGTCACAGGCGGTCCCTATCCCTCGCAAGCGGCCACCTTCAAATTCTTTATTCGGGACAGCGTGGATCAGTTGGGGTTCAGTTTGCTGCGTAACGCCGTGATCGGCAATTCAACAGACGGAAAAGTGTCTTATATCCGCACGAAGCGATTTTTAATCGACACGTCCGACATCCTGCAGATATCATACTCCTGGCGCCGCCGTGTCGGGGTTTCTAACGATTTCAACGACATCTATGTCTTCTTATACGGCGATGACGGCACCTTTTGGGCTATGAACGGCATCCTGCCGGCTAATCCGGCAACCACCTGGCAGCAGGTAGGATCGGATTTTCGCCGGTCAGGATTTAATACTGTGCCGTTTTTGGGAACCGGGGCTACGCCAGGAGTGTCCAACACTTGGAATTCCGTCTCGTTTAACCAGACGTCAACTAGCGCCAACCCCTTCGCCAAAACGCCCGTGTCGGGGCAGGTCGAAATTCTATTCCCCCATTCCGGAGTTGGCGGAGTGCAGGAAACGTGGATCAAGGATCTGAGTATTACCATCGTTCCATATCTCCAAGGTTCCTACACACAACTGAAAGGAGATTACAACTATTCTGGCTCCAATAACGCGATCAAACAGACGGAGTCCGATGATGTCGAGATCGGCGACAGCCCTAAGCGATACTTCAAGGGTGCGCTTCTGCGGTCAAATGGCGATCTGTGCTCCCCCACCTGGAAGCGCGCTGGCATCCCCGAGTCTTTCCGGTTTACCCAATTGATGGAGCGGATTATGTACAATCACCTTTACCGGATGAACCATAAGATCGAGGGCACCTTCCGGTGCTTGGTTTATCAACCGCAGGACGATCCCTATGTCATCCGGATGAATGGCTATCTCGGGAAATATACATTCTCCGAAAGCGACGATCCGACCAAACAATATATGCTGACCAGCTTCGAAAAGGATTACGCTACCGGACAGTGGAGGGGGGTATTCGTGGAAACCATCGAAAATGAAAATGCAGATCCGTTTGTATTGCCTGACCAATTTAAATTCTCCTACATATTTCAGTAAATAACACCATACAAGGCAAAGACGCGGTGGTCTCTCTGTTCAAGAACGACTGGTTGCCCTTCGTTTGCGGCACGGATGTTTCGATTGAGATATCGTGTACCAAGATCGCCGTACGCACGCGAGGAGACGGCCACTGGAAAAAATATACCTATCAGGATTCTGAATTTACCGTCACCTTATCGGGTCTCCTGGTTTTCGATGATGAGAACTGGACGGGGTGGGATATGCTGGATAACCAATTCAATTTTAACCACGTTCTCGCGAGATGCAGTTTCTCCGATGAGGATGGGAACGTGCGCACAATTCAGGGATACGTGATGATAGAAACCAGCACCTTCAGTTGGTCAGCCGGCCAACTGGTAAAGGATGATTTTCAACTGCAGGGAAATGGTAAACTTGATATGTTCGATGGCCTGGAACCGTGTCCCACGGTCATTACTTCGATCACGGTCGATGGGCAGGAGAATGCAGATGGCATTGTTCATATCTCTTATGTCTATACTGGAGAAGCCTACCAGGTGAAATACCGGGTTGATAACAGGGGCGATTACATCTATGCTTTGGCTGACCTAACCATTGACATTCCCGGCCTAACGGTTAACTCGCATACCGTAGAAATTATTCCCGTTTGCATAAATGGCTATGAAGGAACAGGATTGTCTCAGGATTTTGTGGTCACCCAGGCAATGACATGCTCGTCTGCAACGACTGGAATGGTCATTGATACACCCGACGGATCGAAATATTCTAATCTTTCTGCCGGCGTAACGACCAGTATCGGCGGAAGCGCTGATTTTATCCGCCCCACGATAACGGGCTCAGCTACTACCTATCTCTATGCTTTTGACGGAGGCGCTTACGTCGAAATGCCCATTTCTGCGCCCATCCCGATCAGCGGACTTTCTGTCGGCCACCACGACATTGGGATTATCCCACAATGCGTGTTTGACGGAAATAAAAAAGTTCAGGGCACCGGGATGGCCTTTTCATTCGATCTAAATGTCCAGCCGTCGCAATCGAAAGTCAACTATTCCTACACCAATTTACCTCCGAACAACAGCCTGAATATCTACGTCAATGGTGTGTTGACGGTTGCTCTGTCAAATGCCAATGGCTCCAATTACATCATTGTTCCCAATGGCGCTTCCGTAAAGACGGTTCTCGCAAGCTCGGCCCCGATTGCTTCGAGGGTAGGAACGCTTACCGTCAATAACAACACCACCGGAGCGCAATTGGCGAATATGCATGGCGTCAGTCCGTTCACGAAACAATATTCCTTCACCGCCAATGGCGATGAATTCACCATAATCGGGGTCGTCAGCGCATGAGTGCAACCGCAGAAAATATAAAGGTACAGATCAATCAATGGGTCCGCAATTACGCCGTTGAAGCCTTCCAGGATCAGCGCCTGAATCGGATACTTCTGCAGATGGTGGACTTCATTGACGTGGTAACCGGCGGAGGAGGATCCGGCTCTGCAGTCGTTGAATTGACGAGCGCCAATTTTATTAATGCAACAGACTGTCCGCTGACCACATTGGCGGACAAAAATATAGCAGTCTTCTTTAATGAGAATTCGAGGTTCTTGATAAAGGCGGACGGCGAGTGGTCGGATCTTCCCGGTGGCGGGTTTAGGATCGACCTCGCAGGATTCGATTCAGGAACTCAAAATTTTCATTTTTATGTCTTTACGTTGTAAATCGGCGATCCTGTTCTGCCTCCTTTTGTGGGGCGCAACCGCTTATTCCCAGTCTTTGCCGCTGCCGATAAAGCGTAGCTCGGAGTCCGTATTGGCAAGAGATGCCAATGTCCAGGGATACCACGTGGCGATCATCCCGGTCGTTTCCGATACGGCTACGGCTCTCACCTATGGAGTGGATAGCCTGGGCATGCTCATACAGGTGCGAATCACTGGTAAGCAATACAAGCGGGATACCGTCCCCACCGGCGGTCACGTCTGGACGGAGATAGGAAGTAGCAGCGGGTCTACCTATACCGCGGACGAATCGTCCATCCACCTTTCGACCGGGCAATTCTCGATTAAGAATACGTATTCGGGCCAACCTTCTATTACAACCTTGGGAACAATAGCAACCGGGACGTGGCAGGGGACCGCGATAGCAGATTCCTATATCAGCAGCGCGGCTACATGGAATGCGAAGCTTTCAGCCGCCTCCACGACCAATTCGGTCACCGGTAATGGCACGCCCGGAAGCCCCGCTCAGCTTGTCGGTGATGCCGGCAGCCCCGGCAACTCGATGTACTATGGTACCAATGGAAGTGGCGCCAAAGGATTTTACACGCTGCCTTCCGGCGTTGCTGGGGCCAATCCCACCACTTCCATCGGCCTCAGCCCGACAAATGGAGTAGCCTCTACTTTCATGCGATCCGATGCAGCGCCCAGCCTCAGCCAAAGCATTACCCCCACATGGACCGGCACCCACACTTTCAATGGGTCTATAACGATGGGTAGCATTATCGCCTTCGCTGCCAACAATACCTATCAGATAGGCACCTCTTCTGCGGCCGCATCTCATGTATGGTCGCGGGCTTTTAATTCCGATGCCACTGCAACGTTGTCAAGCACGACGGGCAGTCCCGCGTCACTGGCGATCGGAGCCAACTCTGGCATTACTCTGTTGTCTACTGGGCAGGCGCAGCTAAACAATTATACCACCTCTTCATCCTTTACTGGCACGCCGTTGGCCTTCCTTCAAAACGACGCCTCCGGCAATATCGTGCAGACGCCGCTATCCAGTGTTCAGTCCGCATTATCCGGGACCGGATATGTTAAATTTTCGGGTACCACTCCTTCCTATCTGACGCCTACGCAGGCTACCGCTGACCTAAACGTCTTCACGTCATCCCTCCAGGGCTTGGCTCCGGCTTCGGGAGGCGGTACCACAAACTTCTTGCGTGCTGACGGGACCTGGGGCGTACCGCCGGGAACGGGTGGAGTTTCCTTCGCCAATCCATCTTCTTCCGCGGGGCTGACGGCGGTCAACGGCACGGCGACCACGGCCATGCGGTCAGATGCTTCCCCTGCTATCTCGCAATCCATTTCCCCCACCTGGTCGGGGACCCATACGTTTTCCAATGTGCCGATCATAAGCAGCTTGACAGGGTACATCAAGGGTAATGGGGCTTCGGCGCTGACAGCCTCTTCGACGATCCCTATAAGTGATATGGCAACGATCGCCGCACATACCTATGTGGGAAACAACACCGCATCTACGGCTACTCCAGCGGCCCTCACTAATACCCAGTTGACGGCCGATCTTAACGTCTTTACTTCGTCTCTGAAAGGCCTTGCCCCGTCCTCCGGCGGAGGGACGACCAATTTCCTTCGCGCCGATGGTGCCTGGGCGGCTCCTTCCGGGGGTGGAGGAACGCCCGCAAACCCGTCGGCATCGCTGGGTCTTACCGCTATCAACGGTAGTGCGACTACCTATATGAGAAGCGACGCGGCGCCAGCGCTGGACGTATCGATATCGCCGACATGGACTGGAAGTCACACGCATAATAATAACGTGACGTTTAAGGGCGGCGGCGGCACGCAAGTAATAGGCGGTAAGTTCTTCGGAACGACCAGCTCGGACAACCTCGGGCTTTTTTTGAATAGCCAGCAAGTTATATCCTATCAACTATCCGATACCTCCTGGGATTCGTACGTCCGCTACGGCTTTAAAGGTTTCGGCAATTCTGACTCCTCGGACTATATTCAGACAACGCGCCCCGTTGTATTGGGCATCCCGGTCGCTACATTCACGCCCTTCTGGCCTAATCGCTCCATGTCGATGGACTTGGTTCCGTCTGGCCCGGATAGCAGCGCCAACTACGGAGGCAATGGGGCGTCCTGGCTGGATGCCTGTAACAGAAGACTTAATAAGTCGGGAGGTGTCGGCTTGAACTATGTCGGCACGGCGCGGGTAGCCTCGTATTTAACCCACTCGGACTTTGGGTCCGTAGCCTTCGGGGGCGCTGCGACGCCGGACGTTCGATTAATATACGGGTTGGCTAATCCATTCATGTCACACACGTCTACCGGGACGTCGTGGGTTACTCCTAATTTCCTGGTCAATGAAAACAGCAATGCCTATAATCGGATGAGTCTGGTGAACACGAATACGGGTTCTGGATCGGGAGCGGCGATAACAGTGGGAGAGAACGCGACGGCTTCAGACATAGAATTATACAGACTAGCAACTGGGCATAGCTCTTCAGGTTTATTTACGGCTGGCTCTGGAGGTATATACGTCCCTGGCAGCGCTACAACCAGCTTGAACTTTATCGCTAACAATGCAATCCCTATCTTATTCGCCAACAGCGGCACAGAGAGGGGCAGGTTTGATGCAAGCACCGGGAATCTATTGCTTGGCACTACTACTAACGGCAATGGGTTCTTAACAACCGCAGCCAATACAACGACAACGGCGTCATTAAAATTGAACGCATCTGCTGGCGTTAATGTCACTTCGCCCACTACCGGGATGCTTTGGTGGAATGGCACTAATCTGTATTTCTACAACGGGTCATCTAATGTAGACCTTCTGGCTGGTGGCGGCTCGGGGCTCGCGGATCCCGGTAGCAATGGTATTCTAAAAAGAACCGCTCTCAATACCACTGCAGTCGCATCAGCCGGCGATTTTCCAACGCTGAATCAGAACACAACCGGTACCGCAGCCAATCTTTCCGGCACGCCCGCCCTCCCCACTGGTACGACAGCAACGACACCATCGGCAGGCGACAACAGCACAAAACTGGCAACGACGGCTTACATAGACGGGCTCGTATCCTCCGGGACTTATACCCCCACGATAACGGGTACCGCAAATATTACCAGTACCAGCCCCAATTCAGCTTCGTATATAAAGGTCGGAAACATCGTTCATGTAAGAATCGATTGCGGAATCATCTTCACGACCAATAGCACTGCAACTACATTGACTGTCTCCTATCCTTTCACAACCGCAACAAGCTCAAGCATTAATCTTGGTACGGCATCAGCCGGGTCGACCGCATTTTCGGCCGGCATATTTCAATACACCAGCTCGACTCTTGGGACCGTATTTTTCACGTCTCCCGCATCGGGGGCTGGGTCGGGCTGCAATTTGGTCATTGAATTCGATTATAAATTATAAAGTATGAAAAAGTTCCTCTTCCTCCTTCTTCTTTCCCCGCTGGCGCTGCAAGCGCAACGGCCCGTCGGCATGGGTGAGTATCAGTCCTTCCTCATCAACCCCACCGACCACGCAGTCTACACCATGCGGACCGGCGTTCAGGTGAAGGTCCCCGGCCAACCCGCCAATATCGTCAATGTCTTCGGCGGTCTGCACGTCCACTACTTCCTTGACGCATCGGGGAATGTTTACGCCTATGACGAAAACGTGGTAACCTGGAAGCTTGTCGATACAAAGGTGGTGAAGGTCGCCCCGGCTGTAGGCGGTACCGGCTTTGCCGCGATCCATATCGACGGCAGTCTGTGGGTGCAGGGCGTGCAGCAGAAACTGCCGGCCGGAACCGTCATCACCGATGTGTGGTATCCGAATGCGGTTTTTGCCCTCGATAGTGCCGGGAATGTTTATAGCGGCAACTACTCGGGCGATAAATCGGCCAACATCTTGATGCAAGGGACGAATAGCCCCATCACTACGGGCATGGCCAAAGTCCCGCTGCCGAGTCCCGCCGCAATGATCGCTGCTCATTCATGGGGTGCGCATTTCGTCCTTCGCAACGGCCAGCAATACGCCGGCGGCCAGGATACAAGATACTATGGGTATGGCATGGGGCAACTAAGCGCCGTGCCAATCGCGCCGATCCGGGTGGACCAGCTCTATAAGCTGCCAGCCCCTATAATCCAGATCAGCGCCAGCTTCATGACTACGTATGCGATCCTATCCGATCGCTCGATGTGGGCGTGGGGGGAAAACACGCAAGGGACCGTCGGCAACGGCCAGGAAACGAACATGCTGGCAACGACTCCTAACTACTCCGCTCCGTGGTACGGGCTGGGACCTTGGACTCTGCCGTCCAGCCAGGGCGGTGCGCTATTTCAACTTTTACCGACACAGATCGGAAAGGGCATCCAGTGGGCCGACCTGAAGCGGGGAACCTGCTACGCCATGTATGAGTTTGCCGAGGATATCAAGGGTACAATATACTCTTGGGGCCGCTGGAAAGGCCTGGTTCTTTGGAATGGAGTAACCGGAACCAGCGATCAGCAGGCTAACCAGCCTAATCTCCATGACGTTCTCGTTCCGACGCCGATCAAGGATTTCGCGAACGTCACGCCTCCGCCTCCCGCCAACATCCCGCCGACCGCCGTTGTCTTCAATATCGACAGCACTGTTCTATCGGCCAGCGGTCCGGATACCGTCGCGATCGATGGCACCCATTCCTTCGACAAGGACGGGTCAATCTCGTCTTACTCCTGGTCGGTGATTACAGGTCCATCTGGAGCAGCGATTGGCGGCGGCGCAACTGCTACCGGGATCTTCCCTTCGGCCGGCACCTATACCGTGCAGCTGATCGTCAAGGATAACGCTGGCGCGCTGGATACCGCCTTGGCTTACGTCAAGGTGTTGCCCCGGACGTGTCCGCCGGTAGTAGTTTGTCCACCTCCTGTGGTGTGTCCGGTGTGCCCTATCTGTCCGGCAATTCCACCTCAGCGCTCGGTATTGTCGGTTACGCTTACCATTCTTGGACAGGATATCACCGTCCCGGCGGCGCTGATAAA
>Ga0310813_10002511_pt1 | contig 11107 bp, 6 predicted proteins | sample YN3metagenome_FD_203086 | JGI IMG/M metagenome (GOLD analysis project Ga0310813, IMG submission 203086) | Soil microbial communities from experimental microcosm in Duke University, North Carolina, United States - YN3 | ecosystem: Engineered > Artificial ecosystem > Soil microcosm > Unclassified ... | reverse complement strand
TGAAGGTTCGTTCGGTCATCTGCTCGTGGATCGGCGACGCACACCGGTCCGCACCTTTGGTGCCCTGGGCTTCCCCTGCTTTCGATAAAGGATGTTCGCTTCGTCACGCACCGCCATGTATCCATGCTTCCGGTGAGCGCCGCTGCAATGCGACGCGCGGTTCTTGCTGTTGTCAGCGCAGCCGCAGTCGTACTGATTGTTACCGCAGGCACGCAAATTTTCGACGCGACGTTCTACGCAATGGCGAACGCTGTGTCGCTCCTCTCCGGCGATCGCATCTACCGAGATTTCTTTGAGCCAGGCGTCCCGTTAGCGAGCTATACGGCCGCCGCGGCCCAGATCCTGTCGGGGCACCGTCTCATCGGCGAGTTCGTCCGACAGTGGCTGTTCATCCTGAGCGGCATCGCCATCGCCACGCACCTCAGCGTGCGGATATCGCACTCGCCGCGCGCAGCGCTCGCAGCGATGACAACCGCGCTGCTGATTCTTGCCGTCACGCCCATCTATCACCACGACAAGCTGTTTTTCTTTCCGTTGATCGTCTGGGTCGGCTGGCGGTACATCGACCGGCCAGCAGCCCGCCGCGGCGCGCTCTGCGGCTGCGTCACGGCTGTCGGATTCCTGTTCCGGCATGACTACGGTGTGTATTTGGGCGCGACATCGGTGGTCGCCTTTCTCCTCGCGCGTATCGCCGTTCCGGAATCGCGGCACGCGGCAGCGATGTTGCGTGACGCGGGCGCGTACCTGCTTGCGCTCCTCATCGTATTAGCGCCGTGGCTGATTGCCGTCGAGACGACCGACGGCCTCATCTACTACACGCGATCGCGCGCCGAATTGTTCGAGGGAACGCCGGGCATCGCCTACGCGTCGCTGCTCCACGTCAATCCACTTCGCACGTTCACAGTGCCGCTGCCGCGATCCAATGATCCTGCAATCGTGTGGGTACAGCAGATGGCGCTGCTGGTGCCACTCGCTCTCGTCCTCACGGCGGTGCGGCTGCTATGGCGCACCTGGGGACAAGCCGAAGCGGAACGCGGTGATGCGTGTCGCATGCTTCTCGCGGGCAGCTTTCTCGGCACCGTGGACGTTGCGCTGTTACGCCAACCCTCGTACGTCGTCGTGGTTGCGCCGCTGACAGCGGCGCTCAGTGCACGATTTCTCGCGAACCGATTGTTGACGGGCCGCCTCATCGCAGCGACGCTCGTCACGTCAACGATCGTCGCAGCACTCATATGGATGCGGGGAAACCCGTTGTACTACCTCTACAAACCGCTCGAGTTGTCACGTTCGGTAGAAAAGACCTTCGCGCGCCTGGTTGCGTACCCGCCGGACTACGAGTACCTGCCGTTTGAGTATCTGCGCGAGTGCACCGCGCCCGGCGATCACATTCTGATCACCGGGCTCACGCCGCCGCACGTGAGCTACTTTGCGCAGCGGCCGATGGCTGGAGGCCATCTGCGGTGGCGCCGCGGCTGGCGCTCGGATCCGGTTCACGAAGCCCAATCGTTGACGTTACTCAAGCGGCAATCAGTCCCGATTGCCTTCTCGACGGCAGATCCGGTGCTCGACACGTTTCGGAGCTACCCACACATCTATGCGTATCTGACCGAGTACTACCGGACGGTAGAGGGTTCGAACGGCTTCATTATGGTGGACAGGAGACGTCGGGCGACTGGCACGTTCGGCCCGGACAAGTTCCCGTGCTTCCGGTAATGACACGTGCGCGCCGCGTTCGGAGCGGGCCTATGTCAAGCGAAGCCGTCGTACAGACGCGTGATCTGCAGCGGATCGTCGCGCCGATGCAGGTCATACTTCGAAAATCAGCACAGAGGTACCTGTCGCGCCCGCAGTCGCTCGTGCGCGGGAGCGGATCGCGGCGAAGCGCATCGACGAAAAATGCCTCGCGCCATGCACCCCTGTTCTCGTGCATCCGTAGCCCGTTCGGCCATCGCTGGACTTCCGGCAGCGGCCGTAACATCGCCGTCGAACGCCATCACGGAGCGGACGCCGAGCGCATCGAGCAGCGGGCGGCTTCGAATGGTCGAAGCCGTGGCCGAACTGTGGGGAGAGTTCATCGGTTGTAATGCCTTAGGCGACTACCGATATCGTCGGGATCCCCAGCGCGGGCAGTTCGTTCACCGCCAAGCCTGCTGAATTGAACAAGGGAAGACGAAGGGCCGCGTCGCCTTCGGGGCGAAGATTACACACCCGGCCGCCAGGCACTCGCGCGCCGCGATCTGTTCCGCGATACCCGGTGAGATGAGGACGTTTCGGTGAGGTCGCTGGAGACCAGCCGCGACACGAACGATCAAATACCACATGGGCGCCACTGCCACGGCCATCCAGCACGATTGCGCGAAGACGATTGCCGTCCGCAGCTGAACGCGATTCGGCGACGAGGTCCGTCGATCGATGCGCACACGGCAAGGATGATTCCGAAGACATGCAATTGAGCCCTGTAGAGCCATGGCGCCGAAACGATGTTGAACAACCAGGCGGGTGGAACGATGAAGAAACCGAGCACACCCAGAAGCAGTCCTATTTCAGCGGTCGGATGCGGCTATCGCGAATGACGAAGGCCCCGACTGCCGCTGCCACGGCAAATCAGGCCGGCCACGCCACCGAACAGCAGGTCCACAACAGTGCCGCGCGATGGTCTACCGTCTCGTCGAGCGCGACGAGCGCGTACATCACCAGCATCGGCTGCACTACCGACGAGCAAAGGCAGTAGGTGACGCCCGCCGCCGATGCGAGCACCCAGCTCGACGTGAACCGTCTGCCCAGCAACGTCATGAAGGCCGCGCCAATCAGCAGGTGGATGGCGGCAATCGATCGGAGCACCGCCTGGCAATCCCACACGAGGCACAGCGGCGCTAGCGGGTGCTGAATGGAATGGAACCGCAGCGACTGCGGCATGCCGAGGCCGAAATCGAGACTCCAGAACGGCCACGCGCCGTGAGAGATCGCGTTCATCGCCACCTGGGTGCTCACCACCCCGGTGAAATACTCTTCTGAGTCTGGCGGGCCGACGGCCACATACGGGATGGCGATGACCACACAGACACCTGCCAGCACAAGGAGCCAGCGCGGCACCAATCGCCGGTTCGACCGCGAGGATGGCCGTGGACCGTCAATCCACTCGAAAGCGCGGAGAACCAACGCTGCGCTGCGGCGCGCACCTCGACGTCCGGTCAGAACGGCGGCGCGAACTGTGCGCCGCAGACGCCAAGTCACAAGTGCGCCGGCCAGCGCCAGCGCGAGGCTCAGTTGACCGAGTCGATCCGATTCAAGCAGCGCACGCATGCGCGGCGACAAATCCTCGCTATCCAGCTCGACGCGAAGTGCCGCGCGATTGATGTGGAATGTGTCTTCGACGCGCCGGTCGCTGAGCAGCTGCTGGATCTCGGTGCGCGAGCGTTTGCGGAGGAAGTACTGCCATGTGCGCTTCTCGAGTGCGACACCATCGACGAGACCATGCTCACGTACGCTCTGTGCGCGTTCGGAGATCGAGACTGTGGGCGCCCACCTCACATGAACCCGCTGTGCCGGCGGCCCGTGCGAGAGGTACAGCCACGCGAGAAATGCGGCGGCGGCAAACATCGAGACCGGGAGAACGAGCAGGACATGCTGCAGCGCGTTACGAACGCGCCACATCTGGTGGACCAATTGGGGCACGATGGTCAATGTGTTTTCGGCGACGGGTGGCGACTATCGCAATGGCAATCCCTACCGCGGCCTGGGTACCGAATCCCATTGCAAACAACGAGGCGCGAAGATAGGGCCGGTATTGCAGCGTTACGCTGCGCTCGCCCGGCGCGATTTCGACGCCGATGAGCTGTTCGGCCGCGCGTCGCAGAGATGCGCGGCCCTGCGTCACCCGCCATTCGGGGTAGTACCACTGAGTGATGAGAATGTAGCGGCGCGACCTGCTCGACGGAAACGTCAGGCGAAACCCGTCATACAATCGCGTGATCTGCATCGGATCGTCGCGGCGATGCAGATCGTAGTTCGAAAAGTCTGCACAGAGATACTTGTCGTGGCCGCACTCCGCCAGGCGTGGGATGCGATCGTTACGAAGCGCATCGACGAAAAACGCTTCTGGCCACGCCTGATCATTGCCGTAGAGGCGTAACTCATTCCAGCGTTGAATCTCTGACAGTCCTTCCGCCACGGTATCGCCACCGTAGGCAAGGACGTAACGGATGCCAAGCACGTTCAGCAGCGGACGAGTATCAACGGTGTGCGGCGCCGCCTTCAGTTGGCTTTCCATGACCGCCGATTGAGGATAGAGCGCGTCAGCGCTGATGCCGTTGATGACGGCCGACACAGTCGGAACCCGAAGGACCGGCAACTCGTTTGGCGCGAGTCCGGCGGAGTTGAACAGCAGCGGTTGTTGAAGCGCGTCATACGCCTGCGGCGCAAATATCACGCGACCGGGGACCGCATGCTCCCGCGCCGCGATGTCTTCGGCAATCCCCGGCGATCGCAGAATGCTGTGCGGAAATTGTTCGAGTCCGATTGCAATACCGGCAACCCTCAACCACGTCGGGGCGAACGCGACAACGACCCAGCACAGCTGCGTGGCGACGATGATGTTGCGCCACGAGAGACGGTCTCTCGAGGTCCAGCGATCGAGAGCAGCTACCGCCAGGAGGATGCCGAAGACGTTCACCTCGGCTCGATACGTCCACTGAGCGGTGTTCAGATTGAACAGCCACGACGGCGGGATCACGAAGCCGAGTATGCCGAGCAACAGGCCGACCAGTATTGGCCGGATGCGCCTGTCCAGAGTGGTTGCCGCGGCGGCTGTGGCGGCGGTGGCAAACGGCGCTCCGAAGAAGACCGTTCGCCAGTGGGACTCGTCAGCGATCAGTGGGAAGGGCCGCAGGAACGCGGACCACAAGTGCTGTCCGAGTCCGAACTCGTCGTGGTCGGCGCGCATCAGGTTGGCGGGTTCACGGATGTACTCCGCGTAGATGTGATGCAGATGCGCCACTCCTATCAGAGATGTGATGACAGCCGCGAGGATGAACCATGGTAGTCGCCGCCGCAGTTCGGGCGTGCTCAACGCGATGATCGCCACCATGATCAGCGTCGGAATCGGAAACGTGATGCTGAGAATGAGACCGGCAAGTCCCCCCAGAACCAGGCTCCACAGCAGCGCGTCGCGGCGTGCTCGCGCGTCGCCGATCGCGAGTACGGAGTAAACCATCACGGGAATCGCGCTTTCGTGCAACATCGTCAACGGCCAGTCGTCGGTGAACATCAAGTTCGCGACGGACGACGACATGCAGTAGGTCAGGCCAGCCACCGATGCCAGCAGCCAGCTCGCGGTGAACCGCCGCGCGAGCAGCGTGACAAACACCGCACCCACCAGGAGGTGAATGCTGACGATGATGCGCAACACCGTCTGACAGTCACCAACGGCGCACAACGGCGCGAGCGGATGAAAAATGAAGTGGTAGCGCAGCGGCTGCGGCGTGCCCAACCCGAGATCCAAGCTCCAGAATGGCCATGCGGCGTGTGTGAGCGCATTCACCGCGAGGTCAGTACTCACGACGCCCGTGAAGTACTCTTCCATGTTGGGCGGACCGACGGCTATATACGGCGCCACAATCACCGCCCACGCCATCGCCAGTACGAGCAACCAGCGAAGTCGAACGGCTCCTGTCGCGGCCTGACTGTCTCTGTCAATCCAGTGCGAATACCGGTGCACGCCGCGCTGGATGGCGTTGAGGACTGCCGCGAGCGAGCGACGCGACCACCACACGAGGAGCGAGGCAACGAGGGCGAGCGCCACGCTGATGTCGCCGAGCCAGTCGGATTCGAGCCACGCCTGGACTTGCGGCGACAGATTGGGACGATCCAGTTGGACGCGAAAGGTCTCGCGATTGATGTGAAAGGTGTCCTCGACGCGCGGATCCCTGACGAGCTCCTGGATGTTGTCGGCGGATCGCTTGCGAAGGAAGTACTGCCAGCTGCGGCCCTCGAGCGGAACGCCGTCGGTGAGCCCGTGCTCGCGTTCCGCACGCACGCGCTCTGACGTGGAAAGGTTCGGCGCCCATCTGACGTGCACGCGCTGCGCGGGCGGACCCTCGGTGAAATGAACCACCGCGAGGTACCCTGACGCGGGGAACATCACCAGGGCGAGCGCGAGCAGCACGTACTGAACCAGGGAACCCGTTGTTCGAGCCACGCCGACAGATTGCATCAGGGTCGGGCGCATTGTACGACACGGCATTCCACCGGACGGACCGCCGCATCGCTTCCGCTAATATCGACACGTGAGGTTCTGTGTGAGACGTCAACGCGCCGCTTGCCGCCGCGGCGGGATGGCAGTGCACAACATGCGACTGGCGCGCTGCTCGTCGCGACGGCGTCACCGTTTTCGTCGCAGACGTGCACGAGATCGTCGAAGCATTTTCAGCCGAGCAGTTCCACGATTTGGTTTCGGTGGAGTGGCGACATTTCTGGTTTGCGGCGCGGAATGAACTGATTGCGTGGGCGCTGAGCCGATTCTTTCCGGAGGCGCGTAGCTTTCTGGAAGTCGGCTGCGGCACCGGACGGCGGCGATGAACGAGATGGTCCGCAGCGTAAAGCCTGGCGGGCGCCGCTACACGCGCCGTGCGCTCACCACGCTCGCTCGTGGCGGGGCCTCGACGTGATGTTCGTCACCTCGCTCGTGTCGTTTCTGCTGCCAACGCTGTTTGTGTCGCGGATGAGACAACAGAGCGAGCACGTCGATCCGATGCAGGAGTTCCGGATTTCGCCGGCACTGAACGCGTTCGGCGCAGCGGCGATGGCGATCGAGCGGCGGCTCGTTGCCGCGGGCGTTTCTCTTCCGGCAGGCGGTTCGCTGCTTGTGGTCGCACGCCGGAGCTGAGGACTCCGGGGTCGTACAATGGCTCGCTCCATGAAGGAACCTGTCGCACGCTGGCGGGCGATGCGCGCCGAATACGCGTTCGTCGTGCTCGCGTTGATGGCGTATGCGTCCGCCGCCTCGGTCGCGCGGCTGCACAACACCGAAGGTCCCCCATCGCAGCGGATTCACATCCGCTGGGCACCTGACGTTTCAGCCGAAGGCCGGACACACGCGGAGCAGGCGCTCGGCCTGGTCGAAGGCGAACAGCTCGAAGGCCGTACGTGGCGGTATTTCGTTCGCAAGCGTTCACGCGACGATATCCGCCGACTGCTCGGCGATCCACGCGTCGAGGATACGTTTCACATCGATCGTGATGCCTTGCGCATCCAGATCGACCGACCGGATCTGTCGCCGCGGATGCGCGCGCTGCTGGAGTCCGATCACCTCGACGACATCAGCCTCATCCTGACGCTTGCCGCGATTTACTTCGCATGGCGCGCGAGACGTCTCTTCGTCCTGATCGTCTCAACACTCGCCGCATCGGTCGGCTCGGTCGTGCGCCCGGCCTTCGATCCGCGCCGGCAGCGCGCCTCCCCGTCATGGCGCGAGCTGGCGATCGGCGGCGCGATGGGCATCCTGTTTCTCATTCCGCTCCTGCCGTACGGTCCGTACGAACTCGAAGACGTTCAGCACACCATCCTGCCGAATCAGGTCTTCTACACCGAGCTGTTCCATGGCCGCTGGATCTACTGGCTGAACAACCTGGGATTCGGCGCGCCAATGCCCCTCGGCATCCCGTTGATGTTTCACCCGGTATTTGCGCCGCTGATCGCATTCACGTCGCTGCGCGTCACGATGACGACCGTCTGGCTCGTGCAAATGGCGGTCATGGTGTTTTATTTCCTGCGGCTTGCCGCGGCGACGGATATCCGGCTGCCCGGGCTGCGGCTGGTGTTGACCGCCTTTCTCGTCGCGTCGGCGCCGTCGATTTTTTACTTCTATCAGACGGACTGGATTGAGTACGTGGTCGCCTGGACTCTGTATCCGGTCCTGGTGTTCTATCTGCGGGCGGCGATTATGGGCGAGGCGTCAGAACGGTTCTGGCGCAGTGCTCTCCGCCTCGGATTGCTGTTCGGGTTCTGGGTCATCAACGCCCATCCGGCGTTCGTCATTACGTCCGTGCTGGCGATGACCGTCTATGTCGTGGTGGCGGCGCCCCCCGAACGGCGCGTGTACCTCTGTCTCGGCACAGCCGCGGCGCTCTGCCTCGCCATCGCCTCGTCGCGCATCTATACGCTTCTCCGTGAACTGCGGTTGTTTCCGGTCACTTCGGAAGACCGTGGCGCTGTTGGCGTGACGTCGTATCTCGGAGCGCTGGTGTGGCCGCTCGCATCGAATGGTGGTCGCGCGCCCTTCATCGGGTTCGGTATCGGCACGGCAGCTATCGTCGCGTTGGGATCGTTCGCTCGATCCATGGACGCGCACCTGCGTGGCTGCATCGCTGCTTTCTTCGTGTCAGCTGTGTTCAATGTGATCCCAAGCACGACATGGAGCTCGATCCTTCCCGGCATGGCGCCATTTACGTTTCGGGATCCGACGCTGTTTTTTGGCCTCCTCGCCGGAGGACACGTGTTGCAGCGTGCCTTGCAAAACCGGGAGAGCGCCTACAGATATGCGGCGGGGATCCTTCTCCTGCTGCAGGCGATGCAGCAGTGGTTCCTCCTGGCTGCGCCGACTCTTGACCAACCGCGCCAACGCGCAGACAAACTGCAGTTCTACCGCTATCAGGGCCACCCGGTCGGGCTCGGACGCGTTCTTGTCGACGAGGCACGGCGGTTTGGACCGCGTATCTATCTCTCGCGCGACGTCGACAAAGTCATGCAGGGGAATCTGTCGTCGGACGGCATTCATTTGTCGTCCGACCTCGTGTTGCTCGGGCTCAACCCGGTGAACGGCTGGTTCAAGAGTGTGTCGGTCGCCGCGATGCAGCCGCCGATGGCGCTGATGGAAAGCTTCATCACCGGCGATGCGAACGTCATTGGCAACCGGGCGCTGCTCGAGGTGCTCGGCATCAACATGGTGTTGACGACCGAACACGAGACGGGCGTCCCGGCAGGCCTTCAAGTAATCGCTCGTCCCCACGTGCACGACGAACGATTGTCCGATGTTGTTTTGCTGGCGAATCCCGACGCGTGGCCCAAGGCAGTGCTGCTGCGAAACAACGCCTATGACGTGGCGTTACCGATTCACCCCGGTTGCGCGCATACGGGCGCGATGTGCCGCGATTACGCACCGCTGCTGCCGCTGCGCCTCGACGGCGACGTCGACCTGCAGACGTTCAACGGCAAGTACCTCGCGCACGTTCCCAGGTCCGATCAGGAGCGTCTTCTATTTATCTCAGCGATGTATCGCCCGGAATGGAGTGCGGAGACGGCGACCGCGTCGCTGCCCGTACATCCCGTCGCCGGCGCGTTTCTCGGGGTAACGGTGCCGCCCGGCGTCACCGACATCGCGATCGTCTTCACGCCGCGCGTGCAGATCGCCCTCACGTGGTTCAGTAACCTCGTCCTGTTCGGCACGCTCGCGGGAACGCTCGTGCTGATGCGCCGGACGCGCCTTGTTTCACCCGAACCATCGGTGCCAGTGGTCAACGTCGGAAGTGAACTACCCGCATCGTAAAATTTGAGCTCCGTGGCAGACCCAGTCGCACGCCGGCGCACGTCGCGCAGCAGCTATGCATGTCTTGCATTGGCGGTCGCCGGGTTGTGTGTCGCCGGCTGGCTCGCGTACCTGCAGTGGACGGTGGGACCGCCGGCGCAGCGCGTCAACATCCGGTGGGCATCGCAGATTTCCGCCTCTGCGCGGTCGCAGGCTGAACGCGAACTCGGGCTCGCCCGAGGCGATCAGTTCGAGGGCCGCACCTGGCGCTACGTCCTTCGCAAACGATCGCGCGAGGACATCCGGCGAATTCTCATGGACCGCCGCGTCGAAGATACATTCCACATCGATCGTGAGGCGCTCAGAGTCCGGCTCGATCGACCGGACATGTCATCGCGCCTTCGCACGCTCCTCGAGTCCGATCGCGTCGGTGACATCAGCCTGTTTCTCGCCCTCGTTGGGACATTTCTGTGGTGGCGAGCCAGAGCGGCCTTCCTCACAGTCATCCGCAGGTCGGCGCAGGTCAGCGCGTCGATTGCGCGCCGCGTATCGGATCCGCGACTTGAACGGACCCTTCCATATGGCCGCGAGCTGACGGTGGCCATTGGGCTCGGCATTCTCTTCCTCGTTCCGCTGCTGATGTACGGACCATATGAGGAAGAGATCGTCCAGGCGACGATCATGCCGAACCAGGTCTTTTACAACGAGTTGTTTCATGGCCGGTGGATCTACTGGCTGAACAATCTCGGATTCGGTGCGCCGATGCCGCTCGGCGACCCACTGATGTTTCATCCCATCTTTGCTCCTCTCGTCGCCTTCACGTCATTGCGGGTGACGTTGACGGCGTTGTGGGTCGGCCAAATCGTGGTGATGGTCGTGTATTTTCTGCGCCTGTTGGCGGCGACCGACATTCGCCTGCCGTGGCTGCGAGTGGTGCTCACCTCGTGCTGTGTCGCTTCGGCACCCTCGATGTTGTATTTCTACGAGAGCGACTGGATCCAGATGGTCATTTCCTGGACCCTGCTTCCAGTCGTCGTCTTCTATCTGCACGCCGCAATTACGGGAGGGGCGCGCGAGCACTTCTGGCCGACGGCACTCTGGCTGGGATTGCTGTTCGGCCTCTGGGTGACCAACGCTCATCCCGGATACATCGTGCAGTTGGCGATGATTCTCGCCATATACGTCGTCGTCGCGGCCCCGCTGGACCGGCGGATCTACTTGTGTCTTGGCGCAGGCGCACTGCTGTGCGCCGCGATCGCATCCGCGCGGATCTACACGCTGCTGCATGAGGCGCAGCTCTTTCCGGCATCGGCATCGAGCGTCCGCGACGGAACGGCGATCCAGTCCTACATCAGTGCGTTCATTTCACCCTTCGGCCATCCTCGTGTTCGGTCGCCGTTCATCGGATTCGGGGTGGGAGTCGCGGCAATTGGATCGTTGTTCTGGTTGCCACGGACCCGAACATCGCACGTGCGCGGCTGTGCCGCTGCATTTCTGGCTTCCGCCGTGTTCAACGTCATTCCACCGAAGGTCTGGAGCCACGTCGTGCCCGCCGTCTCGCCGTGGATCTTTCGTGACTCGATGGAG
>Ga0310813_10002510_pt1 | contig 11108 bp, 11 predicted proteins | sample YN3metagenome_FD_203086 | JGI IMG/M metagenome (GOLD analysis project Ga0310813, IMG submission 203086) | Soil microbial communities from experimental microcosm in Duke University, North Carolina, United States - YN3 | ecosystem: Engineered > Artificial ecosystem > Soil microcosm > Unclassified... | reverse complement strand
GTCCGGCGACCGCAAGCCCATCGGCGCGATCAAGATCCTGGGAGGGCGGAACATCGTCATCGAGGACTGCGACATTTCCGACTGGGGCCGGAAAGATCCCAATACCGGCTTCGGGATCGACTACGAGTCGGCGATCCTATGCCGAAACGAGACCCTGACGCAGTTGGTCGTCCAGCGCTGCAAGTTGCACCATCCGACGACCGATTCGAACAACTGGTACGAGCCGAAGCGTCCCACGCATCCCAAGGGGCCGCAGGCGATCAGTCTGTTCAACACCGCGGGGAACCACGTGATCCGCTACAACGAGTGCTGGTCGGACCTGGAGCATATGTTCAACGACGTCATCGGCGGCGGCTCCAATGGAAGCTACCAGGGCGCGCCCGGGCCGGACTCCGACCTCTACGGCAATATCGTGAGCCACTGCTGGGACGACGGCCTGGAGGTGGAAGGCGGCAACCGGAACACGCGCGTCTGGGGCAACTACATCTCCCAGACGATGATGGGCATCGGGAACGCGGCGACGTCGATCGGGCCGCTCTACATCTGGCGCAACGTGGTGACGCACAGTCAGACGCAGCCCGACGGCGGCGGGGGGAATTTCATCAAGATGGGCTTTGCGGGCGGCGTGGAGTGGATGACCGGACACATCTACGTGTTTCACAATACGATGTTCCGCTCGGACGAGTGGCTGCCTCTCGGCGGCCTCGGCGGCGACCGCATCGTGAAGCATGTCGTCTCGCGGAACAACATCCTGCACGTCCGCGCCGAGCGCTATCAGAGCGTGAGTCGCAATCGCGAGAATGTCGACAACACCTACGACCACGATCTTTTCAACGGCCGGATTCCGGAGGGTGTCGAGCCCCATGGGGTGCGCGGCGAGCCGGTCTACGCCGACGGCTCGGGGTTTGATCCGGCGACCGGCAGCGGGACGTTCCGACTGGCTCCGGGAAGCCCCGGCGCCGCGGCGGGGGAGCTCATCCCGAACTTCAGCGACGGCTATTCCGGGAAGGCGCCGGACATCGGCGCCCACTATCGCGACGAGGCTCGGATCCAGTACGGGGTGCGGGCGAAATAGCGCCCATCACGCCCCCGGGGGCTGCTCGTCGAGCGACTGCCGGTACTTCACGCAGCCCCGCATGAACTCCGGCCAGTCGGGCACGGCGGGCAGGGGGTCCGTCTTCTCCGGAAGCAGCCCCCAGAGCGCCGGGTGCTGCCAGCACAGGTCCTGGCCGCTGCTGTCGCGATGGGTCCGGATGCCCCGGCGCAGTTTTTTCACCTCGGCGATCAGCTGCTCGCGAGTCATCGCCTCTAGCTCCTCATCCATGTCGGCGCTCTCCTCTCCTCCACGATAAGGGAGGGGAACTCAGGGGCGCCACGGGACGGGGTAAAATCGTTTGTGCTTCGTTTTTCTGTCCCTTCCTGCGCGGCCGCGGACACAAACCTCGTCTGACTCCAGAGGAGGCGAATCTACACCCATGAAGAAGCACTGCTTGAGTCTGACGGTCGCGGCGGCGCTGCTCTTCGGAGGCCTGCCGGCGGCCGCCCAGAACGCGCCCGCCAAGGGGAGCGACCGGGTCCCGCTCGGTTCGCCGGACTTCTATCCCAGCCCGTCGCACCCCGTCGGCTGGCGCGGCGACGGCACGGGGCACTTTCCGGGCGCGACGCCGCCGACCACGTGGTCCCGGGGCGCGAACGGCGAGCGGAAGAACATCCTCTGGGAGACCAAGCTCCCGTGCTATTCCTGGGCCACGCCGATCGTGGTCGGCGACAAGGTGATCACGCGCTCGGAACCCTACGACCTCATCTGTCTCGACAAGCTGACCGGCAAGATCCTCTGGGTGCGCTCGCACCCGCCGTTCGTCGCCGTCACGGCGGAGGAGAAGAAGGCCAACCCGGCGTTTCGGGAGATCGAGCCGCTCGTCGCCGAGCTCCAGAAGCTGAACGACGCCTTCGCGGCGGCGGGCTGGAGCAAGGAGCTCTACAAGCGGAAGCACGAGCTCCAGAAGCAGATCGACGAGCTCACCGCCAAGGCCGACAAGAAATACAAACTGCCTCCGGACATGTACGTCGAGAGCTGGTCCGGCTATACCGGTGCGACGCCCTGCTCGGACGGCCAGTCGATCTTCGTCTCCTCGGGCTGCGGGATCACCGCCCGCTACGACCTGAACGGCAACCGCAAGTGGGAGCGCTACGAGAACGTGCGGAACGTCTGGGGCGAACACGGGGTCGCCTGCTCGCCCTGGGTCTGGGGCGACAAGCTGTACGTCCACACCCTCGGCCTGTACGCGCTGGACAAAATGACCGGCAAGACCTTGTTCGCGCTCGAAGGCGCCGCGCCGTGGGGGCCGTTTGCGTTCACGCCGTTCGAGATCGGAGGCGTGGCCTATGTGATGCTGTCCGGGACCATCTACCGCGCCTCGGACGGCAAGATCGCCGTGCGCCGGCCGCCGGACCTGGCCAGCGACCGGGGAGTGGTCCACGGGAACATGGCCTACTACACCGCCGGGCGCGCGGCCTACTACAAGCTGGATCCCCGGGCGGACGGGGCGCTCACGTCGACTCCGCTGGTGAAGGAGGAATACGAGCGCCTCGAGTTCCCCAAGGGCGACAACCCCAACTACAAGAACGATCCCTCGATCTCCGACTTCTACACGGCCTCGCCGCTGTTCCACAACGGTCTGCTCTATTGTCTCAGCAACTGGGGCCGCCTGGTAGTCGTCGATACCCAGAAGTACACGTCGAAGGACGCCGTGGTCTATACCTCGTTCCTGCCCTTCGACCTGAAGAATCCGCAGCAGCGCAAGACCATCGGCATGGGCATCTGCGCCAGTCCGGCCCTGGCGGGGAAGAACATCTACATGATCGACTCCGCCGGCTGCGTGCTCGTGCTGGAACCCGGCCGCGAGTACAAGCAGATCGCCAAGAACAACATCGACGAGATCGTGCCCGAAGGCTGGGAAGAGAAGTACTGGATGGGGGCGCATCACGAGCAGACCGAGGGCGCCCTGACCTTCGACGGCAACCGCATCTACATCCGCGGCGAACAGTACCTGTACTGCGTCGGGAAGAAGTAAAGCCGTGATCTACGTCGTTCGGGCCGCCACTCTCGCCTTCTTCGCGTAGAGCGGCGCGCCGAGCGCGTGGGTCGGGACGTGCCAGGTCGCGACCGCGTGGCCGGCTGCCCGCGCCGCGAAGCACGCCGCTTCGGTTCTGGCCGCCCGGGCGGCGGCGTGTGCGTTCAGGGAAAGCCGTCGCGTCGCGTGCATCCCGAGCTCCCGCTTGCCCTGGGCCCAGGCCCGAATGGCGACGATGGCGTCGCGGGGCCGCGTGTCCCGAGGCCGCTCCGCTTCAAACAACCGCAGCACGGCCATCGCCTCCCGCGCCGCCCGGAGCGCAACCGCCCGATGGCGTCGGGAAAGCCGCGGAATGCGTTGGTACGATTGTTTCAGGCGGCGATTCAGCCTCATCCCTCGGCGGGCTAGAACCGGACGTCCCGGAGGAACTGGAGCGTCAGCGGGATCTGAGTCAGGACCTCCGGCGACTCGTCCTCGATGAAGTAGTACTTCACGCCCACCTTCTTTGCGGCCGCCAGCACGGACGGCCAGTCGACCTGGCCGCTGCCGAGGGGCACGTCGTTGCGCACGTCCGTCTTTCCCGTCAGCGCCCCGCGCTCGACTCCCTTCCGGAGGTCTTTGAGGTGCATCGAGGTCCAGCGGCCGGGATACTTGAGCAGCCACGAGGCCGGGTCCTGGCCGGGGAAGAAGACCCAGAGCACGTCCATCTGGAACGAGACGAGCTCGGGATCGGAGCCCGTGATCAGCAGATCCGCCAGCGTGCCGTTGCCGTGCTTGACGAACTCAAAGCCGTGCAGGTGGTAGAAGAAGCGGATCCCGACCTTCCTGGTCGCGGCGCCGGCCCGGTTGAAGACCTCGATCACCTCGCGGGCCTGGGCCTCGTCGAACGGGTCTTTGTGATCGGCCCACGCGCAGCCCGCCTGCTCGAGGCCGAGCGCCTTCGCCTCCGCGGCCACGCCCTCGGGGTCGCTCTTCCATCGTGCCCAGGGGAAGTGGCTCGAGACCGCCTTCAGCCCGCGCTCCTTCAGGAGGCCGAGAAGTTCGGCGGGCTTCATGCTTTGGCTGCCCCCGATTTCGAGCGTGGTGAAGCCGAAGGCCTTTGCCTGGTCGAGCCCCGCCGGGACGCCCTTGGCGGAGACGAGACCGCGGAGGCTGTAGAGCTGCAGTCCCGGCTTCGCGGCGGAGTGGTCCGACGGCGTCGTCCCGCCCGAAGTCCCCGCGCATCCCGCGAGCATCGCCGCGAGGCACGCCACGCCCGATACCATCCGGATCGTCTTCATGAGCCTTTTCCTCAGGAGCCCTGAACCTCTCAGAACGAGCGCAATCCTACGGAAGCAGTACACGGTACGGCAAGCATCGCAACAGATCCGCCCCCCCTTCGCCCGTCAGATCCTCGGAACGCGTGATATCTTCTTTCGTGAACCGACGCGAATGGCTGGCCGGCGCCGCGGGGCTCGCCGCGCTGTCCGCGGCCGTCGGTCAGGAGAAAAACCCGGCGGCGCAGGTCGTCGATCGCGCCTCGAGCATCCGGACCAGCGGCATGAAGGCGTTCTGGGTGAACTCCCATGTCTTCCTCCGCATCGACACCAATCACGGGGTCGTCGGGTGGGGCGTCTTGAGAAAAGATTGACGCGTTTACGGCCGGGTGGCAGAAGGAATGCGCTCGTCTGGGGATCGACTCGCTGGATCTGGGGAACGGAATAAAATGAACTGCTCCCAGCTTCTCTTGCTCTGCTGCTCCCTCTGGTCGACGCAGGAGCCGGCGCCGCTCTTGCTTGAAGTGTCTCACTCCAAGGCCGATTGCCGGTACGAAGGCACAGAGTTGTCCTGTCTGGAGAAGGATCACTTTCGGATCTGGCTGAACGGGAAGGAACTGGCGACGATCGACGCGCTCGCGGCTCGATTGAAGGAGCTTGGCGAAGGCCGAGCGACGATGGACCGCAAGATCCTCTTTCGACCAGGCCTGAATGCTCCCTTCGGAGAAATCTGGTCCTACCTCGTCATGGCTCGGAAGTTGCACTGCACCCGCTTCCTCTGGGGCGAGGATAAGCCTCCGGTGGCTCGAGAGGGCGCCCCGCAGCAAGGGCCCTTCGACTTGTTCCTTCGGATGGACGGGCAGCGACTCAAGGGGTGGGAAGTCCAGGTGGAACACGATCCGTGGACGCTGAAGACGGATGCAATCGTGGCTGGCATCAGAGCTCGGAAGGTGACGAAGGACACGCGGATTATCCTCGACGTCGACGGAAACGTACCGTGGCGCGCGGTCGCCGACTTGGCCGAACTGCTTCGCAAAGAAGGGTTCTCACGGGTCGAGTTCCTTGGAGTCCCGGAAATCCCAACCCTCGCGGCGGAGTCCGTTAGTGAAGCGGAGGCTGAGGCCTTGGGACGGCGGCTGGACGGCGCCACCAACGAGGAGATCGAAGCGATCTTCGACGGACTGCTGGACCGACAGGAGATCCATCAGCGATTCATAGGATCGCTGGAGCTATCCGGACTCATCCGACATCTGGCGGAAGGGTCGTTCGACCTTCAGCGGCCCACGGGCAAGCGGTTCGTCAACGAGAATCCGAGCCAGAAGTGCCTGAGATTCCTCCGCGTTCGGCAAGTCCAGGGAACCTGTAGACTCCTTTTCCGCTTCCTGATGCCCAATGGACTGGACTATCTCGAGTTCATTCTGGCTCGGGATGCCTACGGGCGGGTGCGCATCGTCGACCAGGACAGCTTGGCTCAAGGCGGCCTGGCGACGGCCCTATTCCGAGCCTATCTCTTCTGGGATCCCGAGCACACCAAGATACTCAATAGCCTCCATGCGCCGACGCCGGGAGATTTCGTGTGGTTCGGCAAAGGGCCCGCCTCGGAGTTGATGAGGCTGGTCTTTGAGAAGAAGCCTCAGGAGGCCTTGGCCTTCTTCCGCGAGAATCAGGAGGCTCTCAAAGGGGATGAGCGCGCCCATCGGGTTTTTCTCAACCTCTGCCGAAGCATCGGAAACGATGAGTATCTCGAAGCCGTCCGCATGCTGGAAAAGCACTTCCCGAACACGACGACCTTGTTCATCACGAAGATCGATTGCTACCAGCGCCGCGGCGAACTAAAGAGCTGTCTGGAGGCCATCGATGCTCTCGAAGCGCGCGTCGGAAAGGACGCCTATCTCGAGGTGCATCGGGCCACGGCGTACTTGAGTGCGGGAAAGCTCGAGGAAGCGCGGGGCAGCGCCGAGCGCGCGACGGCCCAGGACCCGGTTCTTGCCCAGGCCTGGTTGATGCGGGTGGCGATCGGTCTCCAGCTAAAGGACCACAAAGGGGTTGCTGAGGCCCTGACCGTGCTGGAACAGAATCTTAAGATTCCGCTGGGCAGTCTCGAATCCGAGCCGGAATTTGCGGAATTCCTGAAGAGTGACGACTATCGTCACTGGAAGGATGCGAGGAAGAAATAGCCTCCAGCCGGCTTTGCACGACACGCCCAAGGGCTACCTCTTCGGCTCATACCGCATCGCCACCGCCCCCGACTTGTACTCCAGCCGACTCACGAGCCTCAAGTCGACCGGCTTCGATAGCCCCGCGAACAACGTCGGCCCGTGGCCCGCCAGCCTGGGGTGCACCACGAACTCGTACTCATCGATCAAACCCAGTTCCGCCAGCGCCAGCGGCAGCTTGACGCCTCCCACGAGAAGTCCCTTGCCCGACTCCTGCTTGAGCCGGCGAACGGCCGTCCCTAGATCCCCACGAAGGAGCTCCGCGTTCCAGTCGACCCGGTCCAGGGTGCTCGACACGACGTACTTCTTCGCCGCGTCGATCGTCCGAGCGAAGGGGTCCAGCGAATCAGGCCTCGCTCCCGTCCGCGCGGACGGCCGGAACGCTTCCTCCATCATCTGGTAAGTCACCCGTCCAAAGAGGAGGGCATCGGCTCGGCCGAGGATGTCGGCCGCACGACGATGCAATTCTTCGTCCGGGATGACGGCACGATGATCGCAGCACCCGTCCAAGGTGACGTTGATGGAATACCGAAGCGGTCGCATGGCGCAATAGTACTGGCGATGAGGGAGCCTCGCAAGGTCAGCCCGCCACAGGGTTAGGATCCACCCAGGTAAGGGATGTCTCCTTCTGCTCGCAAACAACGGGCGGTATTGGCGGGTGTTGTATCGGAGGCTTGGGATACATTTCCTTGAGCGCGAGGGCCATCCCAGGACCCTGTTCCTGGCTGCTTTGATCCTGCTTCAGGACAGGCCGCCGACCAATGGGTCGAACAGCTCCGCTCCGGGGTCAACAGAAGGGAAGCCTGGAAGGCGCTGCTGAAGCTGGGAGAAGTCGGCGTCCGGTTGATGTTTCTGCGACTCGGCGGAGGGGACAGGGTGGAACTCGAACACTGGGTGCGCTACGACGTGCGAACCCTAAACCTTCAGGTGCACTTGTTCGGCGGTTACGCTGACGTCTCCGAATCCGGGTACCGGGAGACGGACCAGGGCTTCACCCTGAACGGCGACATTTCCGACGAGACGTTCAAGCTGCCCGAGGGGAAGAAGGAGCCTTCGCTACAGTGCATGAAGAGCCGAAAGATTCTTCATTCTCTATTCTTGGATACCGTCGTTCGCCACAACTTCCGAAGGTGGCGAACATCAAGGAATGGTGGACAGGACCGGGGTTGAACCGGTGACTCCAGCATTTTCAAGTCGGGTCGAAACCGCGAACCCGGGAAAACAGAGTACGGCGAGCACGGTACCATGCAGCGAGGGTAATGGAATATGCCGTTACGGCTCGGTCTCGCAGAACGCGCACGGACTAGCGGGAGAGCACGTCTCCCAGATCCGTCGGTCGTCCGGGAACGACCTCTACCGAGATTCGCTGTTCTCCGAGCGTCTCGTGCCACACGTGGAGAGTCCAGGATCCGGGAGGGACATTCCGGATTTCGAATCGCCCGTCGGTTCCGGTCCGGGCGTGATGAGGGTTGTCCGTCACGGCGATCCAGCCGCGGAGCAGGTAGTGTCAGTCCCAATCGAGCGGCACCAGGACCGGCCGGTCGAACGTCAGCTCCTTGGTGCGTCCCTTCGCGAGCTTAGAGTTCCCGCAGGCCTTCCAGATGCCTTCCCGGCATTCGAAGCCGATGCGGTCCGGCTTCCCGGTCTTGGTCGGGCGCGACGCCTGCATGAAGACGCGGTCGGAATTGTGGTCCTCGGCGAGGCCCTTCAGGTCGACGACCAGCTCGTGCCGGGCGTCGTCTCGGGCGTCGCCGATCTCGACGGGCTCGCCGGGCGACACGAAGGCGATCCGCGGCTCGAACTGATGGTCGCCGAAGGTCATCACGGCCTTGCCGGAGACCCAGGGAGAAGTCTCACGCCCCTCCAGGTAGACGGCCGCGTCGGCAACCCCGCCCTGCGAGTCGACCCGGAGGCTGCGGTCCACGTACGTCCGGCCCAGAAACTCGAACACCTTGTTCTCGGGTCGGCGAATTGTGACGATCCGACCGCGGACCTGGACGGTTTCGGCCGGCTCGACGCCCGCGCAGCCCGACGCTGTGACGATGGCCGCGAAGAGGATGGGTCTCACACCCTCCCATTACCCCCCGGAGGGGAAAATGTGCCGGAAATTAGGGTCCGACCCTAAACCTCCAGGAATTCTCCATCGGAGAACTCGTACCCTAGCTTCAGCCAGGCTGCGGGAACAGGGCGTCGAGGGACCTGGTCACGAATGAAGACCCAAGCCGCGGCATTCCCTTGGCCAGGTGCCTTGCCCCCGTATGCAGCGGGTGAAGAGCCCGAAGGATAGTGGACAGGACCGGGGTTGAACCGGTGAACCCAGCTTTTTCAGGTCGGGCCGAAACCTCGCACCCGCGTGATTTCAACGAATACTGCGAGTACTGTACCATGCAACGAGGGCAGGACAACGCAGCACGTCAAACCTACGTCATAAAGGGATCCCTGATCAGCCCCGCGATGGTCTACTTATTACCGCCGTGCTTTCGCGAGCGGGGAGGCCGAGGGATTAGGAACGCTTCTCTTTCGTGGGCATCCCCAAGCGTGCCGCGATCCAGTTCGCCGCTCCGGCCAGCGGCGAAACGGCCGAGACCAGCAGGACCAGCGCCACGGGCGCGATGAACAAGCGCATCCAGGAGACACGCGGCCAGGTCAGTAGGTAGGCGAAGGGCGTCCCGAGAGCCAGGATCAGGCACAGAGTCGCGATGGAAACGGTCAGGAAGCTCTTCCTGGCTTCCGACTCCGTCCGGGCAGCATCCGTCCCGAAGGTCCCCATGAGAAGGGCCATGAACCCCCCGACGAGGCCGAACCCGCCCATTCCCCACCAGAATGACGAGGTGTAAAAGCCTCCGAATCTCGACGAGCTTTGCGTCCCCAGATACCAGATCGCAAGAGCGACCATGATGGTCAAGGAGAAACCGCCCATGAGGTAGGCCCCGATCCAGGACAGGGGAGACTGCTTGAGTCGCGGAGCGATGATCAGTAGCGGTAAAGCGATGCCCGCCATCATGACGACGTCGATCGTGAAGGCGGTCAGTATCTCCCTCACGTGCACGGACAAAGCTTAACACAAAGCGGCACGGTGATCCTGAATCCGCTTGCGCGACTCCGCGCAATCACCGGCGAAGAAAGTTTCAGGAGGGGGCTAGCTCACCACACCCTTCGCTGGCCGGCGCGACCGCCGGGCAGCGAAGGATGGTGGACAGGACCGGGGTTGAACCGGTGAGCCCAGCATTTTCAGGTCGGGCCGAAACCGCAAACCCGCGAAATTACAAAGAGTACTGCGAGTATAGTACCATGCAGCGAGGGCAGGGAAACGCAGCTCGTCATACCCACGTCATACGCTGCCTTGGGGAGGACCGCTCGTGGGACTCGACCTCTTTGTCATGCCGCTGTGGCGCTATCTCGCGGGCCAGTTCGAGGGGCCCGTGGAGGCCTTCCTCGGGGCGAAAAGAATCGGCGAACCTAAACCGGACGATCCTGAGCTCCAGGCGCGAGGTCGCGTCAACCGACTCCGAATGGATTTATCCGAGCGTCTTGGCAAACCATTGGACTGGTCGGACGAGGGAGCGGTAGCCGTCAGCGTTCAATTCACCTATCCCGCCCTCCAGGCCCTACGGGCCTTTGCGGCCTATCAGGATCACCCGTTTCCGCGCGAAGAGGGAAGCGCGCGGCCTCTTCCGTTCGAAGTGAGCAAGTCGAGCCCTGAGGAGCATCCCAGCCTCGTCTGCGTCTATAACCTGCAGGCTTCAACACAATATCCCCATCTCATTGATCACTCCGACTGTTCCGGTTTCTACCTGCCGGTCGATTTCCCGGCGCCGCTTCGATGCCTCGAGCTCCTCGACGGAGAAGGAACCGGTCAGGGGGCAACGCCCGACGAGATGAAGGAGATCGAGGATTCCATTCGAGAGGAGCAGGGGGAGGAGGGAGTCGCGATGTTTCGAGCACTAATCGGAGGGGTCGAGCAAGAGGAGAAGGGGCGCGACCTGATCGAGAGCTTACGCCGTGCAACGAACTATCCACCCCGGACACCGGAGCCACCTCCTCCGGCCCCTAAAGGGAAACACGTGGTGGATTGGTTCAAGGCCGGTTCGTCAATCCAGCTCCTTCGGGAACTCGACGATCTCAATCGTCTGCTCAAGATGGCGCGGGATTGGGGCGATCTGAAGTCCGGCGAGAGCCTGGAGGCGGATGACGACCCTCTTGGTATGGTCAAATACGGCTGGGGAGTACTTCACTACGTTGCTCGGGTCAGCGTTGAGCGGGGGCTACCGATCATCTTCGACGGCTAGGCGGCCATTGCGGGTGAAGCGCCGATGCTCGCATTGAGCGACGAGTCCTTCCCCGCGAGGCGGGGAAGGCGAGAAGTCGAAGTGGTGGACAGGACCGGGGTTGAACCGGTGACCCCAGCATTTTCAGGTCGGGCCGGAACCGCAAACCCGCGAACTTTCAAAGAGTCCTGCGAGCACTGTACCACGCAGCGAGTGTAATGGAACGCTGCACGTCATACCCACGTCATACACCTTTCATTATTTTTCGAGCGGGCATGGGCGCTAGGCTCGACC
>Ga0310813_10002508_pt1 | contig 11113 bp, 13 predicted proteins | sample YN3metagenome_FD_203086 | JGI IMG/M metagenome (GOLD analysis project Ga0310813, IMG submission 203086) | Soil microbial communities from experimental microcosm in Duke University, North Carolina, United States - YN3 | ecosystem: Engineered > Artificial ecosystem > Soil microcosm > Unclassified... | reverse complement strand
TCGAGGCCGGCACGTTCTCGTTCACGTTCTCGGACGTCGACCTGACCCGCCTCGTCGAGGACACGGTCGCGACCGCCGCCGTCGGGCAGGACGAGGTGCACGTCCGGGCGCGCGTGCTCGGGACGCAGCCCCCCATCCGCGGCGACCGCGAGCGGCTCCGCCAGGTGCTCACGAACCTGATCGACAATGCGGTGAAGTACTCGCCCGCGGGCGACGAGGTGGAGGTCGAGGCCCGGCCCGAGAACGGCGCCGTCCGGATCTCGGTCAGGGATCGGGGACCGGGCATCCCCGAGGACCAGCAGCGACTGATCTTCGAGAAGTTCGGGCGCGCGGACGTGCCGGGCTCGAAGCCGGGCACCGGCCTCGGTCTCTTCATCGCCCGCTCGATCGCCGAGGCGCACGGCGGGAAGCTCGAGGTGAGCTCGCGCCCGGACGCCGGCGCGACGTTCACGCTCACGCTGCCGGTCGGCTAGACCTTGACGCGCAGGCGCTCGACCCCGAGGTCCTTGGCGAGCTCGCGTGCGCGCACGCCGATGCGCGAGCGCAGCTCGGCCGGCTCGAGCACGATCGCCTCGCCCCGCTTCGAGAGGATGTCGCTCTCGAGCCATTCGTCACTGCCGACCGGGATCTCGCGAATCGCGCCGCCGCCGACCAGCCTGCGCGCTCCGCGCTCGATCTCGTAGCGGGCGATCTGCGGCGTGTAGAGGACGCGCGCGGTGCGCGCCCCGCGCAGCCGGGTGGGCTCGAAGCCCTCCCGCGGCTCGAACTTCTCGCGCAGGAGCTTCGCGCTGCGCATCCGGTCGAGCCGGAACGAGCGCTCGCCGTCGCTCGTGCGGTCCCACGTGTGCACGTACCAGAAAGGCATCGCACGCTCGAACGTGTACGCCTCGACGAGCCGGGTCGACGGCTGCGAGTCGACCTCCTTCTGGTACTCGATCTCGACGAGCCGGCGCTCGCCCACGCCGCGTGCCAGCGTCGAGATGAGGTCTTCCTCCGCCCGGTCGCCGTACGGCTCCGGAGTGCGCGTCAGCTCGAAGACGCCGAACGTATCCTCGAGCTTCTGCCGCACCTTGCCGAGCGGGGTGTGTGCGTCGGCGGCGATCATCGGGCCGACGTACTCGAGCGCGAGGCGGATCGCACGGGCCTCCAAGGGTGTCAGGCGCGGCGACGACCGGAACGTGTCTCCCCAGAGCTCCTTGTCGACGTGGACGGCGCCGTCGGAGAGCTCCGCGTAGACCGTGTAGCAGCCGCCGCCGAAGTTGACGAGGTTGAGAAGCGACAGATGCTCCTCGAGCTCCTCCGGCGGAACGGACGGGAAGCGCGCCAGCAGCTCCGCAGCGGGGATCACGGCGTCCTTCTCCTCGCCGCAGGCCGCGAGGAGGTACGCGAGCAGCGCCTGGAGCACGGCGAACCGCTCGGGCGCGACCGGCCCGGCGGGCCGCTCGGCGACGGGGGCGCTTCGCTTCGGCGCCGACTCGCGCGCCGGCTCCGGCGCCTTGCCCTCGTGGCCGTCGCGGACGCGCCGGAGCGACGCAGCGACCTCGCGCCGCAGCTCCTCCGGCTCGAGAGGCACCGCGCGGCCGTCCTGGCGCAGGACCCAGGAGGCGAGCTGGGCGAGCGACGAGTAGTCGGTGACGAAGACGCCGTCCTCGAGGCGGCCGGTTGCTCCGTAGGCGCGCTGCACCCACCAGGCCGTGTCGCCGCGCACCTCGATGCGGGCCTCGCCGAGGATGTCCCCGACCTGCCACGGCGGCCGGCCGCGGAACTGCTCGATGTCGAAGTCGGCAGGGACCCTGAAGTCGCGCTCGCGACGCGTCGCGAACTTGATCTCGCCGCGAACCCGCGAGACCCGGAACGTGCGGATGTCGTCGCGATCGAGGTCGAAGCCGACGACGTACCAGATGCCGTTGTCCGGCATCAGCGCGTAGGGGTTGAGCGTCCGCTCGGACTCGTGGTCCCGCGAGATCGACCAGTACTCGAACTTGACGGTGCGCTGCTTCGAGATCGCACCCTCGAGCTTCGCGAGCCGTCCGGGCATCTCGGGTGAGTAGTCGGGATCGAGCACCTCGACGCGAAGCGCGGTGTCGCTTCTCGCGTCCGCGAACCCGGGCCGCCCGAGCGCGAGGTTCTGGAGCGCGAGCCGCAACGGCTCCGCGTAGGCGAACTTGCCCTCGAGGAGATAGAGCGCGGTTTGAAGCGCGGCCAGCTCCTCGTTCTCGAGCTCGAGCTCGGGGAGGAAGTACTGCTCCGAGCGAAGCGTGTACAGCTCCTCGCCCGTGAACTCGTCCCGCTGCGACTGCAGCGCGACACCGAGCGACAGGAGCTCGGCGCGGTCCGAGTAGAAGCGGCGGGCGAACGCCTCGTCGGACATCTCCGAGTAGCCCTCGACGTTCGACTTCACTTCCCGTGCCGTGATCGGACGGCGTTCCGCCATCAGGAACGCAACCAGCGAGAGCTGGCGGATCAGCTTGTCCGTATCGTGTGACACCCCTGGCTCACCCTACACTCGCGCGCCTGTGGAAGGCACGGGGAAAACCTGGGGACGACCGCCTGCTACGCGGCGGCCTTGGCTTCGAGATGCTGGTGCGACGGGCAGTAGTCGCGCTCGGGCAGCGGCGTGCGCTGACACGGCTTTCCCTTGCGCGTCGTCGCGCGGCAGCGTGCGACGCCGCCGTCGAGTGCACCGGCCTCGATCTGATCCTCGATGAACTGCGCCGCCGCGCTCACTCCCTGCTGCACCGCCCAGGCCACCTCCGCCTGGCAGGTGATCGGGAAGTGACGGCGGATGTCCTGGAAGAGCGCGCGGTCGGGCTTCGAGAAATAGAGAGGGTCCTTTGCGAGCCGCTCCATCGTCTGCTCGCAGGCCGTCAGCACCGCCCGCCGCGACTCGAGCTGGGATTCGCGATCACCGTACGGATCGATCATGTCCTTGACGGATCGATATATCGCTCGCGAGTACTGATACATGCAGTGTTGCAACTGGAGGGTCAGCTCTTCGATCACAGTCTCGTCAGCTCCTATGAAGTTCCGGCCAAAGCTTTGTTAACAGCGGGTTAACCGGGCAGCGTCCCGCCTCCAGTAGGGCGATCCTACACGGTTCAGAGCCATGTCACAAAGTCCGGCGCTATGTTGCCAAGCCAGTGAACACGCACTCCGCCCGCCATCAGGGCCGTTTCCGGATCCGGGCCGGTTTACACCTGCCAGACTACCGCGTGACCCGCGTCTGATAGGCGTCCGGGAAGCCCTTGGCATGGGCATCCGAGAGCCCGGCCGAGGCCTCGGCCGCCGTGCGGAAGATGCCCGCAAAGACGACGAAGTAGCCCGGATGGAGGCTCGAGTACTGGGCCGAGGAGATCACCCCGACGTCCTTCAGCCCGGCCCGCTTGGCCCGCCGGGCGCGGGCGACCGCGGCGGCGCGGCCGTTCGCGACCGGCAGCGACTCGAGCACCTCCGTGTAGCCGCTCTGGCCGGCCGGCCAGACCGCGAGCGCGTTCGGGTTGGTGGGCGGCGGCGTCGTCGAGCCTCCTCGCGGGCCCGTTCCGGGCGCGGTCGGGAGCGGCCCGGTCGTAATCGTCGGCGCCGGCGCGCCGGGCAGCGTGCTCGTGATCGTCGGCGCCACCGTGGAGGGCGGCGCGCCCGGCCCCACGGTGACGGTCGGACCGGTGGCGACGAGCGTCCGCGAGCTGTCGCTGCGGGCCGCGTTGGCGGCGAGCGCCGCGGCGGTCGCGACGATCGTCAGGACGAGGAAGAGCAGCACGGGCCAGATCCAGTCGCCCGGATACCACGCGAAGCGGCGCTGCCAGGACGAGGCGAGCACGCCGACGACGCCGCGGTTCGTCGGCAGCCGCGTCCCGCACTCCAGGCAGTACTCCTGCAGCGGCTCGTACGCGACGCCGCAGCGTGGGCAGTAGTCGGGGCTCGCGCGAGTCATGGCTCCTGTGCCGGCAGCGGCGGCGCGGCGCCGACGGGGCGACCGCATTGCGCGCAGAACTTCGAGCCCCAGAAGATCGGCGCTCCGCACTCGCAGCGGGCCGACGGTCGCGTCCGGCCGCGCGACATCGCTGCCGCGAGTAGCGCATCGAGCTCGGCGAGCCGCTCCTCGACCTGCTGGAGGTCGGCGCACCGGTCGACGAGCAAATCCTGCCGGAACTGGTCGCGGCGGTACATCTCGAGCATCAGCCCGCCGAGGTCGCGCAGCTTCTCCTCGCGGGCGACGAGCAGCAGCCGGCGTTCACGCCGGAGCTGGCCGGCAGGCGGCAGCGCGCGCCGGACGGCACGCGGCGTCGGCGGCGGAGGCGCAGCCTCCTCGTTCGCGGGCGCGCGGCGAAAGCGCATCGCCGCCGACTCTAACTATGGGCCCGGTCGGGTGGGTTGCTCGCCTCGGGCGGCTCGGCGGCCGAAGCCCGCGAAATAGAGGACGGCGAGAACGAGCCCGACGATGCCCACGACCCAGCCGAACGGGAGGAAGAACCCGAACAGGACGCCGATCACGATCAATGCGATTGCGATTCCGATCATCGAGACCACCTTCCCCGGGGTCGCCGCCCGGAAACGCCGGCGGCTCAGCGCTGGATGACGACCAGTCGCTCCTCGGTCATCTCGCGCACCGCCCAGGCGGGCCCCTCTTTCGTGTTGCCGGAGGCCTTGATGCCGCCGTAGGGCATCTGGTCGCTCCGGAACGTCGGCGCTTCGTTCACCGTGACTCCGCCGAACTCGAGGCCCTCGGCGGCGCGAAGCGCGGTGTCGAGCGACGACGTGAACACCCCCGCCTGGAGCCCGAAGCGCGTGCTGTTCGCGCGCTCGATCGCCTCGTCCACCGATCCGGCAGGGTTGACGATCACGACCGGGCCGAAGATTTCCTCGCAGCTCACCTTCTGGTCGTCGCCGACCTCCGCGATCACCGTAGGCTTCAGGAGCTCGCCGGTCTCGCCACCGGCGAGCACCTTCGCTCCGCTCGCACGCGCCTCGTCGATCCAGGCGCCGATCCGGGCTCGCGCGCCCTCGTCGATCACGGGCCCGACGTCGGTCGCGTCGTCGCTCGGGTCGCCGACCTTCAGCGCCTCGACCTTCGGCAGGAAGGCCTCGACGAACGCGTCGAAGGCGGGCTGCTCGACATAGATCCGGTGCACCGAGATGCAGCTCTGTCCCGCGAACGCGAAGGCATTAGCGGCGAGCTTCGCCGCCGCCGCGTCGACGTCCGCGTCCGCGGCGACGATCACAGGCGTGGAGTTGCCGAGCTCGAGCTTGACGCGCTTCCGCGGCGCGCGCTCCTGGAGCCCCCAGCCGACGTCGCCCGAGCCGGTGAACGTGATCAGCTTCACGCGCTCGTCCCCGACGAGCACGTCGCCGATCTCCGAGGCCGGGCCGACCACGACGTTCAGCCACCCTGCCGGAAGGCCCGCCTCCTCCTCGAGCTCTGCGAGCAACAGCGCCGAGAGCGGTGTCTGCGACGCGGGCTTGAGCACGACGGGGCAGCCGGCCGCGAGAGCGGGTGCGAGCTTGTGCGCGACGAGGTTGCACGGAAAGTTGAACGGAGAGATCGCTCCGACGATCCCGATCGGCCTGCGCAGCGTGAAGCCGAGCTTGCCCTCGCCCGCCTGCGCGCCGTCCATCGGGATCATCTCGCCGGCGAGCTTTCGAGCCTCGACGGCGGCGAAGGTGTAGGTCGACATGGCGCGCGAGGCCTCGACGCGCGCCGCCTTGATCGGCTTCCCGGCCTCGTCGGAGATCGTGCGTGCCACCTCTTCGTGGCGGCGGCCGATCAGGCCCGCGACCTTGACGAGGATCTCCGCGCGCTTGTGAGCGGGCAGCGGCTCGCCGAGCGCGCGCTCCGCCGCGTCGAGCGCGCGTCGCGTCTCGGCGGCGCCGCCCTTCGCGACCCGCCCGACCACCTCGCCGGAGTAGGGCGAGCGGACCTCGAGCCGGTCGCCGGTCTCGATCCACTCGCCGCCGATCAGGAGCTTGCGCTCGGTCGCCGTTGCAGCCATGGGGCAAGTGTACGAGAGTGGCGGTGTGATCCGGGCGCATCTCGCGGCTGAGGTCGAGGCCTTCGGAGGGCGGTTCCCGGTTTACGTGCACACGATCGAGCACCCGGAGGGTCTCGTGCTCGTCGACACCGGGATGATCGACTCGCTCCCCGAGCTCGACGAGGCGTGGAAGCCGGAGCCGCACCGGCTGCCGGACGAGCTCGTGTCGCGCGTCGTCGCCGTCGTCAACACACATCTGCACTTCGACCACTGCGGCGGCAATCGCGTGTTCCCGGGCATCCCGATCCACGTGCAGGCGCGCGAGCTCGCAGACGCACGCAACCCCGACTACACGGTGCAGGCGTGGGTCGACTTCGACGGCGCGACCTACGTCGAGCACGAGGGCGAGGCCGAGCTGCTGCCCGGCATCCGCCTGCTCCCGACGCCGGGCCACACGGACGGGCACCAGTCGGTGCTCGTCGACACCGACGACGGTCTCGTCGTTCTCGGTGGGGACGTCGCGTACACGTTCCGCGAGCTCGGGACCGGCGCGACCGAGGGGCAGCGGCGCGTGCTCGAGCTCGGCGCGCTCACCTGGCTCGCGCACGCCGAGCGCCCCGCGATCCCGGACCATCGCCCCGCCGGCTCGTGATCCGTCAGGATTCCGGGATCTTCAGCTCGCGCCCGATGTAGAAGCCGGACCGCTCGTCGACGACGAACGGAGCCATCGCCTGGCGCCGTTTCGTCTCGATCTCGGACAGGCGGTAGCGCTCACGTGATTCGGGCGAGTCCCAGATCGAGATCCCGACCACCTCGCTCCCGTCGGGCGAGTAGCACTCGTACGAGCGGAGCATCCCCTCCGGGAACTCGCTCGGCCGCCAGGCGCGGCTGAACTCGTCGCGCGCGCCCGGCTTGAGTCGGCGGGTCGTGATCCAGACGTAGGTCTGGTCGATCTCCATCGAGCATGCCTCCCTTTACAGGACCGGCACGCTATCGCAGTCGGCGCTGCATTTGCCACCCGCCCGGCCATACGATCGACCGCTCCCTCGGGGCAACCGCCTCGACGTCTACGTGCGACCCGCTCAGGCAGTGGAATACGATGCGCGGATCCCGACGACAAAGGAGCCCAGAGTGGCGGTCGCATATCTCCAGGAATTCGTGATCCAGAACGGTGACACGAGCACCACGAACTACGACGCGGTCGCAGCCGAGCTCGGCCTGGCGGACGTTCCCGACGGCCTGCTCATCCACACGGCCGGCTTCGACCACGACGCCGGGGTCTTCCGGATCTTCGACGTCTGGCAGACGCGCGCGCACGGCGAGAAGTTCATCTCCGAGCGACTCAACCCGATCATCGAGCCGATGGCCGCCGCGGCGGCGCAGGATCCGAACAGCAACTTCACGCCTCCGAGCCGTGAGGCCTGGTACGAGCTGCACGACTCGCTGCCGGGCTGAGCCACCCCGCGCTCAGTGCTCCGCCAGCAGCCGGTCGAGCCCGCGCGTCAAGCCGAGGCGGCCGGGGGCGGCCCTGATCGCGAGCAGCGTCCCCGCGACGTAGGGCGCCGGCGTCTCGCCGGCGTCCTGGCGGATCGACAGCCGCTCGCCTGCTGCGGCGAAGACGACCTCCGTCGAGACGACGAAGCTCGGAAGGCGAAGCGAGTGCACCTGGGTGCCGCCGATCGTGGCTCCGCGCGCCTCGCGTGGGCCGAGCGTCTCGTCGATCGGGACGCCGAGGGCGGGCGGCCGCACGTCGTCGAGGCGCTCGGCGAGCTCCCGGGCCGTACCGCTCGGAGCGTCGGGTTTCCCCGCACTCGCATAGTCGATCACCTCCCACGCCTCCAGATGGCGCGCGGCCTCGGTGGCGCAACGAAGGAGCAGCGCGGCCGTGAGCGAGAAATTGCCGGCGGCGATCACGCCGACCCGTCGCCGGCGCGCGAGCGCGTCGATCTCGTCGAAATCCGACGCTGACAGACCGCTCGAGCCGACGACGACATTGACGCCGCGCGCGAGGGCCGCGAGGACGTTCTCCTTCACGACCGCGGCATGGGTGTAATCGACGAGCACGTCCGCGCCGACGGCATCGAGCGCCTCCTCGGCCGAGGAGTAGCTCGCGGGATCCGAGCGCGAGACCCCGCTCGCGAGCTCCAGGTCGTGCGCCGTCTCGATCGCGGCCGCGACGGCACGACCCGTCCACCCGGTGACGCCCGCGACGCAGACGCGAATCGCGGGCTCTCGTTGGGCGGGCGGCACGAAGTGACTTCTCGAGCCCGGCTTGCTCTCAGCCCGTTTCCGGCGGCAGCCGGCTTGCGAGCGCGTCGAGCACCTTCAGCTGCATCGAAGGAGTGTTCCGCAGCAGCGACCGGAACGCGGGGGCGGTGATCACGAGCGCCCGCGTCGGGGCCGTCGTGGTGACGGTCGCCGTGCGCGGCGCGCCGGTGACGAGCGCGATCTCGCCGAGGAAGTCGCCCGCGCCGAGCGACCTCAGCTTCCTGCCCCGCCGGTGCACGTCGGCTCCTCCCTCGACGATCACCACGAACTCCTTGCCGCTCGAGCCCTCCTTGGTGAGCTTCGTGCCCGCCGCAAGGTCGACCTCGTCCGCAAGCGCCGCGATCTGGCGAAGCTCGTTCTTCGAGCAGCCGGCGAAGAGCGGCACCCGCGCGATCATCGCGACCTTCACGTCTTTGCGGAGCACCGGTCGATTCTCGGGGGTCGAGCGCCGCAGGTCAACCCGGCAGGGTTACAGTGTGGATGTGACACCCAGGCAGACCGACGCGCTGATCGTCGACGCTGTCCGCAGCCCGATCGGCAAGAAGAACGGGACCCTCTCGCACATCCGGGGCGACGACCTCTCCGCCCAGGTCGTGAATGCGCTCGTCGGCCGGAACGACGTCGACCCGGCGGAGGTCGAGGACCTCCAGTGGGGCTGCGTGACGCAGGTCGAGGAGCAGGCCTGGAACATCGGCCGGAACGTCGCCCTCACCGCCGGGTGGCCGGTGACCGTGTGCGGGACCACGGTCGACCGTCAGTGCGGCTCCTCGATGCAGACGAACTTCAACGCGGCCGCGGCAGTCTGGTCCGGGCAGCTCGACCTCGTGATCTCGGGCGGCGTCGAGATGATGTCCCGCGTCCCGATGGGCTCCAACAGGGGCTCGATGTCCGACGCGGTGCTCGAGCGGTTCGACATCGTGATGCAGGGCATCTCGGCCGAGGAGATCGCGAAGCACTGGAAGCTCTCACGCGAAGACGCGGACCGCTACTCGCTCGAGTCGCACCGGCGCGCTGCGCGCGCCATCGACGAGGGGCGGTTCGCGAAGGAGATCGTCCCGATCGAGCTCGACGTGCCTCTACCCGGCGAGGACGGCGGCGGCACGGCGACGATGACACGCACGCGCTTCGCGATCGACGAGGCGGTGCGGCGCGGCACGACGCTCGAGAAGATGGCGGCGCTCCAGCCGGCCTTCATCCCGGACGGCGTCGTGACGGCCGGAAACTCGAGCCAGATCGTCGACGGCTCTGCGGCGGTGCTGGTCGCGTCGGAGCAGAAGGCTTCGGCGCTCGGACTCGAGCCTCGGGCGCGCTTCCTCGGGTTCGGCATAGCCGGCGTCGACCCGCACATGATGCTGCACGGGAATCCCGAGGCGTGCGCGCGCGCGCTCGCCAGGGCGGGTCTCACGTGGGACGACATCGACGTGATCGAGGTGAACGAGGCGTTCGCGTCGGTCGTTCTCCAGTTCCTCTCGGACACGCAGCTCGGCGAGCGCTGGGAGGCCGGCGACGTCAACCCGAACGGCGGCGGCATCTCGCTCGGGCATCCGCTCGGCGCCACCGGTGCGCGCATCACCGCGACTCTCGTCTCCGAGCTCGAGCGGCGCAACGCCCGCTACGGCGTCGCGGCGATGTGCATCGGGTTCGGCCAGGCGATTGCCGGCGTCGTCGAGCGGCTCTAGCAGCCTCTTCCCTCGCCGCGTGCCGGCGGGCAGGCTTCGGAGGGCGCACGTCGCCGTCGCCCTCGCGTTCGTCGCGTTCGGGACGGTCGACGGGACGTGGGCCGCGCGGCTGCCCGCGCTGAAGCACCGCCTCGGCCTCGACAGCGGCGAGCTCGGGCTCGCCATCTTCAGCGTCAGCCTGGCGGCGACGCTCTTGCTACCGGTCTCGGGCTGGCTGACCTCGCGCCGCGGCAGCCGCGGGCCCACCGCGCTCGGGCTCGTCGTGACGGGCGCGGCGCTGACGGCGGCGGCGTTCGCGCCGTCGCTCTTCGCGCTGGTGGCGGCGGCGTGCTTGCTCGGTGCCGGCTTCGGCATCGTCGACGTCGCCGCGAACGCGCACGGCGTCGCGGTCGAACAGCGCCTGGGGAGGCCGGTGCTCTCCGCGCTGCACGGCGCGTGGAGCCTCGGCCTCCTCGCGGGCTCCGGCATCGCTGCGGGCGCGGCCGCGACCGGCGTGGGAGTCCGGGCGCAGTTCCCTGCGGTCTCGGCCGGCGTCGTCGTCGCGGCCGTTCTGCTCGTGCCGCGTCTTCTGCCGAGCGTCGAGGACGCCGCTGTCGACACCGCGCATTTCGCGATGCCCCGCGGCGCGCTCGCGCTGCCCGCGTTCCTGACCTTCTGCTCGATGTTCGTCGAGTCGGCCACGATGAACTGGAGCGCCGTCTTCCTCGCGGGTCCCGTGCACGCGAGCGCCGCCGTCGGCGCGGGCGGCGTCGCCGCCTATTCGGTCGCGATGGTCGTGGCGCGTTTCGCGGGCGACTCGCTGACCGTTCGCTACGGCGTCGCGGGCCTCGCCCGTCGCGGCGGCTGGCTCACCTGCGCCGGCATCGCGCTCGCGCTGATCACGCGGTCGCCCGCTCCGGCGCTCGCCGGGCTCGCGCTCGTCGGTGCGGGCTGCGCCGCTCTCGTGCCGGCGCTCTTCCGCGTCGCCGCAGCCGCTCCCGGCGTTTCCGCGGGCGCGGGCATCGCCGCGGTCGCGACCGCCGGCTATGCGGGCGGCGTCGTCAACGGCCCCGCGATCGGCTTCCTCGCCCGTGGAGTCGGGCTCACGGCGGCGCTGTCGCTCGTCGCGGTCGGCGGCGCGATGATCGCGCTGCTCGGGCCGAGGCTCGAAGGGTAGGCTCCGACCCGGTGGCGCGCGAGATCCGCACGGTGGGCGTCGTC
>Ga0310813_10002507_pt1 | contig 11120 bp, 11 predicted proteins | sample YN3metagenome_FD_203086 | JGI IMG/M metagenome (GOLD analysis project Ga0310813, IMG submission 203086) | Soil microbial communities from experimental microcosm in Duke University, North Carolina, United States - YN3 | ecosystem: Engineered > Artificial ecosystem > Soil microcosm > Unclassified... | reverse complement strand
CACGTAGATGATGACGTTGTCGGGCCGGTACCAGCGCTGGAAGAAGCTCTTGCTGTACTCGTACTTCCCCGGCATCGCCTTGATGTCGTCGTAGAAGCCGATGGTGGTGTGCCGGTAGGTGTGGCTGTGGAACGCGGTGCCGTTGAGCGTCTCCTCGATCTTCAGCTCCGGGTGGGCGGCGTTCTTGTGGTACTCGCCCAGGACGGCCTTGGCCTCGGTCTGGAAGGACGGCTCCGCGTAGTCCAGGCCGATGAAGCGGTCCGCCTCCACCTCGATCAGCTTCTCCAGGCCGTTGGCCGGCCCGAACGAGTGGTAGATGGTGCAGTCGTCCGTGGTGAAGGCGTTGTCGTCGAAGCCGAGCGTCCCCAGGATCTTCTCCCGCTCGCCGGTGGGGTACTTCTTCGTGCCCTTGAACATCATGTGCTCGAAGAAGTGGGCGAAGCCGGAGTTGCCCGCCTCCACCTCGTTGCGCGACCCGGTGCGCACCGCGGAGTAGTAGGCGATCATCCCGTTGGAGGAGAACGGCACCCGGACCACGGTGAGCCCGCTGGGGAGCTTGTCCACCTTCATCGGGTACGGGAAGAACGGCTTCTTCTCGGCGGCGGGCGCGGAGGCGGCCATGGCGAGGGAGAGCAGCACGGAGGCGAGGGTGAGGTGGCGCGGCATGGGGGCGCCTTCCTAGCACCAGTCGGGCGCCGGGGCTCGCGGATGCAGCGGGCGAGCCCGGCGGAGCAGTCGGCGGGCGGACCTCAGCGGGCGGCGGGCGCCACCGACAGGTGCACCGTCCGGCGGGGGGAGAGCACCACCTCGCGCTCCACCTCCGCGTCGCCCGGGCGGAGGAGGCGGACGCGGTGGGCGCCCGGCGGCAGCGACAGGTGCAGCGGGGTGTCCCCCTGGGGCACGCCGTCCACCAGCACGGTGGCGGGCGGGGCGCCGGTCTCGGCCACCACCTCCAGCACGCCGTCCGCGTCCGGGTTGATGAGCTGCGACAGCGACATCCCGCGGGCGGCGGCCAGCCCCACCAGCGCGAGCGCGCCCAGCGCGATCCCGGCGGCGGCGTACCACAGCACCGAGGCGGCGCGGCGGCGGCGGGCGGCGAGCGGGCGGAGCGCGGACTGGACCGACCGCGGCGGCGGAGGCAGCGGCGGCGGGGGCTGGGTGGAGCTGAACGTGGGCGGCGAGGTGCTGGAGGCGCTCACCGCGGTGCTGGCGGTGCTCCCGGTGTAGGCGGTGTACGCGCCGGACTCCTCCTGGCCGCCGGGGACGGTGGCGGCCTGGGTGATGGTCATCCCCCCGGAGAGGGAGTCGTCCGTGGCCGAGACGTCGGGGAGCGAGTCGTCCGGCAGCGAGTCCTCCCCGGACACCATCATCCGCTGGCGGGCGGGGTGGCGCTGGGTGAGCGGCGCCATGGCGCGCTCCAGCGAGTCCATGAAGTGGCGGGCGGACTGGAAGCGCTCCTGGGCCGTCTTGGCCAGGGCCTGCTGGAGCACGTCGGCGGTGGCGCGGGAGACGCTGGCCACCAGGTGGGCGGCGTTGGGCGGCGCGGCCAGGCGGTGCTGCTCCAGCAGCTCGCGCATGTTGGCGCCGCGGAACGGGGGCGAGCCGGTGAGCAGCTCGAAGGCCACCGCGCCCAGCGAGTAGAGGTCCGCGCGCTGGTCGACGTCGTGGGAGGCGTCGATCTGCTCGGGGGCCATGTAGTTGGGCGTGCCCAGGCGGGCGCCGGGGGCGGTGAGCGGCGGGGCGCCCCGCTCCCGGACCACCCCGAGGTCGAGGAGGATGACGTGGCCGTTGATGGCCACCATCACGTTGCCGGGCTTGACGTCGCGGTGCACCAGGCCCTGGGAGTGGAGGTAGCCCAGGCCGGCGCAGAGCTGGCGGAGGATGGCCAGCGCCTCCTCGGAGCTGAGGCGGCCCTTGGCGCGGACGTGCTGGCCCAGGGTGGTGCCCTCGATGAACGGCATCACGATGAACGGCTGCGCGCCGGAGCGGCCCACCGCCAGCAGCTTGATCACGTTGGGGTGGTTGAGGGTGGACAGCTGGCGCGCCTCGCGCTCGAAGCGGCCGAGGATCTTGGGGTTGCGGCACAGCAGCGGGGAGAGGATCTTCACCGCCACCGGGCGCTCGGTGCCCTGCTCCTGGGCGAGGTACACGGCGCCGCTCGCGCCCTCGGCGACCTTCCGCACGAGCGTCCAGCGCCCGTCCAGCACGTCGCGCTCGGCGAGCGGGACGATGACCGTCGGGAGTGCGGTGTCGTCCACGGGCGGGGATTCTACGCCCCGGGCGCAGGCCCGTCAGTGTGCGCGTGGATTGCCCTGCGCGCCTGGGTGGTTAGAGTAGAGGTTGCCTGGATGCTTGAAAGGGGGCGACCTGGCTTCGACGGGGGCATTGAAACCCCAGACGCGTGCCGAGCTGCTGGTGACTCGCAAAACCGCCGGCAAAAGAAACAAAAGCCAACGACAACGTTGAGCTCGCGCTGGCTGCCTAACACAGCCTAGCGCGCGGTCCTCCCGGCCTCGGCTCGTGGGTCGGGGCAGGGCCGTCAAAATGCGAGCTGGTCGCCCGGGGGGCCTGGACCCCGGGCGGCGAGAAAGCTCCAGGACCGGCTTCTGGGGATCTCGTCCGTGAGAGCCCCGGGGGCCTAGACCCAAATCGCGGACTACGCACGTAGGGTCGAAGGGCGGAAGGCTTCCGGACGGGGGTTCGATTCCCCCCGCCTCCAACGGTGGTGCCGTGAGGACGGGCCCCCGGGCTGAGCAGATGCCCGGGGGCCCGTTTCGCGTTCCGGCCCGTCGCGTCATCGGGGCCGCAATTCGCGAAAGTAATGTTTTGATGATCCGCGTCTTTTCCCGTGCGGGGAGAGGACCCGGCTCGCGCCGAAATTCGAACGGAATTCACGGAAGGTAATCTGGCGGCTTTCGGCGTCTTCTGTGTGATGCCTCAGGTGTCGCCCTCCATCCGGGAGACGTTCGCATTCGTGTGCCACGAGCACCGGGACATGCTTCTCCGCTTTGCGCGCAGGCTCACTTCTGAAGCGGAAGCAGAGGATCTCGTTCAGCACACGATTGCGTCCTACCTGGAGAGATATGTGGACAAGCCACCACCGAGGAGCCCGGAGCACTGGCTCATCACCGCACTCGTGAACCGGTTCCGCACGACCTGTCGAAAAGATGACGTTCGCCAGCGGGCGCAGACGGACCCGAACCTCCCCTACGTGGGAGGGCCGCAGCCCGTCCCGGGTCCCGAGCCGGCCGAGTTGACGCGCAGCGTCTACGAGGAGGTGACTCCCGAGGCGTTCGAGGCGGCCATCCAGCGCCTGGGGCCGAAGCTGCAGCAGGCGTACCGGCTGCACATGCAGGACCTCTCGAACGACCGGATCGCCAAGGCGCTGGGCATCCTTCCGGGCACCGTGGCCAAGCGCCTGCACGACGCCCGGAAACGGCTGAAGAGGCACCTCCTCTCCAAGAAGGAGGCCCGGCCATGAAGAGCGCCCTGTGCCGGAAGGTGCAGCTGTTCGCGGACGGCGCGCTCAAGCCGGAGGAGGCCCAGGCCTTCCGCGAGCACCTCCCCACCTGCCCGGAGTGCTCCCAGGAGCTGATGGACCTGGCGCACCTGCACGTCCTGGAGACGCGGTACATCCAGAAGAACCCGGGGGGGAGGACCTCCACGGGCCCGGCCGGCCCGGTCGGGCAGGTGTTGACGCATCCGCGCTGGCAGAAGGCCGCCGCGGTCGTGGGCCTGGCCATCGCCGCCGGGCTCACGGTGACCCTGTGGACCTCGCTGCAGAACCGGGTCGCCAGCGGGGAGTTCTACCCGGCGGGAGGGGAGCGGCTGGTGGCCGGGCGCTCCTCGTATGAAAAGGCCGGCGACTACCGGCCGATGAAGCAGGCCACGCTGGGCCCTTCCGGCGCGCTCGGCCTCTCCCGGGACGTGATGGCCCGGCTGGACAAGGCGGGGGACAGGCGCGGGCTGGCGGCGTACCTGCTGGCGCGCGGATCCGATCACGCCGAGGAGGCCCTGGCTGACCTTTCGGACCTCCCCGCCACGCCGGAGGTCCTCAGCGAGCGGGCCTATGCCTACCTCGTCCGCGGAGGCGAGGAGCAGCGCGACTTCGAGGAGGCGCTCCGCCAGGCGGACGCGGCCCTGGCGCTCCAGCCGGACTTTGCGCCCGCGCTGTGGAACCGGGCGGTGGCGCTGGAGGGGCTCCACCTTTCCCGGGCGGCGGCCGCGCAATTCAAGGCCATCGCCGCGAAGGGCCAGCCGGGATGGTCGCAGGAGGCGAAGGAGCGGGCGGCGCGGCTGGAGGCGGCGGTGGAGAAGGCGGAGGCCGCCTGGAAGACCGCCCTGGACGCCGGCAAGCGGCTGGTGAAGGACGGCACCGCGCCCGAGGGCGACTCCGTGCGGGGCGCCCAGGTCTTCCGGGCCATGTTCTACGAGGCCGTGCGCGTCCGCACCTCGAAGGAGGAGGTGCTCAAGCTCCTGAAGGTCGCGCAGGAGCTGGACGGGCTGGCTGGAAGCTCGGCCCTGGCGGCGTTCGTGCAGCAGATCGCGTCGCGTGACTTCCGCGTCCGCGCGCCGCTGGCGGAGGCGTACGGGCACGTGTACGGGCAGGACGGAGCGGTGAGGCCGGAGGACCTGCTCGAGCGGCTGAGGAACGCCGGCCAGCCCGACCTGCTGCTCGCGGTGCTGGCCCGGCTGGACCGGGCCGGGTCGGCGAGCGCGCGGCTGCCCGCGAGTGAGCTGGAGCGCCTGGTGGCCGCGACGGAGGGCGATCCGTGGCACCACGCCCTGGCCACCAAGCTCTACGCGGAGGCGCTCCAGAAGCAAGGTGACGACAAGAAATCGAGGGAGGTCCTGGAGAGCGCGCTGGAGCCGTGTTACCGGGCCGGGGTCGATTATCGATGCATCGAGCTCGCCGTCGACCTGGGGTATGCGCACGACCGGGGAACCGACCTCGAGCCGGGCCTGAAGGTCGCCCGCAAGGGATGGGAGGCCGCGGACCGGATGAACGATCCGGGGACGGCGGTGCGGTTCATCCTCCTGCTCGCGGAGATGACGCGGTTGCGCGAGGACGCCTCGCTGGCGAGGGCCTACTACGAGGAAGGCCTGGAGCGGCGGAAGAGCGCGCCCGAGTTCGAGCGCTACGTCCACGAGGGGGTGGCGCTCCTGGACGTCCACCAGCAGCGCTTCGACGAGGCGCGCGAGCACCTGGACCTCGCGATCAAGACCCAGAAACCGCTCGGCCTGACCGGTGCCCTGGCGCTGTCTGACCTCGGGCGGGAGAGGCCGTCCGCGGCGGACGACGGGGCGATGGAGCGCTTCCGCGAGAAGCGGTCCGGCGTGTCGTCGGGGAGGGGTGAGCAGGCGCTGGCAGAGGAGGCCTACGGGCGCTGGCTCCTCGGCCACCCGCGGAGGCGGAGCGAGGGGCTGGAGCACCTCCGCAGCGCCATCCGGATGGCGACGGCGGGCGACCTGGCCCTGAGCGATCCCTATGCGCGGCGGGCGCTGTCCTACAGCTACACCGAGCTCATCCTCGACGCCGGCAAGCGTGGGGACGGCGGCGAGGCGCTCTCGCTCTTCGAGGAGGAGCGGGGCGGCCAGAAGCTCGCTCTTCCATCGCGCTGCTTGCTGGCGGTGACCGCGGATGGACCGCGCACGCTGGCCGTCCTCCGCCAGGCCGACGGGAGCGCTCGCGTCGCGTACTACGACGAGCACCGGGCCGGGCCGCTGCCGGAGCGCCTCACGCAGTTGTTGCCGGCGGACGCCAGGGCGTTTCCCGGATGCGACACGGTGGGGGTGCTGGCGCGGGCGCCGGTGTACGGGCGCGCCGGGCTGCTGCCCAAGGACGTCGCCTGGAGCTACCTGGGCGCCGGACCGGCGGCGGGGGCCGGGGAAGCCACGGGCGGCTCCCACCTGGTGGTCCAGCAGGTCAGCCCCCTGGTGATGCCGCCGTGGGTGCGGGAGAAGCTGAGGACGCCGGAGCGGTGGGAAGCGGAGGAAGGGGTGGCGGAGCTGACCGGGGACCAGGCGACCCCTGGCGAGGTGCTCCGCCGGATGGAGGACGCCGGGGACATCACGGTCGTCGCCCACGCGGTGACCAATCCGGATTCGGACGAGTCGGTGCTGCTGCTGGCGCCGGAGGCCGGGGGCAAGGGCCGCAACACGCTCAGCGCGTCGGACCTCCGGGGGGTGCGACTGCGAAGGCGCCCGCTGGTATTCCTGGCCTCGTGCAAGGGGGCGCTGCCGGCTCCGGTGCTGCACGAGGCCCGGAGCCTCCCGGCGGCCTTCATCCAGGCCGGCGCCCGCGCCGTGCTGGCGGCCAGCGACAGGATTCCCGAGCGGGATGGGCCCAGGTTCTTCACCGGGGTTCGCAAGCGCATCCTCGCCGGCGCCGCGCCGGCCGTGGCGCTCCGCGACGAGCGCGCGGCCTGGGAAGCCGGTGGCCAAGGAGCTCCGTGGTTGGACGGAGTGTTGCTGTTCGAATGACGAAACGAGGCCAGAACGATGAGAAAGACGCGCCAGATGAGTCTCAGGTCGGACGTTCTCGAATCGGTGGCAAGCGTGGCTCGGGGGAGAGTGCCGATCGTCATCTGTTTCGAGGAGACACCGCCCACCGACCCGGACCGGCCGCCGGCGATGATGATCCAGACGTACCTGGACGTCCTGGCGCCGGTGCTCCCGCCCGCGTTCCAGGTGGGATCCACCTTCTTCGCCCCCGACCTGACGGACTGGGTGCCGGAGCCCTCGGTGCCCCAGGAGGGGCAAAGTGACCCCGGCGCCCGCGCGGTCGTCCTGGCGAACGGCGAAGAGCTGAGCCAGTACCGGGAGACCGTGCGCGCCTACACGATCAGCCGCGTGGCCGGGACGGTGGAGGAAGCGGATCAGTGGCTGTGCTCGGGCGACCCCCAGAGGCGGCGGTGCCTCCTCACCCTGGGCGAGTTCCCGGCCGTCAAGGGCCAGCTCCCCCCGGAGATCCAGCCGGCGTCGATGGTGGCGGAGCTGTGGATGGGCGACCAGGCCCAGCGGCGCGTCTACGTGGTCATGAACGCCGTCGAGCCCGAGGGCGCCCTGGGATACGTCTTCGCCGGGCCCCCCGCCCTCGCGAGTCGCGCCGCGTAGTCAGGCTGGAGAGCCTGTATCGCGCCGGGCTGCATGGCGGCTGAGAGGGCTCTCCAGCGAAGTCAGGCCCCGGCATCGCTGGCTGCTGCTGAGGAGCGCCGCGATCAACGTGGACCCTTGTACCTGCCGGTGCGTCGTGCGTCGTGCGTCGTGCGCCTGCTGTCCGTGTCCTGTCCGCAGCCGCTGCTCCGGTAGAGGCCGGCAGGTCTCCCGGTCGAGTGGTCCATTGCGCTCCCGCTTGTCGCGTCACCAGGCCCGCAATTCAGGAAATGTAATGTTTCATGGGATTGCCGTCTCTCTCCTGGGGGGAAAGGGTCGAAGGCGGCCCCGGACCAAGAAGCTTGAAAACGAAATGAGGCCAGAGCCATGGAAAAGACGAGTCAGCAGAGTCTCGGGTCGGATGTTTCCGAATCGGTGGTGACCGCTGGCGGTGGGGCGCCGCCGGTCTTCTGCCTGGAAGAGCGTTTTCTGCCCGAAGGGCCGCCCATGATGGACTCTTTGAACGGCCCGGCGGTGATGCTCCTGGCGCCCCCGGACGGCCTGGCTCCGGTGTCCCGTTCCACGCCCCGGGTGGGGGTCACCTACCACATCCCCGACCTGACGAACTGGCTCCCGGACTCCCCGGCGCCCGAGATGGGCCAGGCCGGCCTCGCCCTCGACCCAGGCGCTCCCGCCGGCGATGGGTCGCTGAGCCTGCATTGCGAGGCGGCGCGCACCTACACGATCCAGCGCGTCTCCGGGAGCGTGGAGGCCGCGGATGAGTGGCTCCGCACCCTCCACCCGGACCGCCTGCGGTGCCTCCTCATCCTGGGCGAGTACTCGGATGTCATGGACGAGCTCCCCGAGGAGGTCCAGCGAACGTCGGTGCTGGCCGAGCTGTGGAGGGGAGACGAGGCCCTCCAGCGCGTCTACGTGGTGATGAGCACCATCACGCCCGCCGACTCCCTGGGGTTCATCCTCGTCGGACCCCCGTCCCGCGCCAGCCGCGCCGCGTGACCTGGCGCTGCCGGCTACCGGGTTGCGCCATTGAGAGCAGTAAATCAAGAAATGTAATGTCTCGCGGGATTGCCGTCTCTTCCTGTGGGGGGAGAGGGCGGAGGGCGCCCCGGGACAGGAAGCTCGAAGACGAAATGAGGCCAGAGCCATGGGAAAGACGCATCAGGTGAATCTCAGGTCGGACGTTCTTGAACCGATGGTGAGCGTGGCGGCAACCAGCGTGCCGTTCGTCATCGCCCTCGAGGCCCACCCCGCCACCGATCCAGAGCGTCCGCCGGCGGCGGGCCCCGCGCCCGGGGTGCTGCTCCTGGCGCACCTGAACGTCCTCGCTCCGGTGATCCCTCCCGAGCTCCGGGTGGGAACCATCTATTTCCTTCCCGACCTGACGGACTGGTTGCCCGAGCCCTCGGTCCCCGAGAAGGGGCAAGGCGACCTCGACGCCGGGGTGGTCGTTCCGGCCGGTGGCGACTCGCTGAACATTCATCGCGAGGCGGTGCGCTCCTACATGATCAGCCGCGTGACCGACACGGTGGAGGAGGCGGCCCAGTGGCTCCGCGCGGGCGACCCCCAGGGCCAGCGGTGCCTGCTCACGCTCCGCGAGCACCAGGCGATCATGGCCAACCTCCCCGCGGAGGTCCGGAGGACGGCGATGGTGGCGGAGCTGTGGATGGGGGACCAGGCGCAGCAGCAGGTCTACGTGGTGATGAGCACCGTCTCGCCCGGGGACTCCCAGGGGTACGTCCTGGTCGGGCCCCCGGTCCGCGCGAATCGCGCCGCGTAGGCTGACGCTACTGGACGCCGGCCGGCGGTGTTGGATCGATCCGGTCGCCGAGGCCCAGGAACAGCGCCAGGCCCTCGTCCAGCGCGCTCATCTCCGTGGCCGCGATCTTTCCGAAGACGCGCCGTACCCGCCGCTTGTCCACCGAGCGCAGGTGATCGATGAGCGCGTACGACTTCTTGGAGAGGCCGCTCTTCCCCGCCGAAAGCTCCGGATAGAGCGCGCCCTCGCCTGGCGTCCCCGTCACCGGCACGACGCAGAGCAGCGGGAACCGCTGATCGGAAACGACGTCCGGGTCGCTGACGACGACGCACGGCCTGACGCCGCGCTGTTCGTGGCCGACGGTGGGATCGAGATCGAGCAGGACGACGGCGCCGCGATCCAGCATCACTTTCGTTTCTCCACCCAGCCCTCGCCCGGAATCCAGCGGACCGGAGTGCCGGACTTCATGTTCACCAGGTCGGACGCATCCTCGGCAGGCAGGCTCCGGGCCCACTCGTCGAACCCCTCGTCGACGAGTTGTTCCTTCTCGGGATGCGGGCTGCGGAGCGACCGCCGGAGATCCTCGCGACGGCGCCGCTGGAGCTCGTGGCGAATGGCCTCGAGCACGAACTTGCTGCGGTTCTTCTCCAGACGGTCGATGTCGCGCACCACGTCGGCTGGAAGGGTGACGGTGACGCGCTCGCTCATGGACATGCCTCTTCCCTCACGGATCATACTAATCCGCATACATGAAGTATGCACAGTCCGTGCGTCCCGCTAGCATCGCCGGGGATGACGAACGAGCGAGCGGAGGCCTTTCGCCGTTGGCTGCTGTGGGCCAGCGCCGCGATCAACCTGTACCTGCTGGGCGCATCGTGCGTGCTGCTGGCGGTGTCCTACCCGCAGCTCGCGGAGGTGGGGCGGGAGGCGCTGCCGGCGTTCCACGCGTCGCTGAGCCGGCGGCTGGCGGTGGCGTTCATCGTCCCGGAATTCGTCTCCTTCCTCTCCATGCTGCCGCTGCTCCGGTGGCGGCCGGAGGGCGTCCCGGCGGCGCCCGCGTGGTGGTGCGCGGCGCTGGGGGTGGCGTACTTCGCGCTGACCTTCGGATGGCACCTGCCGGCCCACCGGCTGCTCGCGGGTGGGGACGCGTCCGCGGAGGTGATGGGGGCGCTGCTGGCGAGCCATGCGGTGCGGACCGCGACGGTGGCGCTGAGGTGCGGGGTGCTGGGGTGGATGGTCGCGGCGGCTGCGGTCAGCGCTCGGAGCGGTCCAGCCACTTCTCCACCCGCGGAGGCTGGAAGGACTGGAGGGCGGTGAGCAGGGCGGTGGCGTCGGGGGAGATGGAGAACAGCTCGCGGTGCTCGGAGCGGATGAAGCGGTCGGCCTCGGCGCGGGCGAGGAACTGGCCGAGGAGATCGTAGTAGCCGCGGACGTTGAGCAGGCCCAGCGGCTTGGAGTGGATGCCCAGCTGGGACCAGGTGGCGACCTCGAAGAATTCCTCCAGGGTGCCCAGCCCGCCAGGCAGGGCGATGAAGGCGTCCGAGAGGTCGCCCATGAGGGCCTTGCGCTGGTGCATGGTGTCGACGACGCGGAGCTCGGTGAGGCCGCGGTGGGCGATCTCGCGGGCCTCCAGGTGCCGGGGGATGACGCCGATGGCCTCGCCCCCGGCGCCCATGACGGCGTCCGCGACCTCGCCCATCAGGCCGACGTTGCCGCCCCCGTAGACCAGGGCGAGCTTGCGCTCCGCCAGCAGCCGCCCCATGGCCCTGGCCGCCTCCGCGTAGTCGGGGTGGGCGCCGGGGCTGGAGCCGCAGAAAACGCAGACGCGACGGAACGGTGGCATGGCTTCTCCTACACCGATCCGGTGCGCAGGTGCGGGTGTCAGTGGGGATCGAGGTGACCGAGGACCTGATCGAGGACTTCGGGGCGGCGCTTGCCTGAAGCGATCACCATATGCATAATCAATCAAAGAGTGATCGACGATAGGCATGCCGCGCTGGCTGCCCAGGGTGTTGAAGCGGGTCCGCGGCATGGCCTCGGCCAGCGAGATCCGGGAGACGACCGGCGAGTGGATGTACGTGTTCAAGCCTGTGGTCGGAGGGCAAAACATCTACGTCAAGCCCCTGCTCCGTCAGGACTGTCTGGTGGTGTCGTTCCACGAGGATGAAGGTGGCGGTCATGAAGAGGACGAGTAGCCCGAAGCGCGTTCTTCCCGATGACGCGTGCCCGCGTTGCGGTACCGCGATGA
>Ga0310813_10002505_pt1 | contig 11125 bp, 7 predicted proteins | sample YN3metagenome_FD_203086 | JGI IMG/M metagenome (GOLD analysis project Ga0310813, IMG submission 203086) | Soil microbial communities from experimental microcosm in Duke University, North Carolina, United States - YN3 | ecosystem: Engineered > Artificial ecosystem > Soil microcosm > Unclassified ... | reverse complement strand
AGATATTGGAGCATCAAAATCCCGAGACCGCCGATGCCGAGACTGCACGAGAACATAAAGCCGAGCAGCCAGGCTCTGAGGGCAGTTTCTCTCTGTTCGGGAAAAATCGCGCCGACCGCCAAAATTATGATCGAGCAAATTCCGCCGATGCCGAGTGCCAGATTTTTCCAGCGGCTGATTTCTGCCGGAGCTTGATAATCAGATGCGTTCAACATTATTTCGCTCCTCCTGTCGTCGCCGGTTTCGGCGATTCCGCCGGTTTCGGTGTAGTTTCTTTCGTCATTGTTAAAGGCTTCGCGCCGTCGGGATTCTGACTGATCTGCAATGCGCGGATATATGCGACGATTGCCCAGCGGTCAGCGACCGGAACTTGCGAAGCGTAGCTGTTCATTTTTCCCTGTCCGTTCGTGATCACATCGAAGAAATGTCCGACCGGAGCATTTCTGAGACGGTCGTCGTTATACGTCGGCGGTTTCGAAAATCCGCGCCGAACGATCATTCCGTCGCCGTTGCCGACCGGACCGTGACAGACGATACAGAAAACTTTGTAACGCTGTTCGCCGCGGTCAACCAATTCCTTTGTCACCGGAACCGGAAATTCTTCGATCGCGTTCGGAAAACTCGCGATCAGCGTATTTCCCGCTTCATCTTTGACCGTCTGGACCGGCGCGTTCGGGTCGGCGTTTTCCTTTTGCCCCGTATAGAGAGCCTTGTCGGAACGCAGCTGACCGCGCGGAACCGTGCCGTTCGGCAGATTACGCGAAGAACGTTTGTCGGCAAAGAAATCGCTTTTCTTAAAGGCTTTATAACGCGGCTGGTCCTGCATATCGTAGCGGCAGCCCGCGCCGAGCGCGACTAAACTTAAAATTGCCGTCCACAGCAGCTTACTCTGCAACATCGAAAACCTCCTGCGGATTCAGACTTTCCATAAACTTTCTCGTTTCCTCGTAATCGTATTTTTCGTCTTTTGCTTCGATCAAAAGGAAAAACTTTTCGCGTGTCGCCAGGGCAAAACGCTCAACATTGAAAACCGGATGATAGGGCGACGGCAAACCGTTCAGAAAAAGCATCCCGAAAACCGCCACGAATGCCGCGAACAAGATCGTCAACTCATAAGCCGGCGGAATAAAAGCCGGCAATGAAAAGTGCGGGCGACCGCCAACGATGATCGGATATTCCCAGACATGCGTGAACCATTGCAGTCCGAGTCCGGTCAAAAGTCCGACCACGCCGCCGCCGAAAACCAGGTACGGCAAAATACTGCGCCGTATGCCGAGGGCTTCATCGATCTCGTGAAGCGGAAACGGCGAAAAAGCATCGGTTTTCTTGTAGCCTGCGTCGCGGACCTGCCGCGCCGCGTCAACCAATTCGGTCGGCGTATCAAATTCCGCCATCAAACCGTAAATTTTCTTATCCATAACCATCCAGTTTTCGTTGTTTGCAGCCCTGCCCTCGAATTGCTGGCAATCAGCCAAACATGGGTGAGATGTTTAAAAGCCGACTGCGGACAATTCTCGCGCACGGGCGGCAAACAACCTTTTTAAGAAACTTTCCCTTTATCAATCTGCTCAATCTCGACTTCGTTGACCATTTCCTCAAAATCCTGATGATGCCCGTGCACATTCGCATCCGGAAGCAGCGTGCGCACCTCGAAGATCGAGATGATCGGCAAAAACCTGACAAACAAATAGATCAGCGTAAAGAAGAATCCGAGTGTGCCGAGAAACATCGACAAATCGAATTTGGTCGGGCTGTACATCGCCCACGAAGACGGTAAAAAGTCGCGGTGCAAGCTCGTCACGATAATCACGAAACGTTCGAGCCACATCCCGACGCTGACAACGATCGAAATCATAAACAGCCAGAATTCGCTTTCACGGAAACGCTTGAACCACAAAAGCTGGATCGACATTCCGTTACACAAGATCAAGAGCCAGTATGACCACCAGTAAGGACCTTCCCAAACACGGTTTTTGATCATAAAGACTTCGTACTGCGCGCCCGAGTACCAGCCGAAAAATAATTCCATCGCGTAGCCGTAACAAACGATCAAACCGGTCGCAAGCATCACCTTGCCCATATAAACAAGGTGCGTGTGGGTAATGAAATCCTTCATCCGGTACCAGTGGCGAAGCGGAATACAAAGGATCAGCACCATCGCGAACCCGGCAAAAATCGCGCCCGCCACGAAATAAGGCGGGAAAATCGTCGCGTGCCAACCCGGAACCTGCGCCACCGAGAAGTCGAATGAAACGATCGAGTGAACCGAAAGCACGAGCGGCGTTGAAATCCCGGCGAGCAGCAGATAGGCGATCTCATAACGATGCCAGTGCCGCGCCGAACCGCGCCAGCCCCACGAAAGCGCGGCGTAAACAAATCTGAAATAAGGATTTTTCGCCCGGTCGCGCAAAGTCGCCAAATCGGGAATCAGACCGACATACCAGAAGAGCGCGGACACGGTCGCATAAGTCGAAACCGCGAAAACGTCCCACATCAAAGGACTGCGGAAATTCTGCCACATCCCCATCGTGTTCGGATACGGAAGCATCCAGTAAGCAAGCCACGGGCGACCGGTATGCAGAAGCGGAAACATCCCCGCGCAAGCCACCGCAAAAAGCGTCATCGCCTCGGCAAAACGGTTGATCGACGTGCGCCACTTTTGATTAAGCAGTAAAAGAATCGCCGAAATCAGCGTCCCCGCGTGTCCGATCCCGATCCACCAGACGAAGTTGATAATGTCGAACGCCCAGCCGACCGGCTGATTATTTCCCCAGATTCCGATCCCCGTCGTGACCAGATGCAGAATCGTGAACATCAAAACCTGCGCGATGATAAACGCGATTCCGAATCCGATAAACCAATGAAACGGCGTTTTCTTCTTGAGAGTAACGTCCGAAATTTTGTCCGTTACCGTCGCAAAGGTATGCTCGCCCTCGACCATCGGCGGGTAAATTTTTCTTTGAATGTCCTTGATGTCTTCCATAGCTCTCTTTTCGAGTCTCAGGTCTCAGGTCTCAGGTCTCAAGTCCGAATGTTCTTAACCTGGGACTTGAAACTTTGAAACTTGGGACTAATCTCTAGCCTTCCGTTTTCGCTCTCGGGTCAATCGGCTTATATTCCTTAAAGTCGGGCATTTCCCTGTTTTGATTTTTCAATCCCGCCAGATACGATGTGCGCGGCTGCGTGTTCAACTCGTTCAAAACCTTATAGTTGCGGTGGTCTTCTTTGAGTTTCGCAACCTTGCTTTCCTTATCGTTCAGATTGCCAAAAACAATCGCATCGGTCGGGCAAGCCGCCTGACAAGCCGTGACAATTTCGCCGTCCATAATTGCGCGTCCGTCTTTTTCGGCTTCGATTCGTGCCGAAGCGATGCGCTGCGTGCAATACGTGCATTTTTCCATGACACCGCGCGAACGAATCGAAACTTCCGGGTTGCGCATCAATTTCAATTGCGGCGTTTCCCAATCCTGATAAAGCAGGAAGTTAAACCGGCGGACTTTATACGGACAGTTGTTCGAACAGTAGCGCGTGCCGATACAGCGGTTGTAAACCATATCGTTCAAACCTTCCGCGCTGTGAACCGTCGCGTGAACCGGACAGACGACTTCGCACGGTGCCTGTTCGCACTGCTGACACAAAAGCGGCTGGAAATTCGGTCCGGTCGGATTTTCGACCGTGCCCGAAAAATAGGCGTCGATCCGCATCCAGTGCATTTCGCGGCTGCGTTCGATCTGTTCTTTGCCGACGACCGGAATGTTGTTTTCCGATTGGCAGGCAAGCACGCAGGCATTACAGCCGACGCAGTTGTTCAGGTCGATCGTCATTCCCCAGCGATGATTTTCGTTGTAGAGTTTTTGAAAATCTTCGGGACGATACATCGTTTTGCCGTATTCGTCTTCCTGCTCGTCGTCTTTCTCGTATTTCTCCAGTTCATCGATATTTCGCACGCGTAAAATGTCGCGTCCTTCCATATTGAAGTGAATCTGCGTCGAAGCGACGGTGGTTGTTTCGCCCGTTTTGCTCAGATCGCCCGTGCCGAAACTCATCGCATCGGATTTTTGAACTTCGTAGGCGTTATAACCCAGATCGTTGCCGACGCGTCCGGCTCTCGTGCGTCCGTAGCCCGTAAAGATCGTGACCACGTCATCGGGCTGACCGGGCGTGATCCAAACCGGCACGGGTTTCGTGATTTCGCCGCCCTGATATTTGACTTTCACCAGATCCGAAAACTGATTTCCGCCGCGGGTGTTGATAAAACTCGTGCCCTGCGAACCGCCCGTAAACTCTTCGGCATCGTTATTTGTGTTCAATCCGAGCCTTTGCGCCGTTTTCGGACTGACCAAAGCAACATTTTCCCAGGTGATTTTGTTCAAAGGATTCGGCAGTTCCTGCAGCCAGCCGTTGTTCGTAAAACGACCGTCGTAAACGCACGGGTCGGGAAGAATCGAAATTTCAAGCGGTCCGCTGTTTGCCGCCGACGTTTGCGGTTGGCTCAAAAATGCGGCATTGACCGAAACCGTCTTCGGTTTGGCTTCCGAATTCGGCACAAAACCGTCGTGAACGACCTTTCTCCAGTTGTCTTCGAAGTTTTTTGCCGCTACCGGCGCGGTCGCCGCAGTAGTAGTAGTTGTCGGTTGCGTCGCCGGAGTCGGACTCGTTTTGGGCGCCGGGGTTGGAGTCGTTTTCGCCGCCGGAGTCGGCGAAGTTTCAACCTTTGCTTCGGTTTTCGGCTCGGTTTTGGATTCGCTTTCTTTATTTTCGGTGGTCGCCGCGATCGGTTTCACCGTCATATTGAAAGTCTGTTTCTGCCAGAATTCACGAATGATGTCGTAATCTTTCTTGTCGTAATTTTCCGCGAAGAAAAGCTGGACGACTTCGTGCGCGTTGTGGCTGTCGTAAAGCGGATCGATGAGCGGTTGAATGATCGAAACCGTGCCGTCAAAAGCGCGGGCATCGCTCCACATTTCGAGATAATGTTTGTCGGAAACGTGCCAGTGACAAAGCTCGCCCGTTTCGTCAACATAAGGTCCGAGATGCACGCGAAGCGGGATTTTATCCATTCGCTCTTTGTTCAGTTTCAAATCGGCAGGCGTATTGTAAACCGGATTGCCGCCTAAGATGACAAGCATTTTGACCTGTCCGCCATCGATTTCCTGAATCAGCGAACGAAGCTGTTCAAGCTGCGTCGTGTCGGCATTGGCAACGAGCGGGTCGGTATAAATAACGGTCGTTCCGACATTGCCGAGCGTGCTGTTCATCGCGTGCGCGAGGGCGTGAACCATCGGCGGTTGATTATCGCCCGCAATGACGATCGATTTGCCTTTGTGCGCCGCTAAATCCTTGGCTAACGCGCTGATCCAGGCGGCGTTTTCTTTGTACGTCGAAGCTGCGCCCGAAACTCCGAGTGCCGCCGCGATGGCTTTAGCAACCTCGCCGAGCTGGCTCGGTTTGACCGCCAAACGGTGGTCGGCTTTCGCACCCGCGAGGGTCATTGTCGTTTCGATGGCGTAAAGACGGTTGATTTCTTTGCTTTCTTCGCTGAAATTGCGTTTTTTCGCAAAATCTTTGATGTATCGAACATTGAAGCTCGAGAAAATATCGGCATCGAGCGTTAAAACCCGGTCAGCCTGATCGAATTTGTAAACCGTGTTGACCGCCGAACCGAACGCCATTTTCGCGCCCGCCGTCGCGTTGTCCTTGTTGATCGGCTCGTATTGATACCATTTCGAATTCGGCAATTCTTTTTTAACTTGCTCGAACTGCGCCTGAAGAGTCGGCGACGTGATGGTTTCGGTTAAAAATCTGACACCGGCACCGCCGTCCACCCGATTTTCGTCGACCTTCTGACGCAAAGCCGTCATAAAAGACTGCCACGTTTTCGGCTCGGCGCGGTACAAAACTTCTTTTGAACGGTCGGGATCGTATAAATTCAGCAAGCTCGCCTGCGCCAGAACATCGGTCGCGCCCAGACTTCCCGGATGTTCGGGATTGCCTTCGATCTTCGTCGGGCGACCTTCGTTCGATTTGGCAAGCAAACCGGTGGCGATTCCGCCGAGCGTCATTGCCGTCGCAAAAAACAGGGGCTTGCCCGGAATGATGCTTTCAGGCTGGCTGACATACGGCACGATCTTTTCGGACGGCTGAATAACACAGCCCGAAAGTCCCGCGAGTGCTAGGGACGCGCCCATCACCTTGACAAAATTACGGCGGCTCAAAGAATCGTTCCACGTGTCGGCTTGTTCCGGATGTTCGTATTTAACGTAATCCGCAAACTCCGGCGCATCAACAAATTCCTCGACGCTCCGCCAATATTCTTTCCCGTTTTTTTCGAGAATCTTATCTCGCAATAATGCAAAATTCGTTTTGCTGTCTTTGCTTGACATCTTTTTCCTCTAGTTAGTTCCTTTTCAAAGTATTTGAAAATCGGTGCTTTTAGAAAATTGCAATCCGAAATCCAAAATCCAAAATCCAAAATCGGCTTAGCGGTGACAAGTCGAACAGCTCGTCAGCATTTCCTTACTGCGAAGCTTTCCGATCTGCGCTTTAACTTCTGCTTCCTGCTCCGTCGTTATATCGTCTTTATTCCAGGAAGTATTAAAAATCTCCGATTTCGGACGAATATTCGGCGAAGGGTCGCGGTGACAGGCAACGCACCATTCCATCTGAAGCGTGTTTTCCTGATAAACCGACGGCATATTGGCGATATCGCCGTGACACGACGCACAGCCGACGCCTTTGGCAACGTGAATACTGTGATTAAAATAGGCGTATTCGGGCAGATCGTGGACTCTTTCCCACTCGATCGGCTTATTATCCCGGAAGCTGGCGCGGACGGGTTCGAGATATGGACTGTCCGACCAGATTTGACTGTGGCAATTCATACAGGTCTGCGTCGGCGGAAGTCCTGCCGAGGCGCTCGTTTCCACCGATGTATGACAATAACGGCAATCAATGCCGTCGTCGCCGACGTGGTGTTTATGACTGAACTGGACGGGCTGCTGCCGTTCCAAATACCGGTTTGTCAAATACGAAGAACGCGCAATCTGCGTGTAGGCATAACCTGCCACAGCCGCCAAAACTACTGCGACGGCAATGCTTGCCTTCGCAATATTATTTGCTCCGCGATGAAATATCTGTGCCATCTTGTTTTTTCCGAAACTTTAAAAGTTTGTAGTTCGACGCTCATCCCAAACCTCACGATTTTTGAGACTTACAATCCGAAATTATTTTTACTTCTATTTAAGAACCGCTACCAACTGCTTATCTTGATTTTTGCAAAATCTCGAAAATTCCGCAAATATCTGACGCAATATATTCAAATTATAGAAAATACGTTCTTTTCACTACTTTGTGCAAGTTTTCACTAAATAAGTTTAACTGATAAGGCTAATTAATTTTTTTATTTTCTAAAATTATGGCAATGATTTAGACAAAAGTGCCACGCCGATGGCAGTTGCACTGCTGCCCAGTTCGCCGACGACGATCTGCGTTGTTTGAAACGACGGTTTGAAAGATAATTGCCGTGCTCTTTCGACAATCGCGCCGAGCACGACATCCTCGGCTTGCATGACTTCGCCGCCGATGACGATTTTTTCGATATTGAGCAGATTTATGACACCCGCAATCGCCGTTCCGACATAACCGCCCGTTCTTTCGAGCATCAATTGCGCGAAATCGTCGCCGTCCCGGGCTTCGCGCACGACATCCGATACCGTAATTTCCGCTTCGGGCATTTTCCCGAGCGATGATGTGCTGTCCTGATGAAAGCGGCTGCGCGTGCGGCGGATAATATTCGTCGCCGACGCCACTTCTTCAAGCCGCGTGCCGTCTTCGTCAATCGCCAGATAACCGAATTCGCCCGCAAAACCGCTTGTTCCGTGCCAGATTTTGCCGTCAAAAATGAATGCGCCGCCGACCCCCGCGCCTAAGGTCACGTAAAACATACTGCGGCTTCCGCGTCCCGCGCCGAGCATATATTCGCCGAAAGCGGCGGCGTTCGCGTCGTTTTCGATTAGAATTTTTAATTTTGTAACTTTTTCGAGTTCGGTCAGCAGGTCAATTTCCTGGTGTTCGGGAAACGCCGCCGAAAAAGCGACGCGGCGCGTATCGCGGTTAATCAGCCCGGGAATCGTGATTCCGATCCGGTCGAAATCACCGTATTTGACCAGTAATTCCTTGATAAACGCGACCAGCTGCGGTGCCGTATCGTCGCCGCGGATCATCGTTGCGGTGTAGGAATTTATAAGATTTCCGGCGGCGTCTAAACAAACAGACTTAAAGGCAGAAGTCGTTACTTCCACACCGACCGTTTTTTCCGTTTGGAGTACTGCTTCGCTCATTACAAAACTTCCTGTTTATACTACTTTAAGGCAAGAAACTAACGCGATTTTAGACAGTTGAAAGAGAAGTGTCAACCGAAGATTTGAATTAAACGGACTTAATATTTTTCAGATTTTGATGTCTTTGAAGATGTCGGAAGCAATTCCCGAACTATGCACTGAAATTATCGCAGGTTATCATTTGCGGCGATCGGATTATTAGATGCGGCAGTGAATTTATCACACAGTTCGATGGATTTATCGTTTTGACAGATGAAATCATCACGTGGTTCGATTGAATTATTACTCTGACAGATTGAATTATCGCATCGGACTTACAAATTAGTACCTTAATCGCACAAGTTTACAGAAAGTGAAGTTAACGATTATCTGATAAACAAGATTTTCTGCCCCAAAAAACGGCGCGAGTGTAAGGTTTGGCGATGGTGACCGCCATCAACTAAAGAGACGGATTCAAAATTTACTCTTATTAAGCATTTTCGTGAGCGGAGTTGTAGTATCTCGCCTGTGCAAAATCTAAGCCCGATTCCGTGTCCTTCTCTAACCGATGTAACCTTAACATCTTATAGGAAATTTAAAGACTGAGTTCAGCTTTACCTGAAGGCGTTGCGTAATTAGGATGTTCATCTTCACGAGCAATTTCAAAGATTCGCCATTTTGTGTCTTTGAATAATAAGAAGTCTTTTATTTCACTGATTCCATTTATTTCTACCTCAACCCGAACACGAGCTTCATTGTTTTTAGTCCATTCAAATATTTTACGTTTCAAAATGATTGATTTCGAAGCTATTTTTTTAGAAAATCTTGTAACAAGTATGCTCACCTCAGGTTTTTCTGAAACTACTACACGAGGTAATTTGCTTTCACCCGTTGGGTTTAATTGTTGAGATTTTTGTTTTTCTTCTGCACATTCTGAAGGAGTTTTCAAAAGACATTCTGTGAAACTATCAGGATATGGACGCTCAAATTCTTCCAAAGATTCCGAATTACCAGCTGCTTGAAAAAATGCCGTAACAACGTCGGATGGCGCAGTGCGTTCTTGTTTTTCGGTAACAGCAGTAAAATTATTGGAACTAATATTGCAACTGCTGAGTCCTATTAACGAAAATATGATTATTTTCAAACATAAATTTTTTTTCTTTACCGTTATCATATTTAATTGCCTCCAAAATCTGTATCTGCTTGATTTCTTATTCTTTGAACAAATGTAATTAAATGCCTTTCAGCATCATTTCTGGACCAAACAGCTTTTACCCTATTTCCTTGCCCATTAATTGTCTGAACTTGTAGATTTCCCTTTAAATCAACGTTAGCATTTAAATAGTTCTGAATAGCTTTATTTGTTTGAACCTCAATATTGTTAAGATTTCCTCTAATATCTGCCGAAGGACCAGAAAGTTGATTACCAGTCTGGTCTGATGTGCCGTTAGTCGTTGTGTCAGAACTACCAACAGATGATGTTAAACCGGGTGCTGTAGATATGTTAAGTTCAGCGGATTTAGAGGAAGTCGCTGAGTCAGTTTGGGATGTTGTTTTCGATTCTGAAACTGTGCCTTGGTTTGGAAAAATACTACCTGTTTTTTTATTAGCTCCGGCTTGATTCGTTGCGGACGCTTGATGTGTATAAGCAAAATTAGCGAGTTCTACTTTCAATGCAACCATTGAATCGGGTAAAACAAGTGTCACGTCTTCGGAAACAGTACCATCGGAACTTTCCTGCGAGGCAGAAACAGTAGTTTGGCTGGCTTCCGCCTGAACATTTGCGGGAACTACAACAGTTGGGTCAGGAGTTAAAAGTGGAGGACTTGACGTTTGTTTTGTACTGGGCTTTTTCTTTCTTCGAGGTTTATCCTGCACATCAGAGTTTTGTCCATTTGCGCCTGTCGAAGATGAAATCAACCCGAGCGGATCGGTAAATTTATAGGGTGAATTGAGAACGTAGGAATATCTGTTGAAGGTCTGCGGATTCTTGACGTTTGCACTTGCTGTTAATGGGTCAACGGAGGTGAATCTGCCGTGTGCGGAGTTGTAGTATCTCGCCTGTGCGAAATCTAAGCCCGATTCCGTGTCCTGCTCGTAACCGGTGTAGCCTTGTCTGACTTCATTCGCCGGCTGGTAGCCTAGAGATGCGACTCTCTGCGACGTGGAAGTCTCTTCGCCGAACGCCATATAGTCTCGTCTTGATGTAACACTACCGTTTGCATCAGTAATTATACGCGGGGAACCAAGATGGTCTGCCGTTAAATATTTCGTGGAAGCCGGTTCAATTTGCGATTCAGGATTTGTAACATACTCGGCTGCTAATTGTCCGGAAACGTTATAGACAAATATAGTCTCTTGACCTGAATTTATCAAGACTTTTTTTATCCGCCGACCTTCGCCGTCGTAATGGTACATCGCAACTGTTTGATTTTGCGCATCTTTGACCTCTTTCTGGTGATTTTCGCCGTCGTAGAGAAATTGCTTGCCGCCGGCATCCGCCGTTAAATTTCCGTTTTTGTCGTAAGAGTAGTTTTGTCCTGCCGAAAAACGGTTGGTTGCCGTGTCGATCGTCGGATTGGTGACATTGTTCGAATTTGCCAAAGTCGTCGTGTTGTTTGCATCGAAGCGGCGGTTGCCGTAGCGGTCGTAAGAAAACGTCTGTTTCCAGGTCGTCTGACTATTGACCTTTTCTTCGGCTGACAGCAGCCGATTCAAATCGTCGTAAGAATAAACTTGCTCAAACGGCTGCGAAAGACCGTTGAAACTTATCTTTTGAGTTCGCAATGAACCGTTGTTTTGTGTGT
>Ga0310813_10002504_pt1 | contig 11126 bp, 7 predicted proteins | sample YN3metagenome_FD_203086 | JGI IMG/M metagenome (GOLD analysis project Ga0310813, IMG submission 203086) | Soil microbial communities from experimental microcosm in Duke University, North Carolina, United States - YN3 | ecosystem: Engineered > Artificial ecosystem > Soil microcosm > Unclassified ... | reverse complement strand
GTACTCCTCGGTGATGGTCTTTCCCTGTTCCGTGGTGTAGATCCGCCGGATCGGTACCATGCGGTCCGGATCCATCCAAAGCTGCACGCGCCAGACGGCCGTCGAGCCTTTGACCGCGAGGCGATACTGGATGACGGTAGCGGCGCGGGCGCCGATCTTCTCCTCCCCCTTCAGCTCGAAGTGGTCCGGGAGGAACTGGCCTTCGAGGGTATTCATCATTCCCTCCCGTTCCCGGTAGGAAAGATGCCCTCCGTGGATCCCCGGGTACACCCCGAGATGGGTCAGGAGCGACCGCGCGTTGGAATTGAGATCGATGCAGCGGGGCCGCCGAGGGACCTCGATGCCCTCGGCCTTGAAGAAGGGCACGCCGCCTCCCCAGATCGATTGCACGCGGGCTTTGGACTCCTCGTAGGTCACGAAGCTGCGCGCGTAGAAAGGATGCGGCTCCTTCGCGGGACTCAAGAGGATGGAGGCCTGGTAGGCGCCCTCGGGACTCCGGCCGTCCACCTGCACCCGGCCGCGCTTCGCGGCCCAGATCTTCTGATTCATCGTGAGGACCAGCTTCTCCGCCTCGGCGGACCACGACGGCGGCTCCGGCGTTGCGATCGGAGGGGCGCTGTAGTCCAGATCGCCGATCTTGCGCACGTGGACCAGGAGTCCCTGAACCCGATAGTCGGTGAACCCGTGCGTCCCGTTCTGAGGATCGAGGTGCATCCTCCAGCGGGAGCATCCGAGCCTTCTGAAGAAGAGCCAACCGGCGGCCATCGTGACCACCCCGCCTCCCCCTTCCGGAAGGGACCAGCAGGTCAGGCTCAGATCCTCGAAGGGGAAGACCTCGGCGGGCGCCTTTCCGACGACGGACGCTCCCTGCCGGAGGGAATTGCGGAGCGCCAGATCGAGGTCGGCGCTCGGGACATTGAAGGTCCAGACGGCGAAAAAATCGCCCTTGAGCCCCAGGCCTTCCAGCGGCTTCAGCTCGTACCTCTTGCCGTCCTGATTGGCGACTTCCTTGCCGCCGGCTTCGATGGCGTCGAAGGCGGGTTTCAGCAGCAGCGCCGCCTTCCGGGCGAGTTGCTGCCGTTTTTCGGCCGCGACCCGATCGTTGAGCTGCGAGAGCAGCGAGCGCACGGCGGCACGGACCTGGGGGTCGGCATGATTGAACGCCTGGTCCAGGGCAGCACGGGCCGCTTCACCTTTCCGGCGCAACTCCTTCAAGGCGGCGTCCCGGGTCTCGGCCTGGTCGTTCCCCAGCTGCTCGATCAGGCCCTCGGGGGTGGCGTCCTGCAGGCAGAACGCGGCGCCGGACAGCAGACTCCAGAGAAGCAGACTCTTCACTCCAGATAGCTTCCGTGCCGGAGAGACGGATTGCACGGACTTTCGGCGCCGGATCACAGGCCGCGCCGCGAGGGCTCAGTAAGATAAAGGGCGCGTCCTCATGCCCGGGAGGAGTTTATGGCTTTCCTTGATGCCGACCGCCGCTGGACGTATCAGACTCTCTCCGAAGCGGTTCGCAGGCGTTCCCGCTGGATGGAAGGAATGGGGGCTCTGCTCATCGTGCTGGGCGTCCTGGCCTTGAGCTTCGCGGTCATCTCGTCGCTGCTGTCCGCGATCATGATCGGGTGGCTCCTGCTTTTCGCGGGCGTGACCCAGATCGCCGCGGCGTTCGCGTACTGGCAGCAGCGCCGCGGAGGCTACACGGTGGGGCTGCTGCTCGGCGTGCTCTGCGTGATTGCCGGCATCCTCTGCCTGATCAACCCGGCCCGGAGCCTCCAGGCGATCACGTTCACGCTGGCGGTCTACTTCGTCGGCAGCGGGATCATCCGGCTGCCGATCACGGTGACGGAGCGCTTCCCCGGCTGGAGTTGGGGCGTGGTGGCGGCGATCGCGGACATCCTGCTGGGAATCCTGATCCTGGCCTTGCTGCCGGGCGCCAGCCTCGTGGTGCTGGGCACCCTCGTGGGCATCCAGCTGATCGTCTCCGGCACGACGGCCTTCATGTCCGGCGTGGCGGTCCGTCGACTCCTCGAGCCCCGGCCCGAAGCCCCGCCGGCCGAGCCCCCCCGCGGAAGGCCGGCGACGCGCTTCCAGCACTAGCTCGGCTCGAGGCCCCGCATCGTCCCCGTGGCGCTGCCGAAGCTGTCCGTCTCGATCCCGAAGCGCTGCAGCAGGGAGACGAACAGATTCCCGAGCGGGTAGTTCTGCTCGCGGTCGAACGCGAGGTGCTGCCCGTGGCGGAAGCCGCCGCCCGCCAGCAGGATCGGCATGTTGCGGGAGTCATGACTGCTCGCATTGCCGAGATTGGAGCCGAAGAGCACGGCCGTCTGGTCCAGCAGCGAGCCTTCGCCCTCGGCCGACCCCTTGAGCTTCCCGAGGAACTCGCTGAACGCCTTCATCTGGTCGGACTCGATCACCCCAAGCTCCTTGATCTTTCCCGTGTCCATCCCGTGGTGCGAGAGGTTGTGGTAATCCTGGGTGACCCCCGGGATCGGGGGCACCGCGTTGGCGCCGCTCTCGTAGAAGGTGATGAGGCGCGTCGAATCCGTGCGGAGCGCCAGGTACATGACGTCGTACAGCAGGCGCGCGCGGCCCGTCACGTCGCCCTTGTCCTTAACGTCGCCCGGCGGCTTCGCGTCCACCTTCGGCTTGGGGCGGTCCTCCCAGTCCTTGGCCTTGAGGAGCCGCTGCTCGGTCTCCCGGACGGCGTCGGCGAACCCGTCCAGCCGCTCCGCGTCCCCCGCTCCCACCCTGCCCCGCAGCTGCCGAAGCTGATCCATCGTCGCGTCCAGCACGCTGCGGCCCTCGTTCAGCCGCTGGAGCTGCGCCTTCTTTTCCTCGGGCTTCCCGTCCAGGAAGAGCCGCGCGAACGCGTGCGACGGCCGCGTCTCGGACGGAATCTGCACGCCGCTGCGCGACCAGGAGAGGCCGAAGCCGCCCGTGCTGAGCGCGAGGAATCCGTAGCGCGTTTCGAGGCCGATCTTCTGGGCCAGGACCTGGTCGAGCGAGATCGTGTTCTTGAAGCCGACCCCGGCGGGATGCGGAGCCGTCGTGAGGAAGGACTTGTCGGAGAAGTGGCCGCCGTCGACGTTCGGATGCGAGCTGCCCGAGATCACGGTGAACTCGTTTCGGAACTCCTTCAGGATCTCCAGGTACGGGCTCAGGGGATAGTCCTTCCCGGCCGCCGACGGGACAAAGTTCGGCGCGTGCAGGCCCAGTCCCAGGTTGACCGCCACGAAGCGGCGGCGTGGCGCCTGCCCCGAGGCCAGAGCGCGCGGCAGCATGGCCTCGAGGAACGGCACGCCGAGCGCGACTCCCGAAGCCCGCAACATCGTCCGACGCGACAGCAGCATCTCTAAGGCCCTCTGAAACTCTCGCTTTGAACGATCTCGTGGATCAGCGCGCGGAATCCATAGTCCTGCCTCCGGACGGCGGCGACGATCGCATCGAGCGCCGGTCGATCGGAGAACCCGACGGCGCGTCCCAGCGCGACCGTGAGGAGCTTCTCGGCGAGGCAGCGGGTGAACCCATCCTTATCTTCGAGCAGGAGCTTCTTGAACTCACGGATGTCGGCGAAGGGGCGGCCCTGGGCGGTCTGACCGGTCGCGTCCACTGTCTTTCCCTTCCGGTAGCGGACCCGGACGCTCGCGTGGGCGTCGGCGTAGCGCTCGACGGTCTCCCCCTGGCCGGACGTGCGGTACCAGTCTCGCCAGCCGCCGATCACGTCGAAGTTTTCCAGCACGAAGCCCGGCGGATCGATGCGGCGGTGGCAGACCGCGCAGGCCTCCACGTTCCGGTGCTTCGCCAGCTGCTCGCGCAGCGTCGTCGCGCCGCGGATGTCGGGCTCGATCGCCGGAACGCCCGGGGGCGGCGGAGGCGTCGGCTTCCCCAGGATGTTCTGGAGCACCCAGACGCCGCGGACGACGGGCGAGGTGTTCGTGCCGTTGGCGGTGACTTTGAGAACGCTCGCCTGGGTGAGGACGCCGCCGCGGACGCTGCCCGGCGGCAAGGTCACCTTGCGGAACGCTTCCCCCCGGACGCCGTCGACGCCGTAGTGGCGGGCCAGCCGCTCATTGAGGAAGGTCCAGTCCGAATCGAGGAAGGACGCGAGGCTCAGGTTCTTCTCGAGGACTTCCCGGAAGAAGCGCTCGGTTTCCTCCAGCATCGAGACCTTGAGGAGCTCATCGAACTCCGGATACAGGGTGTGGTCGGGCTCCGTGGCGTCGATCTCGCGGAGGTGGAGCCACTGGCCGACGAAGTTCTTCGCGAACTCGGCGGCCTTCGGATCCCGGAGGAGGCGCTCGGTCTCCGCTCGGAGAAGGGCGGGGTCGCGAAGCTCGCCGCGTGCCGCCTTCTGCCGGAGCGCCTCGTCGGGCATCGAGCGCCAGAGAAACGTCGAGAGCCGCGCGGCGAGCGCGAGCTCGGCGTTCGCCCTCGACGGCGCCTCGAGGAAGAGGAACTCCGGCGCGCAGAGCATCGCCTTCAGGCCCACGCGCAGCGCCTCCTTGAAGGATCGCCCCCGCTCCAGGGCGTCCCGGGTCAGGCGCACGAACGGCTCCGCATCCCCGGGCGCCGTTGTCCGCCGGAACGCCTCGGAGAGCAGGCGCGTGAAGATCGCCCGCGCGTCGTCGACCGTCCCCTTGGCCGGATCGACCCCGCCGAAGAGCCGCGTGCGGCTGGGCGGCGGCCACGCTTCGAGGGGTCCTTCGACCTCGATGTCCCCGACGACGACGCCGGGGCGGGGCGGCATGCTCGCGTCGCGGACCTGGAACGCCATCGCGCTGGGCGCCGGCTGGATGGCCTCGCCCGGGAGGAAGCAATCCTCGAACTCGATGACGGTCATGCGGTCCGGAAGGAGATCATAGGTGCCGACGCGGTGCCACTTCCCCCGGTGGGTGATGACGTCGCCCGCGTGCACGCTCAGGGAGGCGAGCGGCTCCGCGTAGAGCGAGCGGGCGTGGATCCTCACGCGGTAGGTGCCCGCGTGCTTGGGGCGGAAGGCTTTGACCCAGGGACCATGGCCCAGGCTCGTCAGCGCGATGCCGTCGTCGACCTTGGTGATGTACTTTCCGAGGTCCCGCTCCATGCCCTGGCCGTAGGGCGCCCGCACGTGGAGTCGCTCCGGCGGCTTCTCGGGGCCGAAGGCGGCCTCGATCGCGACGTCGGCGGCGCGCAGGTAGGACTCGATGAGCTCGCTCGACGCGGCGAGCGCTTCGCCGAGATTGTCGAATCCGTGGGCCGGCGCGTCCTGGGGCAGGAGCTCCTGGAGCTCGGCATCGATGGCGAGCAGGTGCCGGACGCTGTTCTCGTACTCGACGCGGTTGAGGCGCCGGAGGACCACGTGGTGACGCGCGCGGTCGGCGTCGGAAAGCGACTTGGCGAGCGGACCCAGGAACGCCTCCCTCTCCGCGGCGGCGGGCCGAGGCGCTTTTCCAGGGGGCATTTCCCCGGAGCGGACGCGGTCGTGGATCGCCACCCAGCGCCGCTGCGTCTCCGGATCGGCGATCTCGGTGGTGAGCGTGTCGAAATCCAGCCCGCCCTTCCGGACGCCCTCGGCGTGACATTCGAAGCAGTGCTTCTGGAGGAAAGGCCGCAGGGGCCCGAGGTCGCGGCCGGCGGCGGGGCGGGGATCCTGCGCGGCGCCGGGAGCGCCCGCGAGCAGCGCCAGGAGCAGGGCCGGCAGCAGTTTCACGAGCTCCTGTTCGCATCGCCGGTCGTTTCGTGTAGGCGAATCTCGAATTACGAATCACGCATCACGGGGGGCGCCCTCTTCCCGCGATTCGCTCTTCGTGATTCGGATTACGCCCGATTCCCGAATGCGGATTTCGTACTCGGATTGTGTACGAGTCCGTCTGCTGCGGGTGTCTCATGTGCAGGCGAGCCGTTCCATCGGGGGTAACGACATGAAATGGCTCGGCTGGCTCCTCCTGCTCTGCCCCGCGCTGTGTTTCGGGCAAGACAAGCCTCCCGATCCCGACGTCGACCCCAAGGCGGTCAACGCCGCGATCGACAAGGGCACGCAGTGGCTGCTGAACAAGTTCCCCCAGAACAAATTCCCCGAGCAGAAATACTCCGAGCTGGTACTGCTCACGCTCGTTCACGCCGGTCTGCCGCCGGAGCATCCCATCATTCGCGACAATTTCCAGAAGTTGCTCGATCGAAACCTGTCGGACACGTACAACGCCGGCCTGCGGGCGCTGCTGCTCGAGAAGGTGAACCGCAAGTTCTACCAGCTGCAACTCGCCGAGATCGCGCAGTTCTTCGCAGAGAACCAGTGCGACGACGGCCAGTGGGCCTACAGCGGCCGGAACCGGAAGCTGACCCCGAGCGTCTACAACCCTGTGGCGACCTCCGCGAAGAAGAAGGTCCTTCCGGGCGCGACGCAGACGATGGACGAAGGGCCGCCGCCCGGCAAGGAGATCAAGCTTCCGCCGCCGGTGCGCTCGGGCAAGAAGACCGGTGACAACTCGAACAGCCAGTACGCGGTGCTCGCGCTCTTCGCCGCGTCGCGGGCCGCCGTGACGGTCCCGAAAGGTCCGTGGCTGGAGGTCGAGAAGTGGTTCGAGTCGAAGCAGAATCCCGACGGCGGCTGGGGCTACGACAGCGCGGAGGTTCCGGGCGTCGGCATCGTGACGACCGACGAGAGCTCCGGCTCCATGACGACGGCCGGCCTCACGGCGCTGATCGTCGCGAAATTCTACCTGGGCAAAGACTGGAAGAACGAGGCGTCGGTCAAGAAGGGGCTGGACTGGCTGGGATCGAACTTCTCGGTGCGGACGAACCCGGGCGGCCCTCCCCTCTGGCATTTCTACTATCTCTATGGTCTCGAGCGCGTGGGGACGATTTCCGGGCTGGCCGAATTCGGCGCCCACCGCTGGTACAAGGAGGGCGCGGAGTACCTGATCAAGACCCAGGCGGCGGACGGCTCGTGGAAGAGCCTCTCGCCGCTCCAGCAGCAGCTCACCGATCAGGTGACGGACACCTGCTTCGCCATCCTGTTCCTGAAGCGCGCGACGCCGCCGCTTCAGAAGCCCAAAGATATCGCGACTGGGGTAACCAAGAAGACCGACGAGACGCCGAAGCCCGACATGAAGGAGAAGGACCAGAATAAAGAATAGAGAATAAAGAATAAAAGCAGCCAAGGTCCTCCTTGCGTCAGGGCTGCCAGGACGGACTACAAGCCGGACGCTTTGGAAGAGGCGGGCTCACCTAAGGATGTAGTCGGGGAGGACGCTCCGAGGGACTTGCGCAAACCCGGGAGTCTCGGCAGAGGCAAGCTCGGTGGGTCGGGGCCGTTTCGATTCTCTATTCTCAGGTTGCCCACTCCGCCATCGCGGCGTGAACCCCTTCCAGGAAAGACGGGAAGCGCGGCTTCCAGCCGAGCTCTCCCGCGCGCCGCGTCCCGACCCGCTGATCCAGGCAGAGCGCGTCGGCCAGGTCGCCCATGCGGGCGCGCGCCTGGGCCAGGGGGATCGACTTCGTCGCGCCGGCCGCGCCCGCCAGCTCGCTCGCCGCGCGGGCCACCTCCTCGACGATCAGCGGGACGCCGTCCACGCCGTGGAAGACGCCCCAGCCCCGCCGCTCGACGACGAGGCGATAGAGCTGTGCGAGGTCCTCGCGGTAGATCAGCGACAGGTGGTTCCGGCCGCTTCCGATATAGTTCGCCGCGCCTTCCTCGGCGGCGGAGCTGAAGTACCCGGACACGAGGCCGCCCTTGCCTCCATAAACCAGGCCGGGGCGCACGACGCTGGGAGTCACGCCTTCGTCGGCCGCCAGAAGGACCAGCTGCTCGTGCTCGCCGCGCCAGGAGACCAGCCGCGCCGGGGCGCGGATCGGCGTGTTCTCGTAGGCGATGCTGCCGTGCGTGTCGCCGAGCACCCAGCTGCCCGAGGTGTAGACCAGGTGGCGTCCGTCGTCCGTCCGGGCCGCACCGATGAGCGTCTCGAGCGCGATGAGGTCGGTCTCGGCGTCCTCGAAGGCCGCGTGCACGATCGTGTCGTGGAGCGCCGCGATGCGCTCGTAGGTGGCGGGATCGGCCAGGTCGCCCCGCACGGGGGAGACGCCCAGCTGGAGAAGCCCCCGCTCCTTCTCGGGACTCCGGGTCAGCGCCGTGACCGAATGCCCCGCCCGGGTGAGCGCTCCGGCGATCGCGCTCCCGATGTATCCCGTGCCGCCCGTCAGGAAGATGCGCACGCTTGTCCTCTCGACCCGATCATCGGGTCCTCTAGATCGAGTCGGGGGACGGGACCGGTGTTATGAGCGCCAAGGGGTTGGACCGGCTTCCCTGGGCAGGGGCGAGTGCGGGCCGCCGGGATGCGGATGGGGGTCCGGCGGGGGAATCGGGAGCGGAGGGAGGGGCGGCGTCGGTCCTGGGGTGATCCTCATATCCTAGGGATCGTCGGACGTCACGGATGTTACCCGGCGATCGTAACAGCCTGTTTCCGGAGGGATCGTTCGGAAAGAGGGGAGAAACAGGGGAAGCGAGCTCTCATGTTCGACCGCATCCTCCTGGTTCTCGACGATCTCGGCGATCCGGCCGTGGTTCTGCCTCACTTGCGCGTGATCGCCCGCGCCGCCGATTCCCACGTCGTGATCATGAAAACGGTTCCCTTTCTGGAGAGTCTGGCGGAGATGCCGCATGAGCTCTCCCCGCTCCAGGAGGGAGACGACGAAGCCGCGGAGATCTACGTGTCCGGCCTCGTCGAGAAGCTGAAGGGCGAGGGTTTCGATGTCGAAGGGTTTGCGAACATCGGCCGCAGCGGCTTGAGCATCGCGGCGGCGGCCGAGCGAGTGGAGGCGTCCCTCATCATCATCGCGTCCACGAGGGCGTGGAGCCGGGTCGGAACCCTGCTGCGCGCGACGTCGATCCCGGTCTACGTCATTCCCCCGAACGTGGTCGCGTTCCGGGGCCGGACGCTGGTCCCGATCGACCGCACGGAGGGATCCCTCGATGTCCTCGGCGCCGCGGCGAGCCTGGCGCTCGCATGCAGTTCCGGCATTACGATGATGCAAGGCTGGGGTCCGGAGCCGGAGCCGGTGCTGCTGGAGACCTGCAGCGTGCTGCGGCGCGAAGGGATCCCGGCGGAGCTGATCCTCCGACCGGGCGACCCCTCGACCGAAATCGTGCGCGCCTGCGTGGACCTTCAGGTCGGACAGTTCGCGATGCGTTCCGACGGCACGGCCGGCGGCGTCATCGACCGACTGCTCCATCGCCTGCCCGTGCCTCTGCTGGTCGTCCGCCGGGCCCTCGTGGCTCCTGCGAAGTCGACGGGCGCTTTCCGCGCGCCGCTCCAACTCCATACGGAGGTCCCGGTCGGAGTGGCGATGTGGACGCGCCGGACTCCGTCGAATCCGCTCCTGGGCAGCGGCGGCATCGGCAGTTTGAGCTAGCGCAGGGCCGCCAGGGCCCGGGCAAATTCCTGCTTCACCTGCTCCGCCCGGCGGTCGGCCGTTTCCTTGCTGTCCGCGCTGGCCGCGAAGAGCACTCCCAGCGGTCCCTCGTCGGGAACGACGATGGCGATCTCATAGAGCGTGTCGTCCGGCGCGTAGGCTTCGACGCGGGCTCCCCAGGTCTGGACCACCCGGTCCATGACGGACGCGTCGACCTGCTCCAGCGCCACGTGGAGCGCCGCCAGGGCTTCGTCCAGCGTGCCCTCGTAGCTTCCCTCCGCGGACGCGCGGATGTACGGAGGAACGCGTTCGGTCTCCTCGCCGACGCGAACGGCGATCCGGTCCAGCAGCTGCTCCCCGAAGCGGCGCCCGTGGCCGCCGGGATCGACGCGGATGAGGGTGCGATTCGATTCAGGTTCTTCGAAGTGGAGGACGACGTCGCGCTTGCCCGGAGCCGGCTCCCGGGCCACGATCTCCCCGCCCTTCTCCCGGTGCACGTCGCTCTCGATGCGGTAATGCAGTTCCAGAAGCACGTCCGCGGCGACTCGCGAGACCATGCCCGGCGGCCGGGCGATCCCGCGCGTCAGCGTCGAGTCCTTCTCTTGGGGTCCCTGGCAGCCCTCCGCGATCACGAGGCAGAGCGGCAGAACGCTCCGGAGGCCGCGCATGTCAGGCCTGCAACGCGGGTTCCAGTTCGACCTTCACCCAGCCGGGCTGGCGCCGATCGAAGGCCTTGTAGGCCTCGATCGCGCTGCTGAGCGGCTGGTGCTGGGTCAGGATGGCCGCCGGGTTCACGCTGCCGTTCCGGATCAGCCGGAGCAGCTTGGGAATGAAGCGGCGGTGGTGGCAGTTGCCCATGTTGATCGCGAGGTTTTTCTCCATCGCCTTGCCGATTGGGAAGGCGTGGGCTGTTTCGGGATAGACGCCGATGATCGACAGGGTGCCCGCCTTGGCGAGCGCGTCCACGCCCCAGATCAGCACCTGCGAGGGCGCGTCGCCCGGGACCCAGTTGCGCCCGTCGGGCTTCTTCCGGGGAGCGATCTCCTTGAGCTCCTGCTGGAACTTCGACACGTTCTTCCGCCCGTGCCTCGAGCCCGGCCCATGCCCGGGCCGAACGGCGTCGACGCCGACGGCGTCGATGGCCCGGTCCACGCCGATGCCGCCGGTGAGGCTGTGGATCGCCTCCACGGGGTCGACCTCATTGAAGTCGATCGCCTCGGCCTGCAGTTCGCGCGCGAGTTCGAGCCGCGAGGGGATGGTGTCGACCGCGATGACGCGGCCGGCGCCCAGCAGGTGGGCGGAGGCGATGGCCAGCAGCCCGACGGGGCCGCAGCCGAAGACGGCCACGGTGTTTCCCTCCCGGATCTCCGCGATGCTGGCGCCGAAGTAGGCGGTCGGAAAGATGTCCGAGGTCAGGAGCGCCTGATCATCCGGGACCGCGTCAGGGATCCGGACGAGGCCGGCGTTGGCGAAGGGGACGCGGGCCCACTCGGCCTGGAGGCCGTCGAAGGGACCCGAGGCGGCGGGGCCGCCGAAGAAGGCCGTCCCGGCCTGGGGGCCGTGGGGGTTGGCGATGTCGCACTGGGCGTAGTAGCCGCAGCGGCAGTAGGAGCAGTAGCCGCACGCGATGGTCGACGGAATGACCACGCGATCGCCGGGCCTCACGTTGCGGACCTCGCGCCCGACCTCCTCGACGATGCCCACGCCTTCGTGGCCGAGGATGGTCCCGGGCTTCATGTCGC
>Ga0310813_10002501_pt1 | contig 11135 bp, 10 predicted proteins | sample YN3metagenome_FD_203086 | JGI IMG/M metagenome (GOLD analysis project Ga0310813, IMG submission 203086) | Soil microbial communities from experimental microcosm in Duke University, North Carolina, United States - YN3 | ecosystem: Engineered > Artificial ecosystem > Soil microcosm > Unclassified... | reverse complement strand
CAATCAACACAAGCAGAGAGGGGTCTCACATGTTCACTGCGTTGCGCCGAACACTATTACTGCTGACTGCCGCGCTCGGCGTCCTGATCCTCACCGTGCCCGTCTGGGGACAGACCCAGACCAAAACCGCGGCGCAGGGAGCCGAGCCGACCCTCGAGGAGGTGGTGGTCACCGCCCGCAAGCGCGAAGAGGCGCTGCTCGATGTGCCGGTCACCGTGGACGCCTTCACGCAGCAGACGATCCAGTCGGCGGGCATCGAGGCGCCGCGCGATTTCGTCGCACTGGTCCCGAATATGACCCTGGTGGAAGTGCAGAACGTCGGCAACTCATTCATCACCATCCGCGGCATTTCGCAGGCGCGCAACAGCGAGCCCTCCGTTGCGGTATTGGTCGATGGCGTGCTCGAGCCCAATCCGTACGAGTTCGACCAGGAGCTGAACGATGTCACCTCGATCCAGGTGCTGAAAGGGCCGCAGGGCGCCTTGTACGGCCGCAACGCCATCGGCGGGGCGATCATCATCAACACCGCCGAGCCGTCCGATCATTTCGAAGGCGCCGCCAAGGTAGGTGTGGGCAACGGAGTGTCGGAGAAGGCGCAGGTAGCGGTCGGGGGACCGATAGACTCCGCCGGAACGCTCAAGTACCGCGCCTCGGTCAACTTCTACAACACCGACGGCTACCTGGAGAACACCTACCTCGATCACAAGGCGGATCCCTACCGCGATTACTCCGGGCGTTTGCGCCTCTTGTGGAGACCCTCCGACCAGTTGACCGCAGATCTGCGCTTTTTCGGCGACCACGTCGAGACGACCGCCTATTACTACATCATTCCGCGCTCTGATGAGGCGAATCCTTTCACCAGCTTCAGTACGCCGCCGAACGCCAACGACATCACCAGCCCGATCCAGACCAATAACCTCGGTACCGACACGCGTGACGTGAGCGATATCGCACTCAAGCTCGATTACGCCATGGCACCCGGCACATTCACGTCGATCACGGACTGGGACCATACCAAGGAAATCGACACCGGTGACGCCTACGATTTCCGGCCTATTACTAGCTCCATTTTCTACAACTGTCCGTCTTGCCTTGGCATACCTCCTCCGTACCCATTACCTTCCCAAGGCGGGCCGTTCGATCTGAGCCAAAGCCAGTTCATCGACGTGACTACCTGGAGCCAGGAGCTGCGCTTCACTTCCAACAAGGTCGGCGGTTTCGCGTGGATCGCGGGGGCGTATTTCATTCATACGGATCGTTTCATATCCACCGACAACATCGTCGACCGGGGAGAAGGCGTGCCGAGGGTCTATCGCGACCCGATCGTCGATCCGACCAATCCGTTCGCAACCAACACCAACGTAACTTTCCTCGCGGATTCGCAGAGCAACAATGCCTGGGCGGTGTTCGCCGATGCGACTTACGACTTCACCAGGCAGCTCGAGCTCGATGTCGCGCTTCGCTACGACGAGGATCAGCGGCAGAACACCACCGATACGCCCAACCAATTCCTGCCAGCCGCGACCAAGCCCGCCGCCTACACCGGCCTGGTGCGCAAGGAGACCTTTGACGCCGTCCAGCCGAAGTTCACCCTGCGCTATAAGCCGAGCGACAACGTAACGCTCTATGGCGGCTGGAGCCGCGGTTTCCGCAGCGGTGGCTTCAACCAGACAGGTGTCGGCGCCGTTGCCGCGGCCGCGGGGCAGAAGGGCGTGCATGACATCTTCCAGGCCGAGATCGCCGATACCTGGGAAATTGGCATGAAGAGCGAGTTCCTTGACCGGCGGCTCGCGGTGAATGCGGCGCTATTCGATACCACCTCCACCAACGGCTACTTCTTCTACTTTGATGCGACCACCTCGACTCAGAATCTCGGCAACCTCGATGCGCGCTACAAAGGTGGAGAGCTCGAGCTCACCGCCGTGGCGACAAATTGGCTCGACCTGTACGCGAGCTTCGGCTACACCGACGGCAAGATCACCAACATGGAGGATCCGACCGTGGTCGGTAACCGGCCGCCGCTACTGACCAAGGACACCATCAACGCGGGTTTCCAGGTACATCAGCCCCTCGGTGGCGGAGTGAACGGGGTGCTACGTCTCGACTATCAGATGATCGGTACCACCTGGTGGGACCCGTATAATGTGACCTCGCGCGATCCGGTCGACCTGCTGGACCTGCGGGCCGGCCTCGAGGGCGAGCGCTGGTCGGTGACCGCCTGGTCGAAGAATCTGACCAACAAGGTGTACAACGCGGAGTTCTCGGCTGGCGGCTTCCTGTGGAGAGCACCGCCGCGGCGCTACGGTCTGGACTTCACGTTCAAGTTCTAAAGAAGGAGGAGCAGTCAATGGCGCAGACCAAGAACCTGCCTTCGCGGTTGCATCACACCGCCTACGTGACGAAGGATCAGGAAAAGACACGCCAGTTCTACGAAGACATCATCGGGCTGCCGTTGATGGCAACCTGGTGCGAATCGGACGAGCTGTTCGGCAAGGTGCGCACCTACGTCCACACCTTTTATGGGATCGGCGACGGCGGCGCGCTGGCGTTCTTTCAGTTTGCCGACCCGGCGGACCAGGAGGAATTCGGGCCCAAGATGCCGGCTACGCCGTTCCATCACATTGCGCTGCGCGTCGATGCAGAGGCTCAGGCCGACATCGAGGCCCGCATTGCCAAGGCCGGCATCAAACCTCCGGATACCTTCGTGCTCGAGCACGGCTATTGTCGCTCGGTGTATGTGACTGATCCCAACGGCCTGATCCTCGAGTTCACCCGCGATCATCCGGATGTGGAGAAGATCGGGCGCGCCCGGCGCGCCGACGCACATCAATCGCTGAAGCGCTGGCTGGCGGGGGACCACACCTCGAACAACACCTATCGCTGAGAGTTGCGGACCCACCGCCGTGTGATTCATGCGCGAGTTCGACGAGCAGAGCATTACTCAGGCGGTGATCGAACGGCTCGCCGCATGCGAGGACCCGCGCTTCGCGCGCATCATGACCTCGTTGGTCACCCACCTGCATGAGTTCGTGCGCGAAGTGAAGTTGACCGAGTCCGAATGGTTCACGGCCATTCAGTTTCTCACCGAGGTCGGCAAGGCTTGCACGGACAAGCGCCAGGAATTCATCCTGCTCTCCGATACGCTCGGAGTGTCGGTGCTGGTCATTACTCTCAACCATCCGGTGCACGATGGCAGCGTCGAATCGACGGTTCAGGGTCCGTTCTACTGGGAAGGGGCTCCAGAGCTGCCGTGCGGCAGTAACCTCGCCGAAGGGGTCAAGGGGGAGCCGGTGTTCTATTCCGGACGCGTGCTGAGCACCGACGGCACGCCACTGCCGAATGCGCTGCTGGACATCTGGTCGGGCGATGGTGAAGGCAACTACGACATGCAGCTCCCGGGCGAGGCGGGCATGAAGGCGCGCGGCCGGATCCGCACCGATAGCGCGGGGCGCTACTGGTTTCGCTCGATCAGGCCGACCTTTTACCCGGTGCCGACGGACGGGCCGGTCGGGCAGATGCTGCGCAAGATGGGGCGTCACCCGTATCGCCCCGGACACGTGCACATGATCGTCTCCGCGCCTGGACACCTGCCGGTGACCACGCACCTGTTCGTAGCCGGCAGTCGATACCTGGATTCCGATGCCGTCTTCGGAATGAAAGAGTCGCTAGTGGTGGAGTTCGAGCGGCATCCCCCGGGAGTCGGCGCGGACGGCGAGCGACTGGATACCCCTTTCTACACCGTCAACTACGACTTCAGGCTGCGGCCTGCCGTCGCGGCTGCGCCGGACAAGAGCTGAGGGAGTAGGGGGGCATGGATCAATGAGCGCAAGCGCCGGGCGGATTCTCACCACGCACGTCGGCAGCCTGCCCCGCAGCCAGGCCGTGACCGACGTGGTCTTCGCGCGCGAGCGCGAGGAAACCCGTGACGTGGCACGCGACGACGCGGTCATCGCAGCCGCGGTAGCCGAGGTCGTGCGGCGACAGGTCGAGGTTGGCATCGATATCGTCAGCGATGGCGAGATGAGCAAGATCAGCTACGCCACCTACATCGCGCGCCGCCTCGATGGCTTTGGTGGCGACACCCCGCGCGAGCCTGGGCAGGACCTGGTCGAGTTTCCAGGCCTGCTGCGTAAGCTCGCCGAACGGGGTGCGACGGCCAAGTACCGGCGTCCGCGTTGCATCGGGGCGGTGACCGTCAAGGACAGAAAGCCGCTGGAGATCGACATCGGCAATCTGAAGGCTGCGGCCGCAGCGGCGCGGCCGACCGGCATGTTCATGAACGCGGCTTCGCCCGGTGTGATCGCACTCTTTCAACCAAACGACTATTACCGTACTCAGGATGCGTACCTCGAGGCGCTTGCCGCTGCGCTGCAGAACGAATACGAGTCCATCGTCGCGGCTGGCATCATCCTGCAGATCGATGCTCCGGATCTGGCGATGGGACGTCACACCATGTACCGCGATCGCTCGCTCGAGGAGTTCGAGACGCTTGCCGCGCGGCACATAGAGGTGCTCAATCACGCCCTGCGCAACGTGCCGGCGGAGCGCGTGCGCATGCACGTATGCTGGGGCAACTACGAAGGCCCGCACCATCACGACATAGCGATGGCGCGTCTATTACCGATCGTGCTCAAGGCCAAACCGCAGGCACTGCTGTTCGAGGCGGCTAACCCGCGCCATGCCCACGAGTGGGCAGTCTTCAAGAGCGCAGCTATCCCGGAAGACAAGATCCTGATTCCCGGAATGCTCACCACCACTACCAACTACATCGAGCACCCCGAGCTGGTCGCCGAGCGGCTGGAGCGTTTCGCACACATCGTCGGCCGCGAGCGTGTGATGGCGGGCACGGATTGCGGGTTCGGCACCTTTGCGGGGTTTGGGCCGGTCGAACCCGATATTGCGTATCTGAAGCTCGAGTCCCTGGTCGAAGGTGCGCGCATCGCCTCGCGCCGCCTGTGGGGATAAGTGCAGCGCAGCCGTGCCCCGCACTCCGCTCCGCGCGACTCGCTCACCCGTTCCGGCCAACACCGGTAGCGCTGCGCTCGCGAGGATCGCGACCGGCGGGCTAACCCATTCAACACCGTTTCGCTTCTACGACAACCGCCAGAAATATCTGGCATTCGTGACCACCTGCAACGAGAAGGCGTCGATCGCGCGGCGCGCCGCGCGCGAGTTGCAGCTCGTGCATCCCTCGCCCCCGGCGCTGCGGCTATTCGATGCCGGAATGGGCGATGCGACCGTGCTGGCGCGGCTCATGCGCAGTGCCCATCACGCTTTTCCCGTGGTGCCGATGCTGGTGGTGGCCAAGGAGATCAGTCTGGAGGATGTGCGGTTAGGATTGGAAAAGATGCCGGACCGCTTCCACGAGCACCCGGCAACCGTGCTGGTGATCACCAACCTGCATTACGCCGAGGCACCGCGACTCATGCCGCGCGATGTGAAATCGGCGGCGGCGCTCAACTGGCAGGAAGTACGGCTCAGCGGGAACTCAGCACATCAGTACGCGGAACAGATCGAGGAGCTCACGACGACGCTCGCCTACGGCTGGGAGACCAAGCCGAGTCAGAGCTCCGGTAATCCGATCTATGTACGTCCATCGGTGCTCATCATCTATCGGGATGATCAGAGATTCCTGCTCGATGCGGTCATACCCAAGCCCGGGCGCACGTTCGAAGACTATGACTTCATTCTCGCTTCGCAACCGTGGCGGGCACGCACCTCCGCCAGCCTCAAGGTCCAGAAGGTCCTTGCGCCCCTCGCGCGCAGTCTCGCGCCCGGCGGACGGCTCCTGGCCATCCAGTCGTATGGAAACGATCCCGCTCTCGAAATCATTCGCAAGCTCTGGCCGGGCGAAAATCCCTTCCAGGTGGACCGGCACCAGCTGATTACCGCGCTGAAATCCGAGCTCGGCCGGCAAGCACGCGGGTTTTCCTTCAGCGCGCAGCCCGACGACAAGGCCATCTTTCGCTACCAGATGCACACCTTACCTTCGGAAATCTCCGACCGCATCGGCACCTCCACGCTGTTCGCGGCCTGGAACGCGGCGATCTACGTCAATCAGATCGAGGATGAGCGACTCGACTCGGTGGTGCAGACCGGTGCCTACCTGGAAGCGACCCAGGCCGTCCTGCAACAATATGGTGGTCTGTGGTTCAACGACGAAACCTTCGTGGTGAGCCGCCGCAGGCCGTGAGCAGCGTGACGGACACAGCACCGGTTCTGATCGCAGGTGGCGGCCTTGTGGGTCTGTCGGCCGCGGCATTCCTCGCGCAGCAGGGTGTGCGCTCGCTTACCATCGAGCGCCTACCCGCAAGCTCGCCGCTGCCGCGGGCTGCTTTCTTCCACATGCGCACGCTCGAGATGTTCCGCGGCCTCGGCATCGAGGACGCCGTGCGCACTCAGTCCGCGAAGGAGTTCGTACCCGAAGGCGCCATCATTGTCATGGAGACGCTCGCCGGCAAGAAGCTCGCGGACATCATCGCGAATCTCAATGAAGGCGTTGAGCTGCTCAGCCCGTGTCGGCGTCTGTTCCTGAATCAGCCGACCCTGGAGCCCATCCTGCGCGATTGCGCGCGCGCCGGCGGCGCCAGCATCGTGCAAGGCGCCGAGATCGTCGATGTGCATCAGGATTCCGGCGGAGTCAGCCTGACGATCCGCGACAGCAAACATGAGCGCACGCGCGAGCTTCGCGGTGCCTACCTGATTGCTGCGGATGGTGCGCACTCGAAGATTCGCGCGGCCTTGGGAATCGAGCACGAAGGGCGTGGTGCCTTTTCCAACTCGCTGACGATCTATTTCACCGCGGACCTTTCTCCATACGTTGGGGACAAGGCCTGGAGCCTGATCTACGTCAACAATCCGACGTTGCACGGATTCTTTCGCCTCAATCGTGCCGGCACTGCCGGTTTTCTCGGAGTGAACGTCGTCGGGGATCCCGCGGTCGATCCTGAGGCGGCGGTGAACGCCGCCGCGGACTTGAGTGAGTCGCGACTGATCGAGCTCGTGCGTGCCGCGGTGGGCAAGCAGGATCTTCCGGTGAGGATCGACGGCTACAGCCGCTGGCGGGCGACGGCGAGTGTTGCGCGCACGTTGCACGCGGGTCGGACATTCATCGCGGGCGATGCGGCGCATCTCATGCCGCCAAACGGCGGTTTCGGCGGCAACACCGGCATCCACGATGTCCACAATCTTGCCTGGAAGCTCGCGCTCGTCATCAATGGCCATGCAGGTCCGGCGCTCCTCGGCACGTATGAGACTGAGCGCAAGCCAGTTGGGGCGTTCACCGTCGAGCAGGCCTTTTCCCGCTACGTGACACGTACGGCACCCTGGCTGGCGGCGCGCGTTCAGCTCGCGCCGGTCGTCGATGACCTGCATATCGAGCTCGGTTACCTGTACGACTCACCACTTGGCGTGCATGCCGATCCCCGCAGCACTGGCGGCGTACCGGGCTCGCGTGCCCCCCATCTTTGGCTCGAGCGTCATGGCGAGCGAATCTCCACCATCGATCTCGCCGGCCGCCATGTGCTGCTCGCCGGCGCTGCAGGCTCGCTCTGGGTGGACGCCGCCCGGGCGATGAAGGCGGAATTCGAGGGCCTGCCGCTCGAGGCCTATTGCGTGGGACGCGACCTGGTAGACCGAAGCGATGGTTTCGCGGCCGCGTACGGGATCTCCAGCTCGGGGGCCACGCTGGTGCGTCCCGACAGTTTTGTCGCGTGGAATTGCCCCAACCCCGTCGCCGAGCCCGCCACGGCGTTGCGGTCGGCACTGAAGAGAAGCCTTTCCGCGCGCCAGTAGGGCGGGAAATTCCGCTCCCGCGGCGGCCGATGTTACAACCGCCCGGAAGGGGTAGACGCCGACCCCTCTAGCTCACGCATCCTGTTACCCCGCCTGAGGGCTGTCTCCAGCATCGCGCATCACTACATTAGCTGTCCCATGACAGGGCGGTGATTTATGGAATTTCTGGCTGTTGATATTGGCGCTACGGTCATTGCAGCGCTCGGTTACCTGGCAACTGTCGTCTGGCACGATATTAAAGGCGAATCGTGATGGTTGCTCGTGGGGGAACGCGGCGAGCTGCCGCAGTCGCGTTACTGCTGGCTGCCACACGGCTGGCGTTGGCCGACGCTGCACTCGAGGAACGCGCGCCTTGTCCCGTCTCGACCCGGGATGAGGCGCGCGGGCTGGCGGAGGTGCTTTTCCAGCAAGGCGACTATCAGCAGTCGGGCGCCTGCTACCAGGCCGCGGGAGAATACGCGCTCGCAAATCGAGCTTTCCTGAAGGCTATCGAGCCACAGAGCGCAAAGACTGCACGTCAGCTCTCCGAGCAGGGGGAGCAGACGAAAGATCTGGTGCGCAAGATGCGGCGGGCTTTTGGAGTCGAGAACTGAAGGTCCTACGTCGAGGTCGTCTCGCTACCAGGCGAGCGTCGCCCCAAGGAACGGGCCGTTGAAATCGAGCGAGTCGACCCCGTTGCCGGGACTGAAGTGGTAGGTAACGTGACGCCAGCCGCCCACGAGGTCCACATCCTCTCGAGCGTGGATGCCGGCGAGGCCCTGCCACTTCAGCGCTGAGTCCGTGGCGCCCATATCGGCGTATACAAAAGCACGCTGCTGCTCGCCCAGAGCGAGCGGCATCTTCGTCCGCACGAAAGCGTCCGCGTTGCCGAACAGCACAGCACGGTCAGTCCGGAGCACGGCCTCACCCGAGGCAACGAGGGCCCTGCCGAAGGCAGAGTGAAGCCTCGCCAGAAGCTCGGACACGGGCGCATCGACCGGCGCGGCGAGGCTGGGCGCTGAGCCCGGGCGATGCGGAGCGGTGAGGGCGCGCAACTGCCCGCTTAGGTGCACATCCAGGTTGTCAGGCCGCGGTGCGGAGCGTGCCTCACCTTCAGGCTCACGGAAGTACGCATAGAGTAGGGTCCCACTCGACGAGGCATCCGCGTAATCGGCACCGGCCGCGGGCGAAAGAGTGCTCGCGCCCAGGAGCATGCCGACCACCGCGACAGACCAGTGGCCTGTTTTCGTGCCAGATGCTGCTCTGCGGGTCAACATGGCGATTCGAGTCACACGGTGAGCCGTGACACGCAGTGTTGATGGCAGCCACTCGAGCAGCAAACTCGATGTCTGAAGGGGACATCAGAAAAACTGAACTCGAGTTGCCATCACGCACCACCCGAGTACGAAGCGATGGGTAGCGGTTAGAGGCTCAAGCTCCCGCGCGTGCCGGGCCGTACTTGGCCGTCATTCGCTCGACGATGCGCGAGACGTTGACTACGGTGCGCTCGTGGATTCCGGTGCCGATCTCCTCCGCGCCGTCCGTGGCCCACACGCGGAAGAAAATCTTGCGACCGTCCATGCCGGTGACTTCCGCATGGCCTACCACCTCGCGCCCGACCGGAGTTGCCACCAGATGGCGCACATCGATGCGTGTGCCGACAGCACTTTCCCCGGGCTCGAGGTATTGCTTCACGGCATTCAATGCCGCGTTCTCCATGATGAGAATGAGGTACGGCGTCGAAAACACCGGCGGCAGGATGGCGTCCTTGAAGCGATTCGCCAGATGCGCAGGCTCCACACGATGCACGTACTGCCCGGTAGTGCCGATCGGAATCGTTTTCATGTCGTACCCAGCGTTTTCGGGTCAGCCATCGGGAGATTCAGGATCTACGCGCCGCTCGCCGTACCATAGCTCCAATCCTTCACGCCGGCGCACTGCCTTTGGGCCGCTGACGGCGAGGCGTAACAAGGTGCTCAGTACCTCAGTCCCGGAATGCGCCCGCAACTTGCGCGCCGATGTCACCACTTTCTCCCGCAGCAGCACGAACCGCCCGATCCGACGCAGTGCCCGGCTCAGGACGGCCTCTTCAGCGGCGAACAGCCGCTCATCGAAGCCGCCTACCGCATCGAATGCCTGGCGCGTGCAGAATAGGAAACAGCCGGCCGCCAAGCCAAGAGCGAGATAGACCGGCAGGAACAGCGCAATGAGCACACGCCCGTAGCGTGGCACCCGACCGTCGAAGCGGACCACGCAACCGCCGCCCACCGCTCCCGCACTCAAGGCCGCGACGGCCTCGCGCAGCACCGCCTCGCTGATGATCGTGTCAGCGTCGACGAAGAAGAGCCATTCGCCCGCGGCCGCGCGCGCACCCGCGTTGCGTGTCGCGGCGATCTGACGAAAACTTACCGCGACCACGCGGGCGCCGTGTGCGCGAGCGACCTCAGCGGTACGATCGAGAGAGGCGTCATCGACCACCATGAGCTCGAAGGGCAAGCGTAGCGCACGCGCGGCCGTATCGATCGCGCGCAGGGTGCTGCCCAGGAGCCGGGCCTCGTTATAGGCCGGGATGATGAAGGAGATGGAGGACATCGAGCTCCGGAACAGCGTGGCTACACCAGGACCGTACCTCAGCGGACCCCCCAAGTAAAAGAAGAGGCGGATTAGCCCAGGCTTGGTGGCCAGGGTGATCCGCCAATGGGGAGTCAGCTCAAAATGAAATCGCTGGCTGCATTGCGCCACGCTCTAACCTGTCGGATACCCGACCGCCAGAAAGGTTGGCGAGCGAGATGCTCGCGCGACGGGCTTGGGCCAAACATCGGGGTGGCTCCCTAAATCACGCCTGGCACTTGCCCAGATTGCGCAGGCGCATCGCGTTCCGGATCCTGTCGCGACGGTTTGGTTCAGTGGGGGGTATTTTCGACATCGAATGCCGGCATCCTGCTTGCCGTGGGCTTGTGGACGGCGGCATTCGTGCCGGTGGGATCATCGTTCGAGCTGCCCCGCGTCAATCGCGAGCACTGCACCCATCAAGACGTTCACGCCGTGAGCGATGTCTGCCGGAGCGGTGTATTCCCGCGGCGAGTGGCTGATGCCACCCATGCTCGGCACAAAAATCATGCCGATGGGGGCGATGAGGGCAATGTCCTGTGCGTCATGTCCTGCACCGCTCGGCATCAGCAGCGTCGTCAAGCCGAGTGCGTGCGCCGCGCCATCGATGATGCGTTGCAGGCGCGGGTCGGTCAGGGCGGGCGCCGCGGTCGCCTCGAGATCCCGAAACTCGATGCTGCTGCCGCGCGCCTCGGCGATGGCTGCGGCACGTGTGCGGATGCGCTCGAACACCGCTGCAATCCGCTCTGCAT
>Ga0310813_10002496_pt1 | contig 11140 bp, 6 predicted proteins | sample YN3metagenome_FD_203086 | JGI IMG/M metagenome (GOLD analysis project Ga0310813, IMG submission 203086) | Soil microbial communities from experimental microcosm in Duke University, North Carolina, United States - YN3 | ecosystem: Engineered > Artificial ecosystem > Soil microcosm > Unclassified ... | reverse complement strand
CCGACGACGCGCGCCCGCTGTCGCCGCGCGGCGTGAAGGAGGCGGCGAGCATCACGCGCCGGCTCGCGCCGCGGCTGCCCGCTGCTTGCCGCGTCGTCGTCTCGCCGGCGCTGCGCGCGCAGCAGACGGCACAAGCGCTGAACCGACCATTCGACACGGTGGCCACCGTCGGTACCGGCGCGAGCGTCGCCTCGGTGCTTCGCGCCGCGCACTGGCCGCACGCGCCGCACACGGTGCTCGTCGTTGGCCATCAACCGACGCTCGGCCGCGTCGCGTCGCTGCTGCTCGAAGGCCATGAGCACGATCGGCCGATGCGCGCCGGCGAGGTGCTCTGGATCACCGGCGGCGAATCGGAATCGGTGCCCACGGTGCTGACGGAGACGATTGTGCCCGACCCCGCCTGATAGCTGCCGAGCGCTGTCATCAGGTTGTCGCCTGTTGTCCGCATCATCGTCGCTCGCCCAATGCGGGGAGCGAACATGCCGGCACACCGAAACTCCGAGCGAGCGGTCGTCGTGGTCGTCGGCTGCGACGACGTGGGCTCGGCGATCGCCCATGCGATGCACGTCGCGGACTTCGCGGTCGTACTGGTCGACGACATCGATCCACCGTGGATCCGTCGCGGCCGTTCCTACACCGACGCGTGGTACATCGGCGGCGCGACGCTCGAAGGCGTCGACGCGTGCTTCTGCGGCTCGGTGCGGAGCATTCCGGCCTTCGGCGTGGACGCGGTGCATTCGGGCCGTTTTCGCACGCGACGCGAAATCGCCGAACGTGTAAACGCGGGCGATGTGCTCGGCGATCTCGATCGGTATGCCATCGTCGCGCCGGCGACCGGCGTGCTCGCGGGTCTTGCCGCGCGCGGCGCGAGGGTCGCCGCGGGGCAGCTCATCGCGGAGATCGACCCCTGCAGCGACCCGCAGCGAAGCTTTGGCATTGCGGCGGAGGAGCGGGCGATCGCACGCAGGGTATGCGCGGCGGTGCGCGGCAATCCTGGGGAGCGCGAGCGTCGCAGCGCCGATCGCGCCGCAGCGCGCGGCCTGACGCGTCGGCGTTCTTCCTACCGCGGTTCGCGCGTGGGACCGACACCGTACGCGCGGGTGCGCGCGCATAGTCGGCGCGATGAAGACCTTCGAATTGCCGCTGCCGCTTCTCGGCGCGGTCGCCGGCACCCGCGCGATGCTCGGCGCGGGCATCGGGCTTCTCGTGTCGGAGTGGCTGACTCATCGCGAGCGCAGGGCGATCGGCTGGACGCTGGTCGCGATCGGCGCCGCTACCACGATTCCGCTCGCGTTGACCGTGTTCTCGCACCGGCGTTCCGGCATGTGATGCGCAGCGGCGCCCGCGCGGCGCCGTCCTGTTAATCTCGCGAGCTTTCGCCGTGCGCCCGCTCGCGAGCGGGCGCCTGCCGCATGCCCGTCGATTACCTGCAGAAGATCCTCACCGCGAAAGTCTACGACGTCGCGGTGGAGACGCCGCTCGAGCTCGCTCCGGCGCTGTCGAAGCGCCTCGGCAATCGCGTGCTGCTGAAGCGCGAAGACACGCAGCCGGTGTTTTCATTCAAGCTGCGCGGCGCCTACAACAAGATGGCGCACATGAGCGCGGCCGAGCGCGCGCGCGGCGTCATCGCCGCCTCGGCCGGCAACCACGCGCAGGGCGTCGCGCTCGCTGCGCAGCGGCTCGGCTGCACGGCGACCATCGTGATGCCGGTGACCACGCCGCAGATCAAGATCGCGGCAGTCGAGGCCCGCGGCGCGCGCGTCGTGCTTCACGGCGATTCCTATTCCGACGCGTACGCGAAGGCGCAGGCGATGCAGAAGACGTCGGGCGCGACGTTCGTGCATCCGTACGACGACCCGGACGTGATCGCCGGACAGGGCACGATCGGCATGGAGATCCTGCGCCAGTGGCAGGCGCCGCTCGACGCGATCTTCGTCGCGATCGGCGGCGGCGGGCTCGTGAGCGGTGTCGGCGCCTACGTGAAACGCGTGCGGCCCGAGGTGAAGGTGATCGGCGTTCAGCCCGAGGACTCCGATGCGATGGCGCAGTCGCTTCGGCTCGGGCGGCGCGTGACGCTCGGGCACGTCGGGCTGTTCGCCGACGGTGTCGCCGTCAAGCAGGTCGGCAAGGAAACGTTTCGCCTCGCGCGCCGCTACGTCGACGACATCGTGATCGTCGATACCGACGCGATTTGCGCGGCGCTGAAGGACGTGTTCGAGGACACTCGCGCGATCCTCGAGCCCGCCGGCGCGCTCGCGGTGGCGGGCGTCAAGGCGTGGGTAGAGAAGCGCGGCACGAAAGGGCGTACGTACGCGGCAATCGCGTGCGGCGCCAACATGAATTTCGACCGGCTGCGCTTCGTCGCCGAGCGAGCCGAGCTCGGCGAGCAGCGCGAGGCGATCCTCGCCGTCACGATTCCCGAGCGGCCGGGGAGCTTTCGCGAGTTCTGCGCGCTGCTCGGCAAGCGCTCGGTCACCGAGTTCAATTATCGCTACGCGGACCCGAAGGTCGCGCATCTCTTCGTCGGCATCGAAGTAGCCAACCGGCGCGAGACCGACGAGCTCCTCGCGGCGCTCAAGCGTGCACGCATCGACGCCTACGACCTGTCCGACAACGAGATGGCCAAGCTCCATGTCCGGCATCTGGTTGGCGGTCACGCGCCCGCCGCCGAGCACGAGATTCTCTACCGCTTCGAGTTCCCCGAGCGGCCCGGCGCGCTGATGCGCTTCCTCGACAGCATGAGCGCCGGCTGGAACATCAGCCTGTTCCATTACCGCAACCACGGCGCCGATTACGGCCGCGTGCTCGTCGGCATGCAGGTGCCCCCGCGCGACAGCGCGCAGTTCCGCCGCTTCCTCGACCGGCTCGGCTACGACTACGTCGACGAGTCGGCCAACCCGGCGTATCGGATGTTCTTGGGGCGCTGAGCCGTTCCCCTCACTCGCCTCGCGTTGCCCGGCGCGCTCTCCTCGGACGCGGGGGAGGGTAGGGGGTGAGCAGCAACGTTTCGTCGCGGCGCGGCATCTCATGCCGCGCTACGGCACCGCCTCGCCCAGAAAACTTTCTCTGATGTTGCGTTTTCATCAGATTGCGGCGCCGACGCCGATTCCGGCAAGCTTTATGCTCTAGGCAAGCCTCCTGGGCCGTGTCAGACTCGGCTCGGGTCAGGCGCGGCGTTGCCGCGCGACATGCAAGCCGAGGGTCCTCATGGGGAACGACGTTCCGAGCCGCAGCCCGCTCCAGGGCATCAAGGTGATGGTGATCGACGACTCGAACACCATCCGCCGCAGCGCGGAAATCTTCCTGTTGCAGGCCGGATGCACGGTGATCCTCGCCGAGGACGGCTTTGACGCGCTCGCCAAAATCGCCGACCACCAGCCGGACCTCGTATTCGTCGACATCATGATGCCGCGCCTCGACGGGTACCAGACCTGCGCGCTGATCAAGAAGAACAGCCGCTTCCACACGATTCCCGTCGTCATGCTCTCGTCGAAGGACGGTCTGTTCGACCGTGCACGCGGGCGGATGGTCGGGTCCGATCAATACCTGACGAAGCCGTTCACCAAGGAAAGCCTGCTGAAGGCCGTGGCCGCTCACGTCAAGGCCGTAGCCGCTTGACGGAGCCTGGTCCATGAACAACCCGATCACCGCGCGCGCGATCGTCGCGGAGGCGCGCTCTTCGGATGCCGAACGCAAGGGAGGCCACATGGGCATCAAGAGGATTCTGGTCGTCGACGATTCGGCGACCGAGCGCCACATGCTGAAGGATCTGCTCACCAAAGCGGGGTACGACGTCGTGTCGAGCGAAAACGGCGAGGACGCGATCGTCAAGGCGCGGCAGGTGAAGCCCGACCTGATCCTGATGGACGTGGTGATGCCCGGCCTCAACGGCTTCCAGGCGACGCGCGCGATCAGCCGCGACCCGGAGACGAAGTCGATTCCCGTGATCATGTGCACGTCGAAGAGCCAGGAAACCGACAAGATCTGGGGCCTGCGGCAGGGTGCGCGCGATTACGTGGTGAAGCCGGTCGATCGCGAGTTGCTGCTCGCGAAGATCGCCTCGCTCGGCTGACACGAGCCGGAACTCGACGATGTCGCGCACCGCCCGCCTCGACCTGCGCTCGTTCCAGCAGGAGCTCGCCACGCGGCTTGCCAGCAAGACGGCTGCGCAAGTCGAGTCCTCCCGCCTCGGGCTCGCCTGCGGCAGCACTCGCTGGCTGGTTCGCCTCGCCGATGCCGGCGAGGTGATCGCGGTACCCACGATCATCCCGGTGCCGCTCACGAAGCCGTGGTTCCTCGGGCTCGCGAACATCCGCGGCAACCTGTTCAGCGTCATCGATTTCGCCGGGTTTCTCGGCGGTGCGGGTGGCACGGCGGGCGGCGCGGCACGACTGATTTTGCTCAACGCGCGTAGCGGCGAGATATCCGCGGGCATCATCGTCGAGCGCGTGCTCGGGCTGCGCAATCTCGCGCAGTTCTCGTCGGCGCCGCGCGACGCGAACGCGCCGTCGTGGTTCGTCGAGCGCTGGCTCGACGCCGAAGGCAATGCGTGGCAGGAGATCGACCTTGGCGCGCTCGCGCGCGACGCCACGTTCCTGCAGGTGGGCGCGTGAGGGCGGCGGGCGAGCGTAGCGAGCCGAGGCCCGAAGGGGGCGGCGCCGCGCGAGCGCAGCGAGGCCGACACGCCATCCAAAGTGCACCATTGGCGGTGCAAGGAGGCCGAGGCGTGAGGGCGGCGGGTGAGCGTAGCGAGCCGAGGCCCGAAGGGGACGGGGCCGCGCGAGCGCAGCGAGGCCGACACGCCATCCAATGTGCACCATTGGCGGTGCAAGGAGGCCGAGGCGTGAGGGCGGCGGGCGCGCGCCGCGTGCCGTGCAAGGAGACCGAGGCGTGAGCGAATACCATGCGCGACATCGGAGGCACCATGGCATTGAAGAACAGGCTGTTCGGCGCTGAGCCGCGGACCGCTGAAAACAGCGATTTCGACGTGCCGACGACGCAGGTCCGCATGGGCATCACGTCGCCCGAAGGCTTCGATTCGCTGACGTCGATGACGGTGATGGAGCAGCTGCGCACGGCGAGCAACAGCGCGCCGGCGCCCTCGCGGCTGTTCGCGATCGGCAACCTCCCGGTGGTGCGCCAGTTCCAGATCCTCGGGGTGCTCACCGTCGCGTTCCTGTCGCTCGCCGTGTTCATGGTGTACCTCGACAACCGCGCCGCGGCGCAGCAGGCGCTGCAGGGATCGGCGGCGACCGAGATGCAGATGCTCTCGCAGCGCCTCGCGCGCGGCTCCGCGCTCGCCGCGCAGGGCCAGGCGGCGGCGTTCACGGCCATTCGCGACAGCCGCGAGCGCTTCAAGGCCAATCTCGACGCGCTCGCCGCGGGCGGCGCGTTCCGCGGAGCCACGCTCGACCCGACGCAGGATCCGACGACGATCGACACGCTGAACGGCATAAAGGCGCGCTGGGAGCGCATCGACGCCGCGGCGAAGCGGCTCGTCGACAACGAGAAGAGCCTCACGTCGCTCGCGCGCGGCCTCGACACGATCAACGAGGGCAACGGCGGCCTGCTCGAGCTCGCGCAGCAGGCGGCGCAGCAGATCGGCCAGGGCGGCGGAAGCCTGCGCGAGGTCGATTACGCGAACCAGCTCGCCGTGCTCTCGCAGCGCCTCGCGAAAAACGCCAACACGCTCGCCGCCGCCGACGAGATCGATCCCGAGGTCGCATTCCTGCTCGGCAAGGACGACGCGGCGTTTCGCGACGTCGTGAACGGCCTCGCCAAGGGCAGCGACGCGCTGCGGCTTTCGCCGGTCAAGTCGGACGACGCGCGCGCCACGCTCAGCGAGCTCGCCAAGCGCTTCACCACCTACGAAGCCGGCGTCAACGCGATCCTGTCGAACATGGCGAATCTGGTCGTCGCGAAACAGGCGGCGCGCAGCGTGAACAACGAGGCGGAGCCGCTGCTCGGCGACACGACGAAGCTCGCCGGCCAGTACGAAAGCGGCGGCAAGTCGCGCGCGCTCACCCTCGGCCTCGCCGTGCTGTTCGGACTGATCGCGCTCGGCTGCCTCGCACTCATCGCAAAGGTGTTCCTCGACGATGCGCGGCTGCGTGCGCAGGACAGCGAGCACGAGAACAAGCGCAACCAGGAAGCGATCCTTCGGCTCTTGAACGAGATGGGCAATCTCGCCGACGGCGATCTCACCGTGCAAGCGTCGGTGACCGAGGACGTGACGGGCGCGATCGCCGACTCGATCAATTTCACGATCGAGGAATTGCGCACGCTGGTGCGCGGCATCAATTCCGCCACCGACCAGGTGACCAAGGCGACGCAGGAAACGCAAGCGATCTCGAACCGCCTGTTCGAGGCGTCGCAGCGGCAGAACCGCGAGATCAAGCAGGCTTCGGCGTCGGTGCTGTCGATGACCGAGTCGATCAACGAGGTCGCGCAAAGCGCTGCGCAATCGGCGAAGGTGGCGCAGGCGCAGCTGTCGGCCGCGGAAAAGGGTGGCAGTGCCGTGCAGAACCAGATCGCCGGCATGAACGACATCCGTGCGCAGATCCAGGAGACGTCGAAGCGCATCAAGCGCCTCGGTGAATCGTCGCTCGAGATCGGCGAGATCGTCGAGCTCATCTCGGACATCACCGAGCAGACGAACGTGCTCGCGCTGAACGCGGCGATCCAGGCCGCGTCGGCCGGCGAGGCGGGACGCGGATTCACCGTCGTCGCCGAGGAAGTGCAGCGCCTCGCCGAGCGCTCGGGCGAGGCGACGAAGCAGATCGAGGCGATCGTGAAGACGATTCAGGCGGACACGCAGGACGCGGTCGCCGCGATGGAGAAATCGACGTTCGGCGTGGTGGAGGGCACGAAGCTCTCCGACGCCGCGGGCCAGGCGCTCGCCGAGATCCAGCGCGTGTCGCGCGAGCTCGCCGAGCTGATCGGCAGCATTTCCACGCAGACACAGCGCCAGTCTGCCTCGGTCAACGATGTCACGCGCGGCATGCAGGGCATCCTGCGCATTTCCGAGGAAACGACCGAAGGCACGAAGCAGACGAACGTGTCGATCGGCCAGCTGACGAAGCTCGCGGCGGAGCTGCGCAGCTCCGTCGCCGGATTCAAAGTTTAAGACGATCGATTTGCCGCGATGGAGACCGCCCGCGTGTTGAGCGACACCGCCTCCGAATTCGACCTCGGTCCCCTCACGTGGGTGCAGGGCGAGATCGATGAAGCACTCGCGCGCGGCGCGGACGCGCTCGCCGCGTTCCGCGCGACGCCGGCCGATTCGGCGTCGCTCAAGCATGCGCGCTCGCACGTGCACCAGGCCGCGGGCGCCATCCAGATGGTGGGGCTCGACGGCGTGGTCGCGTTCAGCGACGAGATCGAACGGCAGCTCGTGCGGATGGAGGAGCTCGACGCCGCGCTCGTGCCTGCGCTCGTCGACGTCGTCGCGCGTGCGGTGAGCCGCCTGCGCGTCTTCCTCGACGAAGTCGCCCACGGCATGCCGCCCGTGCCGCTCAAGCTCTATCCCGAGCACGAGGCGATGCGCAAGGCGCGCGGCGAGGAGGCCCCCGCGCCGACGGATCTCTTCTATCCCGATCTCAACGTGCGGCCGCCGCGTGCGACACCCGCCGAAATCATGCCGGCGGCGCGCCTCGCGTCGCATCTGCTGAAGGAGCGGCGGCAGTACCAGCGCGGCTTGCTCGAGTGGCTGCGCGGCGCGCCGGCCACAGGACCGCAGGGCGGCCTCGCCGGCATCGCGCTCATGCGCGCGTCGATCGCGTCGATCGAGGAGGTGACCACGCAGTCGGCGTTGCGCGCGTTCTGGTGGACCGCCGGCGCGCTGCTCGAGGCGCTCGACGGCAACGGCCTCGAGCCGAGCTTCGGCGCGAAGCAGCTGGTTGCGCGCATCGACATGCAGATCCGGCGCGTCACCGAAGGCAGCGCCAAGGTCGCCGACCGGCTGCGCCGCGAGGTGCTCTATTACATCGCGATCGCCAGGCCGGTCTCGCCGACGATCGAAGCGGTGCAGCGCGCTTACCAGCTCGCATCGCTGATTCCCTCCGCCGAGGCGCTCGACGCGGACGTCGTGCGGCTGCAGCCGCTGCTGCGCGAGGCGCGCGAGCAGCTCGCGAGTGCGAAGGAAGCATGGCTGAAGGCGGCGTCCGGGCGCACGGAAAACCTGGCGAAGCTCGGGCAGCTCCTCGCCTCCGCGCATGCGAAGGCGCTCGAGGTCAAGCATCCGGCGCTCGCGAAGCTCACGGGGGCACTTGCGCAGCGGCTCGGCCCGATGCCGACCGACGGCGTCGCGGAGCCGCTCGCGATGGAGTTCGCGACGGCGCTGCTGCTCGCCGAGAGCGCGTTCGAGAACTTCAGCAACCTCGCACCGGACTTCGACGGCCAGGTCGACGCGATGCTCGCGCGGCTCGACGCCGCGCAGGCGGGTCGGCCCACGGCGCAGGGCGCGCCGATGCTCGATGAGATGTCGCGGCGCGCGCAGGAGCGGATGCTGCTCGGGCAGGTGATGCGGGAGGTGCAGGCAAACCTGCGCCACATGGAACAGGTGCTCGACGCGTTCTTCCGCGACCACACGCGAAGGCTCGACCTCGCCGCCCTCGCGAAGGACAGTCAGCAGGTCCGTGGCGCGCTGCGCATCCTCGAGCTCGACGACGCCGATCGGCTGCTCGCGCTGTGCCAGGCGCAGATCGAAGGCTATGCCAATCCCGACACGCCGGTCGACGAGGAAGGCCTCGAGCTCCTCGCCGAATCGCTTTCGGGCCTCGGCTTCTACATCGAGGCCGTGCTCCATCAGCGGCCCGACCGCGAGCGCCTGATCGCGCCGCTCATCGCGAAGCGCCTCGGTGAAGTCGCAGAGCCCGCGGCTGCCGAGCCGCAATCGGTCGAGGACTCGGTCGCCGAGCTTCGTGCCGCGCTGCCGGCGCTACTCGCCGACGTTCGCAACGCGCCGGCCGACGCCGCGGCACGCAGCGAATTGCGCGGCAAGCTCGCGAGCCTGCGCGACGATGCGGAGCTGATCGGCGACGCCGAGCTCGTCGCTCAGGTCAAGGCCGCGCTCAAGGAAATGGATGCCGGCCGCGAAGGCGCGGCGCTCGCCGCGCACGTCGACGTCATCGTCGAGGCGGGCACGGCGCCCGCACCGGCGATCTCCGAGGAGACGCAGCGGCTGCTCGCGACCGACGCGAGCGCGCTCGATGCGGAGCTGCTCGATATCTATCTCACCGAAGCCGACGAGGTGCTCGACACCGTCGCCGAGAATCTCCGCGTGCTCGAGCATGCGCCGGCGGATCGCGAGGCGCTCGTCACCGTGCGCCGCCAGTTCCACACGCTGAAGGGCAGCGGGCGCATGGTGGGTCTGACCGAGCTCGGCGAGCTCGCGTGGGGTGTCGAGCGCGTGCACAACCGCCTGCTGGAGGAGGATCGGCGCGTGACGCCCGCGGTGCTCGCGCTGATCGGCACCGCGCAATCGAGCTTCCGCCAGTGGGTGCGCGAATTGCGCGATACCGGGCGCATTGCGACCGAGCCATCGACGCTGCAGGCGCGGCTTCGCGCCGTCGAGGCCGAGTTGCCGGGTGCGACCGCCGCGCCGATGCCGCCCATCGCGCCGGTCAAGCGGCCCGAAGCACCGACGCCCCCCGATGCGAAAGCACCGATCGAAGTCACGGTGCCGACGATCGAGGTGCCAACGCAGGAAGCCGACGCGACTGCACGCGTGCCGGATCTCGAGCTCGTGAGCTTCCCCGAGCTCGGCGAGCCGGTCGCCGACGGTGCTGCGCCGGTCGTCACCGTGCTCGAGGAATCGCCCGAGACGATCGACGTCGGCGTCCCGCCGGATGCGCGCGACGGTGCGAAGCCGCTGTTGCGCGTCGTCGCCGACAACACGTCGGCACACGCGGCGGAGCGTGCGCGTATCCACTCCGCGCACGCGCCCGAGCTCACGCTGCTCACCGACTCGCCGCGTGCGCCCGATGCAGCGCCGCCAACCGAGCCCGACGATGTCGTCGTCGGCGACGTGCGCCTGTCCGCGTCGCTGTGGAAGATTCTGTGCGACGAGGCCGACCAGCACGTCGCGGTCCTGCAGCATGAGGTCTCGGTGCTGCAGTTCGATCCCGACCACTGGCCGACCGCGACGATGGTGCGTGCCAGTCACACGCTGTGCGGCATCCATCGCACCGGCGGCATCGCACTGGTGGCAGCGTGCGCACGCGCGCTCGAGCAGGCGCTGCTCGCGCTCGAGGAGCGCGGCGCGCCGTTCCCCGGCATCGCGCAGCCGGTGCTCGCGCGCGCGACGGCGGGGTTGTCGCATTTCGTGTCGCGTGTGAAGGCGCGCGAAGGATTCACGGCCAGCGACGAGCGCGAGGCGGCCGACATCATCGCCGAGCTCGAGGATCTGCGGCAGGAAGCGCTGGCCAATCTGCCGCCGGCGGAGCCGTTGCTCCCGGTCGAGGAAGGCAGCGACCGGCTCGAGCTCGTCGCCGACGACGAAGCGCCCGTCGCCCCGCCTGTCGAGGAGCCGGTCGCCGCCGTCGAGGCGCCGGTGGTCGAAGCGCCGGTGGTCGAAGCGCCGGTGGTCGAAGTGGTCGAAGCGCCGGTGGTCGAAGTGGTCGCAGCGCCGCTGGTCGCAGCGCCGGTGGTCGCAGCGCCGGTGGTCGCAGCGAGTGTGGTCGCAGCGAGTGTGGTCGAAGCGCCGGTGGTAGAAGCGCCGGTGCCCATGCCCGAAGTACCAGCAGGCGAAGCGCCAGGCGATGCAGCGGCAGCGCAGCCGATCGCGCAAGCGGCGGTCGAAGCAACCGCGCCGATCGTCGACGAGTCGGCGCACGTTGCGTTGCCGATCGCGGACGGCGTCACGCCGGCCGACATCGTCGCGGTCGAAGCTGGAGGCATGGAGTCCGCTGCCCCGGTCGGCGAAGCGCCTGGCGACGATGCCTGGCGCGCGCTGACGACGCCTCCGGTCCCGCAGCCGAAGCCGTCGTCGAGCGACGTCTCGTTGCTCGACGTTGCCGACGATCTCGACACCACGATCCTGCCGATCTTCCTCGAGGAAGCAGCCGAGCTGTTCCCGCAGGCGGGCGAGCTGTTGCGCGGCTGGCGTCGCGCGCCCGACGACATGGCGTCGGCAGCGCAG
>Ga0310813_10002493_pt1 | contig 11156 bp, 11 predicted proteins | sample YN3metagenome_FD_203086 | JGI IMG/M metagenome (GOLD analysis project Ga0310813, IMG submission 203086) | Soil microbial communities from experimental microcosm in Duke University, North Carolina, United States - YN3 | ecosystem: Engineered > Artificial ecosystem > Soil microcosm > Unclassified... | reverse complement strand
TGGCCTGGCGCACGTCCGGCGACGCGGCCACCGTGGCGTGCGAGGTCATCGCGCCGATGGTGACCGTGCCGCCCCCGGCGCGGATGCCCTGGAGCGCCGGGATGGCGCCCAGGTCGATGAGCCGCTCGCTGCTGGCGAGCCGCAGGCGCATCGCCTGCACGAGGCTCTGGCCGCCCGCGAGGTAGCGCGCGTCGCCCTGGAACGCAGCCGCGGCCGCCTTCGCGTCGGTGGGGCGTTGGTAGTCGAAGTCGTACATGACGGACGCTCCTCTTGCCTTTCAGCGGTTGACGGCGCGCCAGACGCGTTCCGGCGTGGCAGGCATGGCGATGTCGCGCACGCCGAGCGCGTCGGTCAACGCGTTGATGAACGCCGGCGGCGAGCCGATGGCGCCGGCTTCGCCGCAACCCTTGACGCCCAGCGGGTTGTGCGTGCAGGGCGTGACGGTGTGGTCGACCTGGTAGCTGGGCAGGTCGTCGGCACGCGGCATGCAGTAGTCCATGTACGAGCCGGTGAGCAGCTGGCCCGAGTCCGGGTCGTAGCGGGCGCCTTCGAGCATCGCCTGGCCCAGGCCCTGCGCGATGCCGCCGTGCACCTGGCCCTGCACGATCATCGGGTTGACGATGTTGCCGAAGTCGTCGACCGCGGTGAACCGGTCTATGCGCGTGCGCCCCGTCTCCGGGTCGACCTCGACCTCGCAGACGTAGCTGCCCGCCGGGTACGTGAAGTTGGTCGGGTCGTAGAACGCGTTCTCGTTGAGGCCGGGCTCGAGCTTGTCGAGCGGGTAGTTGTGCGGCACGTAGGCCGTGAGCGCCACCTGGCCGAACGGGATCTTGCGATCCGTGCCGGCCACCTTGAACTCGCCATTCTCGAACTCGATGTCCGTATCCGCGGCCTCGAGCAGGTGGGCGGCGATCTTGCGGCCCTTGGCGATCACCTTGTCGACCGCCTTGACGATGGCGGTGCCGCCCACCGACAGCGAGCGGCTGCCGTAGGTACCCATGCCGAACGGGACGCGGCCGGTGTCGCCGTGCACGATCTCGACGTTCTCGACGGGGATGCCCAGGCGCGCCGCGACCACCTGCGCGAAGGTCGTCTCGTGGCCCTGGCCATGGCTGTGCGAGCCGGTGAAGACGGTGACGGTGCCCGTCGGGTGCACGCGCACCTCGCCCGCCTCGAACAGGCCGGCGCGCGCGCCCAGCGCGCCGGCGATGTTGCTCGGGGCGAGCCCGCAGGCCTCGATGTAGCAGCTGTAGCCCAGGCCGCGCAGCTTGCCCGCCGCCCTGGACTGGTCGCGCCGCGCCGCGAAGCCGGCCACGTCCGCGAGTTCGAGCGCGCGATCCAGGTGCGCCGCGTAGTTGCCGGTGTCGTAGGTCAGGCCCACCGGGGTGGCATACGGGAACTCGGTGATGAAGTTGCGCCGGCGGATGTCCACCGGACTCATGCCCAGGTCGCGCGCGGCGGTCTCCACCAGGCGCTCGACGACGTAGGTCGCCTCGGGACGGCCGGCGCCGCGGTACGCGTCCACCGGGGCCGTGTTCGTGAAGACGGCGGTGACCTGCGCGTGGATCGCCGGTGTCCTGTACTGGCCCGCGAGCAGCGTGGCGTACAGGATGGTGGGCACGCTGGACGCGAAGGTGGACAGGTACGCGCCCATGTTGGCGGTGGTCTTCACGCGCATCGCGAGGAAGTCGCCCTGCTCGTTCATGGCCAGTTCCGCGGTGGTGACGTGGTCGCGGCCGTGGGCGTCGGTCAGGAACGACTCGCTGCGCTCGGCCGTCCACTTGATGGGCCGGCCGACGCGCTTCGAAGCCCACACCAGCGCCGTCTCCTCCGGGTACAGGAAGATCTTCGAGCCGAAGCCGCCGCCCACGTCGGGCGCGATCACGCGCACCCGCGATTCGGGCAGGCCCAGCACGAAGGCCGTCATCAGCAGCCGCTCGACGTGCGGGTTCTGGTTGGCCACCCACAGCGTGTAGCTGTCGTCGTGGCGCGTGTACTGCGCGTTGGCGGCGCGCGGCTCGATGGCATTGGGGATGAGCCGGTTGTTGGCGAATTCGAGCTTGGTGACCCGCGCGGCGCGCGCGAACGCGGCGTCGACGGCGGCCTTGTCGCCGTGCGACCAGTCGTAGCAGACGTTGCCGGGCACGTCGTCGTGCACGGCCGGTGCTGCGCCTGCCGCGGTGGCGACGTCGACGACCGCCGGCAGCTCCTCGTAGTCGACCGCGACGAGTTCGGCGGCGTCCTTGGCCTGCAGCAGCGTCTCGGCCACGACGAGCGCCAGCTGGTCGCCCACGTGGCGCACCTTGCCCTGCGCCAGCACCGGGTGCGGCGGCTCCTTCATCGGCGAGCCGTCCTGGCTGTGGATCAGCCAGCCGCACGGCAGGCCGCCGACCTTGGCGTCGGCCAGGTCGGCGCCCGTGAAGATGGCCAGCACGCCCGGCGCGGCCTGCGCGGCGGACGTGTCGATGGACTTGATGCGGGCGTGCGCATACGGCGAGCGCACGAACACGCCGAAGGTCTGGCCGGGCAGGACGACGTCGTCCGTGTACTGGCCGGCGCCGGTGAGGAAGCGCGCGTCCTCGCGGCGCCTGAGCGGCTGGCCGATCGGCGAGGCGGGTGGCTGCGAGAGGTCGGTCATGGCGACGGCTCCTCTTAGACGGTGGTGGAGCCGACCTGGCCGGACTGGCAGGCCTGCACCGCGCGCACGATGTTGTGGTAGCCCGTGCAGCGGCACAGGTTGCCGTCGAGGCCGCAGCGGATGTCGTCCTCGGTCGCGTTCGGGTTGTCGGCGAGCAGCTGCACCGCGGCCATCACCATGCCCGGCGTGCAGAAGCCGCACTGCAGCCCGTGGCACTCGCGGAACGCTGCCTGCATCGGGTGCAGCTCGCCCGCGGGCGCGAGGCCCTCGATGGTGGTCACGCTGCGGCCCTGCGCCTGCAGCGCGAGCATCGAACAGGACTTCACGGCGCGCCCGTCCAGGTGCACGGTGCAGGCGCCGCACTGGGCGGTGTCGCAGCCGACGTGGGTGCCGGTGAGCCGGAGCTGCTCGCGCAGCAGCTGCACCAGCAGCGTCCGCCGATCGACGCTCGCCTCGACCGCCTTGCCGTTGACGGTGAGCGAAATGGGAACGTTCACGGGATGGTCTCCTCGTCTGGCGGGCGCTGCGGCCCGGGGAACCTGTGAAAGAACCGGCGTACCTCGTCACGAGGCGCGTCTGCGCCGCCATCTTCCGCGTCCCCGCCGTCGGCCAACACCTAGGCTTTACCCGTAGTTCGGCACCAAGGCGAGAATTGCCGGACGACGCCCTCGATCGAATGGAAATTGGAGTCTCCGGACGAAGTGAAGAGTTGGCTGGAGACAATCTCAATGCGCGTTCGGCGCGACGTGAAGACGCTGCCGCCGGCCCATCAGCGGTCGGCCGACAGGGTCGGCTTTCAGGTAGGCTGAGCGGCCATGCAATACAGCAGAGTCAGGCACTTCCTTTCGGCCAGCCGGATCACCGGCCCGAAGCACAACATACTGCAGCTGGAACTCGGGGCGGCCGCTGGCGGAAAGCCTGCGATCGAACGGCTTGGCCCATCGGGTAGCGATTCGCTCTCGGAGGACGCGGTCGTGTCCGCCGTGATGGAAGGTGTGGCCGCCGCCAACCAGCGGTTTGCGCGGAGCTGGACGGTCTCCCGTATGCGCTACGCGCCTGCCGACAGTGCGCCAGAGACGGTCTATTCCCACCTGGCATACGCCATCCTGGCGACGTGGGAGGCTGGGGGCTACGGGAATTCTCGGACGGACGATCCGACCGCCCAGATGGTCGAGCCCAGGAGCGTCTCGGCCGTGTGCGAAGCGTTGGACGCGATGCCGGAAGGTGACGCCCGCGCGCCCCTGCTCATCGAGTTGCTGACGCGTGGCGAGCACGAGCGGCACGAAGACATCGTGTTCGAGCTAGGGCTGATCGGCGATCCCGCTGCAGTGGACGCGATCCTGGCGGCAGCCAAGGAGCCGTTCGCATACCTCGACGAGTGGGGCAACCTCCCCGAATTTCAAAGGAAGTGCGCCTACGCGCTCGCCCGCATTGGAACTCCGCAATCGCGTACGGCGCTTGAGCAGCTTGCGAGCGCCGCAGACCCTCGCCTGCGCGTGTACGCAAAAGAAGGTCTTGAACATTGGCCGCTGCCATTCAAAGCTCGTTGAGTGTCCGAAAGTTGTCGATCCAATCGGCGGCCACGGTGTCTGCCACGGTGCGGGTCGCGATCGCCGATCGGCGCCTCATGGCGGCCACGAGCGGTCGGTCGCGCAGGTCTGCTTCCAGGAAGTATGCTGGCGGGTCTGCGGTCAAAATATGCACAAAGTTCTTGAAGACTCCAAGCAACTTCTACTGTCTCTCTCGGCAGAGGAATTGGCTGCGTTGACCCAGTTGGTAGAAGCGGCGAGCGGACTGGCAGGCGCAGGCCCCGAAATGGCGGAGCTGCTTAGTGCACTCAAGGCGGACGTCCACGAACGCCGCCGCGAGCACGAGGTGACCCAGGCCTGGGAAGATCAAGGCGTCGTGATGGTCCGCGTGATGAACACATTCGGCGACCCGGTCGAACTGAATGAAGATGAGGCTCGGGCGTTTACCCAGCGACTCCAGCGTGCGATCGCAGATGCGGAGAGCGCCTGAGATGGCCCGGATTCGGCCAGGAGCTGCCATAGATGCGTGACCGCTCTCCGGTCGACTAACTTCTATTGAGGAGCAATGATTGACACCTCGGGCGAGACGCACTGCGCGCTGGATGGCCGCTATTGGAATTGGGCTCTTGGCGGTTTTCGTGCTCCTGGCGCCGCTCTATTGGCGCATGACGCCGAGGGCGATGGCGTTAATGATGCTTGGTCACGGCATACAGGAGAGGCACGTTTTTCCGGCGGCTGACATGCCGGCCTTCGTCTCGAGCGCAACCGAAGCTGGCGAAACCTGGAGTCAGTACCTATATTCGGGCGGCGTGGCGATCTACCGCAGTGAAAAGTTCGACGTCACAGTGGTCGCGCGATTTCCAGCGGACGGTTCTCGGCCTACGTGTCGAGTCTTCCCTGCGACGTTACCCGTGTCGCGTTGCGACGCACCATGAGCCACTGACCCTGAAACTGCGGCGTTGGCGGACCCGGCCACCCGCGGTCACTGGGCGTCCTCTGGACTGGATGCGCCGTCTTGACAAGGTCAGCGGCGCCAGTCGATCGTTTCGCGCTGCTTGCTATACGCCCTTGAATGATCGTACTGATCATGTTTCTTGGGAGCGGGCCGGTGGGCACGTAGACCAACCAAGGCAGTTGATTGCGGCGGAATTTGAAGCGCTGAAGGACGGCAATGGGTCGGGCTCGGCCTGGTCGTCGTCGGTGGCCGAGGTCGGCTATGCTTCCTACAGCGGCAGTATGGCGGTAGCGGCACGCCGAGTGACGCGGTCGCCGACGTCGAGGTCACATGCCGGCCAGGAACGGTCTCAGGCGACCGTCAGGTTTCGGGCGTTGAGTTCACGCCTCTCGGGCTTCTTGTGGGGGTTTGAGTGTCGAGAGAAATGAAGACGTACGACCAGGTCAGGGTGACGGCGATTCGAGATGACCGTTTCGCCGGTCAGCCAGTCTTCTACGACCGTCATCCTCAGGTCGGGGATGTCGCGGTCATCGTGGAGACGCACCAGCCCGGCTACTCCTTCGAGGTCGAGTGCTCAAACCCGCGGAATGGCAGCACGGTCTGGCTTGACACTATGTTCATCGACGAGCTCGAAGTGTATCCGACGTGACGCATGTCGGCCAGAAGTGGACGTCTGCGAGCGACGGCTTTGAGGTAGGTTGACAGCACAGTGGCTTGACACTCGTCGACTTGGCAAGCGCAAGACAAAAGGCCCACGGAGCTGGGAATCGGAGGTGACATGGCTTGGCATGTAGCGTTGTTCAAGTTCGCTAGGCAGATTGGCGATTTGAGTGAGCTGAGCGCTTCGGATCGACCGATCAGCCTTGGCATGTTGGAGGATGTGCGGTCGGCAGTCGACTCGACTTTCCCTGGGACCGTTTGGAGGGATTCCGCTTCGGGCAGCTTCGCGGGCGAAATAGGATCGATCGATTTCGAAATCAAAACGCCGGAATCTGCAGAGGGCGTAGACCTGCATGTTCGCGCAAGCGACGAAGTTGTCCGGCGTATCTTGTCGCTTCGTGAAAGGCTGTCCTGCCAGGCGTATGACGGATCGACGGACACTTTTCTGGAGCGTTCCGATCAGCCCGAGCGGGGGCTGCACAAGTGGCGTGCCTACGAAAAACGGTTTCTGGCGGATCCCGACGAGTGGAAAGCGGGTGACGTCGTTGCCCGGCTTGACGGCAGCCCAGCAATGACGATCACGAGCTGGACCCCGCACCTTTGTCACGCCATGTGGTTCGACAACGAAGGGCACTTGCACGGCGAGGACTTCGACACCAACGATCTGGCGTGCATCACTCGCGCAGAGGCGCAAGATGCGGGCGAGTTCGACCAAGCTTTGGGTATGCGAGTTCGTCTCGCGTCAGGCGGGGTACACATGACCGTCATTGGTTGGAGCACGAACACGCTCCGCGCCCAATGGCAGCTCGATCAAACAGTCAACGAAGTGGAGTTGCCCGTTGGATCGTTGGTGCAAGTTTGAGTTTTGACAACGACGGCCGTCGCCATCTGACTCATGGCGATTGCAGACGCCTGACGGCCGAGGCCGTGTGAGAACTCCAGAATAGCCGAAGCGAAGTCGCGTTGGACAACGCGCTGATCGTGGTGAGCCGATCCACAGTGGTCCCGCCATCTACACAGGTGCATTGGCTCGCCGAAGGTGCCTCCTCGAGCCCTCATGCCGCCATCGAAGAGACTGCCTTCATCGTTCTGGCCATGCCCAGGATGCTCATTACTCGCTTCAAGTTATATGCGAGCACCTGCAGGCTCATCTCGGTGGCCACGTTGGGCAGCCGGCGCGTCAGGAAGTGCGTCGAGCCCATCCAGTACTTCAGCGTTCCGAAGACGTGTTCGACCGTGCGCCGTCGCAGTGTCATCGCCTCGGGTTGCCGGTCCAGCCGGCGCTGCATCTTCTCGAGCACGGCCTCGTGCTCCCAACGCGAGATGCGTCGATAGTCGCTCGGCGTGCATTGCGGCTTCATCGGGCACTGCGGGCAGGCGCTGCTCCAATACCGGCTGATCTGCAGTCCGCCTTCCTCGCGCGTGAAACGGTAGATCGCGCGTTGACCGGCCGGGCACTGGTACTCGTCGTTCTTGGCGATGTAGATGAAGTCGCGCTTGTCGAAGCGTCCATCGAATTTCGCGCCCGATGTCAGCGGCTTAGGCACGAAGGCCGCGATGTTCTCGTCGTCGCATTGCTTGATCTGCGGGCCATTGAAGTAGCCGCGGTCGGCATAGGCTCGCAGCTTGGGTTTGTCCATGGCCTCACGCGCCGCAATCGCCAGCCTCGACAACTGGCCACGATCATGGCCGACGTTGGTAACTTCGTGCGCGACGATCAGGTGATGCTTGGTGTCGACGGCGACCTGCACGTTGTAGCCGACCACGCCCGTGCCCTTGGCCTGCGACATCATCGAGCGCGAGTCCGGGTCTGTCAGCGAGATCTGCGGCTCGGCCTGCTGCGCAAGCTGCTTCTCGATCTGATTCATCCGGCGCATCTGTTCCCGCAGCGTCTTGACCTTGTCCTTGATCCGGTCGGTCTTGGCCACGAACTCGCCGGGCTGGTGGCGATCGGCCTTGTCGAGAACGTCGAGGTAGCGCTCGATGCTCTCCTCGATCTGCTTCTTGCGTGCGGCAACCTTGGCCGGTGTGAAATTGCGGTCGCGGCTGTTGACCGCCTTGAACTTGCTGCCGTCGACCGCCACGGCAGCCTCCGAGAACAGCTTCATGTGGCTGCACAGCTCGACGAAGCGTCGGCACACGCCGCGGATGCCGGTGCCGTTGTCGCGACGGAAGTCGGCGATCGTCTTGAAGTCCGGCGCCAGGCGGCCGGTCAGCCACATCAGTTCCACGTTGCGCTGGCATTCGCGCTCCAGACGCCGGCTAGATTGCACGCGGTTCAGGTAGCCGTAGATGTAGATCTTGAGCAGCACCGCTGGTGAGTACGACGGCCGTCCCGTCGCCGCCGGCGTCGTGCCGGCGAACCCCAACGCTGCGAGATCGAGCTCGTCGACGAAAGCGTCGACTACTCGCACCGCGTTGTCCTCGGCGATGAACTCGTCGAGCGACTCCGGCAGCAGCGTGACCTGGTGCCGATCCTGGCCTTCGATGAACCTGGGCATATCGACTCCTTCTCGATATGCTTCGGGACTCTACGTGGCTGGCCTCATTTGCGGATCGGGGTTTTCACACAGCCTCGGCCAGTTGCAGACATTCACGGGTGACGGTTTTGCGGAATCGCAGCAAACAATAGTTTGGTGGGGATTGGAGCGTTCGACATGAGGTGGGTGACGAGCATCGACGCGTTGTATGACTTCATCGGCTACGTCGTCCTGAGAGCGCCCGACCGATTTCCTCAGGAGGACTATCTCCGGCCAGACGAGCAGATGACGCTTGAGAAGGCGTTTGAAGAGCTCAAGGCAGGCCTGGCGTTCGTCGACCCCGAGGTCGTCGGTGACGAGGCGAAGACCCGTCTGTCGACGCTCTTGCAGGAATCGAAGCTGGCCTACCGCAGTGGTGATCGACTGAAAGGTGCTCACACGCTTCAAGACTTTGAAGCGTTGATCTTCAAGAAGTAGCGTCGGAATCGTTGCTGGCTTTCAGCGGCGAGTGTCTCCTTTCGAGAGACGAGTTCGCATCTGATAGGGCAGCAACGAGTCGGGAGCGTTACGATCGGCCTGGCCGTTTGAGGGCACTCGGCCAGAAGCCGCCCTTCGACAATGTCCGCTTGAGGTAGGCTCGGTTCATGCCGCGTGATCGAACTCCGCTTCAGAAGGCCGCTGGGAAGCTCATCTCTGCAATCCAGAGAGAATGGACAGCTGAATTGGGCGAGCCCGAAGCCGATGCAACCGAGGCGGTGATGCACGCATCTCATTCGCTGTTGCAGGCCGCGTCTGCTTCAGGATCGATCTTTCGCGTCATCGGCGCGGGTTCGGTGTCCGAGTTCCTGGGGCAGGTCTGGGTCGACGCCCACCCCAACGTGCTGCCAGCAATTCGCGCGCTCGAAGCCTGCGCGTCGGATGGCGCAGAATGAGAACTTCCGGCCACTACCGGCCGCTCGCCAGCCGGCAGCTCTCGCGTAAGCTGCCGTGTCTGGTTGACTGCGAGCGGGATCTGGCTCTCGCGGCTCCTCACGTTGACGCATCGGTTCAACTTGACCTCCGTATCTCTATGCGCGTTGAAGTCGACAAAGAGCAATGGTCCGAATCCAGCAAACAGTCCTACGCGTATCAATCCAGCAAGCACTGCTACGATGACATCACGTACACGTGTCGCAAGTGCGGCCAGGAGGCTGTCTTCCTCGGTGAAGAGCAGAAGGTCGCGTTTGAGATCAAGAAGCAATACATCTGGAAGCGCCGTGTTCTGTGCCCGGACTGCAACGGGAAGCTCTTTGCGCTTCGGATCGTCCAACGGGAATTCGAAGCGCGCTGGGCTGCTGAACGGAACGAATTGAGCCGAGACTTGAAGTTTCTCCGGGCTTGGCAGGAGGTTCTGGCAGCGTTCCCTGAATACGGAAGTCGAGTTGGTGGCAATATGGTCAAGCGAATCGAGCATCTCGTTGCAGCATTGGAGCGCCACGCCTGAGTCAGCGAGCACTAGGCTGCCCGACGGACGACGCAGTTCGGCCAGAACCGGTCACTGGCGAGTGGCAGCTTCGCGGAAGCACAGTTTGCTCGCCGACGAAGATCTCGTGCACCCGCGTGCGCTAATCTTCGCCCATGCCTATGCTGGTTCACATCACCGACGAGAAGAACGCCGCCGCTATTTGGCGCGGCGGAATCCGAGTTCCGAAGCAAGGCGGCGCCTTTTTCATGCCCGTGCTTCAAAGTCATTTCGTATCCCATCAGTGGATTCGAGAGCTGCGGCGTCAGGGTTCGAGGGTGCAGGTAGGGGTGTACTTTCGGCTACCGAACACCGATCCGGTCTGGGCCGGTCGATACAACCAGCCTCACCGGCAGATGACGCTCGGCGACGCGATCAAGGAACTGCTGTCCCTCGACGATCCGCTCGGGTTCGAGATCTTCATTGATCGACCCATCCCGGCATCCCAGATCAAGCGGATCCGCGGCGTCCCCTCCACCGTGGGCTGGCGATATATGCCTCATGCTCACGGGCGCTCCCTCTGCGGATGTCCTGTCTGCCTGCCTCGAGGGGCGATAAAGTCCCGGCGTCTGCGCGAGCGACTCGAGCCAAGCGCGGTTCTGCCTTCACTCGATGTCGTGAAGGCGCGGCTGCTCGCCGGCGCGACGGAGGATGAAATCTCGGAGTTGCTCTGGGCGCTCAGGCGCAAGCGGAGACGCACTGATCCCGAATTTCTGAGTCCGCTGGTCTCCAGCACATCGGCGTCGGTGCGTGAGGACGTCGCCTTGACGCTACCGTTCTTGCGGCATGTCAACTCGATGCGCCTACTCGAAGGTCTTGCTAGGGATGAGGACGAAAACGTCGCCAGCACGGCGGCCGAAGGTCTTGCCGAGATTGCAAGTCGTCGAAGCCGTCCGTCTTCCGATGAAGGTTAGCGTCGTGGGCCAAGCGAGGCCAAATCAAGGCACCGACGTCACGATTGGGCGTTTCATCTTGCACCAGTTGCCGGCCACTTGCTGACGATCGCGGATGGCTGCTTTCGGGTCGTCGACACCTTTCTCGTCGTCGTTGGTGGAGTTCTATCGATGAGGCGTCGCTACGCATTTGTCTTGGTGCGACTGCTTCGCCAGGGCGCAGTGCTCGGCCTCGCGGCTGGCGCGAGCACCGCTTTCGCAGCCGACGCTGGAGGCTTTGTCGAAGTTGGGCCCGTGCCTGCGCGTTGTCCAATCACGGTTGAGCCCAAGCCGACATTCCGCGTGCCATCAAGCTGGAAATTGACGCCGCAGCAGGCGGTGGAACTCGCAGCGAAGGCAGGGTTCTCGAGGTGCAATGACATTTTTCAGCAGGTGCTCTTCACTGACGCTGAGAACTATTACATTGTCAAGTCCGTCTTCGGACCAATGAGCAAGTCGTC